>ERZ802822.467-NODE-467-length-28439-cov-15.253896_pt1 | contig 28439 bp, 22 predicted proteins | sample MGYA00345649_ERZ802822 | MGnify/ENA primary metagenome ERZ802822 (study PRJEB30503, sample SAMEA104212359) | marine metagenome | biome: Westerlies Biome; feature: [SRF] surface water layer (ENVO:00010504) within the epipelagic zone...; material: water...
TGGCAAATTGAGGCAGCGTATCAGGCCGGGGTGAACGAATTGGAATTGGCCGAAGCGCTCTCGCTCGCCATGTTCCCGGGCAGCGTGCCTTACTATGTGCGTGCCGCAGAGGTCTGGCGACAGCTGATCGTTAAAGGCGCCGTGCCGGCAAGCGATCTATTCAAACAGTGGGCGGAGATCAGCGGTCAGGGCGGTTACGATGAAGCGTCTGGGGTGAAAGGGTGAACAACCCCAACCTTCCGCCTATAATTTGTTGAAACCAAAAATTTAGAGTAGTCATTATGTCTCGAGTCGTTGTTGCAGGAATCGTTGAGTTTCCACCTGAAGTTCGCGATGAGGCGCTGATAAAAGGCAAGGAACTCATTGAGGGCGCGTATACCGAGAAGGGGTGCATTCATTACCTCTGGACCGCTGACCTCAATCATCCCGGTCGCGTGGTGGTATATGAAGAGTGGGAAAGCGGAGCTGACTTGGAGGCCCACCTGAAGGGTGAGTGGTACCGCAACATGTTTGGGCACCTCGCGCAGTACAACATACTCAACGCGGAGACCAACAAGTTCCGGGTGGAGATTAAAGAGCCGGTCTACGGGGAAGACGGCATCGCAACTGGATTCTTTTCAGATGAGACCGGGGGTTAAGCCCTTCCAATTTAAAGGCGCCGAAATGCGCGGGGCAAGAGCGCACGGAGTAGATTGAACCGGCCTACACGGACTGTTACTGAGACAGGCCCCTGCGAAGATCGACGCGGGCTGCAAACCTTACTGACTCTTCCAGGATTGAATTTTTCGATAGATCGTTGAGGGCGCCACCTGCAATTGCTTGGCGGCCCGATTCACGCTCCCATCGCAGGCCGCGATCGCCGCTTCGATGGCTTTTTTCTCGGTAATCCACAAGGGCTCAATCGCGGCATCACTCTCTGAATCCCCAAGACCTGCGGAGAGCTGCGACGCCCCGTCGGTCTCGACCGCGATTTCAGTGCCCGAGATCATCCGGTATACCGCAGCTTCATCGATTTCTTCTGCAGGGCCCAGCAATACCAACTGCCGAATCGCATTTTCCAACTGCCGAACATTGCCCGGCCATGAGTAGTGCTGGAGTGCTTGCGCCGCCGCGTCACTGAGCTGGCTGGCAACCTTGCCCTCCTCCTCGGCGACCTGGGCGAGGAAGCCTCGCGCCAATAGCAGCACGTCGTCGGAGCGCTCGCGCACCGGCGGCATTCGCAGGGGCACAACATGCAGCCGGTAATAAAGGTCCTCTCGCAATCGCCCCTCGCGCATCTCAAACAAGGGGTCACGGTTGGTCGAGGCAATGATGCGGACGTCCGCCGCAACCTCTTGCGAAGACCCCACCCGGCGATAGGTGCCGTGCTGAATCAACCGCAGCAACGTGGACTGAGCATCGAAGCTGAGGCTACAGACCTCGTCGAGAAAAAGTGTGCCCGCGGCAGCCTCAGCGACCAAACCGCCGCCCTGTGCATCGCCGAACAAGGCGCGCTCCAACTGGTCCACCGCCAGAGCGGCACAATCGACGATGACAAATGGGCCCGGTGCGCGGGCCGATAACTGGTGAATCGCGCGTGCGGCGAGCTCTTTACCCGTGCCACTCTCGCCCATCACAAACGCTGTGGCCAAGGTGCCTGCGAGTGATTCGACTGTTTCGAAAACGGTTTGCATAGCGGGTGACTGACCACGAAGTGGTCCGAGTCGCTCGCGCTTGACCGATAACGTTTCAACTTGCTGGCTGAGCTTCTGCTTGTCAGCGGCGTTCAGCAGTGTGACCCGCAGACGCGCAGCATCGAAAGGCTTGTTAAGAAAATCGTCTGCGCCGCTCTCTATAGCCTGTTCGGCATAATCAGAGCCGTGACCGGTCATGACGACGACCGCCGGCCGAGGGGTGACGCGCCACAGATCATCCATCAGAGCCAGGCCATTACCATCTGGAAGCTCAATATCCAGCAAAATGAGCTGTGGATTCAGCTCAACCAAGGTCTCCCTGGCCGACGCAAGGGTCTCGACCGCCGTCACATCCAGACCACTGCCATCCAGATATTGGGAGTAGATGGCACAGAGGGTTGCACTGTCCTCGACAATGAGGGTTTTCACGCCAGTTCCGCCTCCTGCGGATACGCATGACGGCTACCAGGGCAAAAACTGCACCTGTGAGGTCCGTCTCACTCTTTACTAGACGGAGAGTACCAGCTTTTGGTCAGTCTGGGCGTGTATCCAGTAAAGCACCGCAGTCAGTAGCAGCACCGCGCCCACCTGATGGGTCGCTGCCATGGGAATCGCCACCTGCGTCAGTACCGTGCCGATACCGAGCGCTACCTGAAACGTAAGCGCAACCAGCATCAGCCAGGCACCCCGCCTGACGCCGGGATGATCGCTGGTTCGCAGGGATTGCACGCTCAGCACGAGCACAAGGAGCGCCATGGCATAGGCGAGCATGCGGTGATTGAAGTGAATAGTGGCGACCCCTTCAAAAGTGGCTTGCCAGCCCTCGGCGTAATAGCCCATGGGCACAAAGGTTTCACCCATCATTGGCCAGGTCGGGTAGGCGAAGCCCGCATCCGTGCCAGCCATAAATCCGCCGGACAAAATCAGTGTGTAGACCCCAACAACCAGCACCCAGCCCCAGCCGCTGATGTGTCTTAGCGCCGGTGAGAGGCCCGTGCTGACACGCAATACCAGCCACATCATGAGCGCATAGATGGCGACCGCGACGCCGAGGTGCGCCGTCAGCCGATATTGGGACACAGAAGGTCGGTCAACGAGGCCGCTCTTCACCATGTACCAACCGAGCAAGCCCTGCGCGGCACCCAAAATCAACAACATAATCAGGGTCGGCAAGAGCTGTGGCGCAATCATCTTGCGCAGTGCAAAAATCACCAGAGGCACGAAATACATCAAACCAATGAGCCGACCCAGCACTCGATGCAGGTACTCAAACCAGAAGATCTGTTTGAACCCGGCTAGATCCATCCCCTGATTGATCTTTTGGTACTCGGGATACTGCTGATACTCGGCAAAGGTGGTCAGCCACTGCGCTTCGGTCAGCGGCGGTATCACGCCCATGATCGGGCGCCAGTCCACCATCGACAGGCCAGACTCGGTGAGTCGGGTCACCCCGCCCAGCAGAATCATGCCCAAAATCGTCACGGCGCAGACCGCCAGCCAGAGCGCTATCCAGCGCGCATGAATCTGCGCGTCTATTGTCGCTGTCGTCATGTTGTTGTCCCCCAGACCCAACATTCTACCTAAATCCGCGCAAAAGGTGTTTTCTGCCCTACACTGGCCGCCCTCAGGAGAGCATCCATGCCCTACATCCGCCTCGATCAGATCGAGTTCAGCATTGGCACCCAGGTATTGCTGGACAAGGTCAACCTGACGCTGGACAAGGGCGAGCGGCTGGGGCTGCTGGGCCGGAACGGCGCGGGCAAATCAACGCTGATGCGCATCCTCTCGGGCGAGCTTCTCCCTGAGGACGGTGAACGTTGGGTAGACCCCAACATCACGGTGGCACGTCTTGAGCAGGCGCTACCCGAGCATCTGGAGACCTGCGTCTTTGATTACGTCGCCACCGGATTAGCCGAGACCGGCGCCCTGCTCTCCCGTTACCACACCCTCACGGCAGACGGCTCTGCGGACGCTTTAGAAGAACTGAGTCAGATTCAGACCGAGTTGGAGCATCTCGACGGCTGGACCATGGCGCAACGGATCGAGAGGGTGCTGCAGCAGTTGGACCTGAACGCAGATGACCTGTTGGCAACCCTGTCAGGAGGGTGGCGGCGGCGTGCTGCACTGGCACGGGCATTGGTAACAGAGCCCGACGTGCTCCTCCTGGACGAGCCGACCAACCACCTCGACATCCCTTCAATCGACTGGTTGGAGCAGCAAGTCAATGCCTTCGAAGGCGCTATCGTACTCATTACCCACGACCGGCGTTTTCTGCAACGCGTCTGTAATCGCATTGGCGAGCTCGACAGAGGTCACTTGTCTTTATGGCAGGCGGATTACAGTAAATTTCTGGTCTTGAGAGAGCAACAGGCTGAAGCTGAGGCACGAGCTGATGCGCTGTTTGACAAAAAGTTGGCGCAGGAGGAGACGTGGATCCGGCAAGGAATTAAAGCACGCCGCACGCGCAATGAGGGCCGGGTCAGAGCGCTCAAGGCCATGCGCGGGGAACGCGCGCAGCGCCGCGTGGCGCAGGGTAAAGGCAGCTTCAAGCTAGAGGAAGCCAGCCGCTCAGGACGCCGCGTTGCCGAGGCGCGAGGCATCGCCTTCCGCTATGACAACGAGACGGTGGTGGACGACTTCTCCACTATTATTCAGCGCGGCGATCGCGTGGGTATTGTGGGCAGCAACGGTGTCGGCAAAACCACAGTGATCAAGCTCCTGCTCGGTGAACTCACGCCTGACGAAGGAGATGTGCTACTCGGCACCCAACTCGAGGTCGCCTACTCTGATCAACTGCGCGGCGAGCTCGATCCGGAAAAGGACCTTATCGACAACGTGTGTGGTGGACAGGAGTTCATTGAGGTCAATGGCCAACGTCGGCACGCCATCAGCTACCTCGGTGACTTTCTGTTCGCTCCCAATCGCATTCGGACCCCTGTTAAGGCCTTATCCGGCGGCGAGATCAACCGGGCGATTCTCGCGCGCTTATTCACCCGGCCCGCCAATCTGCTCATCCTCGATGAACCGACTAATGATCTCGATATCGAGACGCTGGAACTGCTCGAAGAAATCCTGCTGGAGTTCAAAGGCACGATTATTCTGGTCAGCCACGATCGCCACTTCCTCGACAAGGTGGTCACTAGCCTGCTGGTGATGAAGGGGGACGGAGACATCGAAGAACAGGCCGGCAGCTACTCCGATTGGGAAGCCCGCGGTGGGCAACTTTCGGCGATGATCGGCGCCGCTGGCACTTCTTCTCATACTGCCCCGGTAACGATGTCCACTGCCGACGAGGCCAAGGCCACGCCAAAATCAACACCAGATCACGAGGGCGATAGCGCACCGTCCCAGAAGAAAACCAAACTGAGTTACAAGGATCAACGGGAGCTGGACGCCCTACCTGCCGAAATCGAGTCTCTGGAAGCCCGCCACGCGGAGCTTCTTGAGCTCATTGCTCAGCCCGATTTTTATGACCAGTCACCCGACGACGTTGCTGCCACGTTGACCGCCGTCACCGAAACGGAGCAAGCGCTCGATCGCGCTCTGGAACGCCTTGTCGAACTGGAGGGATGAGCGCAGCGGCGCTGCTCAAAGTACCGAGTCAGAGTTCCGAGTCAGAGTCAGAGTTCCGAATCAGAGTACCAAATCAGAGTGCCGAATCAGAGCACCGAGGCGACCGCCTCGACCACCCGGCCTAGGTTATTGGTATTGAGCCCGGCGATATTGATGCGGGACGAATCCAGCATATACACAGACTGTTCCGCTCTCAGGCGTTGCGCCTGCTCAACGCTGAGTCCGAGAAACGAGAACATGCCGTGCTCTTTGCCGATAAAGCCAAAATCTCGCCCGGTCGCGGTGGTTAACGCGCCCTCAAACTGACCGCGCAGGTCGTTAATGCGCTGGCAGATTTGTCCCAGCTCGGCCTCCCACGCTGATCGCAATGCCGGTGAGGACAACACTCGCCCCGCCAACAGCGCACCGTGAGCCGGCGGCATGGAGTACACACGGCGGGCTGCAGAGACAGCCTGGCTGGCCATCGCCTCGGCCGCGCGGGCATCGCCGCCCACAAATACCGCGGCCCCTGCTCGTTCGCGATAGAGGCCAATATTTTTAGAGGAAGACACCGCGATAATCATCTCGGGCACGCGCGCAAGCACCGCGCGGATACCCGCGGCGTCATCATCAAGACCAGCCCCCATGCCCTGATACGCAAAGTCGATCATGGGCAGTAGCTGTCGCTCCGACATCAAATCGGCCAACACGCCCCATTGTTCTAGCGTCGGATCGACACCACTGGGGTTGTGACAACAGCCGTGCAGGAGCACCACATCACCGGCCTGCGCCGCCTCGAGATCCGCCAACGTAGCGTCGAAATCGAGACCCTTCATGTCAGCGGAGTAGTAGCGATAGGTTTTGAATTGCAGCCCCACCGAGCCAATCAAGGGGATATGCACCGGCCATGTCGGATCACTCACCCACACGGTGGCGTCCGGGGCGGCGGCGTGCAACACCTCGGCACCCAACCTCACTGCGCCGCAACCCCCGGGGGTCTGTACGGCTGAAATGCGATCACCAAGATCAGCCATACCCGCTTCACCGAATACCAGTGAGCGGATCCCGGTCAAATAATCAGGATCTCCCTGAGGCGGCATGTACACCTTGGTCTGTTCCTCACTGACCAAGGCCTGTTGCGCTTGCTGCACCGCTTCAAAAACGGGGCACAAGCCCGTTGCATCCATGTAGACGCCCAGTGTGAGATCGACCTTGTCGGGGTTGGGGTCAGCGCGGCAGGCAGCCGCCAAGCCGAGAATAGAATCGGGCGGAAGCACAGGAAGAGAATCAAACATGGCGAACACTCGGGAATCTGGGATCAAGCAGAGCGCGAAAGTATGCGCGAGGAACCGAGGGCCCTACAAGCCCTGTTATCCTGTACCTTACGCCTTTGGTCGCCCCTATTCGTCATGACCCAAAATGTCCCGCCAGACTCCTCGCCAAACGCCGACATCACCCCGTCGACGGCGGGTGAGCCCGCGTCTACCGCGCTGTCAGGCGGGCGCGATGACCTGTTCGCCTCCCCCCTGTCTGACCCGGGACTTTTCCGTTTTGACGCGTCTGTCGCCTCGGTCTTCCCGGACATGATCAATCGTTCCGTACCGGGCTACGCCACGGTGGTAGGTATGACCGGCACCCTCGCCGCGCAGCACGCCCGGCCGGGTTCGCGGATTTATGATTTGGGATGCTCCTGGGGCGCATCGCTCCTATCGGCGGCGCGGGAATCCGCCTGTGATCGATGCGAGCTCATCGGTATCGATAATTCCAAGGCGATGCTCGAGCAGGCAAGCAGTCACTTGGCGCAATTCCCTGAGGCGAGCCGAATTGAGCTGCAACAGGCGGACGTGCTCGATACCCCGCTCGATAATGCCAGCGTGGTGATCATGAACTACACACTCCAGTTCATTCCTATTGAGCAGCGCGAAGCGCTACTGAAGCGGATTCGTGAGGCAATGATGCCGGGTGACGTGCTGATTCTGTCGGAGAAACTCACCCTGCCCGACCCGCGTCTGAATGAGTACCTAATCGACCTGCACCACGATTTTAAGCGCCAACAGGGCTACAGTGATCTCGAGATTGCCCAGAAACGGCAGGCGCTGGAGGATGTGCTGGTGCCCGAGACGCGAGGGGCGCATGTCGTACGCCTCAATGCAGTGGGGTTCAGCCGTTGCGACGTCTGGTTTCAGTGTCTGAACTTTGGCTCGCTCATCGCCATCGCATGACATCACCCGCCGCACTTGAACACGTAATTCCCCCCGAGCTCCTTCGCGACTGGGAAGCCCTCAGCGCGCGCTGGCAAGCCGGGCCCCTCTCAGAGTGGCTGACGCTGCTACCCGCCCAGTTCACTGCGGGTTTGTCGCCGGCCCGCTATGGTGATCTCCCTCGCTGGCGGGACGCCCTCGCCAGTCTGCCGCCACTCCCAACCGCTGACATACAGTTGAATACCGCGCGCGTGGGCGCATCAGGCACCGCTTCGAGCGAGACGATGGAGGCCTTGCATAGTGCCTTGATGGGTCTCCACCCCTGGCGAAAAGGGCCGTTTGAGCTCTGCGGCCTGCATATCGATACCGAGTGGCGGTCCGACTGGAAATGGGCTCGTTTGGCAGATGCTGTCGCGCCGCTTGAGGGCAGACGGGTCCTCGACGTGGGCTGCGGCAACGGCTATCACTGCTGGCGCATGTTGGGCTCAGGTGCGGCAGAGGTCGTCGGCATCGATCCCACACCCCTCTTCATCCTGCAGTTCAAAGCAGTCCAACACTACCTGCAGCAGCCGGGCATCCACGTCTTACCCATGACGCTGGAAGCGATACCAGAGCATTTGCCCGTGTTCGACACGGTGTTTTCCATGGGCGTGCTGTATCACCGACGGGACCCCATGGAGCACCTGATGAGCTTGAAACACAAACTGGCACCCGAAGGGCAGCTAGTGCTCGAGACGCTGGTGATTGAGGGCGATGATGACGCGCTATTGGAACCCGAGGGAAGGTATGCGCGCATGGGCAATGTCTGGCAACTGCCGAGTCCCGGCCTTACCGCGCGTTGGCTCGGTCAGGCGGGCTTTAGCGAGATCGAGATCGTCGATGTGGGTGACACCTCGCTGGAAGAGCAGCGGCGCACACCGTGGATGACGTTTCACTCATTGGAAGAGTTTCTGAACCCCAGCGATCACACCCTGACGATAGAAGGCTTCCCCGCGCCGCGGCGCGCGATACTGACAGCCCATCGAACGTGACACGCTTGACCACCAAGGTTCGGAGGGCAACGCTCACAGCTCAGCAGCCAGTTTGAGCCGGCAATGTTCGGGTTTAATGAAGCTGCTTCTGTTCTACCGAGGCATCAAACACGATATCGAACACCTCACGGAAGCTGCGCACAAAATGCACCGTGATGCCTTCGCGCAGATAATCGGGCAGCGCCTCGTAATCCCCTTTGTTGGCAAAGGGCAGGATGACCTCGGTAATGCGCGCGCGCCGGGCAGCAATGACTTTTTCGCGAATACCACCCACCGCCAATACCTGACCCGTGAGCGTCAATTCCCCGGTCATGGCCAGAGGCCGGGGTAAGCGCTCCCCACGTGCCAGCGACACCAGTGCGGTCGCCATGGTGATACCGGCACTGGGGCCATCCTTGGGGGTTGCCCCCTCGGGGACGTGCAGGTGCACCATCGACATATCAAAGAAATCTGTCTCGCAACCGAACTCCCGTAAATGTGCAACGACATAGCTATAGGCAATCTCGGCACTCTCTTTCATTACATCGCCCAGCTGACCGGTGAGCTTGAAGCCGCGGTTCAGGGTATGGATCTTGGAAGATTCAATGCTGAGCGTCGCACCACCCATGGCTGTCCACGCGAGCCCCGTGACCACGCCTCGGCCACGCTGGGCACGCTCGGGTTTGAATCGCGCCTGACCCAGAATCTCTTCGACCTCACGCTTGCCAATGCGCACCCGCTTGATGTCCTCCTCCACCATTTTCAAGATGGACGCTCGCACCAGCGAACTGAGCCGCTTCTCCAATCCCCGCACACCAGCCTCGCGGCTATAGGCATCGATGACTAAACGAATGGCGGCGTCGTTGATGCGGATCTGATTAGGTTTGGCACCGTGGCGCTCGAGCAACTTCGGCCACAAGTGATTTTTGGCAATCGCCAGTTTTTCCTCGGCGATATACCCGGACAGCCGGATCTCCTCCATACGATCGAGGAGCGGTCCGGGAATCGTATCGAGTTGATTGGCGGTGCAGACAAACAAGACCTTCGACAGGTCCACCCGCAGATCGAGATAATGATCCAGAAATTCACTGTTCTGCTCGGGGTCTAACACTTCCAACAAGGCAGAAGCAGGATCGCCCTGAAAAGACGCCCCGATCTTGTCGATCTCGTCGAGCATGATCACGGGGTTGGCCACCTCAACCTCTTTTAGCGCCTGCACGAGTTTGCCGGGCATTGCCCCGACATAGGTGCGCCTATGGCCCTTGATCTCCGCCTCGTCGCGCATGCCGCCCAAGCTGAATCGGTAAAATTTGCGGCCGAGCGCTGCGGCAATCGATTTGCCGATGCTGGTCTTACCCACCCCCGGCGGGCCCACCAGCAACAGAATGGATCCATCAATACTGCCCTTGAAGGCGCCCACTGCTAAGAATTCGGTGATGCGCGCTTTGACGTCATCCAGTCCGTCGTGGTGCGCTTCCAGTGCGACCCGCGCCTGCTTGAGGTCCACATTATCTTCTGAGTACACGCCCCAGGGGACGGAAGTTGCCCAGTCCAGATAGTTGCGGGTCACACCGTATTCAGGGGACCCCGACTCCAGCACCTTCAGTTTGCTGAATTCTTCCTCGATGCGGTCCCGTACTTTTTGCGGCGGGTGCAGGATTTTAAGCCGCTGCTGGAAACGCTCTAGGTCTGAAGTATTGTCATCCTTAGAAATGCCCAGCTCTTTCTCGATCACCTTCATCTGCTCTCGCAGAAAGAACTCACGCTGATTCGCCGAGACCTTCTCGTTGACCTGAGTGCTGATTTGTCCCTGTAGCGTGGCCACTTCTTTTTCGCGCTTCAGAAGCTCCAGCACTTTCGTCATGCGCTGGGTCAGGGGCAAGGTCTCGAGGATCTCCTGTAGTTGATCGCCGTTTGCCGTGGTCAGCGCCGCCGCAAAGTCGGCCAACAGACTCGGCTGATTGGGATTGAACTGCCCGATGTGCTGCTTGAGCTCCTCGCTGTACAGAGGGTTAAGTGGCAGCAATTCCTTGATCGCCGCGATAATCGCCATGGCGTAGGCCTTGATCTCATCGCTCTCGCGATCTCCCTGGCTACGGGGGTACTCGACCTGAGCTACCAGAGGCCCTTGCTCATTAAGCCAGCGCACAATGCGGAAACGGCGAAGCCCTTGTGCCAGAAACTGGCCCCCATGCTCTGCCATGGGTGGGCGGTGCAGTCGCACGACGCAGCCGGTATTGGGGATTTGTTGTGCCGTCGCTTTGCCGGGGTCTGGCTCGTCTACAAAAGCGAGGCCCAACAGGCCAGAACCTTGCTTCGCGATCGCATCCAGGGTCGCCTGCCAGTTATCAGGGTTGAATGAGACCGGCTGCACCTGTCCGGGGAAAAAGGGTCTGCCGGGTAACGGTAATAGGACGAGCGTATCGGGTAGCACATCATCGGCTACGGCCGGCGTTGCCGGACCATAGTCTGCTAATGGCGCACCCTCGGGTGGTAGCACCTCGCCGTCGTACTGAGTGTCGTCTTCCCTGTCCATTGTGCCTCCGTCCGGGCGGCGCCGCTGCCTGCCTGATGACACGGATATGGGGGCGAAGTTGAGGTAATTCAAGGTGCTGAAAGCACTGCGCACGTCGCTGACGGTGCCACTATTGGCGCTTCAACAGCTCAAGCGCCAACAGATTTAGCCACAATCACCCAAAGCGAGCCGCCCGTGAAGGATCACCGGCGTTCGAAGTTCACTTTCAGAGGGGTAACGGCTGAGCGATGTGAATCAGCCGATCAATCAGGCCTACTCATCACCCTGAGAGGGCACCACCGGCTGCGGCGTCACGGGGAAAGGCGCGATTTTGGCACTGCCGCCTTCAGAGATGCGCGCGGCGCCCTCTTTGTCCACTTCGTCGATGCGAACGATAGACTGCAACGGAATGTAGCTTCGTTTCACACCCGAGAACTCGTTTTTGAGCCTCTCTTCGCCCGGGTCGACCAGAATCTGGGAGCGCTCGCCAAAAACCAACTCTTCAATTTCGACAAAACCCCACATATCACTCTGATAGATCTGCCGGGCAAAAACCTCGTAGACCTGACCACCATTGTGGAAAATGACTTTGTACATGGGCTGAGACGACATGAGGGCTCCAAGCGAACCGAGGTGGTGCTGAAAAAGGGGCGGAATGGTAACACTTTGCGAACAAAGCTCCACCTCGGGTCAAAAACCCTGCCCGCAGGCGCTATACTCCGCGCCCTTGGCCATTATTGAGTCACCTCGCATGGCGAGTCACATGGACAAAAAATGAGTAACCCGGGCACCAAAAAGCTGTTTGTCGAGACACACGGCTGCCAGATGAACGAATACGATTCCGCGCGGATGGCCGATCTCTTGGGTGCCAGCCACGGTCTCGAGCAAACCGATTCGGCCGATGAGGCGGACGTACTGCTGCTCAACACCTGCTCCATTCGCGAAAAAGCGCAGGAGAAGGTGTTCCACCAGTTGGGTCGCTGGAAGCACCTGAAGCAGAAAAATCCTGATCTGATTATTGGTGTGGGCGGCTGTGTGGCCAGCCAGGAAGGCGCAGAAATCGGTAAGCGGGCGCCCTATGTCGACCTGATCTTTGGCCCGCAAACACTCCACCGACTGCCCGAAATGATCGATGATCGTCGCCGGGGAGAGCCCGTAGTCGTCGACGTCAGCTTCCCCGAGATCGAGAAATTTGATCGCTTGCCAGAGCCCAGTGTCGAGGGCCCGACGGCCTTCGTTTCGATCATGGAAGGCTGCAGTAAGTACTGCACGTTTTGCGTGGTCCCGTACACCCGCGGCGAGGAAGTCTCGCGGCCGGTGGACGATGTCATCGCCGAAATCGCGGGTTTAGCAGACCGCGGGGTAAAAGAGGTCAACCTGCTCGGGCAGAACGTGAACGCTTTTCGCGGACGCAACCACCTAGACGAGATCGTTGATTTCGCTGAGTTGCTGCACCTGGTGAATCTGGTGCCGGGCATCGAGCGGATTCGCTACACCACGTCCCACCCGGTCGAGTTCACCGATGCAATTGTGGCCTGCTACGCCGAAATACCCGCGCTGGTCGACCATCTGCATCTGCCCGTGCAAAGCGGCTCGGATCGTATTCTGATGGCCATGAAGCGTGGACACACCACACTCGAGTACAAGGCAACCATCCGCGCACTGCGCAAGATTCGTCCCAACATCTCGTTATCATCCGACTTTATTATCGGCTTCCCCGGCGAGACCGAGGCCGATTTCGCGGCCACGATGAAATTGATTGAAGAGATCGGCTTCGATACTTCTTTTAGCTTCATCTATAGCGCGCGTCCCGGTACACCCGCCGCTGAATTGCCCGACGAAGTGCCGGAAGCGGTCAAAAAGCAGCGACTGCACATTCTTCAGGCACGCATTGCCCAGCAGGCGCAGCAGATTGCCGAGTCGATGGTGGGCACGACCCAGCGCATATTGGTCACTGGCTACGCGAAAAAAGACCCCGGGCAGCTCTCTGGGCGCACGGAAAATAACCGTGTGGTGAACTTCGCCTCTCAAAACACCGCCCTGATCGGCCAATTTGCCGAGGTCCAGATTACGGCGGCTTATACCAACTCGCTACTGGGGCGTCAGATCGACCCCGTTTAATGCCCTAAACGGGAGTTGACTCAGCCGGCAAGGCGAGTATCGTTTGTATCCCAATGTGAAAGAGGCGGCGTGAAAACCGTTGGACACAGAGCAATCGGCGCCCGAGGTCACCCCTCCGGGTCTGGCCTCACATATCACCCTCTCCCTCGAACCTAACGATGCACGTAATCTGGCAGCTCTCTGCGGGCAGCTGGACAGCCATCTGCGCCAGATCGAAAAGCGTCTCGACATCACGATCCAGAACCGCAGCAATCACTTTGAACTGCGGGGCGCCCATGAGCGCTGTCAGATCGCAGCCTCACTGCTGTCGTCGCTGTACACGGATATCGAAAATGGCGCTCAGCTGAGCCCTGAGAGCATTCACCTGCGCCTTCAGGAGGCAGACCTCGAACTGCTCAACGAACCCCAGACTGCGGATATCGCCACCGATACGACGGGGCTCATTCGCACCAAACGGCTCTCGGTCAGGCCGCGGGGGCAAAACCAGCGCCAATATGTATCGGCCATCAACACCCATGACATCAACTTTGGCGTAGGCCCTGCCGGCACCGGTAAAACCTATCTGGCGGTCGCGTGCGCGGTGCGCGCGCTACTCAACGAGCAAGTAAAGCGCATACTGCTGGTGCGCCCAGCCGTCGAAGCAGGCGAGCGCCTGGGTTTCCTGCCCGGCGACCTGTCTCAGAAGGTTGACCCTTATCTGCGGCCACTCTACGACGCACTTTATGAAATGCTGGGTTTCGAGACGGTGAACAAGTACATCGAGCGGCACACCATTGAAGTGGCGCCCCTCGCCTTTATGCGCGGCCGCACCCTTAACCACGCGTTCATCATTCTGGACGAAGCGCAGAACACCACCCGCGAGCAGATGAAAATGTTCCTGACCCGGATCGGTTTCGGATCCACCGCGGTCGTGACGGGCGACACCAGCCAGATTGATCTCCCCAAAGGCACGCAGAGCGGCCTGACTCATGCCATGACGGTGCTGGAAGAGGTGGCTGGCATCACCTTTACTCAGTTCGGCAATAAGGATGTCGTCCGACATCCGCTGGTGCAGAGGGTCGTGAGCGCCTACGACGCCTTTGAGCAAGGCAACGCATCAACCCGCGGCGAGGGTCCTCCGTGAATATCCTGCTATCCGTTGACCGCGCCACCGCGATCGACTCGCCCACTGACGCCACACTGCAGGGCTGGGTAAGTCACACGCTGACACAGACCTCATCTTTGCCAGAGCCGACTCCAGAACTCTCTATCCGCATTACCGACAATGAAGAGGCGGCCGATCTCAATCAAACCTACCGCGCTAAAGCAGGCCCCACTAACGTGCTGTCCTTCCCCGCCGATGTGCCGGCAGAGACTGGCTCTGGATTGCTGGGCGACCTGGTGATCTGCGCGCCGCTGGTGCAGCTCGAAGCGGCACAACAACACAAATCCGAGGAGGCCCACTGGGCACACCTTGTTATTCATGGTGTCCTGCATCTCTTAGGCCATGACCATCAAATTCCTGCGGAAGCCGAGCAAATGGAAGCCCTCGAGATTGATTTACTCGGGCACCTTGGCTTTCCCAACCCCTATAACCATGAACAGCCCCCGGAGGGCTTATCAACGTGAACGATGAACGCAAGCTGGAATCGGAAGAACGATCCTGGCTGGACCGACTGACCCATTTCATCAGCGGCGAACCCCAGAATAAATCTGACCTCGAGGGTGTGCTCTCACTGGCTGAGGAGCACGAGATCATCGATGAGGATGCGCGCAAAATCATGGAAGGCGCATTGCTCGTAACCGACATGCAGGTGCGGGACATCATGATTCCCCGCGCACAGATGATTGTGATTGACTCTGATCAGCCGCTTCAGGAAGCACTACCCAAAATTGTCCAATCTGGGCACTCGCGCTATCCAGTAATCGGAGATGGTATCGACGACGTCATCGGCATGCTGTTGGCCAAAGACCTGTTGCCGCTGATTCAGAATGACGGCGATGTGCCGAGCATCACGGCACTGATGCGGCCGGTCATTGCCGTCCCTGAGAGCAAGCGTCTCAACGTATTGCTGCGAGAATTCCGGCAGAACCGCAACCACATGGCGATCGTGATCGACGAGTATGGTGGCATCGCCGGGCTGATCACCATCGAGGATGTGCTCGAGGAGATTGTGGGTGAAATTGAGGACGAGACCGATGTTGAAGAAGGGCAGCTGATTCGCCCCGTCAACGACAACTCATTTATGGTCGAGGCGCTTACACCCATCGAGGATTTCAACGAATTCTTTGACACCGCTTTCAGCGACGAGGAGTTCGACACGATTGGCGGCCTGGTGATCAATGCATTTGGGCAATTGCCGACCCGCAACCAATCGATTCGACTTGATCAATTCGAGTTCAAGGTCATCCATGCCGACGAACGCCGACTCACCCGTTTGCGGGTAACAACCGAAGCCACTGACACCACAAGCTGATGCTCGACAGAGTCCCCAGTTGGGGCGCCGCCTTGCTGGCTGGCCTCATTTTTCCGCTCGGCCTCGCCCCGTTTGACGTCTGGCCAGTTATTCCTCTCAGCGCTGGCCTCCTCTATACGGCACTGAATCGCACCCAGCGGCCGGGGGCCACCGGATTTGCCTACGGCGTAGGTTTCTTCGGCGCGGGCGTCTCATGGGTGTACGTGAGTATCCACGTTTACGGCAATACGCCCGTCTGGCTGGCGGTGGGCCTGACGACCGTCTTCTGCGGCGGTCTGGCGCTGCTTTTTGCCGCACAGGGGACGGCCTTTGCACGACTCGCAAGCCGACATCCGGCATGGCGAGCGGTTCAGTTTGCCTCGTTATGGGTGCTTTTCGAATGGCTACGTAGCTGGCTGCTCACCGGTTTCCCTTGGCTCTATGCCGGCTATGGCGCACTCGATTCACCCTTGGCGGGGTGGATTCCAGTGGTCGGCGTCTACGGCGCCTCCTGGTTCCTCGTCGCAATTGGCTGTTTAGTTGCCAATGCCTTGAGTCAACCGCGCGATACCGGACGCTGGGTGGGCACTGCAGCACTGGTGGGTCCGTTGGTGATAGCAAGCCTGCTATTGCAGCGCACGGAGTGGACCATTCCTGAGGGAGAGGCGATCACGGTCGCGGTCGTGCAACCCAATGTGCCGTTGAAGGAAAAATGGGACCCGCGCTACCGCAAGCAGATCGTGTCTGAATTTGGCGCGCGTTCGACAACGCTCGCTCAGGACCATGATCTGATTGTCTGGCCCGAGACGGCGTTGCCCGGCTACCGAGACCGGTTGCTGGATGTTATCGAGCCGGTCGACCAGCAACTCGCGCTACTGGGTAGTTCACTCATCACCGGCATTCCCACCCGCGATACCACGGGACGCTACAACAGCATCACGGCCCTCGGCGACGGTTCCGGGACGTATCACAAGCAGAAGCTGGTGCCCTTCGGGGAGTATGTGCCGCTGGAACGCTGGCTCAGGGGCGTAATCGCCTTTTTCGACCTGCCCATGTCGCAGTTCGTTGCCGGCAAGACCGAGCAGCGCGCTCTCCTTGCCGGCAACCTACCGGTTGCGCCCTTCATCTGCTACGAGATTGTTTACCCCGACTTCGTGCAGCGCTACGCCCGAGACGCGGCACTCCTCGTGACCATCAGTAATGACACTTGGTTTGGCCAAAGCGCGGGCCCCTGGCAGCACTTCCAAATGGCCCGCTATCGCGCGGTCGAGCTCGGACGTGACCTGATCCGTGGCACCAATGACGGCGTCAGCGCCCTGATCACGTCCAAGGGCGTTGTCACCTCAACGGCATCGCAGTTCACCGAGACGGTGATCAGCGGCTCCATGCAACCACGTTCAGGGAACACGCCCTTTGCCACAACAGGCAGCCTGCCCATCTGGGTTTTCGCCCTGATCACCCTCGTGTTGGGTCGGGATCGCGCCTAATACTGGTAAACTCTGCGCGGCCCCGCTGGGACTGCGTCGGACGACAAACGCAATCGGGATAAAGCCAGCGTCCCCCGCTGCTGTGATTGAGGAACAATGAGCCAAGAATACACACCGCAAATCATGGAACTGGAGCTACAGGCCGAGTGGGCTGAGTCCGGTCGTTTCGCCGTGCAGCCCGATGAGGCGCGGGATAAGTTTTACTGCCTGGCCATGTTCCCCTACCCCAGCGGCAAGCTTCACATGGGGCACGTGCGCAACTACACCATTGCCGACGTGATCGCGCGCTACCAGCGCATGCAAGGGAAGAACGTGCTGCAACCGATGGGCTGGGACGCCTTTGGACTTCCCGCCGAAAATGCGGCTATCGCCAACAAGGTTGCGCCCGCGGCATGGACCCGGGAAAACATCGACCACATGCGCGCCCAATTACAGCGACTGGGCTATGCCTATGATTGGGAAAGGGAAATCGCCACCTGCGACCCGCAGTACTATCAGTGGGAGCAATGGTTTTTTACCCAACTCTACGAGCGGGGCCTCGTCTACAAAAAAATGGCCACGGTGAACTGGGATCCCGTAGACCAGACCGTGCTGGCCAATGAACAGGTCATCGATGGTCGCGGCTGGCGCTCGGGCGCCGTGGTCGAGCGGCGCGAGATCCCGCAATGGTTTATTCGCATTACTGCCTATGCCGAAGAATTGTTGGAGGGCCTGGACACGCTGGACGGCTGGCCCGAGGCCGTGCGCACCATGCAGCGAAACTGGATTGGAAAAAGCCGCGGCGTGGAGCTGGCGTTTGGATTGGATGAACCCATTGCCAATCTCGATCGCATTGAGGTCTACACCACCCGGCCCGATACGCTCTACGGTGTGACCTACATCAGTCTGGCCGCAGAACATCCCATTACGCTGGCGCTGGCTGAGAACAATACTGAACTCGCCGAATTCATCTCCGCCTGCAAGCAAGCATCGGTCGCCGAAGCCGACATGGCGCAGGCCGAGAAGCTCGGCATGGATACTGGCTTGCGTGCCACCCATCCGCTGACCGGCGAGGCCATACCCGTTTGGGTGGCCAACTATGTATTGATGGACTATGGCTCAGGCGCAGTCATGGCAGTGCCGGCGCACGATGAGCGCGACTGGGAGTTTGCCCGCAAGTACTCGCTCCCGATGAAAACGGTGGTCTGTGATCCCGACGGCAAGCCCGCGGAGACCGCGGACAGCGCCTACACGGAGCACGGCGTGCTGACCGGGTCTGCAGAATTCGATGGGCTCGACTTTGACGAGGCCTTTGAAGGCATCGCTGCGCGGCTTGAGGCCGTTGGGATGGGCCAAACCACCACCCAGTTCCGGTTAAGAGACTGGGGAGTGTCCCGCCAGCGCTACTGGGGAACGCCCATCCCCATGCTCAACCTGGAAGACGGACAAGACATACCTATTCCGGCCGACCGACTGCCTTCATTGCTACCCGAAGACGTGGCAATGGATGGTGTGACCTCACCCATCAAGGCCGATCCCGAATGGCGCCGGTTTGAATTCGAAGGACAGCCCTGCGAGCGCGAAACCGATACCTTCGACACCTTCGTTCAGTCCTCGTGGTACTACGCGCGCTTCACCTGCCCACACTACACCGACGGCATGATCGACAGCGATCAGGCGAATTATTGGCTACCCGTGGATCAGTATGTTGGCGGCATTGAACACGCCATTTTGCACCTGCTCTACTCCCGCTTCTTTCATAAACTGATGCGAGACGCCGGATTGGTGAGTAGCGACGAGCCTTTCACGCGACTGCTCACACAGGGCATGGTGCTGAAAGACGGCGCCAAAATGTCAAAGTCCAAAGGCAACACGGTTGACCCACAAGAATTGATCGATCGTTATGGCGCCGACACGGTGCGTTTGTTCAGCATGTTTGCAGCACCCCCCGAGCAGTCACTCGAGTGGTCAGACTCAGGGGTCGAGGGCGCTAATCGTTTTATCAGACGGCTGTGGCGGCTGGCGCATGACTTCGATACTGACGGCACCGAGTCACTGCCTGACTCACTGAACGGCGAGCAAAAAAATCTGCGGCGCAAAATCCACGAGACCATCGCCAAAGTCAGCGACGACTATGGTCGCCGACAAACCTTTAATACCGCCGTGGCCGCGGTGATGGAGCTCTGCAATGAACTCGGGCGCCACCCGACCGAGCACAGCGGTGATCGCGCTGTCATCGACGAGGGTTTGCGCGCAGTGCTGCAGTTGCTGTGGCCCATCACGCCACACCTTAGCGAGCACCTGTGGCAGGCCCTGACAGGCGAAGCGTTCAAGGAAAGCCAGTGGCCCGATGTCGACGACACTGCCCTGAGCCGCGACGAGTTGGAGATCGTAGTGCAGGTCAATGGTAAGGTAAGAGGCAAAATCAGCGTGCCCGCCTCCGCAGACAATGCAGAAATTGAGGCGATGGCCAAGAGTCAGGAGAACGTGCAGCGGTTTCTGGCGGATACGACCATCCGTAAAGTCATTGTCGTGCCCCAGAAGCTGGTGAATATCGTCGCGCAATGATCGACCACGACAACACCACTCACAGTGCTGCCTACCGCACTATCCAATGCTCACTGGGTCAAAGCGCACCAGGCCAGAGCGCATTAGTAAAATGGATCTGCTTGTCCGCGACGCTGATGTGTCTGGCTGGATGCGGCTTCCAACTCAAAGGCAGTGATGCCGCTAGCAGTAGCGCCAAACTCGAAGGCATGACCCTCCAGTTGATGAGCAGCCAGCCCCGATCTGAGCTGACCCGGGAGGTGTCCAGAGCACTGAGCGCCACGGGCCTGATTCTGTTGGAGGAAGGCGACGCCACGCTGACTTTGAGGCTACAACCCGAGCAGTTCACGCAGCGCAACCTCTCACTGACTGCGCAGGCCAGGGCGGCCGAACTTGAGCTCACGCTGTTCGCCGATTTCACGCTTAATCAGCAAGCGTCGGATCCGATTGAGGCGCGCGCGACCGTGACCCGGCAGATGCTCAACGACCCCCGCAACGTGGTTGGTAAAACAGAAGAGATGCGGCTGCTTCGCGAAGAAATGCGCCGTGACCTAGCTGATCAGATTGCCCGTCGCGTCAGCCACAGCCTGGGCAGCTGATGCAACTGAAGCCGCCGCAGCTCGCTGACCATCTCTCACAACATCTTGCCCCCTGCTATCTGATTTCAGGCGACGAGCCACTGATCGTGCAGGAGTGCGCCGATGCCATTCGCACCGCAGCCCGCGCTGCCAGCTGCACAGAGCGCCAGCGCATTACGATCTCTGGCAAAGACGATTGGTTGGAGCTTGGTCATAGCGCCGGCTCGCTGTCTCTTTTTGCCGATCGAAAGTTAATTGAGGTGCAACTTCCCAGCGGCAAGCCCGGAACCGAGGGCAGCAAGGCCATACAAGAGTACCTCGCGGGAGAACAGGAGGATGTCCTGCTCATCATCAGCGGGCGCATCGACAAACAGTCGCAGAAGAGCAAATGGTACGTCGCGCTGGATCAGGCGGGGATCGTACTCCCGGTGTGGCCGATCTCTCCGGCCGAGTTACCCAGCTGGATAGCTGCCCGCATGAAGACCGCTGGCCTGACCGCAGACAACGACGCTGTGACGCTGCTGGCCGAGCGACTGGAAGGCAACCTGCTCGCGGCGTCGCAGGAAATCGAAAAGCTGAGGCTACTTCATGGCGAGCAGACCATCACCGCCGAGTTGGTGGCAGACACCGTGTCGGATAACGCCCGCTACGACGCCTTCCGGTTAGTTGATGTTGCCCTATCGGGGGATAGCCGGGGCGCCGTGCGGACATTACGGGGGCTGCGGGCCGAGGCGATCCAACCACCCGTGTTGTTGTGGGCCCTCTCGCGGGAGGTCAGGTTGCTCGCAGATTTGAAGCGGGAAATCGCGAGCGGCACGCCTGTGAATGCGGCACTGAGTCAGCGTGGGGTATGGCGGAATCGACAGGCGCTGGTGCGCTCAGCGATGAACCGGCTGGGCGGCCGAGATCTCGCTGAGATGCAGGCACTCAGCTTTCACGCGGATGGCGCCAGTAAGGGTTTTATGCAGGGGGAACCCTGGAGTTTATTGGAGCGGCTCGTGGTTGTGCTGGCTCAGGGATCACTGCCTGCCAGTACGCGCGAGCGGCGCGCGTAGAGACCGATAACCAAAACAATCCCCGCGCCTCCTGTCCATATAGCGACACGACTGAAGCCAAAACCATCCACCCCCGCGCCGAGTAAAGCAGCGCCCAATGCAGGCGCGCCCATAGCCAGCATAGTCCAAACGCTCATCACACGACCGCGGTACTCGGCACTGGCCGTCAACTGTATAAGCGTTTGCGAGCCGGTACCCGCTACGGTGGTGACGACACTGAGCATCGATACCCACAGCGCCAGCCCCACCAAGCCGGCAAACCAATGCAAACTGATGAGGGTGAGGCCTGCCAGCATGATCGCCGCGCACACCAGTGTCATGAGGCGCGCCAGGTCAGCGGCCTGACGACTGACGAGCAAGCCCCCCAGCACAGAACCCAAACCGGCCATGGCAACCAGGACCGCGAGCTCTGCGGATCCGCCCTGTAACACCTGCCCCGAGAGGGCGGGCAGCAACTCGATAATAGTGCGGCCCAGCAGACCATTGACCGCCGTGAGTGCGAGCAACAACCTGAGATCGGATCGGCCCAACAAATGGCGAAAGCCTGCGACCAACTGGTCCACGAAAGAGGACGATGGCACCGCGGGCGCGTCCTGCTCAATCGGCAGTCGGGACAGACCCCAGAACGACACCATGAACATCATCATTGCGGTCAACCAGGCGGCGCTGACATTCACCTGCGCAACCAGGGCCGCCCCTAGAGCCGGCCCCACCATGCGGGCAATATTGAAAGACATGGCGGAATATCCCACCGCACTGGGTAGCGCCTCGCGTGTGACCAGGAGCGGCACGAGGGCGAGTCGCATCGGTGAGTGCAACGAGGTGGCCACACCGAGAGTGCCCGCGAGCGCCAGCAAGGCCGCGCGATCGTACCAACCCAGCCAGGTCGTGAGGGTGCCGGTAAGCGTGATGGCGCTGTGAATCACCATCGACAACCGTAGCCCCTCACGCGGATTCACCCTGTCAGAGAGAATCCCGAACCACGGTGATAACAACAGCGCCGGCGCCAGCATCAAGGCACCGACAATACCCACCCAGGTCGCCGAGTGAGTCAGGTCCCAGGCGCTCCATCCCAACAGAAACCGCAGTAACCAAGCGCCGAGGCTTGAGAACCAGCTAGCGGGGTAATAGCCCCGAAAGCGCGGATCTGACAGCGCCGATCGATGGACCTGTCGTGTTTCACGACAGTCCGAAAAATCCTCACTTGCTTTTTGGGTCATGCTCAAATACTGTCTATTTATACAGTACTTTTACTGTTGTCGCTGTTTCATCAGCACGCCACCTGTCGGCGGGAGTGATTCGGCGCAGCAATATGAAATGGGAGTGCATCATGAATTATCTACTTGAAGATATTTTCCGTCGCGCCGACACCTGGCGAGGTATGGAACAACACGGTATGGGTCCGTCTGGTATCGGTCAACAGCAGCGTGTTTTCCTCCACCAGGAAGCCTCCGCCGCCAATGGCAATGCCCACACCTTTTCCGGTGTCAGAACGGGTTTCGATGTACTGGATACACAACTGTATAACAGAGGCTGGCCTGTCGGCGGTTGCATCGAGGTCATCAGCGACCAATGTGGACTGGATGCCATGGGCGTGTTCATGCCCATGATGAAGCAACTATCCGGTCAGGGCCGTTGGCAGGTGTTCATTGATCCACCCTATACCCCTTACGCCCCACTTCTAGCCGGCGAAGGGATCGATCTTCAAGAAATCATGCTGGTACATCCCAAGAGCCGCGATGAGGTGCTGTGGTCAACCGAACAGGCCTTGCGAAGCAGCACCTGCAGTGCCGTATTTGTGTGGCTGGGCGCCACAGATTATCGCTATGCGGAGCTGCGCAAAATACAGCTGGCAGCAGCCAGTCATGGGACACCAGCTATTCTCTTTCGCTCTTCTGAAGCACTGGAGCAAGCCTCCCCCGCCAGCCTGAAAATCCATATCGACGGTTACCGGCAAATCAAGATTCTCAAGCAACGGGGCGGGCGTCAAAGCCCAACTATTTCCCTGCCCACAGATGACTCACTGCTCGATGCTGCAGCGGTGTGGGCATCACTGGAACCGTCAGAAACCCTCGGAACATCACCCGGCTTTCGGCCCTCTGCCTGAGCTGGCAAGGGCCTCATTCGGATCCGCGCTTGCTTCATTTCGGTATAGCGTCCGGGTGACGGAGCGGCTATCCTTGCGCTCGCTTCTGACCACCCCAAGATTCTCATGCAGGATTTCCCCCACCACTATCGTTGTCTCGCTACCGCCAACGCGGACCAATCCCAGGTGCGCGTTACCAGCCAGGGTCTGGAAGACCTGACCACTGATGTGCCGAGAGAGTTCGGCGGCCCCGGTGATCAATGGTCTCCTGAAGCCTTGCTCATCGCTGCAGTCGCTGACTGCTTCGTGCTGACATTTCGAGCGATGGCTGGGCCGTCTCAAATTACCTGGCACGCACTGGACTGCGATGCCACGGGCACGCTGGAACGTGTCGACCGATCGACGCAATTCACCCGCATTGAGCTGTCAGTGCGCATCAGCGTTCCCGAGGAGCTGGAAGAAGAGAAAATACTGCGGGTACTGAAAAAAGCCGAGGACACCTGCCTGATTACCAATTCACTCAATGCAACGGTGACACTCGACGTGGACATTACCCGTCAATCTCACTGAATCAGTCGCCGCTACAAATTCACTGCTAAAAAAAAGCCCCGCATGTGCGGGGCTTTTTTGTGACTCGGGGAGTGGGCCGTTACTGCGCCACGCTCACCACAACGTTGCCGGAATCTTCGATGTCAAAGCGGTCCGCGTCCATCACCTTGGTCCAGGCGCTGGCGAAGTCCTTGATAAACCGCTGTCGACTCTCGTCAAACGCGTAGAACTCCACCACTGAACGCAGCTCGGAGTTGGACCCGAATACCAGATCAAACTCTGTCGCGGTCCACTTGAGGTCACCGGTTTGGCGATCACGGCCTTCGAACACATAGGCCTCTGAGGAGGGGCCCCAAGCCGTGTTCATATCGAGCAGATTCACAAAGAAATCATTGCTCAAGACTCCCGGGCGATCCGTGAGAACACCGCGGTCACTGCCGTCGGCGTTGGCGTTCATCGCCCGCATGCCACCCAACAGGACTGTCATCTCGGACACCGTCAGATTAAGCATATCGGCCTTGTCGATAAGCGCCTGCGAGGGCGCCATGAAGCCGAGGTCGGCCATGTAGTTACGGAAACCGTCATGACGCGGCTCCATGACCGACCAAGAAGTGTCGTCCACAGACCCTTCAATCGCGTCGACACGGCCCGGCGTAAACGGAATCGATACCTCGACCCCGAATTCCTCGGCCGCCTGCTCAACCCCGACGTTACCCGCGAGCACGATGACATCAGCAAGTGATACCTGCTTGCCGCGGGACAAGCCGCTGTTGAACTCGTCCTGCACTTCTTCCAGCACAGCGATCACCTCACCCAGCGCGTCAGGATTGTTAATCACCCACTGGTTCTGGGGCGCCAGACGAATACGCGCGCCGTTAGCTCCGCCGCGCATATCGGTACCGCGATAGGTCGAGGCCGAAGCCCAAGCAGTGCTGACCAGCTGCGTATTGCTCAGCCCACTGTCCTCAATCGCCGCCTCCAACTTGCGGATATCCCGATCGCTGATCAGCTTGTAGTCGCGCTCGGGGAGCGGATCCTGCCAAGCCAGGGTTTCTGCAGGCACATCGTCACCGAGGTAACGAATCTTCGGGCCCATGTCACGATGCGTCAGCTTGAACCAGGCCTTGGCAAAGGCCAGCTCGAACTCCTCGGGGTTCTGAAGGAACCGCTCTGAGATCTCGCGGTAGCTGGGATCAAACTTGAGCGACAAATCGGTGGTAAACATCACCGGCGCGTGGCTCACTCCCTTGAGGTGGGCATCGGGCACTGTGCCCGCCGCCGCGCCGTCCTTGGGCTGCCACTGCAACGCACCCGCAGGACTGCGCGTTTGCTCCCACTCGAAGGCAAACAGGTTGGCCAGATACATCATCGACCACTGGGTGGGTGTTGCGGTCCACGCACCCTCGAGCCCGGATGTGACGGTGTCTTCAGCGTTACCTTTACCGCAGGTGTTCTTCCAGCCGAAGCCCTGCTCAACGATCGCTTCACCGGTCGGCTCAGGACCGACACAATCACTGGGCTTGTGCGCACCATGGGCCTTACCAAACGAGTGACCGCCCGCAATCAGCGCGACCGTCTCTTCGTCATTCATCGCCATGCGACCAAAGGTCTCGCGGATATCATGTGCGGCGAGCACCGGGTCGGGATTGCCGTTGGGACCTTCAGGATTCACATAGATCAAACCCATCTGTACCGCTGCGAGGCCATTACGGAGCTGACGGCCCTCGGCATAGCGCTCATCGGCCAGCATCTTTGCCTCGGGACCCCAGTAGACCCACTCGGGCTCCCAATCGTCCGTGCGGCCGCCTGCAAAACCAAAGGTTTTGAAGCCCATGTTCTCCATGGCAACATTGCCGGCGAGGACCATGAGGTCTGCCCAGGAGATCTGGTTGCCGTACTGCTGCTTGATCGGCCACAACAAGCGACGGGCCTTGTCGAGATTGCCGTTGTCAGGCCAGCTGTTCAGTGGCTCGAATCGCTGCTGGCCGCCATCGGCGCCACCACGACCATCCGAGGTGCGGTAGGTACCCGCACTGTGCCAGGCCATACGGACAAAGAACGGCCCGTAGTTCCCGTAATCAGCAGGCCACCAAGGCTGCGAGGTGGTCAGCGTCTCGTTGATATCCGCCTTCAATGCCTCAAGATCCAACCGCGCGAACTCGGCCGCGTAGTCAAAATCGGCTCCCAGCGGGTTTGTGCTGCGCTCGTTTTGACGCAAGGGCGTCAGATCCAGGCTGGCAGGCCACCAGGCCTGAGTACTTTTGGGCGTGCTGCGGGCCACCGAGTCAATCACAGGCAGGGCCACCAGGGCCGCCGCCAGCGCGGTGTGCACAACCGCCGTTTTGAATAGTGTTACTTTCATTATGCTGTCCTCTTTAAAAACAGTTACCCCAATCCGCATTTACGCACCACCACCGCGAATTGAAAAGCTGATTGTTTAGATAAAATAGATCGCTTTTTCCGATGCACAAAAGCGCGGCATTCTGAGTATCAGCCGCCGCATGGCAAAGAGAGCCCCGTTTGGGTTGGACTGCGGATTGCGTCCGGCGTGTGGTCAGTCCCGCCAGCGACAGCGGAGACTCAGCGACTCGCGAGTGTCCGTTGAATCAAAGCCTGCACATTCGTCTCAAGCTGATCAAGTGGGACCGCACCTGAGCCGAGTACCGTGTCGTGGAAGGCGCGGATATCAAACGCCTCGCCCAGAGCGTCCTCGGCCATCTCGCGCAGTTCGACGATCCGCAATTTACCGATCATGTAGGCGGTCGCCTGTCCGGGCATCGCAATGTACCGCTCAATCGCTCGCTGGCAGTCATACTCTGCATTCGGCGTGTTGGCTATAAGATAGGCCACCGCTTGCTCCCGGGTCCATTGCTTGTGATGCAGGCCGGTATCGACCACCAGACGCGCGGCTCGCCACAACTCCATCGCGAGTCGGCCAAAGTTGGAATAAGGGTCCTGATAAAAACCCATTTCCTTCGCTAAATACTCCGAGTACAAGCCCCACCCTTCGCTGAAGGCAGTAAAGCGGGTGTGGCGCTGGAAATCCGGAACATCGTCCAGCTCTGCTGCGATCGAGAGCTGCAGGTGGTGTCCCGGTAAGCCCTCGTGAAACGCCAGCGCTTCGAGGTCAGTAGTCGGCATGGAGTTCATGTCGTAGAGATTGGCGTAGTAGATGCCTGGACGAGACCTATCGGGCGGGGGGCTCTGGTAAAACGCTTTTCCCGCAGACTGTTCGCGGTAGGCTTCGACCCGTTTGACGATCAAGTCCGATTGCGGCAGCAAACCAAAATAGTCGGGCAGCCGCTCCGCCATCCTGTCGATCGCGGTGCGGGCAGCGTCGAGGTATGCCAACCGTCCCGCTTCTGTGTTGTCGTAACGCAAAGACACATCATTGCGGACCTGGTCAAGAAAGGCAGATAGCTCGCCCTCTTGACCCAGTTCAGCCATGACAGAACGCATCTCCCGATGTAACCGCTCTACATTGGCAAGCCCGGCTTGATGAATCGCTTCGGGAGTGAGATTGGTGGTCGTGAAATCCCGCAAGCGGTTGGCGTAAAAAGCGTCGCCGTCGGGGAATCGCCACACCCCGTCTTCTTGGGGCGCCACTGTCTGTTGAGATTGAACGGCCGCAATCAGGCGCTCGTAGGCAGGCTTTACCGCGGTCAACATGGCTTGCCGCGCGGCCTCTCGCAACTGTTCCGCAATGGCAGGCTCCACCCTGAGCGCGGCCAGCTTGTCGTTGAAGTCGGCCCAGATCACCGAGGGCGAACCCGACTCATCAAAGGGTGCGCCGACCAGCACATTGCCAGCGGACGCTACAATTTGCGGAATCATCCAATCGACTAGATACAAACCTTTATCCATCCGGATCTGGATCTGCTCGATCACGCCATCAAAATAGTCGGGCAGGTTGTTCAGCCTGGCGATGTAGTCTTCGGCGTCCTGTTCTGAATCAATCGTGTGCACATTGACCAGCAGGCTGATCGGGCTGGTATGGGGGCCGCGGAACTGATGGATCACATAACGATGGTGCCGGAATGCGGCGCCAGCCAGCGTGCGCTCTAGGTCGAGGCGATAGAGCCGGTAGGAAAGCTGTCGCGCGGGTGACAGTTGACTGGTGTCGATACCTTCGAGAAACGCCAGACGCTCCCGGGCCAACTCAAGTGACTCGAGCTGGAAGGATTCAGAGACATCGTTCCACTGATCCTGCTGATCTTTGATGCCGAGGTAGCTGGCGCTGGCCGGGTATCGGGCCAGATCAGCCTCCCAGGTCGCCGCAAAAAATGCCTCCAGTCGCTGCTGCTCGGCGGATATCGGTGGCGCATTAACAACCGGCGACGCCGGTTGGTCTGCGGTCTTGCCGCAGGACACCAGCATCAGGGCCACAAGCAGCCACAGTGCGCGATAGGCAGAGTCTGTTCTCATTACAAACGATTGCAATCTTCCTTGATACAAAAGAAACATGGGGGCGTTCCTCATAAAGAGAGTATGAATCTCACAAAACGAGACCGATAAAATGACGGGCTTTGAGGGCCGTCAGAGCGGCGTATTGTCACAGAATTCATCCGCCTCGGGGATACTCCCAAACGGGGGGTTCATGGATTCCATAATACTGTATAAAAATACAGTATTATGGCGTGATGTCGCTCTG
>ERZ802822.468-NODE-468-length-28438-cov-8.548852_pt1 | contig 28438 bp, 24 predicted proteins | sample MGYA00345649_ERZ802822 | MGnify/ENA primary metagenome ERZ802822 (study PRJEB30503, sample SAMEA104212359) | marine metagenome | biome: Westerlies Biome; feature: [SRF] surface water layer (ENVO:00010504) within the epipelagic zone...; material: water...
GCCAATCCAGGTAACACTTTTAACTTTGTTTTTTTGTTTTATGACATCAAAGTTAGGAGATACTATTTCAAAATCATAAGGTGTCGGCTTGTTTCTATTTTTGTCTGTTATCCATTCATAAATGTCATTCAACGACTTATTGTTAGACACACCAGAGGTGTTTGTAAAAGTTCCATCTTTTAGATGGTGCATAGGTCTACTATCTTCCTCTGTCATAACAACATTTGTAAAAAAAAAACTTAATAAAATTAAGATAGCCACCTTTTTCATAAAAACTACCTTAAGATCGAGAGAATTTCGCTATATCTTTAGCCGCCTTAATAGAGACATCAGGACACATAGTAACAAAAAGTTCTGTTCCATGTATTGTTCCCATTGCTTCTGTAAATACTGTTTCAACTTTTGCTTCTTTCAATAGTCTATAAAAATTATACCCCTCATCTCTTAAAGGATCACATTCATTTACATGAATACAAGTCGGAGGTAATCCTTGAACATCTTCAATACTCGCAAAACCAGGCCATGCTAAAGGGTTTTTGTTATGTAATTCTTGAATTCCATATGCGATCGGCCCTGGGTTATCATTCAGGTCTAAAAAAATTCCATTATTGGTTATTGAAGATGGATTTGATTCTAATGGCCAGATACCAGCGATATAGGGACATAATGCAAAAAGACCTTTGATTAAACTAATATTATTTTCTTTCTTTAGAGCCATTCCAGTCGCCAAGGTTAAATTACCACCCCCACTTTCACCCGCTACAATTATTTTACTTTTGTCAATTTTAAGTAAGTTGCTATTTTCATGCGTCCACTTTAAGCCTGATATACAGTCATTCAAACCCGCTGGAAATTCTGCTACTTCTGGTACAGATGATGGGATGGTCGCATTTCTAAAATCTACCATTACAACTGCAACATTTTGATGCGCCAATAGTCTACCCCAAGCTCTATAGTTTCCATAATAACAAGATAAATACTCCATCCCTCCACCATGGATGTAGTAAATACATGGAAGAATTTCTTCATTATCTGGTCTAATAAACTGTAAATTAATTATGTTGCCATCAGGATGAGATTTGACTTTTTTTGTCTCTATAATTAAGCCTTTTTTTGGCGCAATCTTAATATCATCATAAATTTCTGAGAACTTTTCAAAGAGCCTTATCTCTTTTTTTATATAAGCTGAATTATGATATTTCATCATTTCATCGCGGTCTTTAAAATGCTCTCTTGGAGGCAAATCAAACCAAAAATTCTTTTTAATTCTTGGATCAATTCTTGGATCGTTAGCAAGCTTAGCGTTATTATCAGATTTTGCTCTATAAAAAATTCTTACTATTCTAATGAGAAACCTAATAATAAGTATTCTTAATATTTTCATAAAATCATAATAAACTTTATATATATATTAACAATAATAATTAGATATTATAAATTTTTATAATAACTTAAATCATATAAACAAAGGAGAAAATAATGGAATTTATAAATATAGTAAGAGCTAAAGTAAAACCAGAGCATTTAGATGAATATATGAAATTAAACGAAGAGTTTCCAAAATATGATGGAATGCTTGAAAGTAAACTTATTAAAACGGGTGACTATACTTTCTGTTATGTTGGAACTTGGGAGTCTGAAGATGCGATAGCTGCCCAAAGAGATAATATGATTGCTAACCTTAATACTATGCGACATATGCTTGAAGAGCTATCACCTGAATTGGGCGTTACAGATCCTGTGTCTGGCACAGTAGTAGTAAGCAAATAACATAATAATACAAATATGTTGGTAAAGGTCACTGAAGTCGAACACTATACTGATAGATTATTTAGATTTAAAACTGAACGGCCTGTTAGCTTCAGATTTGCTGCTGGAGAATTCACCATGGTTGGAATAGAAAAGCAAAACCAAACTATTCCAAAAAGAGCTTATAGTATGACAAGTGGTCCATACGATGACTTTATAGAGTTTTTAAGTATTAAAGTTGCTGATGGACCACTGACAAGTATATTACAAAACATTAGAGTTGGTGATGAAATATATGTAGGCGATAAGCCTACTGGCACTCTTACAATTGCAAATCTTGAACTCGGTGGCAATCTATGGCTTCTTGCTACTGGCACAGGTATAGCTCCTTATGTAAGTATTTTAAGAGATCCAGATTTATTTAAGTCATTTGATAGGGTAAATGTTGTCTGGACTACTCGTTTAATTTCAGAACAGGTTTGCTTTAAAGATCTTATAACTAAAACTGCATCTAACTTTTATTCTTCTATCACGAGGGAAGAGAGTGACTTAAAGGGAAGAATTCAGCATTTAATAAAAGATGAGATTATTCTAAAAAATGCCTGCCCTAGTAATGATAAAATTATGATCTGTGGATCAATTGATTTTAATAATGAAATGAAAGAGTACTTTAATAATAAGGGCTGGAATGAAGGTAATAAAAAAATAGCTGGAACATTCGTACAAGAAAGGGCTTTTGTATCTTAATTTGAAGCCTGCTTTTCTAATAGATATTGTGACACGTCAATCCTTGATGATAGAAACCCACCCCGGCAATACGCTAAATAAAAGTCCCATAATCTTTTAAATCTGTCATTAAATCCCATATCTGAGATTTTGTGCCAATTATCATTAAAGTTATGAAACCAGGTCTCTAACGTTTTAGCATAGTCTAAAGCAAAAGAATTTTTATCAAGAGATTTTAAATTATGCAACTTTGCAAATGATATAAATTTGCTATCAGATGCCATCTCTCCACCAGGAAAAATATACGCCTGGATAAAGTCTGGTTCAGAAATATATTTTTTAAATAAATCATCAGCTATTGTTATAGTTTGTATCAGTGCTTTTGATTTTGGCTTGAGTAGTTCTTTAACTTTTTCAAAATATTTTTTCCAGTATTTTGAACCAACGGCTTCAAACATTTCAATTGAAACAACTGCATCATACTGACCTTTTATCAATCTATAATCCTGTAACTTTATTTCAGGGTTATTTGGCAGATTTTTTATTCTATTTTGAGCAAACTTGTATTGTTCATCTGATATAGTTACTCCAGTAATTTTATACCCTTTCATTGATGCGTATTCTATAAATCCTCCCCAACCACATCCAATTTCAAGAATATGACTTCCTGGCTCGATATTTAATTTATTTAAAATTAATTGATACTTATTTTTTTGAGCATCACTTAATGCAATTTCTTTGTTGTCAAAATAAGCAGATGAGTACGTCATGGTTTCATCAAGCCATGTTTTATAAAAATTATTACCTAGGTCATAATGAGCTAAAATATTTTTCTTACTTCCACTAATAGAATTAATTCTGAAGGAATGATAAATCCAAGTTAAGAATGTAAATATTTTTGAACCATCTGAAATATCTTTTATATAATCCAGATTTAAAGATAAAAGTTCGAGAAGTTGCATTAAATCATCAGTTTCCCAATGATTATTAAAATAACCCTCTGCTAACCCAATGTCTCCTCTAGTAATAGCAAGCCATATTGTTTTCCAAGACTTAATCTTAATTTTTCCTTTGATTAGGCCAGATCCAAATACCGAATGACTTTCATCAGGATAAACTATAGTCAATTCACCAAATTTAATATTGCTTAGAGTGTTCTCAACTCTCAATTTTAATATCTTACTCAACATGTCCGTTCCCACCATGACTATAAAACTTAAACTTTTTAATCCATAAATAAAGAGCCTGCAGATGTATTCTAGGGATCACATTTATTGAATTATAAAGTATAGAAATATACATTAAAAATTTCATTAAACCAGAGGCTTTACTATAGTTTCCATTTAAGCTCGTAATTATTTCTAAATTTTCTTGAGGGTCGTATTCATTTATTTTAACTAATAATGGTTCTTGATTGAAATTAAATTTATATCTTCCAATTTTATCAGCAAAGGGTGATACATACAGTTTTTTTTTATCTTCAAGCCAAAGATCACTTGTGATGGGAAAACCATTATTGCTCAAATAATATGAATGTTGCTCTTTAAATGTATTTGTTACTTCAGCAACAACTCCTATTGTTTTATTTTTGTAATTTAAGAACCAAAAACATACAGGATTAAAAGCTTTTTTTAAAAAAATATTAGGAGTTTTAAGTAAATTTAATTCGAGAAACTCACTATTTAAATTATAATCATTTTTAAGCTTTTTTAACCACGGTATAATACCAGTATTTATTTGTTGAGTATCAAAATCATATTTAAAAAATAAATCATTTTGTTTATAAAATTTATAGTTTGAAAAGGAAATAATATTTTTAGTATATATGCTTTTATAATTATACAAAAACTTATGCTCTTTTGGAAAAACACGTTTATGAAAAACTTTACCAAAAAAAATATTTAGACGGACCCTATTCATTATTGATAATATTAATAATATTTAGAGCAGATGTTAACCCATCTTCATGAAAGCCATACCCCAAATGAGCGCCAGCAAAAAATGTATTATTAAGTCCTTGAATTTCATTAATTTTTTTTTGCCCCTCAAGTGTTTTAAAGGAATAAGAGATGTGGTTATAAGAGATATTTTTTATAACTAAATTTTGATCAATTTTTTCAAAATTACCAATAGAAACAAAAATATTAGTTTTAGTATTTATATTCTGAAGCTCATTCATCCAGTATGTAACGCAGTCATTACCATTATATTTGAATGAATTCCATGCAGACCAATTTTTTTTTGAGTGTGGCATAAGTGATGGGTCAGTATGAAGAACAACATTATTGGATGTATAATCAAATAAATTAAAAGCTATTTTTTCTTCATCAGTAATATCTTCTAAGAGATTTTCAACTTGGTCAGCATGGCAAGCAAAAATAACTTTATCATAAAGGATATTGTTACCATCATTATTAATAACAACTTTACCCTCTTTTCGATTGATACTTATATTTGAAGATAAATAAATATTATTAGCAGGTGAATTTAAGATTATTTTATCAATATAAGATTTACTTCCATTAAGAACTGAAAACCATTGGGGTCTTCTAAATAAATTTAATAAGCCATGATTTTTAAAAAAATTTAAAAAAGTAGAAGCTGGAAAACTTAAAATATTTTTTGTATCAGATGACCATATTGCTCCGGCCATAGGTAATACATAAGTATTTATAAATGAATTGCTAAATTTATTTTTATTCAACCACTCTTTTAAATTAAGTTTTTGAGAATTATTTATTCGAGCCAGTTTATTAAATCTTATAATATTTAATAGTAATTTTAACTTTTCAGGTTTGAATAATAGTCTCCAATTTTCAAAATCATTAGATGACCAAGAAAGATTGGACGATGAGAAGCTGTAAGACATAGAAGTCTTATGAAGATCGATCTCAAGCTCTCTAAATAAATTTATTAAATTTGGATAATTTTGATCGTTACATACTATAAATCCACTATCTACATTAATTTTTTGGTCATCTATAGTTACTTCATGAGTTTCTGTATGCCCTCCCAATCTAGTATCTTTTTCATAAATATCGACAGAATGACTCTTTGATAAATAGTGTAGAGAACCTATTCCTGAAATACCTGAACCTATGATAGCGATCTTCATGAATTATTTTTATTTATTTCTGCATCCTTCATTTTTAATCTCCACAATATTGATAAGCAAATAGACTTTGATATTGGAAGTAAAAAAAGAACAACAGCAATTGTTATAGGTATCCATATAAGAGCTTGAATCCATAAATCAATTTTAAAGTTTTGTTCCATAGATAAAACTAAAGGTACAATAATATGTCCACTAATAATGATGGATAACCAGGGTCCAAAGTCATCTGTTCTATAAGAATGAAATTCTTCTCCACAAATAGAGCAGTGACTATAAAATTTTAAATATTTAGAATATAAATTGCCTTTTCCACAATGAGGACATTTCTTCAATAATCCACTAAGTAAGACTGCCGTTATTGACCTCATTGATATACTTAACTTACTTAGTAAACTCAAGAGATGAGTCAACAAGCCATTCCCAAAGGTACTCTGCGTAACTCCATCTTACAGAAATATCGTATAGAGGTTCATTAGATAAACGGTCAATAAGAACAGTTGCTTTTGCTATATAAGTTTGTGCACACATATCCTTATTACAAATAAATGTCTCAAGATCCAAAGGAGTACCTTTACTTAAAATCTCATTACTATTTACTCCACTCAATCTAATAGTTAAATAATAATCCGAGACATCAGTAATGCTAAAATGCTCGCCAGCAAGTTTAGATTTAATATTATTTATTAATAACTCTCTTTGATTATCCGCACACTGTAGTATCCATTCATTTGGTCCAAGCCATTGGATTCTGTAATCATTATTTCCAAATACCTCTCCAGACTTTAATGGCAAGTTAATACCAGTAATATCCTTGATACCATTAAAAATTAGGCTGTTGTTTGGGTCACATCTAAAATTAATTTTACCTACATATTCTGTACTAGTAATCTTAATCCCCTCACCAAGAAAATCTTGTTTTAGAGTTAGTGGAGAGCTAAATTGCAAGTTAGTCATTTTGCCTAAACCCTTCCTTATCATAAAAGACATTATCCGTAACGGTTGCTTCGATAAGTTTCCCATTCATAAGTGGGATTAAAACTGTGTCTCCACTTCTATTTTTTCCATTCTTTAACATAGCCATTGCGATCGGGTACCCTAATGTAGGACTGTGATAGCTAGATGTAATATGCCCTGACATTTTCATGGGTGGTCTCTTATGTGCTTTATCTACAATATGGCTTCCTTCTGGTAAAACAGTTTTTTTATCATTAATTAATAAACCTACGAGATGCTTTCTATTTTCCCTAACTGTGTCAGATCGTGCGAAAGATCTTTTTCCAAGAAAATCTTCTTTCTTTTTTGATACAATCCAATCCATATTTAAATCACTTGGTGTTGCACTTCCATCAGTATCTTGTCCAACAATGATGAAGCCTTTTTCGGCTCTTAAAACATGCATAGTCTCAGTTCCATACGGTGTGATATTAAACTTCTTACCTGCGTCAATAACTTTATCCCAGACATACCTTCCATATCTTGAAGGGATATTGATTTCAAAACTGAGTTCTCCAGTAAAACTTATTCTAAATATTCTTGCATCAATGCCACAGATTTTTGCTTTTTTCATTCTCATATATGGCAAACTCTCGTTAGTTATATTTTCTTCAGTCAGAGATGAAAGTAAATCTCTTGATTTAGGACCACAGATACTTAGTACAGTCCATTGTTCTGTAACTGAAGTACAATAAACTTTCATATCCAGCCATTCGGTCTGCAGGAATTCCTCTAACCACGACATAACACGTGCAGCTCCACCAGTGGTGGTGGTCATATGATAATGATTTTCACTAATTCTTGTCGTAACACCATCATCAAAAACCATGCCATGCTCATTACACATTAGACCGTATCGACAAGCCCCAATTTCTAGCTTAGACCATGCATTAGTGTAGATTAAATTTAAAAATTTTGCAGCATCAGGTCCTTGTATATCAATTTTACCGAGAGTTGATGCATCAAGTATACCAACACTTTTTCTAGCAGCGATACACTCACGATTGACCGCTTCGTTCATTGATTCTTTATTTTTGGGATAGAAGTGGGGACGTTTCCATTGGCCCACATCTTCAAATACTGCGCCATTGTCAATATGCCACTGATGAATTGCAGTACGTCTTTCAGGATCAAAATATTGATCTACATTTCTACCGGCAATAGCACCAAAGGTTTGTGGCGCATATGGTGGTCTAAAAGTAGTATGACCAACTTCACCAACAGGTTTATTTTGTATGTGTGACATAATTGCTAAAGCATTTACATTTGATGTTTTGCCTTGATCAGTAGCCATACCTGTTGTCGTATATCTTTTGGTGTGTTCCACACTCACATACCCTTCTCGCTGTGCTAGAAAAATATCTGCTGCAGTTACATCATTTTGAAAATCAATAAAATGTTTTGAACCATGCGTTACTGGCTTAGAACCAAGCACATAAGGAACTACATCAGATATTGTAAATCCATAGGGTTCAACAGCATCGTCAATAAATTGATTGACTTCTATCTTGTGTCCAGTCTGATGCGCTGCACTTATTCCAGCCTGAAAACTATTTAAAAGACTTTGTCTGAGGTTGAACTCTCCGTTATTACAACCAACTACATACTGATGATCAATTAAAACATCCGGAATAAAAGAACTTATTTCATCACTATATCTTAATTTTCCTCTAGATTGACTAAATAGTTGAACCGCTGGATTCCATCCACCAGACATCAATAGTAAGTCAGTGCCAATAGTGACAGCCTCACCAACAAATGACTGTTTGTCACTGCTTAACTCTTGTACTGAAATAGCATTTACTTTTTTGGATCCATAAGTGCTTGTTATGGCGTGAGAAACATAAGTCTCAATTTTATTTTCCTCACAAAGCTTGTTTATTGTTTCGGATACACTATGCCTAATATCAATAATTATGACCTTAGCACCTTTTAAATTAGCCTCCAAAGCTACTGAATATGCGTGATCATTGTTAGTGAATAAAGTAATTGAATTGCCAGGCAATACACCATATTGAGACATATATACTTGAGCTGCGGATGCCATCATTATTCCCGGCTTATCATTTCCAGAAAAAACTAATGGTCTTTCAAAAGCTCCTTGGGCAAGAATAACTTCTTTAGATCTGATTCTCCAAAACCTCTCTCTTGGTAATTTTTTATTAGGATTAATTTCATGATTCGTAACTTTCTGAAGTGCAGTAATATAGTTATAGTCGTAGTAGCCAGTAGCTGTTGTTCTATTCAATATTGTTACATTTTTTAATGCATGAAGTTCATTTAAAGTTTCCTTAATCCACACTTGTGCATAAAGACTATTAATTTTAGCTTTTGTATTGAGAAGATAGCCGCCTATATCTTTTTTTTCATCTACAATTAATACTTTTGCACCTGAGCGTGCCGCTGCTAGTGCAGCAACAAGTCCATTAACACCCCCACCAATGATCATTACATCACAATAAAAAAATTTTTGCTCATATCTATCTGGATTTTTTTTCTTTGGAGCTTCACCTAAGCCTGCAGCTTTACGAATAAAATGCTCATAGAACAGCCACATGCTAGGTGGCCACATGAATGTTTTGTAATAAAAACCTGCGGGCAAAATTCGAGAAAAGAGATTATTTAAAGCTCCAATATCATATTTTACCGATGGCCAGCAATTTTGACTAGTTGCAGTTAATCCCTCGTAGAGTTCAATCTCAGTTGCTCGGGCATTAGGTTCAGTTTTACTTCCAGTCTCGAGTTGAACTAAAGCATTTGGCTCTTCAGAACCTGCTGTTAAAATACCTCTAGGACGATGATATTTAAAGCTCCTGCCTATCAAATGAATATCATTTGCCAAAAGTGCTGAAGCAAGTGTATCCCCTTCAAAGCCTTGAAGTTCTTTTCCATTGAATTTAAAATTTATTATTTTATTTCTGTTTATAGAACCTCCAGAAACTAACCTATTTCGATTAAGCACTATTATCCTCCGGTTTGCTCTCTCCCATCTTATAAGTCTGAACTATTTTATCAGTAACTGTATGGCGCTTTACATTAAACCATCTTCGACATCCATGATCATGCGTCCATCTTTCATAATGATACCCTTTGGGATTTGTTCTAAAAAAAAGGTATTCTCCCCATTTTTTATCACTCACTTCATTTGGGTTCTTAGGTCGAGCTATATGAGCCTCTCCATGACAGGTAAACTCTGTTTGATCTCTTTCACCACAATATGGACATCTAATTACAAACATATATTTAATGTGCCACCGCTGCAGCTGCTGCTTCATCAACTAAAGCACCAGAATAATGACGGTCAATTGAGAATGGAGCAGCTATTTTACTAGGTTCCCCAGTAGCAACTGTTTCTGCAAAAGTGTGTGCAGATCCTGGGGTTGCCTTAAACCCACCAGTACCCCATCCACAATTAATAAATAAGTTCTCAACAGGAGTTTTACCAATAATAGGACTCCTATCAGGAGTTACATCTACAATACCACCCCATTGTCTAAGCATTTTTAATCTTGAAAAAATTGGAAATAGTTCAACTAATGGCCCCATAATATGTTCGATCATGTCAAAAGATCCTCTTTGTGAATATGAGTTGTATGCATCAGATCCTGCACCCACAACAATTTCTCCTTTATCCGATTGACTTACATAAACGTGGACTGCATTGGACATAATTACACAATCTAAAATAGGTTTAATTGGCTCACTAACTAGAGCTTGAAGTGGAACAGAATTAATTGGCAAACTAAATCCAGCCATATTTGCTAATACTGAACTGTGTCCAGCTGGAACTAGACCAACTTTTTTTGCATTAACGCTTCCTCTTGTAGTTTCTAATCCTGTTACAACACCATTAGATACATTAATGCCTTTAACTTCACAATTCTGAATAATATCGACACCAAGATTTTCTGCTGCCCTAGCGTAGCCCCATGCAACTGCATCATGTCGAGCAGTTCCTCCACGTCTTTGTAGTAAAGCGCCCATTATCGGATATCTACCACCTCCATTTATATATGGAATTTTTTTTAAAACTTGCTCTTTATTTAAAATTTCTGCATCAATTCCATTTAAATGATTTGAATATCCTCGACGAGTAATTTCTTGCATATCATGAACGGTATGAGCCAAATGAAACAATCCTCTTTGAGAAAACATGACATTATAGTTTAATTCACTTGAGAGGCCTTCCCAGAGATTTACGGCATGATTGTAAAGTGCTGCACTCTCATCCCATAAGTAATTAGATCTAATAATTGTTGTATTTCTTCCTGTATTTCCACCACCTATCCAACCTTTTTCAAGTACAGCAATATTTTTAAGTCCAAATTCTTTTGCAAGGTAGTAAGCGGTCCCAAGACCATGCCCACCACCACCAACAATTATAATGTCATACTCTTTTTTTAATTCAGGGCTAGACCATGCCTCCTGCCAATTTTCATGATATGAAAATGAATTGCGAACTAAACTAAGTAATGAGTATTTCATAATTAAAATCTTCCAATTGAAAATGGCTCTAAGTCAATATCTGTTTTATTTGCAGTAGCCTCTTGTGCAATAAGTTTCCCAGTTATTCCTCCAAGGGACCAGCCTACGTGCTGATGCCCAAAGCAATAGTAAATATAGGGATTTTTTTTAGATTGTCCAACAACTGGTAATGAATCTGGAACTGAAGGTCTGAAGCCAAGCCATTCATTGTCATGTCTCGGAATATCAGAAAATACTTGATTAGCAGACCTTGATAGAAAATTAATAACCTTAGTACTTATCTCTCTCTCAAGCCCGGCAAATTCAACAACTCCAGCCACTCTTAGCCCATCGTTCATTGGCGTGAAGTATGTTCCTCGTTCCTGCCAAGCAACGGGGTGAGTTATAGGATTAAAATTTTTATAAGATATATGATACCCTCTCTCACTCTCTAATGGAACCTGATCGCCAAATAAACTTGCAAGTTTTTTAGACCAGATGCCCGCACATATAATAATTTTATCAAAATTATTATTGCTATTATTCGTAACTACTTCCACTTTATTATGTGAATTCATTTTTATATCAATTACATTTTCATTGATATAAGCCCCACCTTTAGAGAGAAATAGCTTATGGAGTCGTTGCGTAGTTTGCTTAGGATTCTTACTAAAATAAGAACCTTCGAAAAGAGCTCCTTTATAAAATATATTATTAATATTGGGTTCAATCTCAGAAATTTGTTCGTGTGTTAAGTGCTCAACATTAATCCCCGTTTTAGCTCTCGTTGCAAAGTCTGGTTTTGCAGAATTGTAAAACATTTTACTTGACCACACATACATAATACTTTCACGAGAAATTAAGTCTTCAATATTTGCTTCTTTAATTAGATCATCATAACCCTCATCAACTCTTGATAATAATGTTGTTAGTTTTTCAGATGTGTCTCTTACTTTGGATGGACGGCAATTACTTAAATATTTTGTTAACCAAGGAATTGCTCTAATAAAATATTTTCCTTTTATGAAAAGTGGACTATTTTTATTAAAAAGTAGATAAGGAAATAAGTAAAAAAAACTAGAAGAGTTTGTTGGAACATTAGCATACTTAGCAAATGTACCAGCGTTTCCAAAACTTGCCTCCAGACCTGGTTCATTGCGATCGTATAAAGTCACTTTCTGACCATATTTTTTAAGCCAGTTAGCAGTAGATACACCAACTATGCCACCGCCAATTACTGCTATTTTCATATGGATGGGTCCCAGTATTCTATGGATTTCATTTCGTTAAGTCTGCTAAGTGTTCTCTGAAATTTAGGGCTAAGTTTTCTTGAACTTGACAGATTTTCAATGGATTTTTCTATACTCATGACTAATTTAATATCGTTATCATAAAGGATATCTATTAAGGTAATAAAGCGATCTTGTTTATCAATATTTTCGTCTGAGAAATTAGGCACATTTTCAATAAATAAGATATTTATATTATTAATTAATTTTAAGTAATCTTCTGATCCAAGTGGTTCACCACATAGATCATTAAAATCAAATTTTGCGACATTATTGGCATAATTTTTGACTTCAAATAATCTTTTCTTAATTTCTATACTAATACTCTTTGGCTCATAACCTTTTATAAGTTTTTTATACAACAGATTAATATCGTATTGGGTTTTATCAGATATAGGCGTAAAAAAAACTTTTGTTTCTTTGAAATTTATTGTGCTCCTATAATCTTTATTTATATTAAGATTAAAAATATCTGAATTTGTTTTAATAAGTTGAATAAAAGGTAAAAATAATTCTCTCTGTAAACCATCTTTATATAAATTGTCCGGCTTATCATTAGAGGTAAGTATAACTTTAATGTTCAAGACAAATAATTCAGTGAATAATTGACCAAGTATCATTGCATCAGCAATATTAGTTACTTGAAACTCATCAAAACATAATAAGTCAAAATCTTTTTTTAAATCCTTTGCATACCTTTTAATTAGATATGAACTATTATCAATTTTTGATGTTTCGGATCTAATTTTATGAAGTGACTCATGGGTCGAGATCATAAATTCATGAAAGTGTATACGCTTTTTACGCACCTCATGAATTTCATTATAAAATAAATCCATAATTAAAGTTTTTCCAACACCGACATTTCCAAAAATATAGAAACATGAACTAATTGGGGATTCTTTAAATAGAAGTTTTATCTTTTCAAGAAAGTTTAACTTAAGATTTTTTCTAAAAATACTCAAATCCTGGAGCAACTTTATTTGTAAATCATTTTCTTCGAGAGACTCACTCAGGCAGCGCTCTCGATAAGACTGGATCAAATTACTCATACTAAAAGTATTAATTTAAGCTCTTAATTTATGATTCTCAGGATCATAAGGACTTTCTTGAATAACTGTTACTTCATGAAGGTTTCCGAGTATATCCATCTGAAGTTTTGTCCCTATTTCAGCATATTCTGGCTTAACCATTCCAAGAGCTATAGATTTTTGTACTCTAAATCCATAATTTCCACCTGTTGCTCGTCCAACAACATGGTCATTGCTATAAATTGGATTATTGCCTAATGCATCTGCATCTGTAACACCATGAACCTCTAAAGTAACAAATGAGTTGTCAAAACCTCTCTCGCGCCACTGAACAAGTGCATCTCTTCCAATAAACTCACCCTTATTTGGATGAATAAATCTATCCAAGCCAGACTCATAAGCTGCATACTCAATTGATAATTCCGTACCTACTAAGCGGTAAGATTTTTCTATTCTCAGAGAGTCCATCGCACGAATTCCAAAAGGTTTTATATTAAATTCTTCACCCGCTTCCATTAGAGTGTCAAAAATATGATTTTGCATTTCAAGTGGCATATGAAGTTCCCAGCCAAGTTCTCCCACAAAATTCATTCTTAATGCTAATGTTTCTGCTAAACCAATTTTGACTTTTCTACCAGACAGCCAAGGGAAACCTTCATTTGAAAAATCATCCGAAGATACTTTTTCAAGCAATAATCTAGCCTTGGGACCAGCTACGACTAAGACACCTGTGGTATTAGTAATATTTTCATATGTTACCGACCTATCTTCTGGTAATTTTTTCTTGATCCAGTCATGATCTAATCTTTGCCAAGTGCCCGCCGAGACACAATAAAAACTGGTCTCTGACTCTCTCATAATTGTAAACTCTGAATGAACACCACCTTTAGTATTTAAAGCATGACATAGATTTGATCTTCCAATTTTTTTTGGAAGCTTATTTGCAACCAAGTGGTCTAAAAATGCTTCAGCACCAGGACCACTTATCCTACATTTTGCAAAAGCTGTCATATCTAATATGCCAACATTTTCAGTAACATTTTTACATTCATTACCTATATGCTCAAACCACTTAGATCGTCTAAATGACCAATCATCAATAGGATCAACGCCTTTAGGTGCAAACCAATTAGCTCTCTCCCATCCAAACTTTTGACCAAACACCGCTCCTAGAGATTTTAATCGATCGTAACATGGCGATTGCCTTAGAGGTCTGCCTGCTTCTCTCTCTTCATCAGGATAATGTATGGTAAATACATTTGCATAGGCTTCTTCATTTTTTTTAATAAGGTATGACTTTGATGCGTAATCTCCAAACCTTCTTGGCTCAACACCAAGCATATCTACAGTTGGTTCTCCATCAACAATCCATTCGGCTAATTGCCAACCTGCTCCACCTGCGGCAGTTACACCAAAAGAATGACCATCATTTAAATACATATTCTTTCGATCCCAGGCAGGTCCAACTATTGGACTTCCATCTGGCGTATAACATATTGCTCCATTATAAACTCTTTTAATTCCAGCTTCTCCAAATATTGGTACACGGTGGATTGCAGATTCTATATGGGGCTCAAGTCTTTCAAGGTCTTCTTGAAATAATTCATACTCACAGTCATCGCTCGGACCATCTACATAACAACATGGGGCTCCCTTTTCATAAGGGCCTAAAATTAGACCACCTGCTTCTTCTCGCATATACCACGAACCATCAGACTCCCGAAGAACACCCATCTCAGGCAATCCTTCTTGTTGTCTCTTTATGATTTCTGGGTGCGCCTCAGTCACGATATATTGATGTTCAACAGGTATTACTGGTATATCAAGACCAACCATCTCGCCAGTTTGTCTAACAAAATTTCCAGAACATGAAATAATTACATCTGCATGAATATCGCCTTTATTAGTTTTTACTAACCAACTATCATCTGGTTGCTGCTCAAGTCCAATTACAGATGTTTGTCTGTAAATTTCAGCACCCATTGCTCTTGCACCTTTTGCTAAGGCTTGGGTTAGATCATTTGGTTGAATATAGCCATCTTCAGGATGTTGAATGGCACCAATTAAACCTTCTATATTTGACAAAGGCCAAATCTCTTTAACTTGTTCAGGGGTTAAAAAGTTTACATCTACTCCTATTGTCTGAGCTACACCTGCGTATTGTCTATACTCATCCATACGATCCTGGTTAGTTGCTAATCTAATATTGCTTACTTTTCTGAAACCGACTTCTTGACCAGTTTCTTTTTCAAGTTCTTGATAAAACTTTACAGAATATTTATGCAGCTGCCCTACAGAATAACTCATGTTAAATAATGGCAATAGTCCAGCGGCATGCCATGTAGAGCCAGAAGTTAATTCTTTTCTCTCACATAAGACGACATCTGACCAACCTTTTTTTGCTAAGTGATAAAGTGTGCTGGCTCCAACAACTCCGCCACCTATTACAACAGCCTTTGCTCTTGACTTCATATTAAACTCCTTGAAATTCTAAAATTTTATGGACCAGACCATTCAACAGCACAATATTCTCCGCTGCCGTTGGTAAAATCCCAGTTACGTCCATGGTCTCTGATACGACTTTTTTTACCGCCTCTACCAACTATAATTTCAGGTGCTACCCAATATTTTAAGTTTGAAATTTTGATCACACTTTCATTGTTTAAACCAGGCTCTTTTTCAATACTGCCTTCAAGAATATTTGGAATTGTGTAAGTCCATCCGTTTTCAGTTTCTTTATAATCAATTGCACATCGCGTAACGCCAAGAAAATTTGATATCATTGAGGAAAACCAACCTGTTTGTCCACCAGCTTGACCTGAAAATATTGTCAATAATGCATCTGCTGCATCATCAGATGCTTTTTCATCTATATAAAGTCCCACAGTCCAACCTCCCATTGATAAGGGTCCTGGAACTTCTAATAAAATTGCTACATTCAGACCACTAAGATCAATTTTATCACTTTCTCCAATTGCAAAACCTTTTTCAATACTAATACCCCACCATGAAAAACATTTTCCATTTGGTGAGTTAGGAACTGCTCTCCCTAGAGACATCGGACAATTACAAAAAACATCACAATTACAATTTAGAAGAAAGTGTCCGTTTATTTCCCAGTTCAATTTAGTTTGATTATTTGTCATAAATTATGTGTAAATGTAAATTAATTTTCGTTGCTTAGCGAGAGATTTTATTCAAATCATAGAATTTTTTTTATCTCTGTTAATAGAACTTCCTCCGAAGTGCCAAATGGTAGTATGGCAGAAAGTTGGTCTTGATTATTAAATAAATAGAAGAAGGCAGTATGCTCAACCATATAATTTTCATCGCCATGATCGCTATGATCATTACCTTTTTCTACTGATTGTCCCTTCGCTGGAAGCACGTGAACAAAGAAGTTTTTCCATACTTTTTTTAGTTCAGCGTACTCTCCCGTCAAACCAATAATTTTAGGACTAAAACCTGATAAAAATTCTTTTAATCTTTCTGGCGTATCTCTTTTTGGATCAGTCGTAATGAATAGAAATTCAACTTGATCTAAACTTTGATTCTCATTTTTAATGATATCAATTGAAGCTGACATTAAGTCTACACTTATTGGACATACATCAGGACAATTGGTGAAACCAAAAAAAATTACTTTACTTTTTTCATTGAGATCATCACTTGACAAAATTAATCCATCATCATTCAGTAAATTAAAACTATTATTGATTTGATTTGATGCTTTGTCGTCTGAAAGTAGTTTAGAAATCCCCCAGCCAGCAATAACTGCAGTGAGAATAATTAAAATATAGATAATTTTATTAAAATTATTTTTAATCAAAGTAACTACTTCATTTTTTCTAATCGAGAACTAAACGGAAGAGCAACAATTTGAACATCTCTATCTTCTTCATCTATTGTAGACTTAAAGGTTTCAGTAGATGAAATTTTATCAAATTTAACAAATCCTAAACCTATATTACAACCAAAGGTTGGGGAATAAATACAACTAGATATAAATCCCTGAGTAATATCTTTGTCATCTTTGATTTCCATTCTTCTTAAGTTATATCCTATTTTTTCACCAGATATCTTGAAGCCAGTAAATTGTTTTTCAATTCCTTTTGCTTGAATCTTTTTTAAAGCTTCTTTTCCAATAAAATCTGCCTCTTGTTCAAGATCACAAAATTTTGGAAGATTTAATTCTAATGGATTGTCCTCAAGAGTTGTATCTCCTAAGTGAGATACCATCCCTGCTTCAATTCTATCAATTTGATTAGGTGAACCAGGTGCAATTTTATAAGGTGCTCCTGCCTCCATTAATTTATCCCAGAGAGGATTACCATCAGTTTCATTTATGATATAAATTTCATATCCATTCTGGTTACTCCAGCCACTCCTAGCTATTACAACTGGAATATTAAACAATTCTGTCTCCACAAACTGATAATATTTCAAATTCATAATACTTTCATCGTCATTACAAATTTCTCTCATCATATCAAAAGATTTTGGACCCTGTAATGCGAGTGGACACGCCTCAGGTTCGGTCACCTTAACTTTAAACTTGCTGTTTAAAGCAATACCCTTACACCAAAGGAGCACATCGGTATCAGCAATACTTAACCAAAATTTATTATTATTAAATTTTAAAACCAAAGGATCATTGACAATCCCCCCGTTTTCGTCGGTCAGTAAACAATATCTGCAAAAACCGTCTTTAAATGTAGATAAATTTCTTGGAGTAAGGTATTGCACGAATGCTGCGGCATCCTCTCCTTCTATTTGTACCTGCCTTTCAGCACCAACATCCCAAAGACTGACATCTTCTACTAAGGACCTGTAGTCATCTTCATGTGATTTGTATAGAGTAGGCAAGAACATATGATTGTAAACTGTAAAAGACGTAACGCCTGCTTTTAGCGTTCCCTCATAGAACGGAGATTTACGAATTCTAGGTGTATATACAATTGACTTTGCCATAGGTACCTCATATAAAAAAAAATACCCCAAGTGAAGAAAAATCTTCACCTGGGGCAATTTATTTTAACCTTTTACTACTTCTCTCGTATTAGCATTATGAGACTCAGTGAAAGGTATCTCAACCGTGACTGCGTCTACAGGTTCTCCTGGAGTATCAGCATAAATGTCAGGCAAATGAACCTTAAACTTCTTACCCACTTCCCATTTTGGAAAGCCGTTAGCATTTAAAGTGCCATCAAAAGGTACATAGCCCATCGCAATGTTAGTGCCTTTTTCTGGGTGATACCATGGCGAAGTAATGAAACCACAAGGATCACCACCCTCAGCTGGTGATACTAGCCAAAAATCAGGGGCATATTCCTCAATTGGTTTACCTTTTAGCTCCATACCTACTAGTTGGAGTTTGTAAGGTTGCTTACCATCGGCAAGCTCAGCTTTCATTTTCTCTAAAGCCTCTTTGCCTACATAATCTGCTTTCTTATCCCATTCACCTTTTCCTGATAATGAAACCTGATAACCAAGGTTACACTGAAATGGATTGTGCTCATTATCCATATCTTGACCCCAAGACAATATTCCTGCTTGAATTCTTCTATGGTGGGCTGGTGCAATGACCATTAAATTATGCTTCTTACCTGCTTCAACTACAGCATTCCACATATCATCAGCGTATAAAGTAGCGTCTCTTAGATAAATTTCATATCCAGCCTCTCCTGAGAAACCAGATTGAGATATAACACAGCTCCTTCCTCCAATAGTGGCTTCAGCTAATCCATAAAATGGCATATTATCAACATCAACATGATCGCCAATTAAGTCTTTCATTAATGCTAGAGCTTTTGGACCCTGGATTTGTACTGGACAAGCATCGATTTCATCAATTTCAACATCGAACCTCTTATCGGCATTTACACCCTGCAGGTAAAGACCAATATCTGAGTCTGATAAGCTGAACCAAAATTCATTTTCAGATATTCTGAGTAAAATTGGATCATTCAAGACGCCGCCTTTATTGTTACAAAGGATTACATAACGCGCTCTCATTGGTGAAATTTTTGTTGCATCTCTTGTTATTACATAATCTGTAAATTTTTCTGCATCCGGTCCTAAAACACGAATCTGCCTTTCAACTGCAACATTCCACATAGTGACATGGTTTTTAATCGCTTCATATTCAACCATTGCGCCACCATCTTCAGGTCTAACATAACCTCTTGGATGATATATACGGTTATAGACGGTTGCTCTCCAGCAGCCGTGTTCAATTGATTTATGCCAGTATGGAGATTTTCTAACTCTTGTAGAAATCAACATTTCAACTTTAGTCGGTCCACTTTGACGCAAGTTATAGGGCACGTGACGATCGCTTTGATCGACAGTAGTATTATGTTCTATTTTTTTAGACATAGTAGTTCTCCTTAGTTAACCATTCATTTGTTTTTTTTATTCCCCCGAACGCATAAATATGAAAATTTTCCACAGAACCTCTAAGCTCTTTAATTACTTCATCCGGTGTTTGAACACTTAATAAATCAAGAATCTTTGAAGCATTTTTCTTGGCAAAGCTCATAGAATTTTTTAGCCCTACAAAACTAGCAAATTTAATTAGTGTTTTTAAGGATGCTGGACCCGCTAATCCAACATGTACAGGTAGAGGCATATCAGCAATATATTGCTTTAATGCATCAACGTCTTGAGTCCACTGCGTTACAATGTAATCAGCGTAAGGTGCTTTAAGTTTAAGTGCTTCATTAATAATTTCATCACTCATGTTGGGAGAGCCTTCTGGGTGACCAGCAATTCCTATCTTCATTCCTTCAAACAAACCAGTTTCGATAACTTGCATTGAACAGTGAAAATCTCCAAGTATGTCTCTATCACCTCCAATTATTAGTACTTGTTTAACACCTGAATCTTTTAATTGAGTGACGTAATCTTTTAACATATTTAGGTCGGTAATAGATCGCGCAGGAATATGTGGAATTGCATTATAACCCTCTGAGCAAAGTACTTTTGCTTGATTGGCAACAGCTTGATATTCTGTTCCTGGCAAAAAAGTAATGTATATATCTTTTAGCTTTGGAAGATCTGCTAATACGGACTTAGTAGTTACTTCCAATGAAAAATTCACATTTCCCATATTTGAAATAATATATTCCGCTTAAGCCACGCGACATTATATGAGCTTTGCTTGGCTTAATTTTGCAATGCTCTGTGAGTCTCCTTGTCGAAAAATCTATTCTCAATTATTGATAAACACAATACATTTTTTTATAGACTCTGATATTTATTATCCCTAAATTCGAAGCCTAAATTTAATTAAAAATGTCCTCGAGGCCTAGAAAGAAGTTTGAATGACGCATCTATCAGATATTGAAATTGCTAGAAAAAATACAATGGTAAAAATTGATGAAATTTCATCAAAAATTGGAATCGAAGACAAATCGCTCAACAGATTTGGCCATAATATAGCTAAAATTGATATCAATAACATCGATGGTTTAGAAGCTAAGCCAGATGGGAATTTGGTCTTAGTTACAGCAATTTCACCAACGCCCGCTGGCGAGGGCAAAACTACTACATCAGTTGGATTAAGTGATGCTTTAAATTTAATAGGAAAAAAATCAATTGTTTGTCTTAGAGAGCCAAGCCTTGGCCCATGCTTTGGAGTAAAAGGTGGGGCTGCAGGCGGTGGTTATGCTCAAGTTGTGCCTATGGAAAAAATTAATTTACATTTTACAGGTGATTTTCATGCAATTACTGCTGCGCACAATTTATTGGCATCACTATTAGATAATCATATCTATTGGGGTAACGAATTGGGTATAGATATAAGAAGAGTTGCTTGGGGAAGAGTTGTCGATCTCAATGATCGTGCTTTAAGATCGATTAATATCAATCTTGGTGGAGTTGCAAATGGTTTTCCGAGAGAAGATAAGTTTGACATTACCGTTGCATCAGAGGTTATGGCAATATTCTGTCTTGCAACAAGCCTTAAAGACCTTCAAGAAAAAATTGGAAATATTATTGTTGGATATACTCGTGATAGAAAAGAGATATATGCTAAAGAACTAAATGCAGATGGAGCAATGACAACTTTATTAAAAGATGCATTTATGCCTAATTTAGTTCAAACGTTAGAAAAAAATCCAGCTTTTATTCACGGTGGTCCTTTTGCAAATATTGCACACGGGTGTAATTCGTTAGTTGCAACACAGACTGCCCTCAAACTGTCTGATTTTGTTGTTACTGAAGCAGGCTTCGGAGCTGATTTAGGCGCTGAGAAATTTCTAGACATTAAATGTCGTAAGGGCAATCTTAATCCAAAGATTGTTGTTATTGTTGCAACGGTTAGAGCTTTGAAAATGCATGGAGGCGTTGATAAAAAAGACCTAAAAGGTGAAAATGTAGAAGCGGTAACTGCGGGACTTGCGAATCTTAAGCAACATATTGCCAATATTAAAAAGTTTAATGTACCTGTGGCAGTGGCAATAAATCACTTCGTGCTAGATACTGACGCTGAATTAAAAGTAATTAGTAACTGTTGTGATGAGTTAGACGTAAAATCATTTAACTGTAAACATTGGGCTGAAGGAGGTGCTGGCGCGACAGAACTCGCAAAACATGTCTCTGAGGTTGCTGAAAACAATCTAGAAAAAATTCAGCATCTGTATCCAGATGACATAACATTATGGGAAAAAATGAGAAAGATTGCTCAAGAAATTTATGGTGCTAAAGATATAATTGCTGACCAAAAAATTAGGTCGCAGTTTGATGACTTACAAAAAAAATATGGTCACTACCCTATATGTGTTGCTAAAACTCAATATAGTTTTTCCTCAGATCCAGACTTAAAAGGTGCACCTAAAGGCCATATGGTTCCTATAAGAGAAGTAAGAATTGCCTCTGGCGCTGAATTTTTAGTTGTTGTATGCGATAAAATTATGACAATGCCAGGATTACCTCGAGTGCCTGCTGCTAATTCGATTTTTTTAAATGACAAAGGTGAAATTGAAGGGTTATTCTAGGACATGATGTACAATACTAATCTTGATAAAAATGAAGCTAATTATACCCCTCTCAGCCCATTAAGTTTTTTGCAACGAACAGCAGAAGTTTATCCAAACCATAAATCAATTATTCATGGACACAGAACCTATACTTGGAGTGAAACCTATAAAAGAAGTTGTCAATTAGCAAGTGCCCTATCATCCAGTGGAATAGGTGAAAAAGATACTGTCTCAGTGCTAGCTTTCAATACACCGGAAATTTATGAAGCCCACTTTGCTATACCTATGTTGGGTGCAGTGATAAATACTATAAATATAAGACTTGATATTGAAACAATCAGCTACATTCTAGATCATGCAGAAACAAAAGCATTAATTACTGATACTGAATTATCTCCAACAATGAAAGAGGTAATTAAAAAAATAAACAAAGAAATTTTGATTATTAATATCTGTGATGACCAAGCTTTGCAGCCAGATGGTGCAGGAGAAATGATTGGTGAAATAGAGTATGAAAAATTTTTACATTCAGGTAATGAAAATTTTGAATGGTCACTTCCAAAAGATGAATGGGAGTCTATAGCCCTAAACTATACTTCAGGAACCACTGGTTTGCCAAAAGGTGTTGTTTACCATCATAGAGGCTCTTATTTAATGGCTATGGGTTCAATTACAGCTTTTAGTATGCCTATGCACCCAACTTACATGTGGATTGTGCCAATGTTTCATTGCAATGGATGGGGTAACCCATATACCTTGGCTGTCTTAGCTGGCACAAGCGTATGTCTTAGATACGTATCTGCTCCAAACATGTTTAATGCAATAGCAGATCATAAAGTTACTCATTTTGGTGGTGCACCTATTGTTTTGAATTTCTTAATACAAGCAACTGATGAAGAGAGAAGAAGTTTTGAACACAAAGTTAATGTTGTTACGGCTGCGGCTCCGCCTCCAGCAGCGACTTTAGAAGCTGTTCAAAAAATGGGTTTTGATGTAACTCATGTATATGGCCTCACTGAAACATATGGACATGTATCGGTCTGTGCTTGGCAAGATCAATGGAATGCCCTTTCTGCAAGTGAACAATCTGATCTGAGATCAAGACAAGGTGTTAAATTTCCAATGATGGAAGGGCTTGCTGTAATGAACCCAGAAACAATGACACACGTTAAAAAAGATGGGGAAGAAATTGGTGAAATTATGATTAAAGGTAACTGTGTGATGAAAGGTTATTTAAAAAATAAAGAAGCTACAGATGAGGCAATGTCTGGTGGGTGGTTTCATTCGGGTGACTTAGCGGTAATGCATCCTAATGGATATATTCAAATCAAAGATAGAAGCAAGGATATAATTATTACTGGAGGAGAAAATGTATCTTCTGTAGAAATTGAGAATACTTTATATAAACATTCATCAGTCTTATTTGCTGCTGTTGTTGCCAAACCCGATGAAAAATGGGGTGAAACACCATGTGCTTTTATTGAACTTAAAGATCCAAAAGATAGTGTAACCGAGGCAGAAATAATTAAATTCTGTAAAGAAACTTTAGCAGGCTTTAAGTGTCCTAAAAAAGTTGTTTTTGGAGAACTACCAAAAACATCTACTGGGAAAATATTAAAATATGAATTAAGAGAAAAAGCTAAAGAATAGACTAATGAAAAAATTCAAATTTTTTCTACTTTTCAATCTATTGGTTCTTTTTAACAATATTGGTTACGCAGATGATTACTGTGATATTTTTTTTAACGAAATTTCAAAAATAAATACGAAAAGTCAAATTGATAGCAATTCAGTTAATCAGTTTTTTGCACCATCAGGAATTACATTAGCTTTATCTTACACACCTGGCAATGAGTGGGAACATATAACTCAAGATGGATATCCAATTATAAAGTCATTACTTCCAGATACTTCCGCTTCATCGATGCTTAGAGTAGATGATTTAATAATTAAAGTAGATGGCGTTGATATTAAAAATGATCCAACAAGTTTTAGATTTCTTGAGGCTTGGAATTATGAAATTGATCAAGAAATATTGTTACAAGTCAGACGTGACAACGAGCTATTAGATATCAAGATTAAAGCAGACAAATCTAATATTGGGATGTTTATTCTGCCTGAATTAAAAATTAAAGATATAACTGAAATTAATTCTAAAAAAGGAACCTATAGTATAAATTATGAATTTAATTACTATTGGGATGATTTAAAGCTATTAGAAATAGCAAAACAAATATTAACGAATGATACAGGTGAGGAATCACTTGGATTTTCATGTAGTCTATCTGAACAAGAATTCTTAGATTATAATTTTAAATTTTGGCAGCCTGAAATTAAATTTAAAAATGTAATTCCAGACGCATCTGATGAAAAGGAAATTAATTATTATTTCCTAATATATTATAATAAATTAAGTCAAGTTGAAGTAATAGAAATATCAAAACTTGAGACTGGTGTTTTAACTCTTTCAAACAAATTTGCATTTCAAAACTTTCCATTTGATAAGCAAGTGTTAAACTTTGATTTAATTAGTGAGTCACCCGAGGATTTAAATAGTAAAGTTTGGCTTTCCAATATGTGGTTGTACGACTCAGATTATCTGACAAATTTTGTTGAAGAAAATAATCTATTTGATTGGAACATAAATTCATATGCGCTTAATTATTTTAATGAAACGGACGCTAACTATGGAATTACAAATTATGGAATTGCAAATACTTTTGAAATTCAAAGAAATGCTACCTACTATTTATTTAAAATAATTGGCCCAATTTTTTTAATACTTGTTGTTTGCTGGAGTGTTATGTGGCTTACGGCAAGAGAGGTTGAAAGTAGACTAACAGTAACAACTGTATGCCTTCTATCACTGGTAGCCTACAACTTTGTAATCGATCAAGATTTACCTCGACTGGCCTACTTTACAAAAATGGACTATATAATATCATTATCTTATCTATTCGCTGCGCTGCCTACTCTCATTTCAGTGTTAGAGTATAGATTTGTAAAATTGTACGGCAGAGAGATATCGTTTACTAATGTAATAAATTACTCTGGTCCTTTAATCTATATATCTATAGTTCTTGGAATAATAATTAGCTAACTTACCTGATTGGCTTATCAATAGAGAGTTCTTGTTCATTAATTTTTTCGCGATAGAAAATATATATGCCACCAACGACTATAATAGTAATTCCTATCCAACTTTTTAAAGTAATAACTTCACCCCAAATCATCCATCCATATATGATGGCCCACACCAACAAAATATACTCAAAGGGTGCGACAATAAATGGCTTACCGAACCTATAAGCACTAATCGTAAATACAAAAGCAATAACTGCTGTAATGCCAATTAAAATCATCAAGAGCATGTTTGTGTTAAAAGAAAAATCCCATGATCTAAACATGAAATCTAAAGCTCTATTATCTATAACCTGTAGACCAAAAAATGATCCAGCAATCGAGAATATTGGGCACAACAACATTGCCATGAGATAAAAATGGAATGTTTGTGAATATACTGAATCTTTTTCTGAAGTTACTTTTATAATGATCATTGCTGCTGCATAACAAAGGGCACATAAGACCGGTAATAGCATATAATAATTAAATCCATCTAAACTTGGGTTAACTATTATAATTACTCCAATAAATCCAAAACCAACAGTGAGCCATCTTCTGATACCAATATCTTCATCTAGAAAAATTTTTGATAAAACCGTTACAAAGAAAGGGCTAGTAAAAAAAAGAGATGTAGCAATGGCAAAAGGGATATTGGCTAATGCAACATAAAAGAGAGTAAATCCTAATAAAAATATTATTGCTCTTATTATAGTTAGGACAGGATATTGAGAAGAAAATATTATTGGAATATTTTTATATTTCAAATAAAGACATAATAGACTTGAACCAATAATACTTCTGGTAAAAAGAATTTGAAATGCTGAAATTTCATCAGATATAATGCGTATTAATACGTCCTGTATAGAGAAAACACTCATGCCAGTTAAAATACACAGTATTGCTAGCGTATTATTATTAATTTTAGACATAATCGAGACTAAGATATTGCTACTTATTAGAATAAAATTGCATTGATGGATCTTGAAGGTTCTTATATTTAATATCAAACCAATCTTTGATATAGTTTTGGTAATTTCTCCATGGCGCTTTATTTCCTTGCTTCGGGAATAAATGTTTTGCTCTTTGAATATAACCTGATGAAAATTCAGAGGCTAACCAATCTTTATCTTCCTCCACATCATGAGGTATTCTCGGCACACAATATTGATAATTTTTTTTATCCATCATATTTATTAATCTACAAGCATACTGTGAGGTTAGATCTGCTTTTAGCGTCCATGAGGCATTAATATACCCAAAAGTACTAATAAAATTTGGTATATCGCTAAACATCATACTTTTGTATGTCATTGTTTGAGACGTATCAGTTTTTTTACCATCGACTACTAATTCAATACCACCCAAGAGCTTAAGATTTAGACCTGTAGCAGTAACAATTAAGTCCGCATCTATTTTTTTACCAGACTCAAGTAAAATAGAGTTTGATGTAAAATTTTGTATCTTGTCCGTGACTACGCTTGCTTTATTTTCTTTTATGCTATTAAAAAAATCACCATTAGGAACTAAACACATTCTTTGTTCCCACGGATTATAGCTTGGCGTAAAATTTTTCTTAATTTCATCTTCTGGTAAGTACTCATTTATTCTTTTTAGCAGCTCTTTTTTCATACGTTCAGGAGATTTACGGCAAGCTCTATATATCCATTGCTGAAAAAGAACATTTTTAAATCTTGTCAAAGCATAAGAAACTTGTGATGGAAATATCGCTTTTAAGAAATTTGATATTTTATCTTGGTCTGGATAAGCAACAATATAAGTAGGTGAACGTTGTAACATAGTTACCGAATTAGCATCTTTTGCAATTTCTGGTACTAATGTTACAGCAGTTGCTCCACTACCTATGACAACAACATCTTTATTTTTATAATCAATTTTATCTGTCCATTTTTGTGGATGGATTATAGATCCTTGAAAATTTTCGATACCTTTAAATTCAGGAGTATAGCCATTTTCATAACTATAATATCCACTGCACATAAACAAAAATTTACAACTAATGATTACATTTTTGTTTGAACTAGAGTCAAAAATTGTAAGCTTCCATAGGGCTTCATCTGAAGACCATTCTGCTTTTACTAGTGATTTATTATACTCAATATTTTGTTCTAGGTTATTTTCATTAACCGTTTCTTTTAGATATTTCATAATTGAAGGACCATCAGCAATAGCTTTACGTTCCCTCCACGGCTTAAAAGAAAAACCTAATGTAAACATATCGGAATCTGATCTTATGCCAGGATATTTAAATAAATCCCATGTACCTCCGATTGAGTCTCTTTTTTCAAATATAGTAAAATTTTTATTTGGACACTTCTTTCTCAAATAAGATGCAGCACTAATGCCTGATATCCCGGCGCCAATTACAGCTACATCTATATAACTTGTCATTTAATCTCTAATCCTGACTGATATTTCAACTGCATCATAGATATTTTCTCTATATTCTAAATGTGAACCTATATTATTTGAGTTATAAAAACTAGAATCTCTTACATGCTTAAAATATTCAGTCATATCTTCTTTAAACAAACCAACATTATCAGCAAAAATCACAGTATCTTTTTTAACAAGTCCAGTTTTCTCCAATAATATTAAATCAGATAGATATCTCTTTTTAGCATGATCAATAAATATAAAGTCAAAAGGTTCATCAAGTTTTGGGATAATATCTTCTGCTTTACCTCTTATAAATTTTACCATATTCGTTAATTTGGCTTGTTTAACTATTTTAGATGCTACTTCAATTGAGTTAGGGTCTGGATCAATACTAATTAAACTGCCACCATTCTCTAGATGCATGGCAATCAGTACTGCTGAATAACCAATAAAAGTGCCCAGTTCTAGAATTCTTTTTGATTGATGCTTTATTATTAAATTTTTTAGTAGCAATCCTTTTTCTGGCCCCACATTCATTAAAAACCTTTTTCTATCTAAAGCTCCTTCAAG
>ERZ802822.469-NODE-469-length-28426-cov-13.193622_pt1 | contig 28426 bp, 29 predicted proteins | sample MGYA00345649_ERZ802822 | MGnify/ENA primary metagenome ERZ802822 (study PRJEB30503, sample SAMEA104212359) | marine metagenome | biome: Westerlies Biome; feature: [SRF] surface water layer (ENVO:00010504) within the epipelagic zone...; material: water...
ATCGGCTACGGCTCCCCCAACAAGGGCGACACCGCCGGCGTGCACGGTGCACCCCTGGGTGAAGACGAAACCGTTCTGACCCGTCAGCAGTTGGGCTGGGAGTACGGCACCTTCGAAGTGCCCCAGGAGGCCTACGACCAGTTCCGCCAGGCCATCGACCGCGGCGCCAGCCTCGAAGCCGAGTGGAACCAGACTCTGGCCACTTACCGCACCCAGTTCCCCGCTGAAGCGGCTGAGTTCGAGCGGATGCTCCGCGGCGAGCTGCCCGAAGGTTGGGACAAGGACCTGCCCACCGCTGGCCCTGATGAGAAGGGTCTGGCCACCCGCAAGCACTCCCAGATCTGCCTGGGCGCCCTCGGGCCCAACCTGCCCGAACTGATCGGCGGCTCGGCTGACCTCACCCACTCCAACTACACCGACATCAAGGGCGAGACCGGTTCCTACCAGCCTGAAACCCCTGAGAAGCGCTACCTGCACTTCGGTGTGCGTGAGCACGCCATGGCGGCCATCCTCAACGGCATCGCTTATCACGACAGCGGCCTGATCCCGTATGGCGGCACCTTCCTGGTGTTCGCCGACTACATGCGCGGCTCCATGCGCCTGTCGGCCCTGAGTGAACTGGGTGTGATCTACGTGCTCACCCACGACTCCATCGGCGTCGGCGAAGACGGCCCCACCCACCAGCCGATCGAGACCATCCCCTCCCTGCGCGCCATGCCTGGGATGCTGGTGTTCCGCCCCGGTGATGCGAACGAAACCAGCGGTGCCTACAAGCTGGCCATCGAAAACCGCAAGCGCCCCAGTGCGCTTTGTCTGAGCCGCCAGGGCATGGCCAACCAGGCGAACTCCTCGATCGAGAAGGTCGCTCTGGGTGGCTACATCCTGGAAGACTGCGACGGCACCCCCGACCTGATCCTGATCGGCACCGGCACCGAGCTCGACCTCTGCGTGCAGGCCGCCAAACAGCTCAGCGAAGCAGGCAGCAAGGTGCGCGTGGTTTCGATGCCCTGCGTGGAACTGTTCGACGAGCAGAGCGATGCCTACAAGGAAGAGGTGCTGCCCAACGCCGTGCGCAAGCGCATGGTGGTGGAGGCCGCTGAATCCTTCGGCTGGCACCGTTTCATCGGCCTTGATGGCGACAGCGTGACCATGAACCGCTTCGGTGCTTCTGCTCCTGGAGGAACCTGCCTGAAAGAGTTCGGGTTCACTGTGGACAACGTTGTGAGCAAGGCGAATGCACTACTGAGCTGAGATTGAGGGGTTTCAAACCCTTCAACAACAACTCCATCGGGCAGCCCTCGTTTTAACGAGGGCTTTTTATTTGGCTTGTGAGCCTTGCAATCAGACCGATCGATCCAACAAGTTGTGCCAAGCGTGCTCACCAAACACCCGCCCATACCCCGACGGTTTCAATCCCTGCAGAGAGAAGAATTTTTTTGATTCAAACCTTCTATCGATTTAAAATTTTAACGCAGTTACTGTGACACAAGAGAGCCGAATCCGAATCAAGAAAAGCGGCATAGACTGCTAAAAAGACCTTTAATTTAAAAATATTACAGAACAAGAAACAATATTATTTCAAAATATCGAAATCGACCCGGCGATTAACAGGCACATGACAACCCATCATTCGAAACAAACTCAAAACAACTTTCAATCACGAGTCAAGTTTGTTGAGCTTCAAAGGCACAGCTTCAGCAGCACCTCGTGACTCGAGGACTTTCTGCAATCCTTCGATATCTTCTTCCGTAATCTTTGTCTGCATCGGGCAATGCTTCGGCCCGCACATTGAGCAGAATTCGGCCTGCTTATATATATCAGCTGGTAGAGTTTCATCGTGATATTCCTTGGCCCGTTCAGGATCCAAGGACAGTTCAAACTGTTTGTTCCAGTCAAAGTTATAACGAGCCCGGCTTAGTTCATCATCACGATCACGGGCACCCGGGCGATGGCGAGCGATATCTGCCGCATGAGCAGCAATCTTGTAGGCGATCAATCCCTCGCGCACGTCTTCAGCATTGGGCAGGCCGAGATGCTCCTTCGGGGTCACGTAGCAGAGCATCGCCGTGCCATGCCAACCGGCCATCGCCGCACCAATGGCTGAGGTGATGTGGTCGTAACCCGGGGCGATATCCGTGACCAGAGGACCAAGCACATAGAAGGGTGCCTCATTGCACTCCTCCATCTGCTTTTTCACGTTGAACTCAATCTGGTCGAGGGGCACATGGCCAGGGCCCTCCACCATCACCTGCACATCGTGCTTCCAGGCCCGGCGTGTCAGTTCACCCAGAGTGTGAAGCTCAGCCAACTGCGCTGCATCGGAGGCATCGTGCTGACATCCCGGGCGGAGCGAATCGCCGAGCGAGAAGGTGCAGTCGTAGCGCTTGAAGATCTCACAGATGTCGTCGAAGCGCGTGTACAGCGGGTTCTGGCGGTGGTGATACAACATCCACTGAGCCAGGATGCCGCCACCACGGCTCACGATGCCGGTGATGCGCCCCTTCACCTTGGGCAGGTGCTCAATCAGCAAGCCCGCGTGGATGGTCTGGTAATCGACGCCCTGCTGGCAGTGCTTCTCGATGATGTGCAGGAAGTCGTCTTCATCCAGCTTTTCGATCGAGCCGTGGACGCTCTCGAGGGCCTGATACACAGGAACAGTTCCGATTGGAACCGGTGAGGCGTTGATGATGGCCGTGCGCACCTCATCGAGGTTCACGCCACCGGTGGAAAGATCCATCACCGTGTCGGCGCCGTACTTCACCGCCAGCTTCAGCTTGTTCACTTCCTCGGCTGCGTCCGAGGCATTGGGTGAGGCGCCGATGTTGGCGTTCACCTTGCACTTGCTGGCGATGCCGATCGCCATCGGCTCCAGGTTCGTGTGATTGATATTCGCGGGAATGATCATGCGGCCCCGGGCCACCTCTTCCATGATCAGCGATTCCGGCAGGTTCTCCCGCTTCGCCACATGGGCCATCTCCTCGGTGATCACCCCCTGGCGGGCGTAATGCATCTGCGAAACATTGGCCTGGCCCTGACGGGGAGACACCCAGGAAGCGCGCATGAGTCGATCGTGCGAGGGAAAACCCAGGGGTTGGCTCAGGCCGGTGCGATCACGCTGGACACTTCCCTTCGCCGGCATGACCCGGTTCAGGTTCGGAGGGTGTGATCTCAGCCCGGGATCGTTCAGGAACGACCGGGCACCCCTAGTGGTGTTTGAAAGCTAGCAAGAGCGAAGCAGTCAGGACTGCAACCCATTCAGCGCCGAAGCCACCACCCGGTGATCAACATCCTGCTGGAGGGGTTGAAGCAGGGTGCGGGCCTGATCACCCAAGGGCTGATCAGCGCCATCCCGAACGACACGGCCGAGGATTTCAGCCCCGCTGACCCGCACGGTGCCATCGGCATCCCGGATCGCCATCGTTGCCAGTTCCAGCAGCCAGTTCAGATCGATCTCCGGTTGTTCCGCCAGCGCCGAAAGGATGCTGCAACGCACCAACCAGGCGTCATCCGCTTCAAAGGAGGAGCGCAGCAGAGGCCAGGACCGCTCCACGCCATAACTGGCCAGGGCATTGGCCGCTTCCGCCCGCACGTTCGAATCCTCGTCGTCCACCAACAGGCGGCTCAGCACCTGCCAGCCCTGCTCCGTGCGCTTGTAGCCGAGGCCGCTGCAACTGAGGGAACGCACCAGGAACGGTTTCTGTTCCGTACCCAGCACCAGCAACGGCACCGCCTCCTCATCGCTGCAGAACCGCAGCTGGGTCAGGGCCGGCATCGCCCGCACCGGATCACCACTGGAGATGGCGTCCCGCAGGGTGGGCAGATCGGGGCGCTGGTCGTCGGGAGCGGACGTCATCGGAATCAGTCGGTTTCAGCCCGGCTGGTGCGCAGAGCTGACAGCAGCCTGGCGCGCCGACGACGGCGACCGGCGGCACTGCTGACGATCAGCCAGGAACCGACCAGCAGCGCCGGCAGGGCGTGGGATCGGTCGGTCCCCTGCCGCTGCTGCATCGCCACCACCGCCACAGCGATCAGCAGCGGCGCCCCGAAGGACATCAGCACAGGCATCAGTTTCCTCACGGCGTCTGACGCTCCAGCATCCAGGCCTGCAGCGTTGCCGTGAGCACCGCGATGCCAACCGGCAGAGAGGCCTCGTCTGGATCAAAGCGACAGTGATGCAGGGGCGCACAACCCTGCGATCCAGCCACCCCGAGCCGAAGCATGGTGCCCGGCACATCCCGCAGCAGTTCAGCGAAATCCTCGGCCCCCAGGGAGGGTTGCTCCACGGCCACAACCCTTGAGCATCCCAGCCGTTCCACGGCGCAGCGCTCCATCAGAGCGGTGAGTTCCGGATCGTTGTGCACCGGCGGCGCAATGCACCGGTACCGCACATCCGCATCTCCCCCGGCGGCTCGGCAGATGCCCTGAACCGTCTCTTCGATCCAGCCCGGCAACCGCTCATGCAGTGCCAGATCCAGACAACGGACGGTTCCCAGCAGCCGCACGCGATCCGTGATCACATTGAACGCCCGGCCGCCCTCAATCCGTCCAAAACTGATCACCACCGGCTGCAGTGCATCCAATCGGCGAGCGATCGTCTGCTGCAGCTCCGTCACCACCCTGGCCGCGATCCAGATCGCATCCACCGCCTCATGGGGACGGGCGCCATGGCCCCCCTCCCCGTGCACCGTGATCTCCAGCTCCCCGGCAGCCGCCGTCAGGCAGCCGCTGCGGATGCCGACCGATCCGGCCGGCAGGTTGGGCACGACATGCACACCGAACAGAGCATCCAGCCCCTCCACCGCTCCGGCATCACGCATCCAGACCGCCCCCTGGGCGAGTTCTTCGGCAGGCTGGAACAGCAGGCGCACCCTGGTCGCCAGCCCGTCGTCGGCGGCCAGCAGACGGGCCACCCCAAGACCGATGCAGGTGTGCAGATCGTGCCCGCAGGCATGCATCACCCCCTGACGCCGGGAGGCATGGGGCAGCCCGGTGCGTTCCTCCACCGGCAGAGCATCCATGTCAACGCGCAGACCAACGGTGGGGCCATGGTCCGGACCCAGTTCCGCCAGAACACCCGTGCGGCCGACCCCTTCACGCACACGCCAGCCGGCGCGCCTCAGTTCACCAGCCACCAGAGCAGCGGTCTGGTGCTCTTCACCGCTCAGTTCCGGATGGGCATGCAGATGACGCCGCAGCTCGATCAACTCGGGAAGCGCATCAGGCAGCAGATCGAGCACGGTCATCGGCTGTCAAGCGCCAGGAAAGCCATCAGATCCGCTGTGGGCACAGGGGGCCAGCGCCGGATCTGCAACAGCCACTCGCCATCCCGGTAGCGATTGTCAAGCCCGGAGGCGGCGGCCCAGTGGCTCTCCGCTTCACCGGACGCTCCGCGCTGCCACAGCAGAGCGCTGAGGGCAGCACGGGCATCGGCGAACAGGGGATAACGCCGGATCAATTTGCGCAGCTCCGCCTCGGCCCAGACCTGGTCACCCTCCTGCCAGGCCGCCAGTGCCTCACTGGAACGGGCCATGGCGAATCCCGGCCTGGCCTCTGACGCACGCCCGTAGAGCGAACGGGCTTCAGCCCAGTCCCCTTCGGAGCCACGCACATTGCCCAGGTTGTAGAGGGCGGAGGCCTCCATGGGATCGCGATCCAGAATCCAGAGGTAATCCGCCGCCGCCGCAGACCAGTCCTGCAGGGCTTCCTCGGCGGTGCCCCGATTCAGATGGGGATCGGCTTCCTCAGGGGCCAGGGCGATGGCACGACTCTGATCGTCGATGGCACCGGTGGCATCACCGAGGGCCAGGCGCACATTGCCGCGGTTGCTGAGGGCGGCGGGATCCTCCGGCAGAACCTCGAGAACGCTGTTCCAAAGCGGCAGCGCCCGCACGAAATCCCCCTCACGGCTTGCGCTCAGAGCCTGCCCGTAGAGCACCTCCCCCTCGAGAGCCACGGCCGGGAACGCACCGAACAGCAGCAGGCTCAGCACCGCCAGCGTCAGCACCGCCTTCATGCAGCCTCCACAGATCCCAGGTGCCGGCGAGCGGCATCGGTGACCATGCGACCACGGGGGGTGCGCAGCAGCAGACCCTGCTGCAGGAGGTAGGGCTCAATCACGGCCTCCAGCGTCGCGGGATCCTCGCCGAGAGCCGCCGCGAGCGTCTCCAGACCGACGGGCCCGCCGTCGTGATGATCCAGCAGCAGGGAGAGAAGCCGGCGGTCGCTGGCATCCAGTCCGCGGTCATCCACCCGGTGCAGGCTGAGAGCCTGACGGACCAGCGGCTCATCCACGGCTTCGCCGGCACCCTGAACCGTGGCCACGTCGCGGACCCGGCGCAGCAGGCGGTTGGCGATGCGTGGGGTACCGCGACAGCTGCCGGCGATGCGGGCACAGGCCTGTGGGGTGAGGTTCACCCCCAGCAGACCGGCCGTGCGCGCCACGATCGCTTCGAGATCCTCCTGGCCATAAAACTCCAGGCGCTGAATCAGGCCGAAGCGGTCCCGCAGCGGTGAGCTGAGCGATCCGGCACGGGTGGTGGCCCCCACCAGGGTGAACGGAGGCAGATCAAGGGAGCGGGTGCGTGCCGTGCTTCCCTTGCCGACCGTGAGATCCAGACGACGGTCTTCCATCGCCGGATAGAGCAGCTCCTCCGCCACACGGGTCAGCCGGTGGATCTCATCGATGAACAGGAGCTCCCGCGGCTGCAGATTCACCAGCAGCCCGACGATGTCGCGGGGGCGTTCCAGTGCGGGAGCACTGGTGATCCGGCAGCTGACCCCGAGCTCCTCCGCCAGCACCAGCGCCATGGTGGTCTTGCCGAGGCCCGGCGGGCCGTACAGCAGAACGTGATCCAGGGCTTCGCCGCGGCCCATGGCCGCCTGCACCGCAATCCCCAGCACCTGCTTGAGCTCAGGCTGGCCGATGTAATCGTTCAGGCGGCGAGGCCGCAGACCGTCGTCGGGTTTTGCCGCAGCCTCCTCCGGCAGCGGCTTGGCATCGAGCATGGCCTCGCGACGCGGTGCCCGCCCGCCGGCATTGGAGGAGACGATCGCCATGCAGGCAGGGTACCCAGCTCTGGATAGGGTCGGGAGACGGAGGCGCAGGTATGGCGAAAGGCGGGACCAAGAAAGCCGCGGCGGCAGCGGCACGGGCAGCGGCCAACCGACTTCTGGCGGACAACCGTCAGGCGCGTCATCAATACGACATTCTGGAAACCCTGGAGACCGGCATCGAACTGGTCGGAACGGAAGTGAAATCGATCCGTGCCGGCAAAGCCAATCTGCGGGACGGCTTCTGCCTGATCCGCAACGGAGAGCTGCAGCTGCACAACGTGCACATCTCGCCCCACAGCCATGCGGGCAGTTATTTCAACCACGACCCATTGCGCACCAGACGGCTGCTGGCCCACCGGCGCGAGATCGACAAACTGCGCGGCCAACTCGATCAGAAAGGACTGACCCTGGTGCCCCTCAACATCCATCTGAAGGGCTCCTGGATCAAGCTCACCATCGGTCTCGGAAAGGGCCGCAAGCTGCACGACAAGCGCGCCGCCGAGAAGGAGAAGCAGAGCAAGAAGGAGGTCCGGGCTGCGATCGCCCGGCTCTAATCCATCGGGTTGAAGTCGTTCTCCTGCATGGGAGCGCCAGGGGGCCGGGGAGCAGAGGACGGTGCCTCCGGGGTTGGGCGATCGTCGGACTGCACGGAGGGTGGACGGCCAGGCTGCGGCTGGGGGTTCGGGGCCGTTGGCGTGCTGGGCGCTCCTGTGGCGGGATCCGGGAACGGATTGGGATCGATGGCCGGAAGAGGGGGCCGTTCGGCGCGATCGGCCCGGCAGGAGAGCGTCAGCAGACCCGCAGACACCCCTTCGTTGGTGACCAGCACCTGCACGGGTGAGCCGGCCGCCGCCGGCAGGGTGACCACCCTCAGGGGGCCTCGCTGCTTCTCCACCTGACCCTGCGCTCCAAAGATGGTCATCTGCATCAGCGGCGTGCCGTTGATGCCCAGCACCAGATCATGGCCAGCTGGAACAGTCACGGAGATCAGTCGGGCGCCGCCCGACGGCACCCGCAGCGACAGATTGGTGGCCGTGCCTGGTTTGGCCGTGACGTTCTCGATCGTCACCTCCGAAAGGCTCTGGATCGCGGCGGCATACCAGAGCTGGCGATAAGGCTCTTCAGGCCTGCGGCCCTGGATATCGCCGGGCAGCAGGTCACGGGCTCCGGCACTGACCAGCTGCTCCACCACCGTGCCGTTCACACCCTGACTGACCAGGTCCTGCCGCTGCTTGCGCCAGTCCGTCTCCTTCAGCTGGCCAAGCCTGGAGCGCATCCCTGGCGGGAGCTGCTCGATGCGGGCGAGCCACTCCTCCGCCAGATCATTCCAGACGCGGCGCAGCGGGGCGTCCTCCAGGGAATCGGACGGCAGCCGTCCGCCCCGTTCCGGGAATCGAGCCAGCAGGCTGCTGTCCACCAGCTTGAGGAACCAGGTTCGGTCAACCTGCAAGGCCCGCAGACGACTGAGCAGCTTCTGCCGTTCATCCACCTCCGCCGGCGGCAGACTCATGCCCTGGGAACGGCCCACCACATCGCGACTGGTGGAGGGAGCCGTGTCCCGGGAGGCTCCCCGCGTCAACACGTACCAGCCGATGGCTGTGCCGGCGAGAGCGGAGAGAGCGAGGGCCAGCACCACTGGCCAGAGGCCTCCCTCGGCTCCCTGCTCCCGTGCTTCGGCTCGACTGCGGCGCATGGATGTGGGATCCGCGGCGGGAACAGGGTCAGCCGGGCTCCTGAGCGAGGGCAGATCCGGAGCCGGACGGCCCGCGGCCCGGGGAGCGAGCACCACGGTCCGATCGGCTCGGGCGATGGGGCCGGTGCTGTCCGGCATCGGCAACGGCTCGAGCGCGGCCAGCACCTGGGCAGCTTCGGCAAAGCGCCTGTCCGGGTCTTCGAGCAGCAATCGCTCGAGCACGGCTCGAAACTCAGGCTCCAGCTCGAGCTGATCCGGCCATGACCAACCTCCTCCATCCGAGGCGATCAGGCTCTCAGGGGTGCGGCCGCTGAGCAGCACCAGCGCGGTGACCCCGAGGCCATGCAGATCCATCCAGGGCGCGCAGGGTTCCGAACGACCCTGGGCACGGGGGGCGTAGCCCGGCGTTGCACCGGCCAGCGGAGCCTCTCCTCGGATCTGGACCAGGCCGAAATCCAGCAGCACCGGCAGACCGTCACTGTGACGTCGCAGCAGGTTGCGGGGATTGACATCCCCATGCACCAGACCGCGACCGTTGATCACCGCCAGCAGTGGCAGGGTCTGACGCAGCAGCAGCAGGACCTCCCCTGCACCGAACACCATCTGACGCTCGCTGCGCTGGCTCAGGATCAGGCTGTAGGCCTCGCCCTCCTGCCAGTCCCGCACCGTCCAGAGGCTGCCGTGGGACTCCAGCAGTTCACCGCAGCGCGGCAGCTGGGGATGCAGCAGAGACTGCAGCCGCGGCCAGATCTGCTGAAACCGCTGGCGGGATTCGGAACTCTGAACCTGGCGGATCACCAGGGGGGTGTCTCCGGCCAGGGTGTCCAGGGCACGCCACAACCGTCCCTGGATGGGATCGCCCTCGCTCAGGGGGTCTTCCAGGCGGTAACGCTGCGCCAGGACGGTACCGGCACCCAAGGCGCTGGATTCGCTCACAAGCCGAGGCTGCTTCAGTGGGCTGGCTGATCGTACCGACGGTTCGGCCGTTGACATTGCCTCTTCTCTTAGGGTCCGGGCCAGCGCATCCCTATCTCGTGCTGCTCGAGACCCTTCTGGAGGTGCGGCGTCGAAGCGAAGCCCTGATCTCACCGCTGGAACCGGAGGATCTGGTTCTGCAGGGCATGGAGGACGCCAGCCCTCCGAAATGGCATCTGGCCCACACCACCTGGTTCTTCGACACCTTCCTGCTGCAGCCGCATCTGTCGGGCCACACCGCCTGCGATCCACGCTGGAGCTATCAGTTCAATTCCTATTACGAGGCTGTCGGGGAACGGCATCCCCGGCCGCAACGGGGGCTGCTGAGCAGACCCACCATCAGGGAGGTGCTGGCCTGGCGCCGCCGGATCGATCTCGGACTGGAACAACTGCTCGACCGCTCCTGCCTGGAGCTGCATCCGGTGGCTGAACTGGGGCTGCATCACGAACAGCAGCATCAGGAGCTGCTGCTGATGGACCTGCTGGACGGATTCAGCCGTCAGCCGCTGGAACCGACCTACGCAGCGGACGCGGATCTGACCCTCCGGGTGAGCGACGCGGGTTGGCTGACCTGCGATGGGGGACTGATGGAGATCGGTCACAGCGGCACAGGCTTTCATTTCGACAACGAGGGGCCACGACACCGGGTGTGGCTGGAGCCGTTCGAGCTGGCGACGCAGCTGGTGAGCAACGCCGACTACCGGGCGTTTATCGCCGACGGCGGGTATGAGAGACCGGAGCTGTGGATGAGTGAGGGCTGGGGGCTGCGGCAGCGACTGAACTGGCAGGCCCCGCGTTACTGGCGCGGCAGCGGGGAAGCGGCCGAATGGCAGGACGAATTCACCCTGGCCGGACGCCAACCGCTTGATCCCGCTGCACCGGTCCGCCATCTGAGCTGGTTTGAAGCCGATGCATTCGCCCGTTGGAGCGGGGCCCGTCTGCCGGTTGAAGCGGAATGGGAAGTGGCCGTGACGCAGCACGGCGAGCGAATCGCCGCTGCTCACGACGCTCTCTGGCAGTGGACCGCCAGCCCCTACCGCCCTTACCCGGGCTTCACACCACCGGACGGCGCCATCGGGGAATACAACGGCAAATTCATGAGTTCCCAGTTCGTGCTGCGGGGCAGCTGCTGGCTGACGCCCCAAGGCCATGCCCGCGACACCTACAGAAATTTCTTCCCTCCCGCCAGCCGCTGGATGGCGTCGGGAGTGCGCCTGGCCCGATGAGTGTCGAGCTGATTGATCTGCATCCTGCGCCGGCCGACCTGCATCGGCTGGTGCAGGCAGGCCTGGCCCAGCAGCCGAAACAGCTGCCGGCCTGGCTGCTCTACGACGCCGAGGGATCACGGCTGTTCGCCGAGATCTGCGAACAGCCGGAATACACCCTCACCCGCACGGAGATCACCCTGCTCGAACAACGGGCGCCAGAGATCGCCTCAGCCGTGGGTGAGGGCGTGGTGATGGAATTCGGGATCGGCAACGCCCGCAAGGTGGATCCATTGCTGACGGCGCTGCGCCCCCCTGCCTTCATCGCCCTGGACATCAGCCGGACGGCTCTGGAGGACTCCCTCAGCGCGTTGGCGGAGGGGCACCAGGACACCCCGATGCTTGGAATCTGCTGCGATCACAGCACTCTGGACGCCCTGCCGCACCATCCCCGCTTGCAGGGAGAGCGACGCATCGGTTTTTTCCCAGGCAGCTCGCTGGGGAATTTCCAACCGCAGGATGCCGTCTCCGTTCTGGAACGCTTCCGGCGACTGCTGGCCGGTGGCCCGTTGCTGCTCGGGCTGGACCAACCCCGCGATCCCAGCCTGCTCGAAGCCGCCTACAACGATGCTGCCGGCGTCTCAGCCGCCTTCGCCCGGAATCTGCTGCATCGGCTCAACCGGGAGCTGAACGGAAACGTCCGACCCGAGCAGTTTCACTACAGGGCCCGATGGCAGCCGCAGCATCAGCGCATCGAGATGGCACTGGTGAGCCGCTGCGAGCAGACCGTGCAGCTCGCGCAGCAGAGCTGGGCATTCGCCGAGGGTGAAGCCTTGATCACGGAACACAGCGTGAAATACAGCCCGGAGGCCGCCGCTGAACTGGCCTCCAGAGCGGGCTGGCGGATCCGGCAGCGCTGGCATGACCCGAACGACACGCTGTCGCTGCACTGGCTGGAACCGGCAGACTGATCCGTGACCTCGGCAGCGTTATGAAGCAGGACGAACGGCGTGAAGCGATCCGGTCCCAGCGCGAGCAGCTGATCAGCGAACTCGAAGCGCTCTACATGAGAGCCTTCGATCGCCTCGGGCAGCTGGAAGGCGATGTCGGCGAGGTGAAGGCGGCTCAGCTCACGCAGATGATCCTGAACTCCAAGACGCGAGCCATCGAACCGTTGCTCAAGGAGATCGAGAAGCCCCTGATCACCACTCCCGCCGACCAGCCATGAGCACCTGGTTGGAGCAGCTGGAACGTGAGCTCGACCAGCGTCTGTCGGAGTTTCTCCGCAACAACCCTGTCCAGGACCAGCTGTTTCAGGACCAGCACCAGCAGGATCGGGCCTCAGCCCTGAAGCGGCAGCGACTGCAACTGCAGCAGGACGCTGAGGAACAGCGCCGGCAGCTGCTGGCACTCGCCGACCAGGTGAGGGACTGGCGGGAGCGGATTCAGCGGGCTGACCAGGCCGGGGCGACGGATCTGGCGGATCGGGCCCGTCGGCACATGGATGAGCTGATGACCCAGGGACGCACCCTCTGGAGTGACCTCGAGAATCTCGGACGCCGCTTCGAGGAAGTGGACGGTCAGCTCAACGCGTTGAGTCGTCAGCCTGAGTCAGCGAACCGGAAGGATCTGGACCGCGACTGGGCTCTGTTCGAAGCGGAACAGGAGCTGCAGCGCATGCGCCGGGACGCAGGCTTCAGCGACTGACAGCTCAGGCCTTCGGTGCCGGAGGTTCAAGACTGACGCCCTCGGGGGGAGGGGTGGGATCAGGATCGGCGATCAGCATGTGCTGCAGAACGATCTCAGGGCGCTCACTGTCGCGCCAGCGGATCCGATAGGCCGGCATCTTCGTGCCACGGCTGGTGGTCTGCTCCACCGGCTCCATCACCCAACCCCGGCGGGAACGGCCCTGGGGGTTGCGCTTGACTACCGCATCGGCGTGTTTGAAGCGAAACCCTACGCGCTCACCACTCATGGGATCTGGACAATGCCACTGTCCTAATTATCCACTGTGGAGGGGCCATCCCCCTTCGCTTCGGGCCTGAGCAGCGGGAAGGCGATCACATCACGGATCGACGGGCTGTCGGTGAGCAGCATCACCAGCCGATCGATGCCGATGCCCAGGCCCCCTGTGGGAGGCATTCCCACCTCCAGAGCCTGGACGAAATCCTCATCCAGCCCCTGCGCCTCCAGATCACCGGCCGCCTTGCGGGCCTGCTGGGCTTCCAGCCGCTGACGCTGATCGACGGGATCGATCAACTCGCTGAAGGCGTTGGCGGTCTCGCGCCCGACGATGAACAGCTCAAAGCGCTCCACAAGGCCGGGTTTGCTGCGGTGCTTGCGGGCCAGCGGGGAGATCTCGATCGGGTAGTCGGTCACGAACGTGGGCTGGATCAGCGTTGTCTCCACCCGTTGTTCGAAGGCCTCGTTCAGCAGACGGCCGATGCTGTCTGCCTTCTCCGGCACCTCTAGCCCCGCCTCGGCCATGGCGGCAGCGGCCTGATCACGGCTGCTGAAGGCGGTGAAGTCCAGACCGGTGGCGTCCTGCACCAGCTCGTGCATGGTGGCGCGCCGCCAGGGTGGCGTCAGATCCACGTCCGTGCCCTGATACGTGAGGCGGGTGCCTCCACACACCTGCTCGGTGACCGACGCGAGCATCGACTCGGTGAGATCCATCATGGTGATGTAGTCGGCGTACGCCTGATACACCTCCACGGACGTGAACTCGGGGTTGTGACGGGTGCTCACCCCTTCGTTCCGGAAGATGCGGCCCAGCTCGTACACCCGCTCGAACCCACCCACCACCAGCCGTTTCAGGTGCAGCTCGGTGGCAATCCGGAGGAACAGCGGCAGATCCAGAGCGTTGTGATGGGTGATGAACGGGCGGGCATCCGCTCCCCCGGCCTCCGACTGCAGCACCGGCGTCTCGATCTCGAGGAACTGACGCTCGTCCAGCCAGCGGCGAATGCCGCTCACCGTCAGCGCACGGCGTCGGAACGTCTCCCGGGACTGGGGGGACACCACGAGATCCAGATAGCGCTGGCGATAGCGCTTTTCCACATCCGCCAGGCCATGCCACTTGTCGGGCAGCGGTTGCAGCGCCTTGCTGAGCATGCGCCAGTCGCTCACCTTCACCGACAGTTCTCCGCGATCGGTGCGTCGCAGGATGCCGGTCACCCCCAGCCAGTCGCCGGCATCCACCAGCGAGGTGATCTGCTTGAACCAACCCTCCTGCTGGGCCTCAAGGCAGGCCTTCTCGAGAAACAGCTGAATGGTTCCGGTCTCATCGGCGAGGGTGAAGAAGGCGAGCTTTCCCATCACACGGCGGGTCATCACCCGTCCTGCAACGGACACGGTCACATCCCGCTCCTCACCCTTGGGCAGGTCGGCGTGCTCCTGCTGAAGAGCCGCCATCCGATGGCTGGGTTCGAAGGTCAGGGCATAGGGTCCCTGATCCAGCTCCTGAAGGGCTTGCGCCTTCTCCAGGCGGGTGTCACGCAGATCAGACACGACGGCAGGGGCAGACGGGCGCCATCCTGCCCGCCCGCGTCGCTGGATGTCCCGCCTCAGGCGCTGGCGACGGCTCCCTGATCTCCGAGGCGCTGGGAGGCGTAACCGATTCCTCGAACCGTGAGGATCAGCTCAGGATTGCGGGGATCGGGTTCGAGTTTGCCCCGCAGTCGCGCCACATACACGTCCACCACCCGAAGATCCGCTGATCGCCTCGGCGGGTAGCCCCACAGCTGCTCAAGGATTTCAGCCCTGGGCACAATCCTGCCCGGCTCCCGGAACAGCAACTCGAGCAGGCTGAATTCCGTGTAGGTGAGATTCACACGCTCACCGCCCTGCGTCACCTGACGACGGTTGGTATCGACCACCAGCTCTCCGACCCGCAGAATGCCTTGGCCGGTCGGCAGTTCGCGGGTCTCAACGACGGCAGCACCACGACCGACCCGTCGCAGAATGGTGGCGATCCGTGCCTCCAGCTCCTTCGGACTGAACGGTTTCGGGAGGTAATCGTCAGCGCCCAGATCGAGGCCGGCAACGCGTTCCGAAATCGCCTCAACAGCGGAAAGAAAAATGATCGGAACGCACGATTCAGCGCGCAGACGTCGACAGACAGCAAAGCCATCCAGCTTGGGGAGCATCACATCAAGCACCACCAGATCCGGTGCTTCACGGTGAAACAGCTCTAACGCCTGTTCTCCATCTTCAGCACAGACGACGCGGTACCCGGCGAGCTGAAGACGCATCACCAGCACGCGACGGACGGCTGCCTCGTCGTCGACCACAAGCAGTGTGGCCTTCGGTTGCGAGGGCTCTCCGCCCGCCATTGGCTACATCTGTTAACGACTTGCAACCCTACCGGCAAGGGTGTTGAAACCGACGCAAACAAGCTGTTACAGGAAAGGTTTACGGATTGCCTTAAGAATTGACGTCATGGCCAGCGTGACCGCGAGTACCGGTCCCACTCATCGGCCGCCATGGCCAGCGCCGCATCGCTCTCGATCTGGCCGAGCATCGCGCGTTGCAGCTGGGTGTAGACGATCTTCTGCAGCCGTTTGATGCCGGGCAGAGCGGGCACAAGAACCCTGGCCTGATCAAGGATCCGGGCGGAGAGAAGACGGGCGGTTCGAATCTGCGCCTGCTCCGCTGTATCGGGCTGCTCCTGGTCGAGGGCCGTGCGCACCTGCTCAAGAGCCTCCTGGGATGAGGGCAGGACCCTGGCCTCCCTGGCGAAACGGGCCTGATTGGCAGCATCGGTCAGAAACAGGGCCAGGGCCACGGCCTCGGCGGGATGCCGGCTCTGGCGCGGAACAGCCAGCGTCATCAGGGCGACATTGGCTGTGCCGTCCTCTCCGGTGAGGGGCGGATGGGGTTCGGTCACGGCCGCCACGCCGGGGGCGTTGGTCTGAATGCTGCGCAGAAATTCCGCCCCGGTGGCGGCGAGAGCCAGATCACCGCTCTGGAAAAGCTCGATCGCCCGTCGCTGGCCCTGACTGACCACCTCTCGCGGCAGCAGACCCTGCCGGTAGAGATCCGTCCAGAAGCGGAAGGCGCGCCGACCGGCCGGGCTGTTGAACGCTGCTCGCCTCTGCCCGTCGAGCAAGACCACGCCCATCTGCACCAGCGACTCCAGCATCTCGGCGGAGTCATCAGGCACCACGGTGACGAACAATCCATAACGACCGGTCCGTTCCCGGATTCGGCGGGCGAACTCGGGCACCGCATCCCAGCGCCTGGGGGGAGACTCCAGCCCGGCCTCCTCCAGCAGGCGGCGGTTCACCAGGCTGAGCCTGACGGTGAGATACCAGGGGATGGCGATCTGACCGGCCTCCGGATCCCGGCAGGCCCGCCAGACCGACGGCAGATAACGCTCCGCTGCACCGGAGGGCAGCAGCGGCGTGAGATCGCTCAAGCCTCCCTTGCTGGCCAGATTGGCCGCGAACGGTGGGTTGAGATTCACCACATCCGGGGCGGTGCGTGCGTAGACCGCCGCCAGCAACTTGCGCTCCACAGACCCCCAGGGCAGGTCGGTCCAGCGCACGGGGAGCTGCGGTCGCCGCTGTCGCCAGACCGTCAGCAGATCATCGAAGTAGGGGTTGAACTTGGGGGCCAGCTGGAGAGTCCAGAGATTGAGCTCATCGGCTCGCGAGCCGCCCCGACCGCAGGCGGCCAGGCCAAGGGCAGCGGCTCCGAGCAACAGCTCCCGTCGCGTCACCGGCCCGTTCATGACGTGCCTCTTTTGCGCCACAGCAACAACTGCATCGAAACCAGCATCGGTGCCAGCAGCGCCGTGACAAGGGTCTGACAGAGCAGGGTCTGCAAGCCCCAGCTGCGCATCCAGGGATCAAAGCTCCAGCCCTCCTGGATCAACAGCTGCAATAACTGACTCAGCCCCACCGTCACCGATCCGATCCAGGCCAGCAATCCGAGATTGAGCGTGCGCTGAATCGCGGGGGGGCGTCGACCCAGTCGCCCCCACCACCAGCCCAGCAGCAGCAGCGCGGGAATCTGACTCACCCCTCCCAGGCTGAGGCCATCCAGCACAAGGCCGAGAGCGATCCCCGCCACGGCGCCCGACACCGGTCCATCCACCAGCGCCCAAGGCAACAGCCAGAGCACGGCCCAGGCCGGAGGCACCCCATCGAGTCCGAGCCAGGGCGGGCTGGCAAGACTGAGCACCGGCACCAGCAGAGCCGTGACGACGCAACCCGGTTGACGATGCAGACGGGCCATCGCTCAGTCGATCCGCACCTGAACCCAGTCGATCGCCTCCGGCGCCGCAATCAGCTGAACCACCGCCCTTGGGGCGGGAACCGCACGCTCATCCACGGACTGGATCACGCCGACGGGAACATTCGGAGGCAACAGCGTGCTGGCGGGAGAGGTGCTCACCAGATCGCCGGCCCGCACGTCGAGATCCTTGTCGATGAAGCGCAGCTGGGGACGGTGGGTGCCGAGCCCCACCAACAGTCCATGCCGTCTGGAGCGGGGCAGCCAGACCCCCACCTCACTGCCTGGAGCGGTCAGCAGACGAACGCGGGCTGTGGTGGGGGTCACACTCTGAACCCGGCCCACCAGTCCGCCCGGCCCGAGAACGGCATCCGCAACGCTGATGCCGTTCAGGGATCCCTTGCCCAGCTCCAGCTGCTGCCACCAGCCGCGTGGCTGGCGGGAGATCACGGCAGCCGCCACGGTGCTGTCGGCCCCGCTGTTCCTCTGCAGCTCCAGAAGATCACGCAAGCGCTGATTGTCCTGCTCCAGCAGGGACAGACGAGCCTGATCCTCCAGAGAAGCGGCGGATGACACCCATTCGCGCTGAGCCGGACCAGGCCAGAACGGTCGACTGAGCAGGGCATAGGCATCGGCGAAACCCGCTCCCTTGCTCAGCCGCACCATCAGCAGTCCAAGCAGCAGAGCGAGCCATGGGGCGACCCGCCCGAGGGCACGCCAACGGCCGTTACCGGGCCAGAGGGACGCCCCCATCGGATCAGGCGCCAGCCGCGGATCGGACGAATTCCGGTGTGTCGACCACCCGTTGCAGACGCTTCCAGTCCTCGAGGACCTGACCGCAACCGTTGACCACACAGAGCAGCGGATCCTCCGCCACATGCACGAAGATCCCGGTCTCGTGGCTGATCAGGTCACTGATGCCGCGCACAAGTGCTCCGCCCCCGGCCAGCATGATGCCGCGATCGACGATGTCAGCGGCCAGTTCCGGTGGCGTGCGCTCGAGAGTCCGCTTCACGGCCTCGACGATCACGTTCAGGGGCTCAGCGATCGCCTCACGCAGATCACCCGCCTTGAGGTTGATGGTGCGGGGAAGACCGGAGAGCAGGTGCAGTCCGCGCACATCCATGGATTCCTGGTCGAAGGCGTCATCGGGGAAGGCGGAGCCGATGCGGATCTTGATGTCCTCGGCGGTGCGCTCACCCACCACCATGTTGTGCATCTTCTTCAGGTAAACGCCGATCGCATCACTGATCTCATCTCCGGCGACGCGGACGGATTCACTCAGCACCGTCCCGCCCAGGCTGAGAACGGCCACCTCGGTGGTGCCACCCCCGATGTCCACGATCATCGTGCCGACCGGTTCGGTGACGGGAAGGCCGGCACCGATGGCAGCGGCCACCGGTTCATCGATCAGATGCACCTCCCGGGCGCCGGCCATGCCGGCCTCACGCACGGCACGCCGCTCAACCCCGGTGACGCCGCTGGGAATCCCCACCACAAGCCGCGGCGCCATGATGCCGCGCCCTTCATTGCCCTTGGTGATGAAGGTCTTGAGCATCTGCTCAGCCGCATCGAAATCCGCGATGACGCCATCCCGCAGCGGACGCACGGCTCGGATGTTGCCGGGGGTGCGGCCCAGCATCAGCTTGGCCTCATCGCCAACGGCCAGGGTGGCTCCACGCTCGAGATCGAGCGCGACGACGGAAGGTTCCTGGAGAACGATGCCGCGGCCGGAAACGTAGATCAGCGTGTTGGCCGTGCCCAGGTCGATGCCGATGTCACGGGACAGCTGAAAACGTCGGAAAAGCACGTCCACGGATCAAGTCGCCGAATCTTAAGGGCGTTCTGCGAGTCAGCCTGTGACGGACGCCGGCCACGGTGGAACTCCTTGAAAGCAGCCACCTGAACCGTGGCGCATCATTGTTCTCAAGACTTAGGAGACCTTTTTTATGGGCGTCAATTCCGTCACCCTCGTCGGTCGAGCCGGCCGCGACCCCGAAGTGCGTTACTTCGAATCCGGAAGCATGGTGGCCAACCTCACCCTTGCCGTGAACCGCCGCAGCCGCGACGACGAACCGGACTGGTTCAACCTCGAGATCTGGGGCAAACAGGCCCAGGTCGCCGCGGATTATGTGAAGAGGGGCTCCCAGCTGGGCATCATCGGCAGCTTCAAGCTCGACCGCTGGACGGACCGCAACAGCGGTGAGGAGCGCAGCAAGCCCGTGGTCCGCGTGGACCGACTGGAGCTGCTCGGCTCCAAGCGGGACAACCAGGAGGCTGCCGGCAACTTCGGCGGCAGCCAGGCCTCGGATGAAGAGATTCCCTTCTGATCCGCACCCCGGCGCTGCGGTCAGTCCCCGGACTGCCTGCGGCGCCAGACGCGCAACCCCAGCCAGATCCCACCGGCCAGCACGGCGATCACCAGCAGCAGCTTCACCAGCTTGGAGACGGGATCGATCCAGACCTCAACATTGCTGTACCCCTCACCGAGCACCATGCCGGCGACGGTGAGCAGCAGGGTCCAGATCAGGCTGCCGGCGGTGGTCCAGATCAGAAACGGCGCCATCGGCATCATCTCGATTCCGGCGGGAACCGAGATCAGGGTGCGGATCCCTGGCACCAGACGGCCCCAGAACACCAACGCGGTGCCGTAACGCGTGAACCAGCGACGGGAGCGGGCCAGCTCCTCCGGGCTGATGCCGATCCAGCGACCATGGCGGGCCAGCCACTGCTCGATCCGCTCTTCATTGATCAGTCGACCGATGCCGTACCAGGGCAGCGCCCCCAGCACTGTTCCCAGCAGGCCGGCGATCACCACGGGGATCAGCTGCAGCTGGCCCTGCTGCACATAGAAACCACCCAACGGCATGATCAGCTCCGATGGGATCGGGGGAAAGAGATTCTCCAGAAACATCGCCGCGAAGATCGCGGTGTAACCCAGCCACTGATTGGCTTCCACAGCCTGTCCGATCAGCTCCGGCAAGCGGGTGATGACATCAGAAAGCCCCATGGAGCCTGCGCGGGATCGCGCAAGTCTTCCATGGGGCAGAGGGGTTGAGGACCCTGCGGTCGATCAGTAGCGGTAGTGGTCGGGCTTGAACGGACCTTCCACGGGCACGTTGATGTAATCGGCCTGGTCCTTGCTCAGCTCGGTGAGCTTGGCGCCGATGCGGTCGAGGTGCAGACGGGCCACCATCTCATCGAGGTGCTTGGGCAGCACATAGACCTCCTTGCCGTATTCGCTGCCTTTGGTGAACAGCTCGATCTGAGCCAGCACCTGGTTGGTGAACGAATTGCTCATCACGAAACTGGGGTGGCCGGTGGCGCAGCCCAGGTTCACCAGACGGCCTTCCGCCAGCAGGATGATCCGATTGCCGCTGGGCAGGGTGATGTGATCCACCTGCGGCTTGATGTTGTCCCACTCGTAGGACTTGAGGGAGGCGACATCGATCTCATTGTCGAAATGGCCGATGTTGCAGACGATCGCCTCGTCCTTCATCTTCAGCAGGTGCTCGTTGCGGATCACCTGGTAGTTGCCGGTGGCGGTCACGAAGATGTCCATCTCCTCGACCACGTCCTCGAGACGCACCACGCGGTAACCCTCCATGGCCGCCTGCAGCGCGCAGATGGGATCCACTTCGGCGATGCAGACGGTGGCACCGAGACCACGCAGGGACTGGGCTGAGCCCTTGCCCACATCGCCGTAACCCATCACCAGCGCCTGTTTGCCGGCCACCATCACATCGGTGGCGCGCTTGATGCTGTCGACGAGCGACTCGCGGCAGCCGTAGAGATTGTCGAACTTGCTCTTGGTGACCGAGTCGTTGACGTTGATGGCAGGGAAGGGCAGCTCCCCGCTCTTCTGCATCTTGTAAAGACGGGCCACACCGGTGGTGGTTTCCTCGGTCACGCCCTGGATCTGCGCCTTGGTGCGGCTGTAGAAGCTGGGATCCTGAGCCAGCTTCTTCTTGATGGAAGCGAAGAGGTAGGTCTCCTCCTCATTGGCGGGGTTCTCCAGAACGGTGATGTCCTGCTCCGCCTTGCTGCCCAGCATCACCAGACCGGTGGCATCGCCGCCGTCATCCAGGATCATGTTGGGGGAACCACCATCGCCCCACTCGAGGATGCGATGGGTGTAATCCCAGTACTCCTCCAGGGTTTCACCCTTGACCGCGAACACCGGGATGTTCTGTGCCGCGATGGCGGCAGCCGCATGGTCCTGGGTGGAGAAGATGTTGCAGGAGGCCCAGCGCACCTCGGCACCCAGTTCGACGAGGGTTTCGATCAGACAGGCGGTCTGGATCGTCATGTGCAGAGAACCGGCGATGCGCGCCCCCTTCAGGGGCTTCTCAGTGCCGTATTTCTGACGCAGCGCCATCAGACCGGGCATCTCGGTCTCGGCGATGTCCAGCTCCTTGCGGCCGAACGCGGCCTGGGTGATATCTGCAACGACGCAGTCGGTGCCTAGCTTCAGCTCAGGCGCGGTTGTGGGCGCTGCCACCATGACGTAAGGCTCCCTGGGGAATTTGAATGTGAATCTCTGCGGAGACGCCGAGGCTTCGGGCTCGCCAGGCGCGGACTCTACACAGTGTCTCTGGGAACTTGAGACCCTTGAGACCACTCGAGCCCTTGGGCGGGGGCTGGCACAACGCCTGCCGAAGGGCGCCATTCTTCTCCTTGAAGGTCCTCTGGGCGCAGGCAAGACCTCTCTGGTGCAGGGCCTGGCCCTGGCCTGTGGCATCAGCGAACCGATCACCAGCCCGACCTTCTCGCTGGCCCAGCACTACCCGGACGGCAATCCGCCCCTCGTGCACCTGGATCTCTACCGGCTGGACACCCCCGGATCAGCGGATGAGCTGTTCCTGCAGGAGGAGGAAGAAGCCCGGGCCATGGGAGCCCTGATGGCCGTGGAATGGCCGGAGCGACTCAGGCTGGTGCTCCCTGAGGCCTGGCAGCTGGACCTGGCCTACCAGGGAGAGGGGCGGCAGGCCCGACTCACGCCACCTCATGCCCCGGCGATGAACGCCTCCACCTCCGGCGCACTGGGTTGAGGATCGATCCCTCCGGCTCCGCTGCAGACCAGAGCACCGCAACCGGCGGCGAAGCGCACCCGGTGTGCAGGGGGAAGATCCCAGCAATGCAACAGGCCCGCCGTGAAGGCATCTCCGGCACCGGTGGTGTCCACCACGTCCGACGGACGGAACGCCGCAAGGGAACCGGAGGCACCCTCCATCCACCAGGTCACCGGCTCGGCTCCATCGGTCACCACCACATCCGGGGCCTGGGGCAACAATCCACTGATCACCTGCGCTTGCGCTGAACCGAAGAACCAGATCGCCTCCTCGCGAGCGAGCTTGATCAGGGCCGCCTGCTCGAGCAACGGCCGGATGGCCGCCAGCGCGGAAGGCGGCGGCCCTGCGGACGGATCAGCATCGGCATCCCAGAAGGTGGGTCGCCAGTTCACATCAACAGCGATGGCCATGCCGCGGACGCGCGCCTGATCGACAGCGCCTCTCAAGGCAGCAGCGGCAGCCGGTGTCGCCAGGGGGATGGTGCCCACGAGGAGCCAGCGGGCGGATCCAGACAGTGTTGGCGCTTGCAGCGCCTGATCAGCGAACCCCTGGCCCCGGTCACCGGCAAATCCCTGAAACTGTCGCTCACCTCCAACGGTGCGGCGCACCAGCACGATCCGCGACGGCCGCTCCGGATCCAGCTGAACGCCGGAGCTCTCGATGCCGCGCTGTTGAAACAGTCGGAAGAACTGATCGCCAATGGCATCCCTCCCCAGACGACCCACGAACGCCACCGGCGTGCCGAGCCGGGCCAGGGCGCAGGCGACATTGGCAGGAGCCCCACCGAGGCGATCGTCCACCGGCTGATCCAGCGCGGGGTCCCCTCCGGGAGGACCGAGCCGGTCCACCAGCGCTTCCCCAAGACAGAGCACCCGGGGATCAGCCACCAGCCGTCTCCGGATGCGCGAGCAGAGCATCGATGATGCGGCTGTTGGCGGCGGGGAAGGGATAGGTCCGGAGATCACCGGGCTTCACCCAACGCACCTGCTGACTGGCCAGGGGTTTCGGCTCTCCGGACAACCAGCGGCAGACATGCACCACGAAGCGCAGCCGCTTGTGGCTGTAAGCGTGATCAACGCTGATCAGTTCCTGACCCACCGTCACCTCGATCGCCAGCTCCTCCTGGAGCTCCCGGGTGATGCAGGCCTCGATCGTCTCTCCAGGCTCCTGCTTGCCACCGGGGAATTCCCAGAGACCACCCAGCAACCCCTCCTCCAACCGCTGGTCGATCAACACTTCACCGTCGGCGTTGAGCACCACGCCGACGCCGATCACCTGAAATGGAACCGGTTTGCGTTCCTCACTCACAGGCCAGCGGCTGGGCTCGCCGGCAGCGTAGGCAGCGCAGTGCCGTTGCCAGGGACAGGCGTCACAAAGCGGTTGACGCGGGGTGCACAGGGTTGCCCCGAGATCCATCAAGGCCTGATTGAAATCTCGCGGGCGCTGCGGATCGAGAAGCGCATGGCTCCACTGCCAGAAGAGGGCCTGATCCCTGGCGGGAGGTCGGTCGTGGGCCCTGAGGCGAGCCAGAACGCGCCGCACGTTGCCGTCCAGAATCGGCACGGGTGCATTGAAGGCACTGGACAGGATGCTTCCGGCGGTGGTGCGTCCGATCCCCGGCAAGGCCATCCATTCCTCGAGATCCCCGGGCCAGGAACGCCCTGAGATCTGCTGAGCCGCCTGATGCAGACGGCGGGCCCGGGAGTAATAGCCGAGGCCTTGCCACAACAGACGCACCTGCTCAAGCGATGCCGCCGCCAGAGCCTCCACGGTTGGAAACATGGCCATCCAGCGATGCCAGTAGGGGAGCACCACCGCCAGCTGGGTCTGCTGCAGCATCACCTCGGCGATCCAGATCGGATAGGGATCCAGGGGCTGATCAGGAGCAGGTCGGTCCCCGCTGGAGGTTCGTTTCCAGGGAATGTCGTGGCGACCATGGTCGCTCCACCAATTCAGCAGCAACGGTCTGAGCTCAGCCTCGTTTGAACGACATCCGTTGCTGCGTGTTGGCGTCATGGACATCAACCGATCGTCGCCAGCGTTCCTTTAAATGTTCAGCACAAGTCGTCTTCGCTGCGTGGTCCGCTCGTTTCTTTTGCCCGCGCCTCCCAGGTCATTCCAGGCATGACGGTGCAGGAAGGTCTGTGGTGCTGGGGGGATCGCAACATCGGATGGACGCTGATGGGGAATCCCGAGGCACCCCTGGCCGTGCTGCTGATCCACGGTTTCGGCGCCAACACAGGGCACTGGCGTTTCAATCAACCGGCCCTGGCTGCGCTGGCTCCGACCTACGCCATCGACCTGCTCGGCTTCGGCCGCAGCGACCAACCGCGGGCGCGACTGAAGGACGAACCGGAGCAGCCAGGGTCCGTCCTCTACGGATTTGATCTCTGGGGGCAGCAGGTGGCGGACTTCTGCCGGACGGTGATCGATCGGCCGGTGCTGCTGATGGGCAACTCGATCGGCGGGGTGGTGGCCCTGCGGGCAGCACAGCTGCTGGGCGACCGCTGCTGTGGCGTGGTGCTGATCGATTGCGCCCAGCGCTTGATGGACGACAAGCAGCTGGCGACACAGCCCGCCTGGATGGCCTGGATCCGGCCATTGCTGAAAACCATGGTGCGCCAGCGATGGCTGAGCACCACCCTGTTCCGCAATGCGGCCAGACCAGGGGTGATCCGCAGCGTGCTCAAACAGGCTTACCCCAGTGGTCAGCATGTGGATGATGCCTTGGTGGAGCTGCTGTTTGAGCCCACTCGCCGGAATGGTGCCGCCGAAGCGTTCCGCGGCTTCATCAACCTGTTCGACGACCACCTCGCACCACAGCTGATGCAGCACCTGAAAGTGCCGGTGGATCTGATCTGGGGCGAGCAGGACCCCTGGGAACCCTTACCGGAAGCTCAGCGCTGGGCTGAACAGATCTCCTGCGTGCAATCCATCAGCGTGATCAGTGGCGCCGGCCACTGTCCCCATGACGAAGCACCGGATCAGGTCAATCCGGTGCTGCTCAGACTTGTGGAAACAACCAACCGGCCTCAGCAGGCCACGTAGGCCTCCACCTGGTCACTGATGCGACGCAGACCGGCCAGTCCGTCGCGCTCAAGATTGCGGACCCGATCACGGCTCATGCCGAGGATGCGACCGATGCCCGTGAGGCTCATCGGATCTTCGCCATCCATGCCGTAACGCATGCGGAGCACCTGCTCCTGCAGATGGGGCAGCTGACGCAGCAGATCGCGCAGATCTCCCTTGAGGCAGTCCTCTTCCACCTGATCACTGGGGAGGTCTCCATCACCCGCCAGCAGTTCCAGCAGCTCGGTGTCATCGCCATCGCCCACCTTCATCTCGAGGCTCACCGGCTGACGGGCCCGGCACATCAGATCCTTGACGTCGTCTTCCGGCAGCTCGACGAACTCCGCCAGCTCGGTGACCGTGGGCGTGCGACCGAGATCCTGACTCAGCTCACGCTGCCCTTTCTTGAGCTTGTTGAGCATCTCGGTGATGTGGATCGGCAACCGGATGGTGCGGCTTTTCTCAGCGATCGCTCGGGTGATGCCCTGACGGATCCACCAGTAGGCATACGTGGAGAACTTGTATCCGCGGGTCGGGTCGAACTTCTCGACGCCGCGCACCAGACCGATGGTTCCTTCCTGGATCAGATCCAGAAGTTCCATGTTCCGCTTGGTGTATTTCTTGGCGACGCTCACGACCAGCCGCAGGTTGGCCGCCACCATTCGCTCCTTGGCGCGCCGGCCGTGCTGAAGCTTGCGCTTCAGCTGCATGGCGGACATCCCGGAGGCTTTGGCGAGAGCATCCTGAGAGGGCCTGCCGCCGTCGCGGCTCTCGATCTCCTGTTCCAGAGTTTCCAGATCCATCAGCTCCTGAACCTGTCGTCCAAGCGTGATCTCCTGCTCATGGGTGAGGAGGGGAACACGACCGATGTCACGCAGGTAGGAACGGACCAGATCGACGTCAACGCTGACGCTGCGGGCCGCCGAAGCGGGCTTTGTTGCAGCGGCGGTAGCCGGTGTCATGGCGCTTCATTGAGTTATGTAAAGCGTACTCCTAAGAAACGTAAACGAACTCTCAGAAAGCAGAAGCCAAGGCGATTTGGGTAGAAATACCTGTCGCCTGGAGCAGCTCCGGCAGGTTCATCAGCAGCCACTCCGCCGTCTTGAGATAGATGAGCGTGCCGGCCACGTCCGTGCAGGTGGTGATGAACGGCGTCGACATCAAGGCCGGATCCAGACCCATGCGGTCGAACAGCAGCGGAAAGGCTGCGCCGGCGGTGGCCGCCAGCGTGGTGATCGCCAGCAGGCTGATGCCCACCGACAGGCCCACCAGGGCGCTTTCTCCACGCCACCAGGCAAAGGGCACCACCAGGATCATCATCAGGACCCCCAGCAGAGCTCCGGCCAGCGCTTCCCGCACCACGGCCTTCATCGGTCCCAGCGCCGTGATGCTCTGGGTGCTCAGGCCCCGGATCACCACGGTGGAGCTCTGAGCACCGACGTTGCCGCCGGTGCCCCCCAGCAAGGGAATGAAGGCGGCGAGCAGCACCACCTTCTGCAGCACGTCCTCATTGGCAGCGATCACTTCGGACGTGAAGAAACTGGCCACCACCAGCACCGCCAGCCACACCACCCGACGACGGGCGACGGTGAACAGATTGCTGCTGAAGTAATCGTCTTCATCGCCGGCCTGCACGGCGCCGGCGGCGTACAGATCGCGGGTGGCCTCCTGCTCGATCACATCGATGACGTCATCCACCGTGACGATGCCCACGAGCCGCTGCTCGAGATCCACCACCGGCACGGCAAGGAAGTCGTACCGCTGGATCGTGCGCGCCACCATCTCCTGATCGGTGTCGGTGCTCACGCTGAGCACGTCTGCCGTCATCACATCCCGGATCCGGTCATCGGGATCCGCGGTGACCAGATCCCGCAACGACAGGATGCCGGTGAGACGCCGCTCGGTATCCGTGATGTAGAGCGAATAAATGGTCTCGGTCTCACGGGCCCGGCGCCGGACGATGTCGAGCGCCTCGAGGGCTGTCTGGTTCTCCTTCAGAGCGATGTATTCGGTCGTCATCAGACGACCGGCTGTCTCCGCCTGATAGCCCAGCAGCTCGGCCGTGACCTTGCGTTCCTCCGGACTGAGCTGATCGAGCAGCTGACGCACCACCTTCGCCGGCAGCTCCTCGAACAACCGCGCCCGGTCATCCGGAGACATCTCCTCCATCACCTCCTGCATCTCACCGGAGCGCAGCAGGTTCAGCAGGTTCTGCTGGGTGGCTGTATCCAGGTACTCGTAGACACTGATCGCCTCGTCCTTGCTGAGCAGACGGAAGGCAATGGCCTGCAGGTTCTGCGGCAGGTTGCCGATCGCCTCCGCCACATCCACCGGCTGGACCGGCTCCAGCAGCAGCTTCACAGCGTCGTAGTTGCCGACGCTGAGCATGGCCTCAAGCTGACGGGTCACCACCTCCGCCAGGAGGTGGTGCTCCACGGTCACGCCTCCGGCGGACGCTGCAGCTACCTCGCTCATGGACGACCGGCAAGGGCCCCAAGTGTATGGGCAGTTCCATTGGGTAACGTCGCGGCGAGCAGGGCTTTCAAACGATGACGATCAGCATCAGCAACGTGTCCGTCCTCAGCGCGGATGGCAGCGAGAAATCGCTCGGCGACTACGCCGGACGCGTGCTGCTGATCGTGAACGTGGCCAGCCGCTGCGGCTTCACCCGCCAGTACGCCGGTCTGCAGCAGCTGCAGGACCGCTTCGGCGACCAGGGCCTGTCCGTGCTCGGCTTCCCCTGCAATGACTTCGGGGGTCAGGAGCCCGGCAGCCTGCCGGAGATCCAGAGCTTCTGCTCCACCACCTACGGCGCCAGCTTCGAACTCTTCGGGAAGGTGCATGCCATGGGCAGCACCACCGAGCCGTTCACCACCCTCAACCGGATGGAGCCTGCCGGTGATGTGGGCTGGAACTTCGAGAAATTCCTTGTGGGGAAGGACGGCACCGTGATCGAACGGTTCAAGAGCGGCGTGGAACCGGAGCAGCTCAGCGAGGCGATTCAGGCGGCTCTGGACGCCTGAACCGACGTCCGAAGACAAAGCCAAGGGCAGCAGCTCCCAGGCCCAGCCCCAGGGTGAGAGCGATCAGGCCGACCGCTGAACCCCACTCCCCGCGACTGA
>ERZ802822.470-NODE-470-length-28411-cov-30.000035_pt1 | contig 28411 bp, 15 predicted proteins | sample MGYA00345649_ERZ802822 | MGnify/ENA primary metagenome ERZ802822 (study PRJEB30503, sample SAMEA104212359) | marine metagenome | biome: Westerlies Biome; feature: [SRF] surface water layer (ENVO:00010504) within the epipelagic zone...; material: water...
ACACCGGCTCCCAGCATCACCACCAGAACGTACCCAAGTGGATGAAAGTGGGTAAAGGTTTTGGGCATATCCACCCATAACCGCGCAATATTCTCGGCCGATAACAAGCTGGTCGCACTAATGACTTGCTGCGTTCCCGTGGCGGGGTCAATCTTGGTGGGATGGAGTGCGGACACACCAGTGAGGCTGGCAACAACAGAAATAGCGACCAAACCCACAATTAACCAGAAAAAGAGAAAGACCGGGTCTGGAAGCTTGTTACCGCTTCGTTCGACCCATCCCAAGAATCCGCCCATATCCTGCTGCGCACCACCGGTAGATGTACTCATCTGTTAGCCCCCTAGCAAAGCTCTCGCTATGCGCTTCAATCGTCTTCTCGTGCTCTTATGACACCCTAGCTAAGCCTGTTGCGCGGGCATAGGGATCCGTTCCGAGCACTACTTTACTGATCTATTTTTCCGCTTTTATGAGTTGCCCGCAGTGCATTGCCACGACACTCATCCACACCAGCCCAGACTGCGCCTGATAAGACCATAAACGTTCTGAAACCCACCCGAAATAGGCATTAGCCTCTCACCGACAGCAGTGTACCCCTGAAGCGAGGTATTTCTAAATGTCATGCGGGCAGCCTGAAACTCAACTTCTTAGCCTTAATTAAAACCAGAAGCCAGTTCTGCGGTATACCCCAAGGACTCCAACATGCTCGCAACCGCGAGGGTCGTTCTATCACCATATTCGGGACCAATCACTTGTAATCCAAAAGGAAGTCCGTCGCTGTGGCGACCCACCGGCACTGCCGTTGAAGGCAAGCTGCACAAGGTCGCAACACCCGCCCACACAACATTATCTGTGTAGGGTCGAGGCTCGTCGTTGACCCAAATTCGCCGAGCTCCGTAAGGCGTATCTTGGTCGTGAGGCATTGCCGTGGTGGGTGTCACAGGGCAAATCAGGACGTCGTAGTCGTCGAAGAAAGCATCCCACTTGGCCACCATGTGCGCCCGGATCTCGTTCCACAGCAGCCAATCGCGATGCGGTAGAAGTGATCCACGCGCCTGAATCGCATTGTGCGATTTATCTTCCGGGCCCAGTTCGCGCGCAACGCGTTCCATGAGCGCAATTGCATCAGGCCCAAAACTTGCGCCGACGATCGGCGCCAAGTGCATAAGATACGTTTCGTGGTGCTCGGCAAGCGAAAAGTCGGGCTTTGCCTCCGAAACCACTGCCCCCTGCGATGCGAGGGCTTGTGCCGCCTGCTCAATGCCCGCAAGAATTTCATGATCAACTGGGCAGTAGTCATCGCCCAACCAGATACCCACTCGCAGGTGTCTAACAGACGTTACTCGAGAAGCGGGCAGTGCCAATTCGAGCCCGGATCCTGGCTTTCTTTCGAAGCCCACTGTTACGTCGAAGGCCAGCTCCAAGTCTTCTACCGAACGCGCTAGTGGCCCCATCACCCCGAGTGCCGGCGAGGTCAAAGCCCCGTGAACCGGCGGCACGTGACCTCGCTGCGGAATAATGTCAAAGGTTGGCTTATGACCAAACAGCCCACAGAAATGTGAGGGCGTGCGAATCGACCCACCAATATCGCTACCAAATTCAAGCGGTGTCATTCCCGCTGCTAGCGCCGCCGCCGCACCACCGGAAGAGCCTCCCGGTGTCCGAGCAACATCGTGCGGATTATTCGTGGTGCCATGGATCGCGTTGTAGGTTTGCAGGTCAGCACAGTGAAGCGGTGTGTTTGTCTTACCTAGAATGATCGCGCCAGCTGCGCGCAACCGCTGAACCACCACCGCGTCGGTATCAGAAACACGGCCTTTGAAAGGGAGGTGGCCGACTTCGCAGGTTAGCCCTGTCACTTCGTAGGCGTCTTTGATCGTCATTGGTAAGCCGTGCAACGCACCCAAAGGCTCGCCACGCTTAACCATTTCATCAGCGCGTTGGGCCTCTTCGCGCGCAGCTTCGAACCGTTCGGCAATCACGGCGTTAATCGAACCGTTATGTGCTTCGATCCGCCCGATAAAGTACTCCGTCACCTCGAAAGATGACAGCTCTTGATCCTTAATGAGGCGCACCAGCCCCTTTGCATTGTTATCCAGCACGAGCTCAGTCTCTTGCAATAGCAGGCAACGCTGCCGATAGACCAAGAGAACATAAGGTCTACGCCCCGTTCAAGTCCTGTCTTTCCCCTATTAGAGTAACGAATGGGAGTAACAAATCGGGACACAAAATTGGGGCGAAAATTACGGCACGAGAACCGTTATTGGCTGATCGGTGGTGCAATAATTTTAAAATTCTGACGACCCGATGGATCCTCGTTAAACCCGTCTTGGACAACGACCAAACCGTTGGGAAACCGGTCACCTAGAAAGGCTGATGTTGCATCCAAACCGTCTGTCTCTTGAGCGCCATCGATCCCTGTTTCGCCGGTGACAATGCGGAAGCGCTTTATAAATGAGTGCGGATAGGCCAGGTCGTACATGGCATAGCTGTCATTACCCTGCGATGACACCAAGATAACTTGCGGGTCTCCCTTGTAAAGCGCTACACCCTCAACGTCCGCAGCAATTCCGCTGGCGCCATCAACTTCGTCGATGAGCTCCGGTTCTGCAAATCGGCCCTGCTGAAGCGGAAGTCTCCACAAACCCCGCCCCTCTTCACCCACGAACACCACCTGGGACTGGTCATCTTGCACGCAACCCTCTAGTTGGCTGTCGAATTGATAACTGTCGCTGAGCGACATAGCGAATTCATCGGCAAGATCGACCTGGTACTGCTCAATTAAACCGTTTTTGTATGTGACATAGGCAACCAGCTCGCCCGCCGTAACACCGAGACAAAATCCATAAGGCTCGGGCGAATCCGTAGGCAGGATAGAAACCAATTTTGTGGTTCCCTCGTCACCGATTGATAACCAGCCCACGCCATCAGTCTCTCGCTCAGAAAATCCAGCCACATCAACTCTGCCTGCTGGGGACGTCAGATTCTGCCGAATATCAATATTGTTGGGACGTCCTGCGGGGATAAACTCAACTAAGCGCCCGGATAGATCGTAAACCGCAATCCCTGATTGTTTATCGGTACCAAAAATTCGGCTTTCCGACACCGATTTTTGATTAATCCAAATAGCGGGGTCGTCTGCTGCGTCATTACTTGAGGCAACCGGCGCTGTCTCTACCACTGCCGAAACAACTTCCACACGATCCGCATCTGGATAAATTAACGCGTCACGATCTGTGGTCGCACAGCCGACAAAAACGGAAAGGGCCGCAACAGCGGCCCACCTCACTGAGAGGTTCAAAGAGCTTAACAAAGGCACTTAGAAACGAACCCTAATGCCCAGCTTACCGGTCCATGAGTATTCCTCGTACTGAAGCAAACGGTCGCGTCCGGGACCGGCCTGGTAGGCAATGTATGGCTCATCGGTAAGGTTGATAAGTTTGAGGAACACGCTGACACCATCCGTAACTTCGTAGTCAGTTGTGAAATCCACCTGCGTATGGTCCTTCACAAATCGGTCTTCCTCGGGGTCGCCATTGACTTCGTCAAGGTACATATCGCGATAAGCCACTGTCAAACGAGCACTTAAACGGTCTCTTTCGTAACCGATCAAGGCGTTGTACGTCGTCTCAGCGGCTGCTGGGAGAGCAATAGGTCGACCGTAGAAATCACCTTCGGTGTCCGTGTACGTATAGTTAAGGCCAAGTACGAGGCCCGAATCGAACGCTTGACTATAAGCAAATTCGAAGCCCTGAATCGTTGCCGTATCACCATTGAGTGGAATTTCCGCCTCGTCGAACGCAACATTGTTGTAAACACCGTTGAAGGGTGCATCGTCAGCTTCGAATTCGGCGGTAACAATGAAATTCTCTACTTCTTTATAGAAGACGCCTGCTTGAACTACTGCGCTATCCGTGAAGTAGTGCTCCAGAGAGAGGTCGAAGTTCCAAGCTTCGTAAGGGTCTAGGTCGGGGTTACCAAATTCACCTTGTCGCTCGCCATCGTCCGCTTCTTCAACAATGAAAATGGGCGCTAACTGTCCGATATTGGGCCGGACAACGCTTTTGAAGATACCACCTCTGAGGATCATATCGTCGGTCAATGAGTATTTCAGGCTGAGGCTTGGCAAAATATCCGTGTAACTTTGCTCGATGACAATGTCTGAGATGAACAGCGTGTCATCGTCTAACGTAACGCCATCTCGAACACCGCCTTCCTCGACGACCTCTGTCAGGTTACCGCGGACATCGTTATCCGTTTGTTCAACCCGCACACCGCCGATTAAAACCATACGATCTGTCTCGTACCGGCCCATGGCATAGAAGGCAAAGATATCTTCTTCTACCGCGAAGTCTTCGGCGTTGGATTCAAAGTCAGTGTCGAAAGTGTTTTCCTCGAAGCCAGACAAGTTTGCGTTGTTGAACGCGCGGACCGCGCCAAGGTCCGGTGTGGGCCCCATGTCAATCAAACCGTAACTTTGGGTGCCCAACACATCCGCCAGCGTGTAATCACCGTCGAAGTCCTCGAGCACTTGTAAGTAGATGTCATTTGTCTTTTCACGCTGTCGGAGCTTCAAGCCAGCCTTAAGCGTCATCTCGCCCGCACTGAAATCGAAGGATCTCGCCGCGTCAAATGAGATGGCCATCTCCTCGTCTTCGGTTCTGCCATCAACCAACTCGACCTTATTGACTTCATAGGTAGCCGCTTCGTTGAATCCAGCACCGTCCTGAGTAATGGTGTAAGGCGTGAAATCGAGATTGGTGTAGTCGAAAGACACACCTAACTGACCAGCCTCATCAAAGTCATTTCTAAAGCGCGTGGGGTCTTGCGTTTTGTATTCGTGCTCACTGGCTGATGCGAATGAAATCTTATAGTCAAAGTTCCAATCACCCGTATTCGTAGTACCGCCGAACTCGAACGTTTGGATGTCCTGAGTTTCGAAGCGATCTTTGATGCCACGTCGGACTGAAATCTCTCCATCCGCCGAGTCAAAGAATGCTGTATTTGCATCGCCAGAGGACGGATCTTCATCCATCTCAAAAACCAGTCGACGACGCAACTCTAGGTCATCGAACTGGCTATAAAGTGCACGCGCAAAGAGTTCGGTCTGCTCAGAAAGCTTGTAATCAACAGTGAACGAAATACCCGTGCGCTCTCGTTCAACATCGTAGTCTCGGTATTCGACCGCATCCGCAAAAACGATACCGTCATCGGTGTCACCCCAACCATCCATTTCCAGGTTGTCTGTCGACGTCTTTCGCTTTGAATACTTGACGCCCCCTGCGATACCTAGGCGATCGTTAAGTTTCTGAGAGAAGTCGAATCCATACTCGGGGGAGTACTCCTCGTTCAGGTCGTTATAAGAGCTAATAACTTGAGCTTTCGCGTAATCAGCGTCGCGATCGAACGCTTTGTTCGTCTTGATGTTAATAGCAGCACCGATGGTGTCAGCATCCATATCAGGCGTAAGCGTTTTTGATACCTCGATCGACTCCACCAAATCTGAAGGAATAACGTCTAAAGCGACCGCTCTTGTGTCAGCCTCGGGTGATGGAATGCGGGTCCCGTTAACACTCGCTGAGTTCAGCGAAGGATCGAGTCCTCGGACACTGACGAAGCGTCCTTCGCCCTGGTCATTGAGCACGTTGATTCCGGGAAGACGACGGAGTGATTCAGCGACGTTTTGATCAACAAAATTACCGATGGCGTCTGAGGTAAGAATGCTCTTGATGTTATCCGCGTCGCGTTGACGATCAATAGCGGAAGCAATCATTCCGCGCTGTCCGTAAACCACTGTTTCTTCGACGACGTCCTGGGCAACGGCGGGTGACATTGCTGCTGAAACTGCAAGCGGTAATATTAATTTTCGAATTGGCACGTGGAACTCCCGATAACATGAATTTTAAGTCGCGGAAATTATTCTCTAGCGGTTTCAGCACTGTTACGAGGGTGTTAATTTTTTGTGACTGAGGCTGACAAATCTGGTTTTGTTGGCTCACAGTTAGAAGGAACGCGCGATCACAACCGAAGACAGGTGGAACACCGAGGAATAAACATAATGAAAATCGTAATCAGAGTGGTCGTCGCTGTCTTAGTCGTAGCAGGCCTGTATGCAACTAACCTCTTTTTAAAGCCAATCAGCAGAATTAAAGCGTCGCTCGCACAAACCAGTACAAGTGCGCCCATCACTGTCGATGGCGAGGTGTTTCGCGATTTGAACCGCAACGGCGCGCTGGACCCTTACGAGGACTATCGGGTCGCAACGACCGATCGTGTAGAAGACCTCCTCAAGCAAATGACCCTCGAAGAAAAAGTTGGTCAGATGTTCCATCCGCCGGTGCTAATCGAACCTGATCCGCTATTTCGAATTTTTTTAGAGGCCATGAATGCAGGCACCTCAGTTGAAGAGCTCATCAGCCGAGAATCAATCACACACTTTAATTTTTACGGTAGTGCGTCCCCGCAAAATATCGCCAAGCGACTTAACAAGCTCCAGCGTATTGCAGAGCGAACTCGTCTGGGCATCCCACTGTCCATCAGCAGCGACCCGATTCATGAAGTACCAAGGGGCGGTGGCATTGCATCATTTACCCTCGACGGTGTCTCTAAGTGGCCTTCTCAGCTGGGCTTTGCCGCTGGTCGTGACCCTGAGATGCTTGAGGCATTCGGAAAAATAGCCGCCAAAGAGTACCGGGCCATCGGTTTCACCACGGCGCTCCACCCCATGAGCGACATGGCAACCGAGCCGCGGTGGGCACGTAATTTCGGTACCTTTGGCTCAAACGCTGAACTGTCAGCCGAGATGACGGTTGCCTATATGAAGGGATTTCAAGGCGATAGCCTGAGCGATCAGAGCGTGATGACCATGGTCAAACATTTCCCCGGTGGTGGCCCTCAGCGCGATGGACTAGATCCACACCTCAAGTCCGGTGAAGATCAGGTTTACCCGGGTGACAATTTTGACTATCACCTCGAACCCTTTATCGCAGCAATTGAGAATGACATGCGCGTTGTAATGCCTTACTACGGCATCCCTAAAGGTCAGACTGATGAGGACGTGGCGATGGCTTACAACCGCTATATTTTGACCGATCTGCTCCGCGATGAATTGGGCTTTGATGGCGTAATCTGCACGGATTGGGGTGTCGTTACAGGTCGCGTGTGGGGTGTTGAAGCGTTAACCATCGAACAGCGCTATCTAAAATCCGTCCAAGCCGGTATTGATCAGTACGGCGGTGAGAGTGAACCCGAATACATTGTGGCTTTAGTCGATAAGGGCGACATCAGCGAAGCACGTATCGATGAGTCAGTCCGTCGAATCCTCAGGAATAAATTTGACCTCGGTCTGTTTGAAGGGCCCTATGTCGATGAGGCCGCAGTCAACGATCGAGTTAATTTACCCGAGCACCTATCACAGGGTATGACGGCGCAGCGAAATGCAGCTGTGCTACTTACTAACCGCCAACAGGTTTTGCCGCTAGAGGAAGGCACTCGAATATTCGTTGACGGACTAGACGCTGATATCGCCGCAAACTATGGCACGGTTGTCGAGACATCAGAGCAGGCAGATGTCGTTCTACTCTTGCTCAATACCGTGTTTAACGGCAACCAACCGGCGGGAACCGACAGCACCTTTGATCAAATGATGGCAACGCAATTTCCAGACACAGATCTCAGTTTTGACGAGACGATTCTTACGAGAGCAAAAGCCTATGGGGAGACCTCTAGGCTAATTACATTGGTTGATCTTAACCGGCCCGCTGTTCTTTCCGAACTCAACTCCGTTAGTGACGCTATGCTTGGGACCTTTGGCATTTCGGATCAAGCCATGCTCGACGTGGTTTTCGGACGACATACACCAACCGGAAAACTGCCTTTCGAGCTGCCGTCCTCCATGGCCGAAGTCGAGCAACAGCTAGAAGACGTGCCGGATGATACGGCCAATCCACTCTTCCCTTTTGGTTGGGGGCTGAGCTACTAAGGCACAGGTGCGCAGTAGGCGGACCCACCCAGTGAGACACTTCAAAGCGACGCCGGTCTTGTCGAAGCTGGGGATGCTAGCCGGCGTCCTCGACAGCGGTAATATTGTCATCAACGTCACGGTCGACGAACTTGCTGTATGGGTCAACCCCGACAAAAGCCGGCTTCTTGGTAGTCACTAAACTGACCATCTGCTCGCCCGACAACAGCGGCTCCAAGCGCATGGCAATCACGTCAACAGGCTCAAGAACCTCATAACCCGGGCGTTTCGCAAACGCCCCAATATCAACCAGATTATCAAAGACGGCATCAGTTTCCTCGCCTTCTCCGTCCGCATATAACTTTGCTGCAGTAACCGTGAAGGTGGTTTCGTACTGACCATTGTCAAGTGCTGCTACTCGTGCGTCGGAAGCGGCAAAGTCATACAGCGTGATGTTCTCGAGGAGGTCTACAACCAGACGAGCCTCAGCATCATCTCTTGCCAATGATTTAAAGCCAGCGACCAGATCGGTGGAACTCGCATAGGGCTGGCTCTTGAATTTGAATCGCTCGAGAAGCGCCGCGAGCATGCCATTCACGCGGTCCTCGCCGAGTCGATCTTGAAGCAAATACAGGACCACAGCCCCTTTACGATAATGAATATATCCTTGGTTCTCGACGCGATTAAGCGGCAGCTCCTCGATTGCTTCGCCACCGCGAGAAGACAAGTACGCGTCCAGCTCATATTTGAGGAAGCGACGAATTTGCTCTTCGCCGTAAATCTCCTTCATGACCATCAGAGCGGAATACTGGGCCATGGTTTCCACCATCATAGTGCCACCCTGCATATAAGCACTGATAAGCTGGTGCGCCCAATACTGATGAGCGTATTCGTGAGCTGTGACGTAACTCACATAGTCGATGTCATCCTCATCGGCGGTATTAGCGATAAAGCCAATGCGCTCGGAGTAAGGCACGGTGCCTGCAAATGCCTGAGCAAACGTCGCATAACCGGGAAACTCGATCACTCGCGCATAATCGAACTGGTAGGGTCCAAAGTTCTCTTGGAAATAGTCGAGTGAGACCGCCATCGCATCGAGCATGCGCTCTGCATTAAACCCATGCGTTGGATGATGATAAATCGCCATATCGATGCCGGTATGCTCGCGCTTGGTCACGGCGTACTCTGCCGACTGAATTGAGAAAAAACCAAGAATGGGGGTGGAAGATTTAAAGTGAGTAACTCTGCGATCACCCTCGATTACTTCAGATACAAGCTTGCCCGGGGCAATAGCTGTTTGATCAGCTCGAGTTGTAACTGTGATATCGGACATCACCCAATCTACATTACCAACGTAGTTCCGGTCGCGGGCAGACTCGTCCTCCAGCTTTGGCATACGTAACTCGGCCGGTAGGTCGTACTTACGGCGCGTTGACCGATCCTGAAGCAAGGCCGACCGATCAAATCCAAGCTGAGGTGCAAATTCGGCGTTGTTCAAGAAAGTACCGTTTTTTACCAATCGGGTATCTTCGCCTCGAGTTGAGAAACCGTTATGAATTCGCTCGGCTGCAAACCGCATTTCCAGCGTTTCGCCGGGCGCCATCGCGGGCTCAAGCGCATAAATTTGATAGCCGTAGTCTTCCTGCTCATCGAGCGTCAGAGTGCCTCCGGGAATATCCAGCTCGGTCAGGTCTGAATACCCATCCTGAAAAAGCACATGCAGTTCCTCGACCGGAGCACCTGTGTCGTTGATCAGCGTATAGCTGCCCTTGAACAGGGCTCGACCTGCATGTGGATAAAGATCCACATCTAGCTGAACATGCGTGGTTGACGGCTGTTTAACGTTTTCATACTGCAGAAACTGCTTTTCGTAATCAGCTAATTGCTCTTCTTGTTCATCACTGATGACGTACTCATTGACGACGTTCATTTGGTAGAACATCCAGCCACCCGTTGTGGTGGATACACCCAACCCGATGAGTGCGATCAACGCGGGCGCGCCCACCAAGCGGGCCGGTACGCGAGCAAGCTGCGCTCTTAGCGATACTGCCACCCCTCGGCGCCATAAAAGATAAGCGATCACCGATAAAATGGCGCAGATGCCACCCCAATAGAGCCTTAACCACCAGCTTTTCTCCCCGCCAACATCGGCACCGTTGAGGTCCGAGACCATGACGAAACCCACATCGCCAAAGTTGTACAGCGGGTGCTCGAATCCAAGTGAGACGAGGGTAATTGAGGCGACAAGGTAGACCACCATAAGACCCCAGCCCATATATTTACTGGTACTCAGAGCCTGGAAAAATACAGCTAAAATCGCCGTCATTAACATATCTACTGAGTAAGGCAGAATGAACCAGGCCACATATTTATCAAGCTCTATAGCGGTGTAGCCTCGGAACAGCTGAACCAATATTGCTGCGAGCGCTGCTATGCACAAGGTTGCAATGAGAACAGCTGCAACGGCCAATACTTTAGGGACGAAGTAAGCCCAGTTGGGCAGTGAGGTTGCATCAATGATTTCATGCATCCCGCGATCGCGGTCACGCCAAACCAACTCACCTGCAAAGTAAATGGCAATGATGATGGGGATAATGCCGAAGGAGCCAAAGAGTGGCATAAGCAGCGCAAAAGTCATTGGCACCGCCGGGGTGCCATAGAGCTGGTTGGCAAACCACAAAGCACCGCCCGAGTTGAGTAGTCCTATCAGAATCAACACAAAGAAAGCAGGGCTGGTGAAAATCAAGTTTACCTCCAGCCGAGTTCGCGATAGCAGACGCGGCCAAGCCGCTGCCTTTTGATTTGGCGCGGGCAAGACGTCCACCAGACAAGGTTGCTCCGCCGCCTCTCTGGCAGCGCGCCGCTGCTCCTTTTTAAGTTTTCGTGCGGAGATGCCGTTCTCGGCAAAGCTGTACCGCCAATAAGCAATACCCAATGCAATCCCACTCAGACAAAGCGCTATTAATCGGTTCCAAAAGAGAGCGCCCTCAAACGGCGGCACTTGGTTGTTACTTTCCGCCGCACTCCAATAGCGGGTAGCGTCTGAAAATGCGCCCAGTCCAAACGGCTCTATGGTTGCTACGGTGTCGCGTAACCCGGGCTGATCACCCGCTAGCCCGGTAAGCGTGAAATACAACACTAAAAAAACGAGCACCCCAACGTAGCTCAGCATCATTGACCGAGAGACGCAGGCCACCGCAAAGAAAATAGCCGACGTAACAAGTATGTTGGGCAGGGCAAAAACGACAAAGATGCTGAGGTAATGACTCAATACTGTAGGGCCCAGTGTCTCCTGATCCAGCCATGGCATCTGAGCACCAATGAGAATAGCGAGTGGCACAGCTGCAAAACCCACTGCAGCCGCGGTGTACGCACCTGCGTAACGACCCAGCAAGTAGGCGAACTTAGTCACGCGGGTAGAGCGCACCATCGGACCAAAGCCACTTTCATCATCTCTGACAACGACGTTCGCTACAAAGGCCGTGCTTGCGAACATATAAAAGACCGTCATGATTAGCACTGTCTGCGCAATGGCAATTGGACTGTTGACGTGGATATTGCCACCCGAACCGATTTGGATGTTGTCAATGGTCACCGAGCCGAAGGTCAGCAGAAAAAAGACCAGGGACGTAACGATAAAAACCGGGTTTCTGAGTTGGTAACGCAGCTCGAACCAAAAGATCGATGTAAACATGGAGGACTTCCCCTTAGGCTGCAGCAGACTCACTGCGTGTGCGCGCAAGCGTCGTAAAATAAACGTCCTCAAGCCCACCAGACACGGATTTAAAGCCCTCACCAGGATCTGAATCTGACAAAATATGGATAACGCTTTGTCCTGACATCAATCGGCTAGAAATAATCTGGTACTGCGACTCGTAGACGCCATAATCGGCGCGCGGTACCGTCTTCTCCCAAATCATGCCCGCCGTCGATGCGATGAGGTCAGCGGGAGCGCCTTTGAGCTGCACCGTGCCACCGACCAGCACGGCCATGTTTGGGCAGAGGTCAGCAACATCTTCAACGATGTGTGTTGAGAGAATAACCACCACGTTTTCACCGACCTCCGCGAGTAAATTTAAGAAGCGGTTGCGCTCCTCAGGATCTAGCCCGGCCGTAGGCTCATCGGTAATAATGAGATCCGGATTACCTATGAGCGCCTGCGCTATGCCAAAACGCTGCCTCATTCCGCCCGAGAAGCCGGCAATCGCCTGCTTACGATTCTTCCAAAGATTGACCTGGTTTAGCAGCGTCTCTACTGTTTCTTTACGCTCCGACTTCCCCGCAATTCCCTTCAGAACCGCCATATGCTCAAGCATGTCGTAAGCAGTAACACGCGGGTAAACACCAAAATCCTGAGGTAAATAACCCAATCGGGCGCGAATGTCTTCCGGGTTGGCAACCACATCGATACCGTCGAAACTGATAGAGCCGGACGACGGCGTTTGCAAGGTAGCGATCGACCGCATCAGCGTCGACTTACCTGCTCCGTTCGGTCCAAGCAATCCATACATACCCCGTGGGATTTCCAGAGAGACCCCATCGAGGGCACGCGTGTTATTAGGATAGACGTGCGTGACACCAGTTAGGCTGAGCATGTGTTGGCCTTTTTGAATAATGTGACTGCGCAAGTTTACTCTGATGGCAACAACCGACTCAATGCAAATACCTGGCGATGGGGCGACAGTGTGCCGCCATCGCTACATAAACCACCGACACATAAAAAAACTGCGGCGACAGAGCGGGATCTACGTTTAGCTGCGGATCTCCATGGCAAGATCGTCCTCGGCAACTGTATCTCCCTCAGAAATAGACACGGCTGCGACCGTCCCTGAGTGAGGTGCTTCATAGGGCACTTCCATTTTCATTACTTCGAGAATGAACAACGTCTGTCCCTCCACCACCACATCGCCTTCAGCTACCAATAACTTCCAAACAGAGCCTGCTGTTTCTAATTCGATTCGTGTCATAGACATCTCCATCTTGTTCGTTAGGGCCTAATCGCGAAGGCCGATGGCCCCAGTAAATCGGGTAACAGCGGCTGCACGCGCGCCAACCACTTACAGAGCTCTGGCCGTGTCTCTCGGGGATCGATTAGATCGTGCACCGCCATGGCCTCAGCCCGCGGAAATGGCGACTGCTTTGACGCCAACAGTTCCTCTAACTCGCGCCGCTTCGTATCGGGATCAGCGGCGGATTCGATCTCGCGTCGAAAGGCCACAGCAACGCCACCCTCGACAGGCAGTGGCCCGCTCTCGGCTGAAGGCCAAGCGAGCACATAAGCCTCTGGCCCATAGTGGGCGGCTTGCGCTACACCAAACGAACGCCGGACCATAACTGCGGCCCAGGGAACGGTAGTCATTGCCGCTGTCAGTACCGCCGACGCTCCATGTCGAATTGTGGCCTCGCGTTCCGCTTGGCTGCCGATCATAAAGCCCGGCTCATCAACCAAGGTCACAATAGGGAGCGTGAACGCTTCGCAGAGCTCCATAAACCTGCGCGCCTTGTGAGCCCCATCTCGCGTCATGGAACCGGCCAGAAATTTACAGTCGTTGCCCCAGACACCAACCGTTTGCCCGTTTAAGCGCGCGAGCCCCGTAATTTGCGACCGACCATAGCCTCTACCCATCTCGAAAAAGCTATCCGCATCGAAGACGGCGTTAATAATTTTGCGCATCTCGAAGGCAATGCGACGATCACGGGGTACGACTTCAAGTAGCAACTCCTCACAGCGATCCACAGGATCATCGGACTCCACCAAAGGCGCTAACTGATTGATGTTATCGGGCATGTAAGAAAGAAAACGCTTAATCTCCTCTAAACAGGCCACCTCGTCGTCAGCGCCGTTGTCTACCGTCCCGTTCTTGGTGTGAACCTTCCAGCCACCCAGCTCATCTTTCGTCTTTTTTTCACCCATAGCCCGCTCAACTACGGCAGGGCCTGCAGTAATAATTTGCGCCGTGCTTTTAGACATGACCGAAAAATGTGAGGCGACCAGGCGACCCGCGGGCAATCCCGCCACCGCGCCCATTGCAGCGGTTGCGACGGGCACTGTTGCCATCGCCTGTGCTACCGAGCGAAAACGCGATGGCGCGTTCACGGGCCCAGGCAGGCTTGGACCTTTCCCACCCGTACCACCGACGCTGCCGCCAGACCCCTCGTGCAAACGAATCAGGGGAATCTTGTATTGAATGGCCAGGTCCTCGGCGTAGACGCTCTTTCTTAACCCTGCAGGCGACGGTGAGCCGCCGCGCATGGTGAAGTCCTCGCCACCTACGATCACTCGACGCCCGTTGACTTTTCCAAAGCCCAAAATGAAGTTGGCGGGGTCGTAGCTAACAAGCTCGCCTGACTCGTTATAAACCGGTGTTCCTGCGACAGGCCCGAGCTCCTCGAAGGATCCTGCATCGAGCAACTGATCGACACGCTCGCGGATAGTTAGCCTGTGCTGCCCGTGTTGTTTCGCAATGGCATCGGGACCACCCTGTGCGAGCGCTAACTCACGACGCTTTTTGATTTCATCAACTTCAGGTTTCCAACTCATAGCACCGCCTTGTTTTACGCTGGTGAGCACAGCTTACCCCAAGCGCCCTAGCGGAGTGACCCATATACAGATGTTAAAAAAACACATGCACCCCACTCGACCCAACATCAGCTTTTTCCATGTTGTTTTAAACAAAACGCTCGCGCTTGGTGCGCAGCTCTAAATAAATTGCACTTCATCAGTGCGCTTTATGATGACAAAACGCAGAGGAAAAATATTAACTAATTGATTCTACAGCGTAAAAATAAGCCGGCACGCCCTTTGGATGAAACCTAATGGGTGCTGCTTTCAAATCAGTCTCGATAAACCGTCGGCTTAATTACCGTGGCTCATCAAGTGGGTCGGTCAGAAACGCACTCAGCCACCAGCCAAACCTATGGAGAGTCACATGAAAACTAATTCAGCAAATCTAGAGCTCCGACGGGTGTTTCCCGCCATGCGGAGCACAGGATCAAAATTTCTTGCATTAAGCCTTGCCGTTCCCGCGGCGGCACTATCGTTATCTCTCGGAGCACAAGAAGCCGGTGAGATTGAAGAGGTGGTCATCACCGGCGTCAGAGGAAAACCTCGAACCGTTCAAGATTCCCCGGTGCCAGTCGATGTCTTTTCTTCCGAAGATTTAGAGAACGTTGAGTTCACAGATATGAATGACATCGTGAGGACCTTAGTACCAACCTACAACCTGTCTCGAGAACCCATCTCCGATGGCGCGTCATTCATCCGTCCAGCAACACTGCGTGGTCTACCTACCGATAAAACACTGGTATTGGTTAATGGCAAACGACGCCATCGTGCAGCGCTGGTCAGAATTGGTGGATCAGGCGTACAAGGACCAGACTTAGCGACAATCCCAGCTGCCGCGATTGGCGGACTGGAAATTTTGAGAGATGGCGCAGCTGCACTCTATGGGTCTGATGCCATTGCAGGCGTCATGAACTTCCAGCTCAAGACCAATGACTCAGGCGGATCGCTATTCGTCACGTCAGGGGAGTATTACGAGGGAGATGGCTCCAACACGACGATTGGTGGAAATATCGGCTTTTCCATTGGTAACGGCGGTTTCCTTAGCATATCTGGCGAGCATTATTCTGCTGACGCAACTTATCGTGGCAATCAATACTGCGGATCGTGGTTTTGTCTCGACCCCGATGGAGCTGCCTATGACGAATTTATCGCTGATGGTCGTCCTGAGCGCATAGCATATGCTACTAATCCAGACTTCCTGGCTGCGACAGCGAGCGCATCGCTAGAAGGCGACGTCGTACAGCCCTGGGGAAACCCCAATGCCGAGCGGACAAGCATCTTCTTCAACGCTGGGATGCCGGTCTCTGAAACAGTCGATTTCTATGCATTCGGTAATTACACCGATAGCGAGAGCGACGGCAGTTTTTTTTACCGCTACCCCTATAACGGTACGATAGAGGAACTGCGAGAACCGGACGGATCGATCTACTTCCCACTGGAAAAATACCCCGGTGGCTTCACACCTCGCTTTTTTGGTGAAGTGGAAGACATGTCGTTAGTGGCGGGGCTCACGAGCTCGGCGGAGGGCGCCTTAGGCTGGGATGTCAGCGTCCGCACCGGCGAGTCGTCCATTGACTACACACTCGCGAATACCATTAATCCATCTATGGGCCCCGAATCTCCAACGTCATTTAAGCCGGGAACATTGACCAACACAGAAACCCAGTTTCAAGTCGACTTAAGCTACGCGTTAAGTGACACCCTGACGATTCTTGGCGGAGCTTCATATCTGGACGAGGAATACGATATCGGGGAGGGCGAGGCCGATTCATATCGTGTTGGCCCTTATTCTGCTTCGGACCCATGGGGTTTCTGCAGTGGAGACTCGGCTACGGCGGCAGGTCAGGCGGTAATCGATGCCGGAAGCACATTGGATTGCTCTGATTCCGACGACCCAGTGTATCGGGCTGTTGGCGTGGGCTCGAACGGCTTCCCTGGCTATTCACCCGCATTTTCAGACGTGTATTCCCGAGATTCGTTTGCCGTTTACGCGGAGGTAAATGCAGACGTCGGCGACTCACTGTTTGTGCAAGGTGCGATTCGCTACGAGGACTACTCTGATTTTGGTTCAGAGACCATTTTTAAACTCGCGGGTAACTACTCCATCAGCGACAGTATGAGCTTAAGGGCTTCATACAATACTGGATTCCGTGCTCCTACGCCTGGGCAACAGGGAACAACCAATGTGTCGACTCGCCTGCCAAACGGCTTCCCCGTTGCAGTAGGCTTGTTCCCGGCTAGTGGGACAGTAGCTCAGACACTTGGGGCAACCGATTTGAAGCCTGAAACCTCAAGCGGATTCTCCATTGGCGTCACTGGCAGCGTAGGGTCGGCAGACTTCACAATCGATTACTACACCATCGATGTAGACGATTATTTTAACGCAGTGTCTACAAGAGACGTGTCAAGCACAGTACCGGGCACACCCGATACCTACTTGGATGACGATGGAGCACAGGATTCTGGTGCCTACGAAGACGCCGTGGCGGCTTATGCTAATTTCCAAGCGCTTGAGGGCGCAGGGGTAGCGGGCGCCAATACTATTGGTGGTGTTAACTGGTTTGCAAATGCCTATGACGTATCCGTATCAGGCGTTGATGCGGTTGTGACCTTGCCGATCGATTCCGATTTGGGAACAACAGACATTACGTTGACATATGGCTACAACAAATTTGAGTTCAACAGCAGCCCGGATGGATTCTTAAACGCTGAAGCTCAACATGATATTGCTAATTTCGACCCAAATAGCCGCTTTATCCTCCAGGCAAACCATCGGATAGACAATATCGGGGTTAATTTGCGAGGTAGTTATTGGGGCGAGGGTTCAAATCGAAAAAATAGTGACGATGATTCGGCCATCCAAACATTTGGTAGCATTTTCATGACCGATTTATCCCTGTCCTACTTTGGTGACGGTTACACAATCTCGGCAGGTGGCATGAATATCTTTGACGAATATCCTGACAAAGACAGCATCAGCGACTACTGCTGCGGCCGTATTTACCCCTCTGCATCAGGCATCTCGTGGCAGGGTGGCCGCTGGTACGTCAAAGCCGAGTATCTATTCTGATACGTTATGGTGTGTTAAAAAAAGGGGAGCTCAAGCTCCCCTTTTTTACTAGCCATATCGTCAAACTACGACGATCAACGCTTCATAGACAATGCGCACTCTAGGCTAAAACTTGACTAGGACGCAGCCTCCAGCGCGGCGGGTAGGGCATCAACGTACATTTGTACATCCTCAATCTTACCCATACTCACACGAGACCAATGATTGTAATCGCGGTAAATACCTCTGATCAGGACATTTCGATCAGCCATCGCCGCCCTAAATGACTCGGCATTTTTAGACCCCAAATTCACAAACATAAAGTTCGTCTCAGAGGGCAGCGCAGTTAATCCGTTGCGTCGTATCGCTTCGGACACCATCTCACGGGCCTCAATAATTTTCGTCTTTGAAAACGCCAAGAACGCTTCATCGTTGTAACTCGCTACGGCTGCGGCAACGCCCGCTTGATTAAGTCCGTAATCGCCTAAGCCATACTGCTTCACTTTCTCAAGAAGCTCAGGCTTGGCAATCATGTAACCAACACGCATGCCAGCAAGACCGTATATTTTCGAGAACGTCCTCGCGACTGCTACATTTTTCCCAGCCTTGACCAAGGGAATCATCGTCGACGCCGCAGGATCATCGGTTAATTCGTTATATGCCTCATCCACAAGCACTGTGCATTTTTCTGAGGCACGACTACAAAATGCGCGAAGCTCGTCTGAATCAAGCACCATACCTGTTGGATTATTGGGATTTGTGACATGAACCATTGATATGTCAGCATCTAGCGCCTTCTCCATAGCTTGAAGGTCAATCGCCAGCGAGGGGCTCTTAGGCAATCGCATAATTCCATTGCTACCGTTTCTGACTCCCATCAGTGATGTCGTATCCCAAAATAGATCTGGCGCTAAAATCGCTCCCTGCTGAGAGGAGGCGAGTGCGAGATAAGTGAGCACGCCACTAGAGCCTGAACTCAACACAACATGATCCGTCGTCAACCCATGTCGCTCGGCGATCATCTCTCGCAACCTCTGAGCGGACTCGCGAACATAATACGCACCGTGAGCAGAGGCCTTCATCATAGCCTTCAGTGCCGCGGGGCTGGGCCCATAGGGGTTTTCATTGGCATTCAGTTTGGCAATGCCTGGGGCTGGCCCATACAAGCTCTCCAGCGCAGCATCCAATGAAAATACCCGTCCTGCCGACGTTAGAGTAGATACCCCCGCCACTGCAGATCCAATAAAAAAAGACCTTCTAGATATACCCGTCATAAAAGTTCCTCCTCTGATGACTCAGGTTTATTGCAAGATGATGACTGCCACCACCAATAAGTAGACACCAAAGCCGCGTTTCAGCGACTCCGTTTTTACATTGTGCGCCAAACGAGCACCATAGGGCGCTGTCACGACCGATACGGCACTAATGGCGATAAGTGCCGGGATGTTTATAAAACCAATTGAGCCTGGTGGCGCACCGACTACTACCTTCGTTAAGCCTATGATTAGAAAACCCGCGGCTCCCAGTAATCCGATGATGACTCCCACGCCCGCCGCTGTGCCGACTGCCTCCACGATAGGTCTTCCGCAGAGCGTCATGGTTATGACAATCGGCGTGCCACCGCCAATGCCCAGTAGTGCAGAGACGCCTCCAACGGAGGTTCCCAAGACGGCACGAGTCATTCCAACGGGTAAGCTCTCGAACTCAAAGCGTGAGAATGCGCGAGGGAAAAGAAAAAATAATGAGTAGGCTCCTACACCCACCGCGAAAATAAACTGTAGATCTCTACTTGACACCAAAGCAGTGAAACTCACCCCAATCAGGGTTCCCACTGTCAACCATGGCAGCCAGGTTCTAACGAATTGAATATCCAGCGACCCAAGCTTCCAATGCGTAAAGGCAGACCTACTCGATGCTAATATTATGGTGGCTAATGAAGTGCCTATTGCTATGAAGATGATCCCTTCGCCACGATATCCCGCCATATCGAGGACAAACAATAGCGCGGGAACAACAATGAACCCGCCGCCCACACCAAAGAGGCCGCTGCAGAGTCCAGCGACTGCTCCGGTCGCCATCAACATCGTAATGAGTAACACTAATTCCATGACCTGCCTTCGTTTACAACCAGCTCTACCAACGGGTCAAGCGAGAAATTTCATAACTTGCGGCCGCGGAGCCATGTGAACGTGCAGACCACACCTCACTTAGTACAAAGCAATAAACATTCCAAAAAACATACTAATTATTTGCCTGAGCAAATATTTAAGTGACGCAATTTCCCGAGGTGGGCACTGGGAAAATCAATCCATGGCTAGGCAAAAACTACTTTTTTGAAGATCATAAGTAATTGAAAAATATGATTTTTATTAGGATTTAGATGCGAAGATACAAAACAGTCGAAGTCCGAAGACCAACCAGCGAGCGCGATTAGACGTCGCGATACATTTAATAAATGCTAATAGCGGGCAGTCGAGTCAGTGGAAAAGCGCTAAAAAGAGGCATGCCCGCACCAAAATCGCGCATTTCGTCTGTCGAAAACCGTGCTTTTCTGTGGGGTTACAGAGTTGAATTCAAGATTACGAAAGGAAACTCCGTGCTAAAGAGGGCGTGAAATTGATAATTTATACAAGGCCCCACTAAACTCGTTTTTGACGACCCGGTGCTCTGACCTCTCCGTGATGCGCTCCGGTCGGTCTAACGGATTAGTAATTGACAAGTTTAAGCGCACAGAGCCACGTGCTTGATAAGAAATGGAATGGCTCATCGATAGTACTTTTGATCTAAACTGGTCCTGCCAGACATCCTCGCCAATCGATTCGAGGGTCTCCGTATGCCCTACTAAACGCATATCAAAACTGAGCTGCCCTTTCTTAATTCGAAGCGTCGCGTTCCCAAAATGACGAGCGCGCTCTGGCAACGTCGTTGCGCGGGTTGGTAACTGCGCCTCACTGTCAGAGTACGTGTAACGTAAGCTTAAACTTGCTTCATCGATCGGGAGCTTGGCGGTCGGTAGGGAAAAGTCAGCTGAGACCTGAACACCTGATATTGATGCACGCGACCCATTCTCGATAGAGCGAATTCGGTAGATATCTCCCCTAACGAGACCACTTACGGTCGAGCGGTAGATAAAATCGTCAATCGATTTTTCATACAGTTCCAACCAGACTGTCATGTCAGCTTTTCGATACCGCAACCCTGTCGATACTGTGCTAATTCGAGCAGGTGCCAGAGTTGGATTACCTTTGTCGATACGACGAAACGCTTCCATTTCACGGCTGTAATTTACGATATCAAAGTATTGAGGTCGCATTAGCTGCTCGTGCCATATGAGATTAAAAGCCAATCTATCGTTTATGTTGTAACGAAATTCAAAGGACGGAATCCACTGTTTGTATTGGTTATCTGCAGGCACTCGAAAGGCTTGAAAGCCATCGAAAGTATCGACCACTGATACGCCAAAAATACTCACCTCGGCTATTGACTCCGACCCCACAGGAGCCGTCGACTGTCCACTGCCACTCAAGGTGCCTAGTGTATTGGTTGATGTTCTCTCTTCTCTAAGCCCTACCGAGGCTGTATAGCTAGACCCGACTATTTCGCCATGGATGTAGGCAGCGCTGACCGTTTCAGTAGACAAAAACTGCTGCTCGATGCTCTCTTTAAACGACAGAAACTCGTTTATCAGGACTCGGGGGTTATTAGGGTCAGATACCGAATTCCTTGCATCGCCATGATTGATAGAGGGTGGCAAACTAAATCTGTTAGTGAGTATCGTGTCACCTTGGCGCTGAGAAACCAGTTCAGCCATACTGAAAACGCCGTTTCCAGAGGGCTGATACACCCAGCGTTGATCATCGGCTGAGCGCTTTTTGGTGCGCCAACTGCCTCCAATCGAGAGAAAAAACTGACCGCCCGCCCAATCACGCTGAGTATCCCAATCGAATGCAAATGCGTTATCAGTGTCATGGGTCTCTGTATTTAAAAACCGGTAGTCTCGGAATATCGCCTGAGACGCGTCGACAAGGGAGCCACCTTCTAGCGCTGATATCGATGGTAGGAACGCATCATCTGTGGAATAGGTGATAGCGACTTCGGGGGTCATAAAATTCCATGGCAGCCACTGGGAAGAGTTTCTCCAATCTGCGTGGTATGCCCTTACCTCAAAAAGGCCTACGTCAAGCGTCTGTCGATACGTCAACTGGTATCGCGCAATATCACGCTGAGTATTCCACTCGTGCTGATAATGCCGCAGCGCTGCACTGTCGACCGACAGGTCAGTGATCGTGTCGCCGTTTGAAATTACTCTCGGGTCATTGGCATCAAACGAACCCGCGCCAAACTGCGCTTCAATTTTAGTTCGAAACGCGCTGTCCTGATAACGCGTTAAAGCTGCTTCTGCGGTGAATGATCGATCGCTACCAAGGTTCCAATCAAATCTGAAGTTACCGACAGTACTATTCGCAGCTATGCGATCACGCGTATATGCCGGGAAGCTGAGAAAGCTCAGATCTCCGTCGGTTCTGCGCCAACGCCCTTCATATTGGTCAATTACACGCTGGGACGCATTGCGGGCGACTTGTGCGGAAAAGGTGATCGGCCCGAACACCCGCTCCGCTTTTAAAAGCCCTCCTAATCGATATTTTCCCGCCTTGTCTTGCTGGGTAAACGACACAGTTAAGTCAGAAGAGGGCTTTCCTTGCACAGGCTTCTGCAACCCAAAGAAGGCTCGAGAGTCAACGCCCTCTGCATCGAGAAATGCCTCTTGGTAGAAACCCAAGGGCTCGGACATCTGAAACTCCGATGACAAGAAGTTTCGCTTCAACAAAATTCGGCCACGATCACGAACGCTTTGTGTTGTGGCGTCGTCCTCATTGTCACCTGCTACGTCTCTATCCGACGCCTCAGTGGCAAATGTGGTTGGTGCAAGCAGTATCAACACCGCTACGAAAAGTGCCCAGCGCATTGCGCATTTCTCCCTCGCCCCGCACGTTTTGAGCAGAGACAGCAAAGTAGTCCTCTACGCTCCGTGCAAAAAGAATGCCAGCCAGAGCAGAGCCACCTATAAAGTAGGCTAGCGGATTTCCAAACCTCGAAGGTCACCCGCATGACGCCACTTCGCCATCAGATTGAAAAATTCGATGGGGCCACCGCCGTAGAACGTGTTTTGTGACTCGAACTCCACGTGCCCCTCGTTGTTGTAATAACCCGGGGTGCAGGACTTCTGAAACTCTTCGGTCTGCCTCGCCACACGTTTTATCGTATTAATCCAAGCCTTCTCTGCCTTCTCTGACGCGTCTACGCGGGTGGCACCACGTTTCTTCATCTCACCTAAAATGTAGGCCGTCTGCATCGCGTTCTCATCGAGTGCAAAGGTGTAGGTTGCCGTAAAGCCCGACTGCTGTGGCCCGAAGAAAAAAGCGTTTGGAAAGCCACGCGTATGAAGGCCATGAAACGTTGCCATACCATCGGCCCATTTTTCGGAGATCGTAAGACCATCGATCCCCGTAATCGAGTAGCCGGCTCTGCGAGAATAATCAGTCCCCACCTCGAAGCCTGTTGCGAACACAACGCAATCGACATCAAAGGCCTCACCATTAGCAACCAGTCCGGTCTCAGTAAAAGCCTCAACACCTTGGCCATCGGTATCGATCAATCTGACATTGGGCCGGTTAAATGCCTGTAAGTACTCATCGTGAAAGCAAGGCCGTTTACAAAACTGGCGGTAATAGGGCTTGAGTGACTCTGCCGTTTCCGTGTCCTGCACGACGCTCTCGGCGCGGGCGCGAACTTTTTCCATCTTGGCAAAGTCAGCCATCTCCATTTTTTCTTGGAGGCCCATTGCGACCATCGCTTTATCCGTGAGGTATTGCTTGAGGCCTCGCTCCTTTCGCGCGTTTGACAATGCCCAGCCAAGAGTCCACGTGAAGAGCCGCCAACCACTCGGGCGAAAATGGCGAAGCCCACCAAAAATGTCCCGAAACGCTTCGGTCCAACCATCTCGAACTAGATCTTCCTTCACCGGCATTCCGGACAGAATAGCTTCGAAATTCGTACGGCGTTGGTGGTGCCAGCCGGCGGGCTGCTGCGCTAACCACGCAGGATCAATCTCCGTATTATTGCGAACATCGATCGAGGACGGAGTTCTTTGAAATACATAGAGTTGTTTGGCGCTGGCCGCAAGATGAGGAACACACTGAACGGCGGTAGCGCCGGTTCCAATAACAGCCACACGCTTGTCAGCGAGCTTATCGAGACCACCGAACGCATCGCCACCGGTATAGTCGTAGTCCCAGCGACTGGTGTGGAAGGTATGTCCAGCGAATCGGTCTATGCCCCTGATGCCGGGCAACTTCGGCCGGTTTAAAGGTCCGTTCGAATGGATAACAAAGCGCGCCTTGATGGTATCGCCGCGATTAGTCCGCGCGATCCAAGCGCCCTCTTCCTCAGACCAATCAGTACTCAAAATTTGCGTTTGCATTAGGGCAATGTCGTGCAACTTATATTGCTCTGCGATGACCTGACAGTACTCGAGTGTCTCGGTAGCGTTGGTATAACGCTGCTTGGGGACAAAACCAGTTTCTTCAAGCAGCGGGAAATAGACCAAGGACTCGATGTCACAAGACGCACCTGGGTAGCGATTCCAGTACCAAGTGCCCCCAAAACCGCCGCCCTTCTCAACGATCATCAGGTCATCAATACCGGACTCCCGAAGTCGAGCCGCTGCCAACATGCCGCCAAAGCCACCGCCGATAATGAGTACTTCGACCTGACGCTCTATGGCGTCGCGGGTAAACCCGGGCTCAACGTAAGGATCATCCGTGTAGTGAGAAAAGTCACCGGACACGTCGACGTATTGGTCATTGCCATCTGCACGGATCCGTTTATCACGCTCCTCGCGGTATTTCGCGCGAAGTGCGTCAGGGTCAAACGCCACTGTTTCGGACATTGCGGCGGTCATATCTCTCTCCGTGTTGCTTATAACTTATTTTTTGTCACCTGCACCTTTTTTGTCACCTGCACCAATGCGCGGCGCAGACGCGCGACACACTTTTAGCAGTCGCTATGTCATAAACTATAGCTGAATAACCCATCTCTACGACATTGTTTTGGTGTCAAAACGCTGTCTGATGCGCCGGCTTTTTCCAACACGATCACAGCTGCAGTATTGCCCCTATCCGATCTTTCTGCTTTAACTGACTCTTAACAACGGGAGTGAGCATCATGAACGATATGTCGCAGAGTCCGGGAGATGAGCTGACCGCGGAACAACAGTGGGCACAATTCTCCACACTTGCCACAGCTGACGACTACGTAAGTAGCCTACGCGGGCGCAATCTGAACGTGTACCTCCTTGGCGAGCGCGTGGATGAACCGGTTGATCATCCTATTATTCGGCCGTCTATCAACGCCATGGCCGAGTCCTACCAACTCGCTGAAGATGATCCCGACCTTGCGACAGCGTGGTCATCTATTTCTGAGCAACAAATTAACCGTTTTTTGCATGTCCCGGAGTCATCTCTGGACTTGGTACAGAAAAATAAAATGCAGCGGCGCATGGGGCAACTGACGGGAACCTGTTTTCAACGCTGTGCGGGATTGGACACCCTAAGTGTGCTGTTTTCGATCACCTATGACATCGACAAGCAACACGGTACCCCCTATCACGAGCGCTTTGTCAGCTTCTTGAAGAAAGCCCAGTCTCACAACCTCATTGTGGGGGCTGGAATGACCGACCCCAAGGGAGATCGCAGTAAACGACCGAGTAATCAGTCGGATCCAGATTTATTCATGCACGTGACCCGTCGCACAAAAGAAGGCCTATACGTTAAGGGTGCAAAAGCCCACATGACGGGTGGCCTCAACTCGCATTGGATCTGTGTCATGCCGACAATGAACATGCTGGAGGCCGATAAAGACTACGCGGTAATTGGTATGGTGCCAGCCACGGCACCAGGCCTCACCTATGTTTACGGGCGGCAATCCTGCGATACGAGGGCGCTTGAGCCGGGCGATATTGACAAAGGCAATGCAAAATACGGCGGCCAAGAAACGCTTGTGATCTTTGATGATGTCTTCATTCCCTGGGCGCACGTGCTCATGGATGGCGAGTACGAATTTGCACAGGCACTGGTGTCTCGCTTTACCGCCTATCATCGAGCGAGCTACGTCTGTAAAACCGGTCTCGGAGACGTGATGATTGGTGCCGCATCGAGTATCGCCGAAATGAATGGCGCGGATACCGCGAGTCATGTCAAAGATAAGCTGGTGGAGATGACCCACCTAAATGAAACGATTTACTCATCGGGTATCGCCTCATCCTACGAAGCGACACAACACGAGAGCGGGGCATTCATAAACGACCCCATTCTTGCCAATATCTGCAAGCATAACGTGACGCGCTTTCCTTACGAGATCTCCCGACTCGCGCAGGATCTCGCGGGCGGGCTCATGGTGACCCTGCCCTCGCAAGCTGATTTCGAGCACGACACGATTGGCCCACAGCTCGAGAAATACCTCCAGGGCAAGACGGACGTTAGTACCGAGGACCGAACACGCATGCTGAGGCTCATCGAGAATATGACGCTTGGGCGAAATGCAGTTGGCTACCTCACCGAATCTATGCATGGAGCGGGATCACCACAAGCACAGCGCATCCAAGTGCTTAGAGAGACTGATTTTGAAAAAAAACAGTCGCTTGCACGCAGGCTTGCAGGCATTATCGCTAGCGATCGAGATACCCTCTAATAGAAGGCGCCGCGCCGCTAGACAATCGGTAATCTAGCCGCCTGTCTACGGCCAACACTATGGCACGACTTTTGACACTCATTAACTCGCCTTACAGCCTTGGCGCAGCGGCTATTTTCTTTGCGTCGTGCATGAATGCAATGATCAAAGGATTGTCAGTTTACGAGAGCGTGGTTGTCATCACCGCATGGCGCTACGCGCTTGGCGCGCTGCTCGTTTCAGTGCTATGGCTCGCTTTCCGACCCAAACTACCGGGCTGGAAAGCGGTGCCCTTTCATGTTTTTCGCGGCTTTTTTCAGATATCAGCTGCCAGCCTATTTTTCTGGTCAGTTACCCAAATACCGCTGGCCACCGCTGCCGCCCTTGGCCTCACTGGCACACTGATGATAGGACCACTAGCGTGGCTCCTCATGCGCGAGCCACTTAAGCGGGATGTCATCATCGGTACATTGGTGGGTTTCGCGGGTGCGATATTCCTCGTGAATAACGAAACAAATCTCCTCTCAGGTTCGGCTGAGGGTCCGGTGTATGGATACCTTGCCCCGATACTGGCGTCGCTCTGTCACGCCCTATCGGTCGTGCTATTGCGCTTCAGATCACAAAGTGAAGACCCCATCGTGGTTGCCTTTTTTGCCAACACCCTGCCAGCACTTTACGTCTTACCGGTGTTTTTCCTGTTGGATGTACAACCGACCACCGAACTCTTCGCGGGCTATGTCCTATCGGCTTTTTTTGGTGTCAGCTTTTGGTCACTAACCACTATTGCTTATGCGCGAGCACCTGCTGCGAGACTTGCCCCTATTACCTATACCCAGCTTATCTGGGCCGCACTGATTGGCTTTTTCCTATTTGGCGAGTTCCCCGGACCGTCGACTTGGACCGGGGCAGCCGTCATTGTCGGAGCCTGTATCTACGTCATGCGATCGAATAGCTCGTCCACCATAAAAGCCACCCAATGAGCCTTTGCCCCTAGGGTCTGCTTAGCAGCTGCGCAACGTTATAATTCTGCGACACGGCTACCATAGAGCCCAATCTAACGGACCCACCGCTGGCCGAATAGATCTATCTCCGCCGGCTTCAGTCGTCACGTTACCAAGGCATCACCAGCATCGTCGGCGCATTATTGAGGCTGCAACCATCTAGTTTTCGGCGTTATCAGAGACCCTGCTCGCCAACGTTTCTAGATTGGCCTCATGCGTTCTCCGATCGACTGAGTAGAGTGACAAGCAGGCAATCATGATCATCCATAGGCCAAAAATTACCGGCACATAGAGCCAGCCAAACGTGTGGAGAACACTGTCTGACACTTGGTCCGGTGTCGCACCAACCGGAAACTGGCTGAGCGTCAGCAACACACCCGCAACCGCTGCACCAATGCCCTGTGTCACCTTACGAACAAAGGTCACTGACGCAAAAAACACACCTTCATTGCGACGTTGTGTCTTAATTTCCGCTTCTTCTACCAAATCGGCAATCATGGATGAGGACAATATCTGATAAGCAATAATCAGCGCGACGTCGACAACGGTGATGCTCAGTACGAGCGGAAACAGCATAGGATCGGCGTTATCGGGCATGAGGCCCAGCAAGCGCATAAAAATGGGGGCAGGTGCCACGGTGAACGCCATAAACCCAACCACAATAGCACCGCGCTTTTTACCGAATCTTTTGGAGATTACCGGCGCAATCATGAATGCAAGCACTGCGGAGACGACAACACTCAGCGCGATAAGGCCGATCTGCTCGGTTGAGAAGCCCCAAAAAAAAGTTGAGAAATAAAAGCTCAATGTAGTGGAGACACCGGATGCGATAGCTCCGAAAAGTGCTGCTAAAAATAGCGCCAAGAAGGAACGACTCGCTAGGGTTTCAAACACTTCCCGATAAATGAGTCCGATCCCGAGCTTCCGCGCTGCGGGTGGCGGCTTTAGCTCGGGAATCATACCGTGCGTGCCCAGGGCAGAAATCAGGATGGCGAAAAAAATGACCCCGGCTGCGATCGCACCTACCTGACCATGCGCCTCTACGTTAAACATCCCATTACTGATCGTCTCAGTCGGCACGAGCACCACTATCGTGGCGAATGCGCCCATTA
>ERZ802822.471-NODE-471-length-28394-cov-7.013808_pt1 | contig 28394 bp, 27 predicted proteins | sample MGYA00345649_ERZ802822 | MGnify/ENA primary metagenome ERZ802822 (study PRJEB30503, sample SAMEA104212359) | marine metagenome | biome: Westerlies Biome; feature: [SRF] surface water layer (ENVO:00010504) within the epipelagic zone...; material: water...
CCCTGCAGGCAACATTGTTCATACGGCAGACTGGAAGATTGACCCAACCCCTGTGGTAGGCCAAGGCTTTGATCAACCGCTATGGCAAGCCCTAACCGATCAAGGCGTCGACGCAGTGGTTTGTGACTCGACGAACGCGATGAATCTTGGACACTCGCTGTCAGAGGCAGATCTTTTTGAGGGCTTGCTGGATGTTATCGAGGGCACCTCGGGACGGGTTGCCGTCGGCTGCTTCGCGAGCAATATCGCGAGGCTGCAAACCATGGGGCGCATCGCCACTGCCACCGGTAGGTACTTGTGTTTGCAAGGTCGGTCTCTAATCGCCATGACAGCCGCTGCCAAATCCTGTGGCTACCTGTCCCGAGACTTTGACCCCATTCCGCCCAGCGACCTGGGTTATCTGCCACCCGACGAGGTGATGATTTTAGCCACCGGCAGTCAGGGTGAGCCTGGCGCGGCGCTGACACGCCTGGCGGCCAACCGCCACCCCACCCTCGAGCTGGCGCCCGGAGACCGTGTGATTTTCAGCGCTAAGGCCATTCCAGGTAACGAGGCGCGCATTGCAGCCATGGAAACCGGACTGCGTGGATTGGGCGTGGAGGTCATACACGCAGATCAAAGCAATTTACCGCTGCATGCATCGGGCCATCCGAACGCCGACGAGTTAACCCATATGTATCGATGGCTGGCGCCGCACATTGCAATTCCCGTTCACGGTGAGGTCGCACACATGCGCGCCAATGCCGAGCTGGCAAAACGAGCGGGTGTTAATCGACAGTTGGTAGGCGAAAATGGTGATTTATTTCGTATCGCACCCGTGCCTAGCATCATGCGATCAGCCATCGACACAGGTCGACTGTGTGAGGAGCGCGGCCGCTTGGTCAGAGTTTCCTGAGCACTTTGGCGTGTTTTTTTTCAACGGCGAGGGTAGAGAGGTTGGAAGGTCGGAAGGTCGGAGGGTTTGACGTTCGCTAGTTACTCTTCGCTACCTCATCCTCAGGGGCTGCAAAAAGGGCGCGATCACTGGCGCCAACGTCTTGGCCTTCGCATTTCATAAAGCAGCTGAAAACTGACAACACTGGGATCATCGCGAACGCTGAGATCAGCATGCCCACGGCCTCGAGCGTCATGCCGCTGCGATACCACTGCTCGTGGAAGTGATCGACAATTCGGAAAAACGCTGCGAAGTAAAAGAACATGGCGATCACTGTCGCTACCGCAAAAAACCGCGCCCATGTAAAGCTAATATGTGATCGAGCGCTCATGAGTGCCAGTACTGCGCCACCCAGATATATCAGTGAGAGTATCGGCGTCTTTGGGATAAATACGTGCAGAATGGCCAGCGCCAAGAGCACACATCCTATGATTGCGTTGACTAGTCTCACCCCTGCTCCTGTCACATAAACGAAACATTCCGCTGCATTTTCCTTTCGAGAACTCGCGGCGGTGGGAGAAAATGAAACACCCCGGTTGGGGTGTCAACAGTTTTGTTACCGACGGTGACAATGAAACTGCGACGGCAATGTTACCCAGCTTCCCAACCCCCTGATAACTGGACATTTTTTCGATTTTTGTCCTAACGCGACTTGATTGATCATTTCTTAGTCTCAAGGTTCCAATCCGGCACCCCTGCGTCGAGCTGTACGCCAAAGCTGTTGAGCGCCATAGACACCAAATTGTATTGACCCACGGTAAACACCAAGTCCATGAGCTGTTGTTGATTCAGGTGTTCACTCAAACCCTGCCAGGTTGCGTCCGCAATGTGGGCATCACCATGCAGCTCGTCGGTTGCCTGTAGCAATAGTCGATGCAGAGGCGACAGGCTCGGTGTGTCGGGCCCGCTCTTGCTACACAAAATTTCCTCGTCGGTCATGCCTACCTGTCGCGCAATCACAACATGTTGCCCCCATTCATACCCTGCCTGACAGAGGTAGCCGATGCGCAAAATCACCAGTTCTCGCTCTTTATCTGGCAGCGTTGATTTGCCAAGAATATGGTTGGCAAACACCATCCAACGGCGAGCCAGTGCGGAGTGATTGGCGAGGGTTTTGAATATATTGAGCACCCGACCACGCTCAGCAATGGGTCCAAGCAGGGCGCTCGCCTCCTCGTTCCATTGATCATGTTCGAGGGGCTGAATTCGGGGATGAGTCATGCGCATGGGTGTTTTCCTTACCATCTTCGAGTGGAACAGTATCTCCTGCAGCGGCGGTTGTGACCAACGCGGTGCTGGGCTATACCGTGCGGTGGCAATGACTGAGCGAGCGCCTTGAAACACCTACTGATTGTCTATCACTCCAAAACCGGCAACACCCAATCCCTTGCTGAGGCAGTCATACGCGGCGCGACGGATGCCGAGGTCACCCAGGTTGAAGTGCGAGTGTTGCGGGCATTTGCAGCAGGACCAGAAGATCTTCTGTGGGCCGATGCACTTCTGCTCGGCACGCCAGAAAATTTTGGCTATCTGTCCGGGGCGGTGAAAGACTTTCTTGATCGAACCTTTTACGAGGTGGAGGGCAAACTGTCGCCCCTGCCATATGCAATGTTTGTCAGCGCGGGGAACGACGGCACCGGTGCCGTGCGAGCCATGCAGCGAATCGCCAACGGCTACCCATTTGTGGCGATCCAAGAACCCCTGATCGTCAAAGGGACACCCAGCGAGGCCGATTTTGCAGCCTGTGAAGAATTGGGCTTAGCCACTGCCCTAGGTACGCAGATGGGGATTTTTTAGACACCAACGCTGGAAGGCGCAAGCACCGCACGGACTTGCCCAGATCCAGCTAGATGAGCCCGCTAGCCGCTAGGTTGCTCGGTGACCACTTTGAGCAGGCGAGAAGCGGCTAGGTGGAAGATGATGTAGCAAATGAAGTAACCCAGCCATGCAGTGGTATCCCCGCGCCCCAGCACACCGGTGAGTGCAATCACCGATGGCACCACCGCGCTCAAGGTTGCGATGGCACAGCCCGTCAGGCTATTCGCAGCGACTCTTCCCAGTCCCATCCGTCGACAAACTCGGTACAGGTAATTGTGCGTGTGATCGTTCCCCGCTTGCATCGGCGAGACGTTTCGCGCTGCCCTTGCTGCAAAGACACGCACCAGCTCGACGCACGGATAACTGACGATGCTTGCGAGGAGCCACATCGTGTATTCACCCGTCCCATACAGAACAAGAGCAGTCATTGCCACGCCAGAAGACAAACCGTAGGAGCCAAAATCACCGAGAAAGATCTTCCCAGTGGCCACGTTAAAAAAGATGAAGATGGTCAGTGCCATGATTATGGCGAAGATGTTTTGGCTCGAAACTTCAAAAAACGTAAAAACGAAAAACGCAAGGCAAATGCCTGATAACAGGCCATTCGCACCATCTGCCATGTTTCCCGCATTCACAAAGGCCGTGATAATGAAGGCGCAAGCGATGGCCAGCACGGCCTCATTAGCCAATGGTCCCGGCAACCACGCAAAAGCCTCTAACTGCAGGGCCCCGGGTGTGATCACCACCCACAGTAGGGAAAAAATCGAAACCAATGCCAGCCTTCCTGAGGCGGTAATGTTGCTAACGAAATCGTCCCACATACCCACCATGGCGATGAGACCCCAAAGCACGAGGGACTGCGGCGACACTAGGGGACTGACAAAGCCTTGGCTGAGTTCGTTGGAGGGCAGGAATTGGTAAGACGATAAAAGCGCAAAGACGATATAGCCCACGGCGATGATGAACCCGCCCAATCTGGAGCTATCTTGTTCCGATATGCCGTGACTGTCTGGATCATCTCTCACCCAAGGATTGCTGCTGATCCACCACATCACGCCAACCATCAGCAATCCCACGACACCGCCGAAAAGTCCGGAAACAATGGCAAGCGCTACAGCACCTACAAGCGGGAGCTTGGCAATACTCGGCGCCGGCTCAACGTTTCTAATATCTTGTTGCAAACTCACGACCCGTCGATTTTCTCAGTTCCATCCCCAAGGGCTCCTGCGAGGCCCTCTCCGCTTGGCGAAGGATAGGCGTTCAAACCCACCAAAGCGAGTGGATCGCAGTAGTAATCCTTCGGGCCTGTCGAAGTCACTGGACAAGTCAATATGCGACTTTTTTCACTCTTTCTTGCCCTCGCCCTGCGTATAGTTTTAGCCAGTTTCATGCGCGAGAACGCTTTGTCCACACCCACCGCCAAGATTTGCCACAGCATTACGGAAGTAGCAGCCGCGGACTGGAATCACTGTGCTGACGGCAGCGGTGTGTACAACCCCTTCACGCGACATGCCTTTCTCCACGCACTGGAAACCAGTGGCAGCGTTGGCGATGCAACAGGTTGGCGACCTTTTCATGTGGCCGTGGAACGCGATGATCGGCTTATTGGCGTGGCACCAATGTACTTAAAGAGCCACAGCCAAGGCGAATATGTCTTCGACTACGCCTGGGCAGATGCTTGGCATCGGGCCGGCCAAAGCTACTATCCTAAATTGCAAAGCAGCATTCCCTTTACGCCGGCAACCTGCCCAAAACTGCTGTGCGCCAGCGATAGCGCCGAGGACAAAGATCTTCTGATAAGTGCCTGCGTACAAGTAGCGGAGCAAGCAAAGGTCAGTTCCATGCACATGACTTTCCTGCCCGAGGGGCAGTGGCAAGACTTGGCAGAGGCGGGACTGCTGCAGCGCATGGATCAACAGTTTCACTGGCACAACGCAGGCTATGCGACATTCGATGAGTTTTTGCTGCAGCTATCCTCTAAGAAGCGCAAAAATCTTAAGCGCGAAAGGCGCGACGCCCTTACCAACGACATTGAGATTGAATGGCTCACTGGCGCACAGCTCACCGAATCCGTGTGGGATGCGTTCTACCAGTTTTACCTCGACACCGGCTCGCGAAAATGGGGGAGCCCCTACTTAACCCGAGCGTTTTTCACAGACATTAGCGCTACCATGGCACACGATACGTTGTTGATCATGGCCAAGCGCGAAGGCCGCTATATCGCCGGCGCACTGAACTTCATCGGCGGCGATACGCTATTTGGTCGCAACTGGGGTTGCATCGAAGATCATCGGTTTCTGCATTTCGAAGTCTGCTACTACCAAGCCATCGACTATGCCATTGCCCATGGCCTGAAACGTGTCGAAGCCGGCGCCCAAGGCGGGCACAAAGTGGTCAGAGGATATTTACCCGAACCGACTTATAGCGCGCACTGGATCGCAGACCCGGGCTTTCGCGACGCCGTCGCCCGATTCTTGGATGAGGAAAGAAGCTATGTTGCCGAGGACATTGCCCACGTCGAACAACGCAGCCCGTTTAACGCAACGATTGATTTATCGGCCATTAGAGGCCGTTGACCAGCAAAAAATAACACGATGATTTAATATGTCAGGCTGTTTTTTATTGCCCAAATGAGTATCGCACCACCATGATTGCTTCGATCAAATCCATCCTTAGGCATACAACTGCCACTGAGAGTACGGTAACCGTGCAGGGCTGGCTGCGCTCACGACGCACATCCAAGGGCGGTTTTTCGTTCTTACACATACACGACGGCTCGTGTTTTGGCACGGTGCAGGCGGTAGCCAACGGCGAGTTAGCCAACTACGCAGAAATCGTCGAAATTGGCACAGGCTGTTCGGTGACGGTAACGGGAACCTTGGTTGCCTCTCAGGGCCAAGGACAAGACCGTGAAATACAGGCGAGCGAGGTCATCATTCACGGCGTCGTCGATGACCCGGAAACCTATCCGATCAGCAAAAAACGGCATACGTTTGAGTACTTGCGTAGCGTTGCCCACCTGCGGCCCCGCACCAACACCTTTGGCGCAATTTCGCGCATCCGCCATGCGTTGAGTGCCGAGGTGCACGGTTATTTTGACCGTCATGATTTCTGCTGGGTAAACACACCCATCATCACCGCCAGCGATTGTGAGGGTGCCGGCGATCTCTTTCGGGTTTCGACGCTGGATCAGATTCAACGCGACAATCGTCAACAATTTGGCGATGACTTTTTTGGCTCCGAAGCATTTTTGACGGTCAGCGGACAGCTCAACTTAGAAAGCTATGCCTGCTCCCTGGGCAAGGTTTATACCTTTGGTCCAACCTTTCGCGCGGAGAATTCCAATACCAGCCGTCATCTGGCGGAATTTTGGATGATCGAACCAGAGATCGCCTTCGCAGACTTGGCCGCCAACGCCGACCTAGCCGAAAGTTTCTTGCGCGAGGTCATTCAAGGCGTGCTGCAGCGATGCCCAGACGACATGGCGTTTTTCGATGAGCGCGATGAGGGCGGTTTGATTGAGCGGTTGACGACGATTGCGGAACAACAGTTTACGCGCATGACCTACACCGAGGCCGTCGACCTTTTGCTGCAAAGCGACCAAGACTTCGAATTTGCCGTGAGTTGGGGCGCCGATCTGCAGTCCGAGCATGAGCGCTACATCACCGAACAGGTGATCAAGGGTCCGGTGGTCGTAACGGATTATCCTAAAGACATCAAAGCCTTTTACATGCGCTTGAATGATGACGAGAAAACCGTCGCGGCGATGGATGTCTTGGTGCCCGGCGTGGGCGAGATCATTGGCGGCAGTCAGCGCGAGGAGCGTCTGTCTGTACTGGATGCGCGCATGGACCCGCGGCTTGCATACGAGTTGTGGTGGTACCGCGACCTACGTCGCTACGGCACGGTTCCCCACGCGGGTTTTGGCCTAGGCCTCGAGCGGCTCCTGCTGTACATCACTGGCATGGACAACATACGCGACGCGATACCCTTCCCCCGGGTACCGGGCAACGCAAATTTTTAGCTCGTGAATCCTATCGACGACGACCCCGTACTGCCCCCCGGCGCGCTGCTGGCCGCACTTTGGCAGCTACGTCGCTTTATCGGCCCCCATCGCCGAGGCCTTTACGTTGGCATCGCAGCCTTTGGTGTGGCCCGAATCTTTGAGGCCATGGTGCCCGTGCTTACCGCGGTATCGATCAACCGTATGGCAGACGGAAATTTTGATTTAGCTTATCCAGTCTTGGGCATCGTCGGCGCGGTAACGATCCGCTATGGCGTCGTCACCTTTGCGCGATTCAACGTGCGTCGAGTAGCACTCAAAGTGTCCTTTGATCTACGCCAAGCTTTCTTTAATAAGCTGCAAGAACAAGGCGCAGAGTTCTTTGCCCAATTCAGCATCGGCGACATGATGACCCGAGCTGTCGCGGACATATCATTGATCCAGCGATTGATCTCCATGGGCACAATCTTGCTCATCATCATGGTGTACGCGACGGTGGTCGGCTTTGGCTTCATGCTCTATTACTCACCCTGGCTGACCTTGCTGTTATTACCCCCCATGCCATTGGTGTATGCCTATGCTCAATACTCAGCCAAGGCCATGGGCGTCGCCTCGGCTCAGGTGCAGGATCGGTTGTCAGACTTAGGCACCCACACCCAAGAGAACTTGTCTGGTATTCGCACCATTCAAGCCATGGTGCAGGAAGAAAACGAGATTCAGCGTTTCGCGGCGACTAATCAGGCTTACGCCGATGTCTTTTACGAGCAGGGTCGCATCAATTCCGCCATGGGCGCATGGATGCCAAGCTTAGCGGCAATCTGTTCGCTGACGATTTTAGGGTATGGCGGCAGCCAAGTGCTCAACGGCAGCCTCGCCATTGGCGACTTCGTCGCCTTCTTCATGTTCGTCAACATGGTGGTACAACCATTTCGCGTGGCAGGATTTATCGTCAACCTATTCCAGCGCGCCGGGGTGGCGAGCAGGCGGTTGTTTGAAGTCTTCGAGCGTCCAGCGGAAATCACCGACGCGCCTGCGGCCCAAGCACCGACTGAAATCGCTGGCGCTTTGCGCATTGAGCATTTGACGTATCAGTATACTGGCAGCGCCGTCAACGCCATCGATGACCTGTCTCTATCAGTAGAACCCGGCGAGACCCTGGCCATTATGGGCCGCGTCGGCAGCGGTAAAACGACGTTGCTTAAGCAAATAGTGCGCTTAATCGACCCGGCTCCCAACAGCATTTTTATTGACCGATACCCGGTAGCCGACTACCCGCTGAATCAGCTGCGCACACAGGTTGCTCTGGTTCCGCAAGACCCATTTCTGTTCGCTGAACCACTCAAAAGCAACATCACCTACGATGACCCGGCACGCTCGTTGGAACGGATCTGGGAGGCCGCGACCTCTGCCGACTTGAAAGACACCATCAGCGATTTCCCTGAACAGCTCGATACGCTAATTGGTGAGCGCGGGGTTACGTTGTCCGGTGGCCAAAAACAACGTGCGACTCTGGCCAGAGGTTTGATACGCAACGCGCCGATCTTAATTCTCGATGACTGTTTTTCTGCGGTGGACACCGAAACCGAAGAACATATCTTGGGCGAGCTCAAACGCTTGCGCCAAGATCAAACCACGCTATTGGTGTCTCATCGGGTCAGCACCGCACGGCACGCTGACCGCATCGTCGTCATTGACGCTGGGCGCATTATCGAAAGCGGCAAACACGACGAACTACTCGCCAATCAGGGTTATTACGCTGAATTGGAACGCGTACAGCGCGAGGGTGGTGAAGAAGACGATCTTGAAAAACTCAGGGTTGGCTCATGAACACCACAACAAAGAAAACGCCTCGCGATTACGCTATGTTCGATGCGGACATCAGCGGTGCTGTGCTCAACCTGCAGCTGCTGCGACGGCTGTTAAAATGGCTCGCCCCGTACAAAGTATCACTGGCGGTTAGCACCGTGCTGGTACTGATCGCATCGACGCTGCAGGTCATGCTGCCCATGATCATCTCGCTAGTCGCAATCGACCATATCATTCGCGGCGAGAGCGATGCCGAAAGCCCCGACTTCGGCCTAATTGAATTTAACCAAGGCATCGCAGCAAGCCTTGGTTTGCCAGAACTCGTGGCGGCCTGCTTGCTCTACGCGGTCATCCAAATAACGTGGGCTTTCTGTGGCCATGCGCACCGCATGACGCTGATCGGACCTGTCATCAAAGGCCTGAGAGATCTCCGACTTGATCTTTTTCGTCACCTAGAGACCCGGCCATCGTCGTTTTACGATCGCGTCGCGGTTGGTCGTATCATGACCCGCGTTACCAACGACGTTGAAGCGCTGTATGAGCTGCTACGAGGACTGGGTACCCTAGTCGGCGAGTTTGTACCGTTTTTTGTCGCGCTCGCGGTGATGCTCGCCATCGACGTGCAGCTGACGCTAATCCTGCTGTTGGCACTACCCATCCTCGCGCTAGTCACCGCACTTTTTCGACGCAAGACACGTTTTTTATTTCGTCAAACTCGCCAAACACTTTCGAGCCTGAATCAAAACCTGCAGGAGAATCTCGCCGGCCTGCAGGTGGTGCAGTTGTCTGACCGTCAACACCACAACCTCGACCGCTACACCGAGATCAACGAGAAAAATCGCCTCTTTGAACATCGGCTTGCACGGGTTGAAACTCTCTATGGCGCGTTCAACGAAAGCCTCGCGCAAATTGCCATTGGTCTTATTCTGTACTACGGCGCCAGCCAGCTGATGGAAATCACCATGACGGTTGGCGAAGTCGTACTGTTCACCCAGTTCGTCACCATGTTGTTCCACCCCATCGTCGTGCTGGGCGAACAAACCAACATACTGTTTCGCGCCATGGCCAGTGGCGAACGTATTTTTCAGGCCCTGGACTGGGATGAAATCATTCACGAACCAGCCAATCCGGTGGCGCTGCCAGAACGGTTGCGCGGGGCAGTAGAGTTTCGCAACGTCAGCTTTGCTTATGACAGCACGATGCCCGTACTGAAGGATGTATCGTTTTCAATCAAGCCCGGCGAAAAACTGGCGATTGTCGGCCCCACGGGTTCCGGCAAGAGCACATTGATTCGTCTGCTCAGCCGGTTTTACGATTTCGGTGACGAGCAAATTTTTCTCGACGGCATTGACCTCAATAGCATCCATTCCAGCGATTTAAGACGTCGTGTGGGCGTGGTTCTGCAAGACTTCCATATTTTCTCCGGCAGCATTTTCGACAACATTGCTCTGGGCAATCCATCGGTGACCCGAGAGCAGGCCATGGATGCGGCCAAGACCGTTAACGCACACCAATTCATTTCTCAGCTACCCCAGGGATATGACACCCCACTGACCGAACGCGGCCAAAATCTGTCCCAAGGTCAACGCCAACTCCTAGCATTTGCCCGGGTGCTCGCAGCAAACCCCGAGATCTTAGTGCTAGATGAAGCCACCGCGAACATTGATACAGAAACTGAACTCCTCATTCAGGATGCCGTGGAACGGCTGACAAAGGGCCGCACCTCAATCATCATTGCGCATCGCTTACAGACCATTCAGGAAGCAGATCGCGTACTGGTATTAGATCAAGGTCAGGTAGCAGAGATTGGCAGCCACGAAGAGCTCTTGGCGGCGCATGGACTCTATGCCACCCTGCATAGCCTGCAGTTTCAGAGCGCTGACGGTTAACGAAACCAACACCCATTCAGATAAAAGGTAGACCGTGTCGAACAAGACACCGATCAAAAGCGGCGAAAAGTTCTCAACCCCGCAGGGCTTCAAAGCCATCAAGAACGGGGTCAAAGCAGGCGCCCATGCAAAGACCGACATCGAACGTAAGCCCCCTTGGCTGCGCGTCTCGGTAGGCGGCGGGGAGCGTTATCGCGCGGTCAAAGAAACGGTTACCAAACATCGCCTCGCGACCGTCTGCGAAGAATCTCACTGCCCCAATATTGGCGAATGCTGGAATCATGGCACCGCCACCATCATGTTAATGGGCGCAACATGCACTCGTGCCTGCCGCTTTTGCGCGGTAGACACCGGCAACCCCAAGGGCTGGCTTGATCTGCAAGAACCCGCCAATGCCGCGGAGTCAGTGCGTTTGATGGGTCTGAATTATGTCGTGCTGACGTCTGTGGATCGTGACGATCTCAGTGATGGCGGCGCCGCCCACTATGCGGCCTGTGTCACGGCCATTCGCGCCTTGAACCCCAGCACGGCGGTTGAGGCGCTGACACCAGATTTCAACGGCGATCGAGATGCGGTATGTACCGTGGTGAACTCGGGGCTACAGGTGTTTGCGCAAAATTTAGAAACCGTCGAACGACTCACGCATGTGGTACGTGATCCGCGAGCAGGCTATCAACAGACCTTGGATGTGCTGGCCTGGGCGAAGCGCGACAACGCGCAAGTGCTTACCAAGTCCAGTTTGATGCTTGGCTTGGGCGAAGATGAGGCCGAGATCAAACAGTCACTGGAAGATCTGCGGCGCCATGACGTCGACATTGTCACGCTTGGGCAGTACATGCGGCCAACCAAGAATCATTTGCCCGTAGCGCGCTGGGTTAGCCCGGACGAATTCGAAGCGCTGCGCGCATTCGGCCTAGACCTGGGCTTCACCGAAGTCGCCTCGGGACCCTTGGTGCGCTCTAGCTATCGAGCTGACCGTGTTTTTGAACAAAATAACCTAGGGCTTGAGCGCATCCCGGTGCAGCAACTTTGACAACCTGAGCCATCTTCGCCGCGCCAATTTTTCTAGCTAACGAGATCCACCCACGCATGCAAAACTTGACCTCTGAGGACTTCGCCAATTCCGGACTTTTGCCGGCAGACAGCAGTGCTGCGGCGACAACCCTGCACCTGATCAGCGGCGAAAATCTTGCAGACTTTACCAACAGCCTTAGCGCAACAGATCAGCAGTGGTTAACACGCCAATCGTTCACGGCTAAAGCGGGCCAAGTCGCTTGGCTGGAAAACGGTGACGGCGTGCTGGGCAAAGCCGACGCAGACTCTCTTGCTACGCTGGGGCATATGCCCTACACGCTGCCCGAAGGGGTTTATCGTCTGGCAGAGGCCACGACCTTCATCGCTTTGCTGGGTTGGGGGTTGGGCAGTTATTCATTCAGTCGATACAAAGCAGCCGAGCGCGGGCCAGCGCAGCTGATATTGCCGGAGAGCGCCGATGCCGCCGAGCTAGTGAATACCGTAGCCGCCACCTATCTGACCCGAGATCTGATCAATACGCCGGCTCAGGACATGGCGCCCTCGCACCTGCAGGCTGAGGTCGAGGCGTTAGCCACAACCTTCGAGGCAAGCGTCAGTACCGTCGTTGGGGACGAACTACTCGATCTTGAATGCGGTGCCATTCATGCCGTGGGACGGGCGGCAGATGACGCCCCGCGCTTGATGGATTTGACCTGGGGTGACCCCAACGATCCAAAAATTACCATCGTTGGAAAGGGCGTCACCTTCGATAGTGGTGGCCTAAATCTCAAGCCGTCTGGCGGCATGCGCCTGATGAAAAAGGACATGGGCGGCGCGGCTATCGCCCTGGGTCTGGGCTACCTCATCATGTCTCAAGCCCTGCCCGTGCGCTTACGGATTCTTATCCCTGCTGCCGAGAATGCGATATCTGGCAACGCCTTCAGACCCGGCGATGTACTGCACACCCACAAAGGCCTGACCGTTGAAATCGACAACACCGATGCCGAAGGCAGGCTGTTGCTTTGCGACGCCCTATCCATGGCGACCAGCGAAAAACCTGAGCTTATCGTGGATTACGCCACACTTACTGGCGCTGCCCGTGGCGCAGTTGGTGCAGAAATCGCAGCGATGTTCAGTAATGATGACGAGTTAGCGCAGGCACTGACTCGAATCGGTAAAACTGAGGACGATGCCGTGTGGCCCATGCCGCTGCATGACGACTATGCCTATATGCTCAAAAGCAATGTCGCTGACTTGGTAAACTCCGCGGCCTCGCCCTACGCAGGGGCGGTCACCGCCGCACTGTTCTTAAAGCGCTTTATCGACGACATTCCTTGGCTGCACTTTGACGTCATGGCGTTCAACATCCGCAAGCGGGCGGGCCGACCGGAAGGCGGCGAAGCCATGGCGCTGCGCAGCGTTTATCGGCACTTGAGCCGTCAATACGGAGCAGGCGGTGACTGATTTAAAGGCACTAGAGGTCGCCGCAGCAGGCACGTCTGTGGATCTTGCTGAATTTCTCGACGCCGTGAAGTTCAACGACCAGGGCTTGGTGCCCGCGATTGCGCAGGAAAGTGCCTCCGGCACTGTGCTCATGCTGGCTTGGATGAACCGTGCGTCCATTGAGCAAACGCTCGCGACGGGCTTGGTGACGTATTTTTCGCGCAGCCGCCAAAGCCTGTGGCAAAAAGGCGAGACGTCTGGCAACACCCAGCGGCTTTTGAGCATGCAATTTGACTGCGATGGCGACGCTATCCTGATGCAGGTCGACCAAACTGGCCCCGCCTGCCATACCGAGCGCCCAAACTGCTTCTATTTAAACGTCCAAGGCGGGCAAGTGGTCGTCACTACTTAAGGATTGCGGCGCTGCAGCATTGACTCAACGAAAAGAGTAGACTGCCCGCCGCCTAAAAACGACAGCCTTCATATTATCTGCCGACTGCCGGAGTCCAACCGCGCCATGAGCCACGCCGAACTTGTTTTTCACAACACACTTAGCGGCAAGAAAGAAACCTTCGTGCCAGCGGATCCCGAGCATGTCACCGTTTATGTCTGCGGGCCGACCGTCTACAACCTCATGCATATCGGCAACGGTAGGCCAGCGGTGGTTTTTGATGTACTCACTCGCCTGCTGCGCACGCGCTACCCGCGCGTCACCTACGTCAGCAACATCACGGACATTGACGATAAGATCAATGCAGCCGCAGCCGAAAATGCCGAAGACATAGCAACACTTGCCGAACGCTTTGCGCTTGCCTACCAAGAGGACATCAGCGCTCTGGGAGTACACCCGCCCGATGTCGTACCCAAGGCGACGCACCACATTGCTGAAATCATCGACATGATCGAAATCCTGATCGGCAAGGGCCACGCCTACGCCAGCGAGGGTCATGTGCTATTTCACGTACCATCAGATCCCGAATACGGATCGCTGGCCAAGCGCTCACTGGAAGACATGATCGATGGCGCCAGAGTCGAGGTCGCCGACTACAAAAAAGATCCGAAGGATTTCGTGCTTTGGAAGCCCTCCACCGCAGACCAGCCCGGCTGGGATAGCCCATGGGGCCGAGGTCGGCCGGGTTGGCATATCGAATGCTCCGCCATGGTGAAAAAACACCTCGGTGACACCATAGACATTCATGGTGGCGGTTCGGACCTGACCTTCCCCCATCACGAAAACGAAGCTGCCCAGAGTCGCTGTGCCAACGATCACTCAACCTACGTGCGCTACTGGCTGCACAACGGCATGCTCAATCTAGGCACGGAAAAAATGTCCAAGTCACTCGGCAATGTGCTGACCATTCGCGCGTTGCTGGAGCAACACAGCAGCGAAGTGCTGCGCTACGCCTTGCTGTCAGGCCAATATCGATCCTCACTGACTTGGTCAGATGAACTGCTTGTACAGGCTCGGGCAAGTCTGGATAGCCTTTATCAAAGCCTTCGCGACGCCGACGACGCGAGCTCCGTGACCAGTCTCGATAGGCAGGGGTTGGCGCTCCAAGACTACCCCAGTGCCGTGGTAGCGGCGCTTTGCGATGACCTGAACACACCCAAGGCCCTGGCCGCCATGCACGAACTGGCGAACCAAGTTAGGCGAGCGCCAGATGGCGACGCCAAAAAACATGCCGTAAATCAGTTGTTAGCCGGCGGTTGGCTGTTGGGTCTGCTCGTGCACACCCCTGAAAGCTATTTCACCCAAGGACAGCCCGGTGCAGAAAATTCGCTGTCTGCTGACGCCATTGAACAATTGCTCGAAAAGCGAAAGGCGGCCCGCGCCAGCGGCGATTATGCGGGTGCAGATCGCATACGCGATGATCTTCTGGCAGCGGGAATCGAGCTAGAGGACTCCCGTGAGGGAACCCGTTGGCGCAAGCTGTAAGACCCCGTCGGCATGTATCGCGTTGCCATTATCGGTCAGTCTCTAGGCGCGCAAGTTGCTGCACTAGCCTGTAAGGCCAGCGGTTTCCAAGACATTGGTCGCTTTTACGGCGAGCAAACCCACGATCTTCTGCCGACAATTCACAGCCTCGGCGCCAACGCCAGCCGATTGCTGCGTGCTCTGGCACCCGAAGCCCTTGAACAGGCAGGATTTCAGCCGGACAGATACCAAGTACGTTTCGCCAAGAGCGCCTACTTGCTTGCGGAGCTACCTCTGGGCGAGTTCTATCAGCAGCGCTATGGCGCGCCCTTGATCAACTTTGCAGCCCCTGCCCTAGCAGCCTACTTGGAGGAACAGCTCGGCATGCCGATGGCAGCAGCCACAGCCCTTAATGACATCGAATCGAACCATGATCTCACGGTGCTGACAACGCCCGAAAGCCCGCCAACGCAGCAACATGAAGATGCTTCGTTTTTGATCTATCACGCCCGTCTGCCAGACCATCCGCTGCGCAAGGCCAACGTACTGTGGCGAGGCGATGGTCAATATGTGGAACAGCTATCCGATCAAACAGATGTGCATTTTCGCTTTGTCACACGAGCGGACAGACCCTTCGAGCCAGCGCAGTGGCACGAGAGCCTGCAACCGGCATTGGCAGCGAAAGAGGCTGTGGGCGCGGTCTCAACGCAGAATTTCACCGCCAGCGACAGATTGTTCGCTGGCCGCGTCGCCCTCTTGCACAGTGCCGTAGCGCCGCCGCTGGCCGCCAGAGTCGACGCCAGTAATACCGCGCTAGAAGATGCCTGGGTGCTGTCTCGAATGATGGAGAACTACGAAGAGGACATTGGTGACGGTCTGGCTGCGTTTGAGCGTTTTCGGCGCCCGAGGCATCGCAAGGTCGCGCTGAACATGCGCGATCATCTGCTCCGATTTACCGAACCTTCGGTCAGCAAACGTGCCTTACAGCATGTCGGTATGGCGCTACAAAACCGCCTGCTGCCCGAAATTGCACTTGCGCAACAAGATTGGCTCTACGAGCACGACGTTATTAAGGGTTTTCGCTAGGGACAGACCCCATGCCTAGTGCGCGACCAGGCGGCTATTGGCGCCAAAACTCTTCCTAAGAAAGGCCATTTGGTCGCCCAAGATCCTGCCTGAGTTAATCAACGCGAGGTACTCGGAATAGTTTGGAACGTAGGGCAAGGCCATCAGCTCGAGACTGGTCTCCTCCAGCAACCGGTTGCCCTTAAAATGGTTGCAGCGGCGGCAGCTAGCCACCACGTTGTCCCACAGATCCATGCCGCCACGAGATACTGGCACCACATGATCGCGGGTAAGGTCCGCGTCGCTCAACTGCTTGGCACAGTACAGACACATATTGCCATCCCGCTTAAACAGCGCCGGGTTCGTCAGCGGCGGAGTCTGAGAGTTGCGAGACACCACCCGCCCGTCACAGGCGATGATGCTGTGTATTTCTTGGGCGCTCATCTCACCACTGTCCTTGGAACGACCGCCGCGGATCGTTACCAGCGGGTCTCCAACAGTCCAAACCACGAGATCTCTTGCGTACAGGCAAACCGCGTCCTGCCAAGCCACCCACTCAACAGGCTGGCCAGCAATATTCAGACGAAGAATTCGTGGTACACGGTCAAAATCGGCCAAGGTCGTTAGCATGACGGCTTCCTTACTTAAACTCGCGAGCATCACTAGGGTGATGCCAAGCATGTCATACCCAGCAATCCGCAAGTGGTTTTTACCGGCTATACGGCACTAAAAACTAGGGCAAAAATCTGTCTTCCGCAAGCTGCCCAATCGTCTTTGAAATTGGACGAATGGCTGGACATCGGCGTCTGCATTTCTACACTGTTGTCGTGCAGTTTGGCCCTTTTGCCACTCAAAATCTGAGCCATAGTCCATGTTAAAACATCCAAGTTACATCATTCTGACACTCACCCTTGTGCTAGCGGGCTGCGCCGGTAAGACCACAAGTCCAAGTGAAGGACAGCAGCGCAGCGAGACTGGCGAAGAGACCAGCTGGCATTGCGAGCAAGGCATCAGCACCTGGTCGTGTAAACGCCGCACCATTGCGGAAATCCAGCAGCGAGAGGCTGAACGCCGTAGCAAGCGCTTCGACTGGTCCTTGCCCGCGACGAAGCAGACCTCTGCACAGACCGAGTCCGCCCAAGCAAAACCTGAACCAGTCGATCCGCAACCGCCGGTCGTATCCATAACGCCCGCTACAAGCACGGCTGAGCAAAGACCACCCGTAACGCCAGCAGCAAAGCCTGCGTCACTGGAGGATTTGCCCGGCGACTACTGGGCGGTGCAACTCATCGCGCTAAATTCTCAAGCAGAGCTGCGAGACTTTATGCAAAGCACGCAGCTGGACGAACTTACCGGCGCCATGATTAACGTGAATGGCCGAACTTGGTATGTCGCGCTGTTGGGTGTTTTTGAAAATCGTGATTTGGCAGAGCGGGCGGCAGCCCAGCGACCTGCGGCATTGCAGCGATATGAGCCCTACATTCGCAGTGTCGCCTCGCTGCAGGACGCCATGATCGCTGCCGACACGCTTTAGTTCATGCCGTGATCGGGTTCAATGCGACTTAGTGTGGGCGACGACGGCCTGCTTCTTGCCGATGTGCCAAGCTAGATCAAGCAGCACTATGGCCTGAAATCCGTCGCCGCTTTCTTAAGTGATAGACATTTTCTGCGGTGAAAATAAGCAACGCCGACCAGATAAATCCAAAGGTCATCCACCGCACTTCCTGCACAGGTTCGTTGAACAAAAAAACCGCGAGCAGCAGCGCGCAGCTGGGCGCCAAGTACTGCACAAAACCTAGGGTAGCTAGCGGTAATCGCAGCGCAGCAGCGGCAAAAAACACCAGGGGCACAACGCTGATGAGACCGCCTAGCGCAAGCTGCATCACCTGCGCGGCAGGTCGTAGGCCCTCAGCACTTATAAGCCAAAGCAAAAACAACAGCGCAATGGGCAGCATGAAGGTTGTCTCAACCCACAACCCTACCGCCGCTGATACCTTCACCTGCTTACGCAGCAATCCATAAAACCCAAAACTCAACGCGAGCGTTAGGCCCAACCATGGCATGCTGCGCTGCAGCCAAAGTTCGATCGACACCCCAGCAAAGGCTACAAAAACCGCAAACCACTGCAGCGCCCGCATGCGCTCGCGCAAGAACAGCCAACCCAGCAAAATGTTGATCAGGGGATTAATGAAATAACCCAAGCTGGCATCGGCAATGCGCTGGGCCTGAATGGCCCAGATAAAGGTTAGCCAGTTAATGCTTAGGCACAGCGCGGTGGCCAGCAGAAACAGCAATTCGCGACGCGACAGGCCTCGCGCTACCGCCCATTGCCCGGTGACCGAGATGAGCAGTATGAGCAATGGCACCGACCACAGAGCGCGATGCATGAGAATTTCTAGCGGGCCAGCAAACCCTACCCAAACGAAGTAGATGGGCGCCACGCCCCAGATGCCGTAAGCCACAAGGGCATAGAGCAGGCCTTGGCGCTGAGATGCTTCATCGTCGGCACCAAACTGGCCATCTGCGCTCAAAAGTGGTCTTTACGTTTACGTGTCTCAGCAAAAATCGCCACAGGATCTGCCCCAACCAAGTTGATGGTTTCTTGCAGATTACTGCTCGCTGGCCGCACGAATGGGTTGGTTTGTCGCTCCAAACCAATACTGGTGGGCACCGTGGGAATACCTTGAGCGCGCAGACGCGCGATCTCTTCAACTCGGGCTTGCAGTGCTTCGTTATTAGGCTCCACCGTCACTGCAAAGGCTGCGTTAGCTTGGGTGTATTCGTGGGCACAATACACCGTGGTCTCGTCGGGCAGATTCATGAGCTTTTCAAGGCTATGCCACATTTGCTCGGCGGTGCCTTCAAACATGCGTCCACAACCCAGTGCGAACAGGGTATCGCCCACAAAGGCGGTCTGATCGTCCTCAAAGTAATAGGCAATGTGGCCCAGTGTGTGCCCGGGCACCTCCAGTACGCGCACCTGTGTCTCGCCCAGCTTCACGACATCACCGTCAGCAACTTGGTGATCGATGCCAGGTATCCGATGCGCATCATTGGCGGCGCCGATAATCTGACATCCCCATTGCGCCTTGAGCGCCTCATTCCCACCGGCATGATCAAAGTGATGATGGGTATTGAAAATATGCGTTAGCTGCCAACCTGTCTCAGCCAGCGCCGCGTTAATTGCTTCAGCCTCTGGTGTATCAATACTGGCCGTCGCGCCGGATTCAACGTCATGCACGAGAAACCCATAGTTATCGTCCAAACAGGGGATTTGTTTTACTTCTATGCTCATGACAGCTCCTAGGTGTGGTTTGCGCTGCAGCAGTATCGCAGATCTGTGAGCGCCCAAACAGAAGACCAATCGCCGCAATGCTGAACTCGCCATGCCATGAGCAGTTTTGGTTTATCCTAGACGGCCTTCCACCTGCCAGCGCGAAATGAACAAAGTTCTGCAAGAAATTATTGACCTGCTCGATGTTGAACCCATCGATGAAAATCTCTTTCGCGGGCAAAACCACAACACCGAGCATGTGTTCGGCGGACAGGTATTAGCCCAGGCATTGGCGTCAGCCTTTCGCACCGTGGACAACAGCCAGCAGCTACATTCGTTGCACAGCTATTTTTTGCGCGCCGGTGACTGGACAAGGCCCATACTCTACGAGGTTGATCGCATCAGAGACGGGCGCAGCTTTAGCACCAGACGCGTTGCTGCCATACAAAATGGCCGCACGATCTTTACCTTGGCATGCTCTTGGCAAAAACCTGAGGAGGGTCTAGATCACACGCTACCCATGCCGGACGTGCCGCCACCGGAATCGCTACGCGGTGATCTGGAAACCTATACCGAGCTGGCGAAAACCCAGCCAGAAATGGCTCGCTTCACCTTCCGTTTTGATGCCATCGATTCTCGCGCCGTAGAGCGCATCACCATGATGAATCGCGGTGAGCACCCGCCGTACAAACATACATGGCTCAAGGCGAGGGACGCCCTGCCAGATAATCCGGAGGTGCATCTGGCCCTGCTGGCCTACATGTCTGATCTAGACTTTATGTCAACGTCCATGCTGCCCCATGGCCCGCTCACTGCCGACGCCAATGGCGAACGCACCATTCTCGGCGCGAGCCTAGACCACGCGATTTGGTTTCATCGACCTTTTCGCGCGGACGAGTGGCTGCTATTTGCTAAGGAGTCTCCGAACGCGGGAGGTGCGCGGGGCTTTGTGCGCGGACATTTCTTCAATCGGGCCGGTGAGATGGTGGCGACTGCAGCGCAAGAGTGTCTGATCCGACCGGTGGGAGAGGCGCGCGTAACCTTGGAGACCAAGGCAGCGGTCGCCACGACGGCGACCACTCCTTAAGCGGGCGGTGCTGCACAACGCAACCGAGTCCGCAGCGAGCGACGCTGCCCTAGCGTAAAAGCAGCATCGCTGTTGCCTTTGAGGAAGGCGAGCTAAAGAACTTGCTAGAGAGCCTCTAGAATCGCTTCCGCGGCGCTGACTTCCAGCTTGCCCGGTGCCTCAACTGCAAGATGAGTAACCGTGCCATCGTCGACGATCATGGCGTAACGCTGAGACCGCGTGCCCAAACCAAAACCAGAACCGTCCATTTGCAGACCCAGTGCTTCTGTGAAGTCGCCGTTGCCGTCTCCAACCATGACCAGTTCTTCTGCGTTTGCGCTCTTACCCCAGGCGTCCATGACGAAGGCATCGTTCACAGACAGGCAGACGATGCTATCAACGCCCTTGGCTTTCAGCGCATCTGCGTGAACTACATAGCCCGGTAAGTGTGCCATGGAGCATGTGGGTGTGAACGCGCCTGGAACCGCGAACATGGCAACTTTCTTACCCGCGAAAAGGTCAGCGGTGGAAACCGGTGTGGGTTTCCCGTCCTGCATGGTGTGTAGGGTTGCGTCAGGCAGCTTTGCGCCGGTTTCAATCGCCATGATGTCGTTCCTGTATTGACTAAAGAAGATCTTGCCCTAAAGGGCGGGTGAATTGTGGGCTGGCATCCGGAGCCGGTCAACTTAACGCCAGGCAAATTCGGGCTGTTCAAAATGTGCCACTCGAGTGTGACGGGCAAACAGACAAACCTCGCGAAACTGGTACAGGATCGCCGCGGTAGGTGCTGCGATGTGATCATCGCCCACGGGCATGCGCAGTATGGGGGCATCGCTGGTATTGGTATCACTCAACATTGGCGCGTCTTGGCGAGCAAACTGCGCTAACGGTATGCGATGGACGCTCGCGACTTCATGCGGACTGTGGCTTGTCTGCAGCAAGGAGCCACCCCAGATCACCACAGGGGTCATGATGTATCCCGAGCGGGTCACGAAGTCATCGAGCATGCCAATGACATTGGCTTGGCCCAGATCAACCCCGACTTCTTCGTGCATTTCACGCAGCGCCGCTTCTACCGGAGTCTCATCCGCATCTAGCCGACCACCGGGTAGCGCCCATTGGCCTGGGTGATTGCGTAGCTTGGTTGATCGTCGAGTCAGAATTAACGCAGGTTCCGCAGACCACTGCTCTGGTTGTGGTATGCCAGCAAGATCCGCGCCCGGTCCGACGTCGGTAACCGTGAGCGCAACCGCTGCACGACGTAGCTCTTTGTCTGCCTGCGCTGTGGCTGTTTGCACGTGAAACGTTTGCAGATTTGCTGTGATCGCCTGACGCAGTTGATCAGTGCATGCATGTAGCTTCATTCCATTCCTCGGTATGGGTGCAGCGGTGGGTGCATCAGTCCATTGATTCGTCATGGCAAATCAATCTGCACCGCGCGGCAGCGAAGGCCATTTGGCTGCAGTTTGTCTTCCGTAATTTCTCTTACCGAAAAACGCTTGCCTTCCAATTCTTGCACGCGAACGTTAGCCTCGAAATTCAGGCTTACGCTTGTGCAAAAACGCATGCAAACCTTCCTGACCATCCGCCGTGTCAATCATCGCCGCGATGCCGCGAGCTTCTAGCTCCATCTGCGTTTCCAGGCTGTGGTCGAAACTTCCATCCAGCAGGCTTTTCACCTGACCGAAGGCTTGGGTCGGACCGTTGGCCAGTTTTGTCGCCAGCTTAGTGGCAGCGCTGAGCACTTCGTCATCGGCGACAACCTGATTCACCACACCCCAGTCCCGAGCCTCTGCAGCGCTAAGTACCCGGTTGGTCAACATTAGCTCTCGAGCACGGCGGTCGCCGATTTTGCGCGGCATGTAGTAGGTGGAACTACCGTCGGGTGAAAGGCCCGCATTGGTATAGGCCATGGTCATGACCGCACTTTCAGCGGCAATGGCAAGGTCCGCGGCCATGAGTAAGGAAAAGCCAGCGCCGGCAGCGGTGCCGTTGACAGCAGCGATTACCGGCGCGGCATTACGGGCCAGCCGGGACAGCGCTAGGTGCAGATCGCCGGTCATTTTCATGAGCAGCGTCCGCGCGCCCTCACCCGCCTGCGCAAACTCGCCTAAATCACCACCGGCACAAAACACCTTGCCCGCGCCGGTCAACACCACCGCGCGAATCTTTGGGTCTGCATCGATGGCCAGCGCCGCCTCGTGCAGCTCTGCTCCCATTTGTGGCGACATGGCATTCATATTTTCCGGTCGATTCAGCGTGATCGTAGCGACGCCTGCGGCTACCGCAAAATCTAACGTCTCATAACTCATGTTTTCTCTCCCATTGGCAAAAGCCAAGCCTGTTGTTTTTGTTGTTGAAGAATTTAGCACTGTCGCACTGCTACTGCTTAACTTGATTTGCCGAGTCCTTTACCATCGACGCCCGGCTTGGAATTCAACCACAGTAAAGGATGCAGCATGGACGTCGATCTCAGTCCCGAAGACTTGGCTTTTCAAGAAGACGTGAGAGATTTTCTCGCCAGCAACGCCCACGATCCAAAAACCGACTACGGTCAGTGGCGTATGAATTGGTTTGAACTCGCCAAAGCCAAGGGTGGCTGGGATGTGCCTAAGTGGCCGGTAGCCTTTGGCGGCCCGGGCTGGACACCGACCCAGCACTACATTTGGGAGAAAGAAACCGCTGTGGCGCAAACGCCATGGGATCTGCCCTTCGGTCTATCGATGCTGGCACCGGTGCTGATGAACTACGGCAATGAAGAGCAGCAACAGCGCTTTCTGCCCGATATTCGCGCCCGCAAGGTAAATTGGTGCCAAGGCTACTCAGAGCCGAACGCGGGCTCAGATTTGGCCAATTTGAAAACCAAGGCCGAGCTATCGCAAGACGGCACCTATTACACCGTCACCGGCACTAAAATCTGGACCACTCTGGCGCATATTGCTGATTGGATCTTTTGCCTTACGCGAACCAGCGATTCTGGCAAGAAGCAGGAAGGCATCACATTTTTGCTCATTCCCATGAAACAGGCGGGTATTGAAGTAAAGCCCATTATCACCTTGGGCGGTTCTCATACCGTCAACATGGTGCATTTGACCGACGTCAAAGTGCCCGTCGAAAACCGCGTCGGTGAAGAAGGCAAAGGCTGGGGCTACGCCAAGGGATTGCTGGCACACGAACGCACAGGGTTGGCAGGTATCTCGAAATCCTTGGTCGCACTGGACTATTTGCGTTTGCAGGCTGGCAGTGTAAAGCGCGGCAATGCGACTTTGTTAGACGATACCGCCTACAAGTCCAAACTGGCCGAGCTTGAGATCGATCTGCTCGCCACGGAATTTACCGAGCTGCGCTCCTTGGCGAGCGCCGCAAACGGCGCGGAGCCGGGCCCGGAATCATCCATCTTGAAGCTCAAGGGCACGGAAATTCAGCAGCGTATTCAAAAGCTGACCGTGGAAGCCGGGGGCCTTTACTCAGCGGCTTGGGGCAAGCAGCCCGTGGGTCACAGTTTTGCCAAGGGTGGCATGTCGGGCTACTTGTCCAGTCGTGCCTACACCATTTACGGCGGCGCGTCTGAGGTGCAGAAGGACGTGGTAGCAAAGAATGTTTTGGGGCTAAAGAAAGCCAAGTAAACGGGGCTTTCAAAACTGACAGAACCAACCGAGTGGGAACAACGCAGTGAATTTTGATCTTTCTGAAGAACAACAGTTACTAAAAGACAGCGTCGATCGTTTTGTCGGTGACAACTACGACCTAGACACCCGTCAGAAGCTGAGCAAGAACGAGGCCGGCTTCAGTGACACATACTGGCAAACCATGGCAGAACTCGGTTGGTTGGGCGTTACCGTGCCCGAAGCCCACGGTGGCTTTGGTGGTAATCAAGCCGACACCATGGTGCTTATGGAAGCCTTCGGTAAGGGCCTCGTACTAGAACCATTTTTCGCCAGCGCCGTGCTCGGAACCCGAGCGATTGTTGGCGGTGGCAGTGAAGAGCTGCAGTCGAAACTGCTGCCGCAACTGTTGACCGGGACTTCTCGCCTCAGCCTAGCCTATGCCGAGGAACAGTCGCGCTTTGATCTAGAGGATGTGGTGACACGAGCCACACCCAACGACGATGGCTATACCATTACCGGCCAGAAAAGCATGGTTCAGCATGGCGGCAGCGCTGATTATTTTGTTGTCAGCGCGCGCACCAGTGGCGGTCAACGTGACGAGAGTGGCATTACCCTCTTTCTGGTCGACGCCAAGAGCGATGGCGTATCTGTTGATGCATTCCCAACGGTTGATGGCCAGCAGGCGGCAGAACTTCGCTTTGACAACGTCCAGGTAGGGCGAGGTGATCGACTGGGTGAACAAGATGCGGGTTATGGCTTGCTGCAGGACATTGCCATCGACGGCATTTTGGCTTTGTCTGCCGAGGCCGTTGGCGCCATGGAAATTTTGTACAAGGACACCGTCGCCTATACCCAAGAACGTGAGCAATTCGACCATCGCCTCTCTGACTTTCAGGTGTTGCAGCACCGAATGGTAGAAATGTTCATGGAGTACGAGCAATGCAAATCGATGCTCTACCGAGCCACGCTAGAGGTCGTGCAAAACGGGCGTGAGGCGATGCGCGTCGTCCACGCGCTAAAGTACATGGTCGGCAAGGTCGGCACTTTTATTGGCGAAAACGCCGTGCAGCTGCACGGCGGCATGGGCGTTACCGAAGAACTGCGCATTGGCCATTACTTCAAACGACTATTGGTGATCGACGCTCAATTTGGCAATTCGGATCATCATCTGGCCTGTTTTGCCGAATAAACAAGACCCGCCGCGTTGCCGCAATGTTTAAAGATCCTCTCTGGCTATTCCTGCTGTTCGGGTCTCTTCTTTTTGCGGCGGTTGGGCTACAAAAAGAAGAGCGCATCATTCGCGTCTCCCAAGGCGATGTTCTGCGTTTGGAAGAGCAGTGGCGCCAACAAATGCGACGGGATCCAACCCGTGCAGAGCGCCAAGGCCTGATTAACCGATTTATCCGGGACGAGGCCTATTATCAGGAAGCGTTGGCGCTGAATCTCGACGCTGGCGACACCATCGTTAAGCGCCGCCTGATCCAAAAGCTCACCTTTCTTACCGAAGATCTAGCCAGCGCCGAAACCCCAGACGACGCCACGCTGCAGGCATTTTACGAAGAGAATCTGGACGACTACCAAGCCCCCGAGCAGTTCTCATTTGCACACATCTACTTTTCTGCTGACCGCCCGGTTAACTCGGCGGAAGAGGAGGCCCAAGCGCTGGCGATACAAGCGACGCGAGATCCAACCATACAGGGCGACCCCTTCATGCTGCAGCGCCAATATGTGCAGCGATCAGCTCGCGAAGTCGGAGATTTGTTTGGTCGCGCTTTCGCGGTACAGCTAGCGAAGTTATCGGAGCAAGAAACTTGGCAGGGACCCTTACGCTCGGCCTTTGGTTGGCACGCTGTTCAATTTACAGAACGACGACCAGCCAAAACTCTCGGTTTCGCGCAAGTGCGCGAAAAAGTGATCCTTGATTACAAGCAACGACAACGCAAAGCGGCGAATGAAGCCTATCTGCAAAACCTCCTAGCCTCCTATGAGATACAGCTGCCTCTAGGAGAGGCATCGACAGCCCAGCCGTGATGTCGAGAATCCAGGACAGTCATTGCAAAAGCACCATCATTATGGCGTTGGGCTTGGCTCTCATTGCTGTGCAAGCTTTTGCGGACGAGGTGCGACCAGCCTATTTAGAACTCAACGCGCAGTCAGATAACAGCTTTAATATTGTGTGGAAGCAGCCCGTCGTGGAAAACCGTCGCCTGCCCATCGACCCGATTTTCCCTCGCGACTGTGAATTGCATGAAACTAGCCCGCCAGAGCTGACCGGTACCGCACTGCTTAAACGCTGGCAGACAAACTGTGATCTGAGCCAGGCTGACATCGAAATTGTAGGGCTGCGCACTTCGATCACTGATGTGATGGTTCGCTACATAGAGGCTGACGGAGCAATCAACACCTACATGGTGCGACCCGCGGATCCGATACTGCGGCTAGGCAGCGCCAACACCGACTCGGTTGGCTACCTAATGATCGGTATCGAACATCTGATTGGCGGCATAGATCACGTGCTTTTCGTCATCGGCTTGGTGCTGTTTATTCGTTCGCCTTGGATGCTGCTCAAAACCATTACCGCCTTTACCGTAGCCCACAGCATCACCCTCGCTTTGTCGATTCTCGGCATCGTGTCATTGCCGCAAGCACCGGTAGAAGCCGTGATCGCTCTATCCATCGTCTTTCTCGCGCGGGAGCTGGCTCAGCCCGAGGAGCAACGCTCCGCATTGACGCGCTCCAGTCCATGGCTCATGGCCTTTGCCTTCGGCCTTTTGCATGGCTTAGGTTTCGCTGGTGTGCTGCGCGAAATTGGCCTGCCGGAAGATGCTTTGTTCAGCAGTCTCTTACTGTTCAACGTCGGCATTGAAATCGGTCAGATTATTGTTGTCGGAATTCTCATCTTCGCACTGTGGCTATGGCGCAAAGTGAGCGATGGCCTTAGTCTTTCCCCTCGCCTGCTCAACAGCAGCGCCGCCTATGTAATGGGGTCTGTAGCCATGTATTGGACCATTGATCGAACACTGCTTCTGTTCTGATCAGCAAACATAGACACACCGCTTAAAAGACTCTGGGGGGAGTATGCAAAAGATCATCGCCATGTTGGCAATCGCACTGTTATGCGCATGTGCTGAGCCGGTGCCATTTGAGGAGACTTTTCGAGTGGCGCTTGAAACTGTCCAGCCCGGAGATGTGGTCGAAATTCCTGAGGGCGTTTTTTCTTTTGACCGATCTCTGATCATGAATACCGACGGCGTGACGATTCGCGGCCAAGGCATGGATGCTTCTATTTTGTCGTTTAAGGGGCAGCTTGCAGGCGCTGAAGGGCTTTCAGTATCTGCTAGTGATTTCACCATTGAGGATCTGGCCATCGAGGATGCGATCGGCGATGCCCTAAAGGTTAACGAAGGAAGCAACATCATCATTCGTCGCATTCGCACCGAGTGGACGAATGGCCCCGACGTCAATAACGGTGCCTATGGCATATACCCGGTGCAAACAACCAATGTCTTGATCGAAGACAACGTTGCCATCGCCGCGTCAGATGCCGGCATATACGTCGGTCAGTCAGAACAGATTATCGTTCGCGGCAATCGCGCGGAATACAATGTCGCTGGCATTGAGGTAGAGAATTCCGTTGGCGCAGATGTCTACAATAACGTCGCGGTTGCCAATACCGGCGGCATTCTTGTGTTCAATATGCCCGGCATTCCCAAGCGCGGATACGGCACCCGTGTATTCGACAACGATGTGAGCAATAACAACACCGCTAACTTTGCCGCTGCGGGTACAGCGGTTTCTGGCGTTCCCGCAGGCTCTGGCATCATGGTGAATTCCAACGACAACGTTGAGATTTTCAACAATCGAATGAGCGGCAACGACACCGCCAACATTGTCATTTCAAGCTACTTTAGCGCCAATTATGCAGGTCAACGGGAAGTGGCCGCTGAATTCGACCCCTATCCCGAACTGATCTACATCTACGACAACGAGATGAGCGACTCCGGCAGTCAGCCGGGCGTGGACTACTTGGTTAAGCTGCGCGATGCGATCTTCGGTTCTGAAGGTGCTTTCCCTGACATCATTTGGGACGGCGTTATTGATCCCAACAAACCCGAGGGACGAGAGGTTATCTGCGTCGACAACGGTGATGCAAAGCTGCTGAGCATTGATGCAAGCAACGAATTCGCGAATCCCACCGTGGATATGACGCTATACCAATGCCAAATCGAAAAACTTACCCCCATCGAATTATCGATTGGTTAGAGAGTTTCAATAGATTGTCGCCAAAGAAGTAAGGATCACTCAAAGCTTTGACCACACCGATTAAACAACGCGCAAAAATCGTTCTCCACGGGATCCTTGCCGCAGCTTCCGCATTTTTGCTGACGGCCTGCGGCCCGAACGCGGTTACAGTTCACGATGCTGACGACTATCCGGATCGACTTTCCGATTGGGGCCTTGTGTCTCTAGACGGCGAGCAGTTGGTCATCAGCGATCAGTCGCTGGTATATGAACTAAATACAGCTCTGTTCTCGGATTACGCGCTGAAGTTACGAACC
>ERZ802822.472-NODE-472-length-28392-cov-22.203814_pt1 | contig 28392 bp, 22 predicted proteins | sample MGYA00345649_ERZ802822 | MGnify/ENA primary metagenome ERZ802822 (study PRJEB30503, sample SAMEA104212359) | marine metagenome | biome: Westerlies Biome; feature: [SRF] surface water layer (ENVO:00010504) within the epipelagic zone...; material: water...
TGTGAAGGTTCGAGTCCTTTTCGCCCTACCACTTAAAAAATTATGAAAGTAACAATAGAAAATATAAAAGGTTTAAACAAAGATCTTAAAGTTTTAATCGATAAAGAGACTATGAACTCTTATATGGATGAAAAATATGAAGAGATCAAAGGAACAGTTAATTTAAAAGGTTTTCGTCCTGGTAAAGTACCTAGAGAAGTTTTAAAAAGACAATTTGGAAAAGCAATATTCGGTGAAGTTTTAGACAAAGTATTAAAAGAAACTTCCACTAAAGCTCTAGAGGAAAATAAAATTAAACCTGCAGGACAGCCTAAGCTTGATCTTAAAACTTACGGTGAAGATAAAGAGTTGGAATATGTGCTATCTATTACTGAGCTTCCTAAAGTAGATATAAAATCTTTAGAGAGTATCAAATTTGATCAATATTCTGTTAAAATAGATGATAGTGAGACAGATAAAAGAATTAAAGATATTGCCAAAAATCAACCAAGTTTTAAAGAGGCTAGTCCTGATACTAAAGCTAAAGAGGGTGATTTAGTTGCTTTAGATTATAAAGCAACAATTGATGGAAAAGAATTTAAAGGTAATGAGGGAAAAAATACTCAATTAACTCTCGGTAAGGATCTATTCCTTAAAGGTTTTGACAAACAATTAAATGGTGTCAAAAAAAATGATGAAAAAATTGTAGAAGCTATTCTCCCAGAAAATTTTCCTGAAAAAGAATTAGTTAATAAAAAAGCCCTATTTAATTGTAAAATTTTAAATGTTAAAAATCCAGAGGAAGTTAAAATAGATGATGATTTTGCAAAAAATTTAGGTGCAAAAGACTTGAATGATCTTAAATCATTAATATCAAAACAGATTAATGATGAATATAAAAATTCATTAGATCAATTAGCAAAAAATCAGATTTTAAAAGAAATAGAAAAAATTAATGTTGATGAAATTCCAGAAAATTTAATTGAAGAGGAGATTAAAATTCTTTCACAAGGAATGCCAGAAGATGAAGCAAAAAAAAATAAAGCTAAATTTACAAAAACAGCTAAGACAAGAATTAAAACTGGACTTATATTAAATGCATTTGGTGAACAAAATAAAGTTGATGTATCTGAGCAAGAAATTCAAGCAGAAGTTCAAAAACAGTTAAGAATGATGCCGGGCCAAGAAAAAATGGTAATGGATTTTTATCAAAAAAATCCTTCAGCTGTAGCAAGTTTAAGAGGAACTGTTTATGAAGAAAAAATTATAAATTTGATTAAAGAAAAAGCAAAACCTAGTAAAAAAGAAATTTCCAAAGTTGAAGCTGAAAAAATTCTAAAAGAAGCTCACAACCATGACCATGATCATAATCACGGTGAAGATAAAAAAACCAAAACAAAAACTGCTTCAGAAAAAAAACCTTCAACAAAAGCTACTAAATCTAAGCCAGAGACAAAAAAAGTTAGCAAAAAGTAATCTCAAGTTGTATAACTAAAACGAATCAACTTATGACAACAAATTTTTCTGAACATATGAACACCTTAGTTCCAATGGTTGTTGAGCAATCAAACAAAGGTGAAAGAGCATATGATATCTATTCTAGACTTTTAAAAGAAAGAATAATTTTTTTAACAGGTCAAATTAATGATAATGTTGCATCTTTAGTTACAGCTCAATTATTATTTCTTGAAGCCGAAGATCCTAAAAAAGAAATCTATTTATATATTAATAGTCCAGGTGGACTAGTAACAGCTGGTCTTGGGATTTATGATACTATGCAATACGTAAAACCGGATATCTCGACTTTATGCATTGGTCAAGCAGCATCTATGGGTTCATTTTTACTTGCAGCAGGAACTAAAGGTAAAAGATTTTCATTACCCAACTCAAGAGTTATGGTCCATCAACCGTCAGCAGGATTTCAAGGTCAAGTAACAGATATAGAAATTCATGCAAATGAAGTGTCGTCACTTAAAAAAAGATTAAATGAAATTTATTCAAAACATACAGGTAAAACTGTGGATGAGGTAAAATCTGCACTTGAAAGAGATAACTTTATGACAGCTGATGCGGCTAAAGCTTTTGGTTTAATTGACGAAGTAGTAGAAAAAAGATCTTAAGATACTATATATTGATATTATTATAATCCAAACTTGATTAGTTGAAGTCATTTATAATAAAGTAATAAAATTGATTCGTTAAAAAAATATTTATGACAACAAATAATAAAAATATTCTTTACTGCTCTTTTTGTGGAAAGAGCCAACATGAAGTTAGAAAATTAATTGCTGGACCTACAGTTTTTATTTGCGATGAATGTGTTGAACTATGTATGGATATTATCAAAGAGGAAAGTAAAGATACTTTTGTTAAACATCAAGATGGTCTTCCTTCTCCAAAAGAGATTTGCTCAGTTTTAGATGACTATGTAATTGGCCAACCACATGCAAAAAAAGTATTATCTGTTGCTGTTCATAATCATTATAAGAGACTAAATTATGAAAGCAAAACTAGTAAGAATGTTGAGCTTGCAAAGTCTAACATACTCTTAGTTGGACCCACTGGTTGTGGTAAAACATTATTAGCTCAAACGCTGGCTAGAATTTTAGACGTTCCTTTTACAATGGCTGATGCAACTACATTAACTGAAGCTGGTTATGTTGGTGAAGATGTTGAAAATATAATTTTAAAGTTGTTGCAAGCCTCAGATTATAATGTTGAAAAAGCGCAAAGAGGAATTGTTTACATTGATGAAGTTGACAAAATTAGTAGAAAATCTGAAAATCCATCAATTACAAGAGATGTGTCAGGCGAAGGTGTTCAGCAAGCATTATTAAAAATTATGGAAGGAACAGTTGCTAGTGTTCCACCTCAAGGGGGAAGAAAACATCCTCAACAAGAATTTTTACAGGTTGATACAACTAATATATTATTTATTTGTGGAGGAGCTTTTGCAGGACTTGATAAAATTATATCACAAAGAGACAAAGGAACTTCAATAGGTTTTGGTGCCGATGTAAAAAATACTCAAGATAAGAAAACTGGTGAATGGATGAAAACTCTAGAACCTGAAGATTTATTAAAATTTGGTTTAATACCAGAATTTATTGGAAGACTACCCATGATTGCAACACTTGAAGATTTAGATGAAAAATCACTTATTAAAATATTGGAAGAACCAAAAAATTCATTAACTAAACAATACAAAGAACTATTTAAGTTAGATGGTGCAAAACTAACATTTAAAGATAATGCATTAAAAGAAATTGCTCAAAAAGCAATTAATAAAAAAACTGGTGCTAGAGGTTTAAGATCTATTTTAGAAAATATTTTATTAAAAACCATGTATGATCTTCCTAGTCAGGATAACATAGAAGAGGTAATTGTTGACGCGGGTGCCGCAAAAGGTCAATCCCAACCTATATTAGTTCACTCTAAAGCAGATAGTAAATCTAAATCAAACAAACCATCAGCGGCTTAATATCCTTAATAAGTAATAAAAACCTATTGCAATATAAAATATAATATCCATATTATTCCTATGGATGTCAAAATAACATTACCTTTATTGCCTCTCAGAGATATTGTTGTATTTCCAAGTATGGTCATTCCTTTATTTGTTGGTCGTGATAAATCTATCTCTGCTTTAAATGAAGTAATGAAAAAGGATAAAAAGATTATTCTTGTTACTCAAAAAAATTCCGAAATTGATGACCCTAAAAAAACTGATATTTTTATGTACGGTTGTGAAGGTAACATACTTCAACTATTAAAATTACCAGACGGAACAGTTAAAGTTTTAGTAGAAGGTATTAAAAGAATAAAAATCTTAGATTTTAAAGATAATGATAAGTTTATTACTTGTGATTATTCACATTACAATGACATAGTTTCAAAGGATGAGGATTTATATCCATTAGCTGTAACAGCTCTAAGAAGATTAGAAAAACTGACTTCTATTAACAAAAAAGTTTCAAGTGAAACTATTAACACAATCAAACAATTAAAAGATCCATCTCAAATTGCTGACAACATAGCATCACACATAAATGCTACAATTTCTGAAAAACAACAAATTTTTGAAACAGTTGATGTAAAGAAAAGATTGAATGCCATAATTAAAATAATGGAAAATGAAACTAGCATTATTGGTGTTGAAAAAAGAATAAGAGGTAGAGTTAAGACTCAGATGGAGAAAACTCAAAGAGAATATTATTTAAATGAACAATTAAAAGCTATTCAAAAAGAATTAGGTGAAATTGAAGATGGTAAGGATGAGACTGCCAGTCTTAATAAGGCTATTATAAAATCTAAAATGCCTAAAGAAGTTGAAAAGAAATGTTTGCAGGAGTTAAAAAAATTGAAAAATATGAGTCCAATGTCTGCAGAAGCTACTGTTGTAAGAAATTACCTGGATTGGATGACAGAACTCCCGTGGCATAAAAAAAGTGAAGTAGATATTGATTTAACAAAAGCGTTAAATACTCTTGACGCAGATCATTTTGGTCTTGAAAAAGTTAAAGAAAGAATAATAGAATTTCTCGCTGTTCAGAAAAGAATGGAAAAAATTAAGGGACCTATTTTATGTTTAGTAGGGCCTCCAGGTGTTGGAAAAACTTCATTAGGTAAATCAATTGCAAAAGCAACTAATAGAGAATTTGTGAGAATGTCTGTTGGTGGTATGAGAGATGAGGCCGAGATAAGAGGACATAGAAGAACATATATAGGCTCACTACCTGGTAAAATAATTCAAATGATGAAAAAAGCTGGAACTAAAAATCCGTTAATTTTATTAGATGAAATAGACAAAATAGGAAATGATTATAGAGGAGATCCTTCGTCAGCTTTATTAGAAGCTTTAGATCCTGAACAAAATACAACATTTAATGATCATTACTTAGAAGTTGATTACGACTTATCAGATGTAATGTTTGTGACTACTGCAAATACTTTAAATATTCTTCCACCACTTTTAGATAGAATGGAAGTGATTAGACTAGCTGGATATACAGAGGATGAAAAAATCAGTATTGCTAATAAATATTTATTACCAAAACAAATTAAAGATAATGGTGTTAAAGATAAAGAGATGAAATTAGAGGATGATATTATCAAAGAAGTAATTAGAGGTTACACCAAAGAGTCGGGTGTAAGGAATTTAGAAAGAGAAATATCTAAACTCGCAAGAAAAGTTGTAAAAAAAGTTGTTGCTGGTGAAGAAAAAGAGGTAGCTATTGATAATAAAAACCTATCTGATTTCTTAGGTATTGCTAAATTTAAGTTTGGAGAATTAGAGTCCGATGATAAAGTAGGGATTGTTACAGGTCTTGCTTGGACTGAGTATGGTGGGGAAATTCTAAAAATTGAAACTGTTACTATGCCAGGAAAAGGTAGAATGCAAATTACAGGAAAATTAGGAGATGTAATGCAAGAGTCAGTAAAAGCTGCAAAATCTTTTGTTAGATCTAAATGTTTGGAGTATGGAATTATTCCACCACTATTTGAAAAAAAAGATTTCCACATTCATGTTCCAGAAGGAGCAACACCTAAAGATGGACCGTCAGCTGGAGTTGGAATGGTCACTTCTATTGTATCTTCAATCACGGGAATTCCAGTAAGAAGAGATGTTGCAATGACCGGTGAAGTTACTTTAACGGGTCAAGTATTGCCAATAGGTGGTCTTAAAGAAAAGTTATTAGCTGCACATAGAGCTGGTATTAAAGAAGTGCTAATTCCAAAAGAAAATGAAAAAGATCTAGTGGATATGCCTAAAAAAATAATTGATGATATTAAAATCACACCAGTTGATCACGCAGATCAGGTTTTAAAAGTTGCTTTAATTAAAGAACTGAAAAAAACTGAATGGGTAGAAGTAGATATGACTAAAAAAGACGACAAAACACAAGCCAGTATCCAATAATAATCGTTTACCTGACAATAATTAATCACTCAATTTCTGTGCCAAATTTAACATTTTAATAACTAGCTATCTTATAATAATTTAGATAAGTTTTTTAAAAAAAAAAAACATTAGGAGAGAAATATGAATAAATTTAATAGAATAATTGTTGTTTTATTTTCATCTTTATTTTTAAGTTTCGCAGCTAATTCAACAGAAGTAAAATTTGGACACGTGGGTAAACCAGGATCTTTATTTTCTGCTTCAGTTGACCATTTTGCTAAACTTGCAAATGAAAGATTAGGAAGTAAAGGAAAAGTATCAGTTTTTGGTTCTTCGCAACTTGGTAAAGATAAACAAGGTATGCAAAAACTTAAATTAGGTACAGTAAATATGTGGTTGCCATCATCTGTTATGGCCTCAATTCATGATGAGTTTGGTGTGTTTGATATGCCGTTTATTATTAAAGACAGAAAACATATGAATAAAGTTGAAAGCCAAGTTTTACCAGGGATGTTTAAAAATCTTGAAGCTAAAACTGGTTACAAAGTTATAGCAGTATGGGAAAATGGTTTTAGACATATTACAAACAATGTAAGAGCTATTGATAAACCAGATGATTTAAAAGGAATTAAATTAAGAACTCCTAAATCAAAATGGAGAGTTAAAATGTTCCAATCATATGGTGCAAACCCAACTCCAATGTCATTTTCAGAAGTTTTTACAGCTTTGAAAACTGGAACAATGGACGGTCAAGAAAACCCGTATGCTCAAATAGCTAGTGCTAAATTTCAAGAAGTTCAAAAATATCTATCAATTACAGGTCACGTTTATACTCCTGCTTATGTAGCAGTACATAAAGATCATTGGAGTAAATTACCTGCAGATGTAAGAGGTATTTTAGAGCAAGCTGCTCAAGACACACAAAAGTTTGTGTATGAAGAAGCTGCTAGACTTGAAAAATCTTTATTAGGTGTAATCGAGTCAGCTGGTGTTCAAGTAAACACAGCAGATAAAGGAGCTTTTATTGCAGCTAGTAAAGGAATATATGATCAATTTGCATCAGAAGTATCAACTGGTGGTGCGTTAATTGATAAAGTATCATCTTTAGCAAATTAATCTAATTTGTATCAGGCCTTCTTCCAGAAGGCCTGAAAAAATATATGACATTAAAAAGATTTATAGATTCATACGAAAGTTTTTTAAAAGTTATACTATTTATAATGATGGTAGCTCTTGCAGTAACAGTGTTGCTTGGAGTTTCTTTCCGTTTTGCTGGAAGTGCTTTAGTTTGGTATGATGAAGTTGCAGCAGTACAACTTGCCTGGATAACATATTATGGTTCAGCGTATGCATCATTAAAAGGTGCGCATATTAGTGTTCCAAGTATTTTTAAAGCATTTCCATTAGCTTTAAGAAAAATATTTTTTGTATTATCCAAACTTGTTATTTATGGATTCTTGATATTGTTAGCTTATTATGGGTATTTAGTTCTAACACTTATTGGAGGAGAAACTTTGGTCACTTTAGAGTGGGTTCCTCAAACTTTTGTGCAATCAGTGATACCAGTTGCATCGTGTCTTTTTATTCTATCTGAAACTTTACGAATTCCAGAGGATTATAAAAATTTAGTTCTTCAAACAACTAACGTTGAGATAACAGGAGATATTTAATGTTAATTTTAACAATGTTTGCAGTACTACTATTTATTCTATCTATAAATGTTCCTATTGCTATTGGTTTAGCGGTAACAACAATAATTGCCATGGTGTTAAAATCTGGAACAAGTTTTTTAATTGATACTGCAATCGTTATGTTTGACGGATCAATGAAATTCCCTTTGATTGCAATACCTTTGTTTATTCTTGCAGGCTCAATAATGAACAGTGCAGGTATATCTAGAAGACTAATAGCTTTTGCTTCTGCTCTTGTAGGATTTATTAAGGGTGGTTTAAGTATGATTAATATTGCAACTTCAATGTTTTTTGCCGAAATTTCTGGATCAGCGGTTGCAGATGTTGCCGCTCTTGGTTCAATACTTATTCCTGCAATGAAGAAAAAAGGTTATCCAGGAGCTTTTGCTGCTGCGGTTACCTCATCTTCAGCATCTTTAGCAATTATTATTCCACCTTCGATCCCAATGATTGTTTACGCAGTGATGTCTCAAAGTTCAGTTGTACAATTATTTGTAGCTGGAATTGTACCAGGCGTAATTGGTGGATTTTTTTTAATGTTAGCTGCATATGTTACAGCAAGACGTAAAAATTTTCCTATTGAAGAAACTTTTAATCTTGCAAATGTTAGAAAAACTGCAAGAGAAGCAGCATTAGCCTTCTTGTTACCTGTAATTATTTTAGGGGGTATTTTTGGTGGCGTAGTAACTGCAACTGAGGGTGCAGGTTTAGCAGTTGTTGCATCTTTAGTTATTGGATTAGTTTATAGAGAAATAGATTTTAAAAGATTATATGATGCAGCTACCGAAGGAGCAATTCAAACAGCATCTGTAATGTTGTTAGTAGCAGCCTCAGTGTTATTAGGGGAATTTTTAACAATAGAACAGCTTCCGCAAAAAATTGCCAACTCAATTATTGAATTTTCAAATAATAAGTTTGTTGTTTTAGCCATATTAAATGTTTTTCTTTTAGTAATAGGTTTCTTTTTACATTCTGTGGCGGCAATAATTCTTACTGTTCCTGTTGTTATGCCTTTAGTAAATGCTGTAGGCATAGATCCAGTTCATTTTGGAATTATAGTCACTTTAAATTTAGCAATTGGCCAACAAACTCCACCAGTTGCAAGTGTTCTAGCAACTGCTTGTTCTGTAGCAAAAGAAGATATTTGGGATGTAACAAGGGAAAACCTTATTTTTATAAGTGTGTTAGTAACATTGCTGCTTTTAGTAACTTACGTTCCTGCGATACCTATGACTTTAGTTGAATACTTTTATAGGAGTTAAATGAGTAAACTAATTAAAATAAATAAAAAAAATAAACATTTAATTGAAGTAGTCCTAAACAGACCAGAAAAATTAAATGCTATGACTAAGCCTATGTGGATAGAGCTTGGTAAAACTTTTAAAAAACTATCTAAAAATAAAAACTTAAGATGTATTGTTATAAGAGGCCAAGGAGGGAAATCTTTTTCACCTGGAAATGATATAGCAGAATTTACCAAAGAAAGATCATCATCAAAATTAGCAAAATCATATGGTAAATTTTTACATGGAACTTTAGGAGAGATATTTAATTGTCCAATACCAACAATTGCTTTAATTGAAGGTATATGCGTTGGTGGTGGATTAGAGATAGCAGGATGTTGCGATATTAGAATTTGTGGAAAAAGCTCAAGATTTGGGATTCCAATTAAAAGATTAGGCTTAACAATGGCGGCTAAAGAATTAGAAGTGCTTTTAAAAGTAACTAATTATTCAACAGCTATGGAAATTTTATTTGAAGGTAGAGTATTTGATGCTGATGAAGCCTTTGAAAAAAAACTTGTTAATAGGGTAGTTGAAGACAAAAACGTAGAAAAAGAAGCTTATAAATCTGCAGAATTAATATGCGAAGGAGCACCTAAAGTCACAAGATGGCACAAACAATTTGCTAGAAATATTTTAAAGAACGGTAAAGTGACTGAAAAAATAAATAATCTTGGGTATAAATGTTATGATACTGAGGATTTTAAAATTGGGTACCAATCCTTTTTAAATAAAACAAAACCCAAATTCAAAAACAAATAATAAATGACAGCTTCATTGAAGGGCATTCGTGTTTTAGAAATGTCACAGATTATGGCAGGACCAACTTGCGGATTGTTACTAGCTGATTTAGGTGCTGAAGTTATTAAAATAGAAAAAACACCCACTGGTGATGATACTAGGAATTTTCTTCCTCCAGATATCAATGGAGAAGCTGCAGCATTTATGATGATGAATAGAAATAAAAAGGGCATAGCTTTAAATTTGAAAGATAAAGATGGAATAAAGATCTTTAAAGAAATGGTTAAAAATTCTGATATAGTTTTAGAAAATTTTAGAAAAGGTACCTTGGAAAAATTAGGTATTGGTTATGATGTAATGTCTGAAATTAATCCTAAAATAATTCTTTGTGAAATATCTGGATATGGAAGAACAGGACCTTATTCGGATAAAGGAGGTTTTGATTTAGTTGCTCAAGGAATGAGTGGTTTAATGAGTATAACTGGAGAAAGTGAAGATAAACCACCAATGAAAGTTGGAGCACCTATCACTGATATTACAGCTGGTTTGCTGGCATCTAGTGGTATTTTAGCTGCATTAGTTCATAGAGAAAAAACTGGACAAGGACAGAAGGTCGACACATCATTATTTGAAGCTGGTATAGTTCACACTTATTGGCAATCAGCTATAGCAGGAGCTACTGGACATTCTCCTGGTCCACTTGGATCAGCACATCCCTTAACCGCTCCTTATCAAGCTTTTAAAACCAAAGATAAATGGATTACAATTGGAGCGTCCAACCAAAACACATGGTTAATGCTATTAAAGGCTATTAATCGTCAAGATCTTCAAGAGGATGAAAAATTTTCATCAAATTTAAATAGAAAAAAAAATATAAATGAACTTGTAGATATACTTAATACTGAACTTATTAAAAAAACATCTGACGAATGGTTAGAAATATTTGATAATAATGGTTTACCATGCGGACCTATAAATTCTATTACTGAAATGTTTGAAGATCCACAAACAATTCATAGGGAAATGATAATTGAAGTCGATAATAAAAAAGCAGGAAAAAGTAAGGCTATTGGTATGCCAATTAAGTTTTCAAAAAGTAAAACTGAAAAATCAAAAGGTGCACCTAATTTAGGTGAGCACACAAGAGAAATTATGCTTAATTTTGGATACAAACAAGATGAAATAAAGGATTTTTACAATAGAAAAGTAATACTTTAATTTACAGTTTCAAAAATTTTAAATAGTAATTCTGAAACATGCTTACCTTTTTTATGGGATAAATCTGAGATCTGATGTCTACAACTTGTTCCATTTGCAATGATAAAATCTGCCTCATCACTATTATTTATTGCAGGTATTAAAGATAGATTTGCCATTTTTTTTGACACTTCATAATTCTTACTATCATAGCCAAACGACCCAGCCATACCACAACAGCTTGACTCTATCATTTTGTTATTAATTTTTAATTCAGATAAAAGGCTCATAAGGCCTTTCATTCTGTCTTGTGATTTTTGATGACAGTGTCCATGAATTAGGACATTTTGATCAAATTTGTTTGTCTTAACTTTATTATCATTTTTAATTTGTTCTAATATGAATTCTTCCAATAAATAAAATTTATTTTTTATTTTTTCTCTATTATTTACATTTTTTAATTTTTGATATTCATCGGTAAAAGTAAGTAAGCACGACGGTTCAATACCAACAACTGGTAAGTTAAAATAATTATTATTTATAATATAATCGTTAAAACGATTTAATTCTTTTGACGCTTTATCTAATTGTCCGTATGATATGTATGTTCTACCACAGCATAGTGGTCTATCTAATTTATCTTTACCAAAACTTGGAATAATTGCTTGGTAGCCAAATTTATTTAATACTTTTATTGAGTAAATTAAGTTTTGATTTTCAAAATTAACATTAAATGTATCAGCAAATAAAATAACTTTTTTTTCTGAAAAATTTTGATCATTATAAATTTCTCTTAAAGTATTTTGATTTTGCACTTCTGGCATATTTCTCTCAACAGCAAAGCCAAATTTTTCAACAATAGATGAAATGAGTGGTAAATTTTTAATTTTATTAAATATTGGAGCGATAATCTTTAATAACCAAATAAGTCTAGGCATTTCAGAAGTTATTCTATCTTTAATCCGCATGCTAAATTTTTTGTAGTAATGAGAAAGGAATTCACTTTTCATTTTTGCCATATCAACTGACATTGGACATTCTCTTTGACAAGCTTTGCAGCTTACACAAAGTTCCATAGTTTCGTACATTTCTTTAGATGCAAAAGAGCCTTCGGGTAATTGATTTGAAAGTGCTAGTCTAAGCGTATTTGCTCTACCTCTAACTAGATCTTTTTCTTCTTTAGTTACTCGGTAAGAAGGGCACATTACCCCTGAATCTAATTTTCTACACGCACCATTATTGTTACACATTTCTACAGCATCAGTAAATTGACCCCAATTTGACCAATCATAATGTGTGCTTATATTTTGAGCTTGATACCCCGATTTATATCTCATTAAATCTCTATCATTTGATTTAAAAGGTCTTACAATTTTTCCAGGGTTTAATAAGTTTTTACTATCAAAAGTGTCTTTAATTTCCTCAAATGCATTTACAATTTTTTTGCCAAACATCATTTCGTGAAATTCTGATCTAACTATTCCATCTCCATGTTCACCAGAATGGGAACCCTTATAATTTTTAACTATTTCAAAAGATTCTTCAGAAATAGATCTCATATTTTTAATATCTTCATCTGACTTCATGTTTAATACTGGTCTTATGTGAAGCGTTCCCACAGATGCATGAGCATAAAACATACCGCTAGTATTATATTTTTTAAATATTTCTTTTAATTGAGCTGTATAGTCAGCTAAATGATCTAGTGAAACAGCACAGTCTTCAATAAATGCAACAGGTTTTTTATCACCTTTCATTGACATTAAAATATTTAGTCCTGCTTTTCTAATTTCAAAAACTTCTTTTTGTTCTTCAAGATTAGAATAATATGAAAATTGATTATTTTTATTTTGATTTAAAACTAAATACTCAAGATCTTTAATTTTCTTTTCGTAAATACTTTGATCAGTATCAATAAATTCAACCATTAAAACTGCTTTAGGATTTCCTTTGATATATTTCTTTATTCCATCAGCATAGATAGGTATTTCTTTTGCTAAGTTTAATAAATTTTGATCCATTAGTTCAACACAGGTTGGTTTTAATTTAACAATTTCTTTTGTTAACTCCATTGCTTGATGAAAATTATCAAAATAACAAACACCCAATATTTTATTTTTTGGTATCTCAGATAGCTTTAATTTTATTTTATTGAATAATGATAATGTGCCTTCAGAACCAACTAAAAGATTAGATGAGTTAAATCCGTTAGGATCTATTAAGTCAATATTGTATCCACCAACCCTTCTTTGTGTTGTAGGCCAATTCTCATCAATTTCAGCTCCAACTTTTTGTCTTAAATCAATAAATTTATCAATTATTTTATAAAGTCGATCTTGATTATTTTTTTCTACTAAATAATTTTTTTGGATTTCATCAAAAGTATGTATTGAGCCATCATCTAATATAGTCTCTATTGCCAAAACATTATGAACCATGTTTCCATAATATAAAGATCTTGAGCCACATGAATTATTTGCAGACATTCCACCAATTGTAGCTCTACTACTAGTTGATACATCAACTGGAAACCATAATCCGTGAGGTTTTAAGTAAGCATTTAAATGGTCCAAAACTACACCTGGTTCAACCCAAATAGATTTTTCTTCAACATTTAAATCTAAAATTTTATTTTGATGTCTTGAATAGTCTAAGACTATACTTTCACCAACTGTCTGACCACATTGTGAACTTCCACCGCCTCTAGCTAGTAGTGGAATTGAATTTTGTTGAGAGTACTCCATTACATTTAGCACATCCTTGGTATCTCTAGGTAAAACTACACCAATAGGTTTTATCTGGTAGACAGATGCATCAGTGCTGTATCTGCCTCTTGAAAAATCATCAAATAAAGTTTTACCCTCAACTTTATTACTAATTTCTTTACCAATTTTATTAATTTGATCTGAACTAAACATTGTTAAATTTAAATAAAGATTTATTTATTTTTGTATACTAATTTACCGAACTTTTTTAACGCAGTATCAGAAATTTCTAGCCCTAAACCTGGTTTTTCATTTAAATGTATCCATCCATTATTCATTTCATGTGGATTTTCAAATAATTCTGCTTGTAAAGGGTCTCTTTCGTTATCAAATGATTCAACAATTCGTCCTGATGGAGTAGATGCTACTAGAGGAGCGTGTATATAACAATCATGATGAGGAGCAATATCAATATGATTCAATTCACATAAGGCAGAAAGTTTTTTTCCATTTGTAAATCCTCCAAACATTGTGCAATCAAATTGTAAAATTTGTATAGCATCTTCCTCAATCATTGATCTACATCCATAAATTGTTATTTCGCTCTCACCACCTGAAATAGGTATATTTGTTTGTTTTGATAAAAGTTTTAATGTTCTTCTATCATCTTCCCATCTTAACGGTTCTTCTATCCAGGCTGGATTAAACTTTTTAAATTCCTCAACACCTTCAATTGCAGTTTTTAGATCCCAAGCTCTGTTTACATCAATCATTAAAGCTTTATCTTGACCTATTACATCTCGAATTATTTCCAATCTTTTTGCATCCTCTTTAATTGTTAATCCACCAACCTTAACTTTAAAACTTTGATGACCAATTTCGATTAATTTTTTTAGCTCTTCTCTTAATTCTGTCTCAGTTTTCCCCTCACGGTAATATCCACAGGTTACATATACTGGAATTTTATTTCTGTATCCTCCAAACAACTTATAGAGTGGTATATTTGATGATTTTCCCATCAAGTCCCAGCATGCAATATCTAATGCTGCTGAAATTCTAATTAAAGCTTCTTTGCTCCAACCTTTTTCACTGCTAATTCTAGTATCAGTTAATTTAGATATACTTTCATAAATTTTTTCAGGACAAAATGGATCTTGTCCAATTATGAAATCCTGTAAACCATTTGAAAATGGTTTTATAATTGGTGATATATCGCTATAACTTGTTGCTAAGCCAAATCCTGAATTACCGTTTTTGTTTTTAATCTTTATTAATAATTCATTTGCTGTTGGAACGATAAAATGACTTACCCAGTGTGGCTTAACATCATTTGGATTATTTAACACATAAACTTCTAAGCTATCTATTAAATTACTACTATTTGTCATACATTAAAAAATTGATTATATATTTTCTTTAGCTTATACAGCGTTATGGCAAATTCAAATACTTTTAGACCAGGCAAGCATTTTTTACAAATTCCAGGACCAACAAATGTTCCTGATAGAGTACTTAGAGCAATGGATTATCCAACCATTGATCATAGAGGACCTGATTTTGCAGAAATAGGTTTAAGAGTTTTAGATAAAATTAAATTAATTTTTAAAACTTCAGAACCGGTAATAATTTTTCCAGCTTCAGGTACAGGTGCTTGGGAAGCAGCAATGGTTAACACTTTAAGTGCTGGAGATAAAATATTAATGTTTGAAACTGGGCACTTTTCTACTCTTTGGTATGATATTGCTGACAAATTTAAATTAGAAATAGATTTTATTAAGGGTGATTGGAGAACCGGTGTTGATCCAAATATTGTAGAACAAAAATTAAAAGAAGATACAGAAAAAAAAATTAAAGCAGTTTGTGCTGTACACAATGAAACTTCTACAGGTGTTACTAGTAGAATTGGTGAAATAAGAAAAGCAATGGATAGTGCAGATCACCCAGCTTTGTTGTTTGTAGACACTATATCTTCTTTAGGATCTATTGATTACAAGCATGAAGAATGGAAAGTAGATGTTACTGTTGGAGGCTCACAAAAAGGTTTATTGTTACCTCCGGGACTTTCATTTAATGCAATAAGCTCGAAAGCATTAGAGGCTTATAAAAATTCAGATTTACCAAAAGCTTATTGGGATTGGAAGCCAATGATAGAAAATAATAAAAAAGGTTATTTTCCATACACACCAGCAACAAATTTGTTATACGGGTTAGATGAATCAATTAACATGTTGATGGAAGAAGGTTTGGAAAATGTTTTTAATAGACATAAAAAATTTGCTGAAGCTACACGGATAGCAGTGAATGCTTGGGGGCTAGAAATACTTTGTAAAAATCCAGAAGAATATTCTAGCTCATTAACTGCAGTTCTTGTTCCAGAAGGACATAATGCAGATTCTCTTAGAAAAATAATTTTGGATGATTATAATATGTCTTTAGGAACAGGATTAGCAAAAGTTGCTGGTAAAGTATTTCGGATTGGTCATTTAGGTGATTTTAATGAATTAATGTTAGCAGGTACATTAGCTGGTGTTGAGATGGGTCTAATGAAATCAAAAATTCCTTATCAAAAAGGTGGAATACTTAAAGCACTAGAGTATCTTTCTTAATTTTAATCAAATAAACTCAATTAATACTATCACTTAATAAAGTAATTTTATCTTTAAGATTTTCTTAGCACTATTAACTTTAGAATATGATGATTCTTGATTTGTTCATATTTTATTGGCATACTCAATCATTGACTAAATGGTGCCAGAAAGTATAAAGCACAAGTATTTTGGTGTTAAAAGTATTGGGTGGTTAGCTCAGTTGGTAGAGCATCTCGTTTACACCGAGGGGGTCAAAGGTTCGAGTCCTTTACTACCCACCAAAATAACAAAAGTGGGGGTGTAGCTCAGTTGGTTAGAGCGATCGCCTGTCACGCGATAGGTCGAGGGTTCGAGTCCCTTCACTCCCGCCACTTTTTCTTAATTTTTTATGTTAATATCAATTAAAATGTGACGTATGAGCCCTTCAACATCGTTTAAAAACTGCTATATAGACTTCAATGTTATCTGAATTTTTAAAAGACTACTTACCGATTATTCTATTTTTGATCATAGCTTTAGGTCTTAGCTGTGCTTTTGTAATAGTTAATTTTATTCTTTCTCCAAAAAAACCAGACCCAGAAAAATTATCAGCTTATGAGTGTGGATTTGAACCATTTGAAGACTCTAGGATGGAATTTGATGTAAGATTTTATTTAGTTGCTATCCTATTTATTATATTTGACTTAGAAATTGCATTTTTATTTCCTTGGGCGATTTCACTTGGAAATATTGGTTTGTTAGGTTTTTCTTCAATGATGATTTTTTTATTTATACTTACTATTGGTTTTATATATGAATGGAAAAAAGGTGCTCTAGACTGGGAATAAAGATTTAATTAAAATGAATAATAAAACTGATACAGTTCCAGAAGAATTTAAACAACTTGCTGAAGATTTTAGTAAAAATGGATTTATAACAACTTCATTAGATAATTTAATTAATTGGTCTAGATCTGGATCATTACACTGGATGACTTTTGGTCTTGCTTGTTGTGCAGTAGAAATGATGCAAACAGCTATGCCAAGATATGATCTAGAAAGATTTGGTGCAGCTCCAAGAGGTTCTCCAAGACAATCTGATGTTATGATTGTTGCTGGAACATTAACTAATAAAATGGCACCAGCTCTTAGAAAAGTTTATGATCAAATGCCTGAACCAAGATATGTAATATCAATGGGTAGCTGTGCAAATGGTGGAGGTTATTATCATTATTCATATTCTGTTGTTAGAGGTTGTGACCGAATTGTTCCGGTAGATATATATGTACCTGGTTGCCCACCGTCAGCAGAAGCTTTGTTGTATGGGATACTTCAACTTCAAAAGAAAATTAGAAACAAAGGTTCCTTCACTAGATAATCATGAATAATTTAGAAGACTTAGAAAAAAAAATCAATTCAGAGTTAACAACTAAAATTAATAATACTGACATTAAACATGGTCAATTATATATTGAGATAGATAAAGATGACTTAATAGATGTAACTCTTTTTATTAAAACAAATCAAGATACTAAATTTAGACAACTCATGGATATAACAGCTGTTGATTATCCAGAAAATCCACAAAGATTTAAAATGGTTTATTTATTTTTAAGTCATGAATTTAATCAAAGAATTATTTTAAGCTATTTGATTAATGAAAATGAAGTTATTTCATCTTTAACAAGTATTTTTCCTGGAGCAAACTGGATGGAAAGAGAAGTTTTTGATATGTATGGCGTATCTTTCAAAGATCATCCAGACTTAAGAAGAATATTAACAGATTATGGTTTTGAAGGCCATCCTTTAAGAAAAGATTTTCCTTTAACAGGACATACTGAGGTCAGATATAGCGAAGATCAAAAAAAAGTTATTAATGAACCAGTCAAGTTAGAGCAAAATTATAGAAATTTTGATTACGAAAGTCCTTGGGAAGGAACAAAGTACATTAAAGAAAAAATTGAAAATAATGACAAAAAAAATTAAAAATCTTAATCTAAATTTTGGACCACAACACCCAGCAGCACATGGTGTTTTAAGATTAATTTTGGAACTTGATGGAGAAGTAGTTGAAAAAGCTGATCCACATATAGGGTTATTGCATCGAGGAACTGAAAAATTAATTGAAAACAAAACTTATATGCAGGCAGTACCTTACTTTGATCGATTGGATTATGTTGCACCTATGAACCAAGAGCATGCTTTTGCACTTGCTATAGAAAAAATTTTAGAAATCGATGTTCCTATAAGAGCTCAATTTATTAGAGTTATGTTTTGTGAAATAGGAAGAATTTTAAGTCATATTTTAAATGTTACTACTCAGGCACTTGATGTTGGTGCTTTAACACCATCTTTATGGGGCTTTGAAGAAAGAGAAACTTTAATGACTTTTTACGAAAGGGCTTCAGGATCGAGACTTCATGCAAATTATTTTAGAGCAGGAGGTGTTCATCAAGATTTGCCTCATGGTTTAGAAAATGATATTGCAAAATTTTGTCAAACATTTCCAAAAATTATTGATGATTTAGAAAGTTTATTAACTGATAATAGAATTTTTAAACAAAGAAATGTCGACATAGGTATTGTTACAAAAGAAGATGCGTTAGATTATTCATTTTCAGGAGTAATGATTAGAGGATCTGGTGTACCATGGGATTTAAGAAAATCTCAACCTTATGATTGTTATGATCAATTAGACTTTAAAATTCCAGTTGGTAAAAACGGAGATTGTTACGACCGATATTTGTGTAGAATTGAAGAAATGAAAGAGAGTGTTTCTATAATTAAGCAATGTCTTTTTAAAATGGAAAAGGGACCGATTAAATCTTTAGATGGAAAAATAAGTCCACCACCAAAGAAAGATATTAAACAATCTATGGAGGCTTTAATTCATCACTTTAAACTTTTCACAGAAGGTTACAGGGTTCCAAAAGATGAAATTTATACAGCTGTTGAAGCACCAAAAGGTGAGTTTGGTGTATATTTGATTTCAGACGGTTCTAGCAAGCCTTATAAATGTAAAATTAGAGCACCAGGATTTTCACATCTTCAATCAATGGATTATCTAATAAAAGGACATATGTTAGCTGATGTTCCTGCGGTATTAGGTTCTTTAGATATAGTATTTGGAGAGGTTGACAGATGAGTTTGAGAAGACCAGCTAAAGATCAACCTGAAATTTTTGAATTCAATTCATCTTCATTAGAAGCTGCAAATACTATTGTATCAAAATACCCTAAAGGAAAACAGCAAAGTGCAGTAATGGCTTTACTTTATATAGCTCAAAAACAAAATAATAACTGGATACCTTTAGCAGCAATGAAATGTATCGCTAAGTTTTTAGATATGCCTTATATCAAGGTTTATGAAGTAGCTACGTTTTATACAATGTACAATTTATCTCCTGTTGGAAAATATTTTGTTCAAGTATGTACAACAACACCGTGCATGATTAGAGGTGCTAATCAATTAGTTGAAGCCTGTAAAGAAAAAATTTCAAAAAATGAAACTGAATTATCAGATGATAAAAGTTGTTCTTGGATGGAAGTAGAATGTTTAGGTGCATGTGTTAACGCACCAATGATGCAAATTAACGATGATTACTTTGAAGACCTTGATAAAGAAAAAACATTAGAAATTTTAGATAAAATTTTAAAAGGAGAAACACCTAAGCCTGGATCATATAGAGGACGTGTGAATAACGAACCTGAAAATAACAGAAAAACACTTATGGATTTAAAAAATGCTTAAAGACAAAGATAGAATATTTCAAAATTTATATAATGATCAAGGTTCAGACATTGCTTCGTCTCAAAAAAGAGGAGACTGGGTCGGTACAAAAGATTTGGTAGACAAAGGAAGAGATTGGATAATAAATGAGATTAAAACTTCCCAATTAAGAGGAAGAGGTGGAGCGGGATTTCCAACAGGATTGAAATGGTCTTTTGCTCCTAAAGAAGTTGGATCTAGACCACATTACTTAGTTATTAATGGTGATGAATCTGAGCCAGGTACATGTAAAGATAGAGATATACTAAGATTTGAACCTCATAAATTAATAGAAGGATGTTTGATAGCAGCCTATGCAGTTCAAGCACATGTTTGTTATATCTATATTAGAGGAGAATATTTTATTGATGGCGAAAAACTTCAAGCTGCAATTAATGAAGCTTATGAAAAAAAATTGATTGGTAAAAATGCAGCTGGAACTGGTTGGGATTTAGATATTTATATTCATTATGGTGCAGGTGCATACATTTGTGGTGAAGAAACTGCTTTACTAGAAAGTATAGAAGGAAAAAAAGGTCAGCCAAGATTAAAACCTCCTTTTCCTGCACTAATTGGTCTTTATGGGTGTCCAACAATAATTAATAATGTAGAAACAATAGCAGTAGTGCCTACTATTTTAAGAAGAGGTGGAGAATGGTTTGCTTCTTTAGGTAGAGAAAAAAATACAGGTACAAAAATCTTCTGTATCTCAGGTAATGTTAACAATCCATGTAATGTTGAGGAAGAAATGAATATTCCTTTAAAAGAACTAATTGAGGTTCATGCAGGTGGAGTTATTGGTGGTTGGGATAACTTACAAGCTGTTATACCCGGTGGTTCATCAATGCCATTAATTCCAAAAAAAAAGTGTGAAACATTAACTATGGATTTTGATTCATTAATGGCTGAAAAAAGTGGCTTAGGAACTGCAGGAATAGTTGTTATTAACAAAGATCAAGACATAATAAAATGCATGGCAAGGATAGCAAGATTTTATAAACATGAAAGTTGTGGTCAATGTACACCTTGTAGAGAAGGCTCTGGATGGATGTGGAGAATGCTTGAAAGAATGGCCGAAGGAAAAGCGTCAAAGGATGAAATTGAAATGTTAAGTGATGTAACTAATCAGATTGCAGGTCATACTATATGTGCATTTGGTGAAGGATCCTCTTGGCCTGTACAAGGTCTATTGAGACATTTTAAAAAAGAAATTGAAGAGAGAAACAATTTAGATCTAATAGTAGAGAAAAAGAATAATATTCCTTATTTAGTAGATCAACACTTATTGGATAAAAAAAATGCTTAAACTAAAAGTTAATGAAATCGAAGTAGAAGTTGAAGAAGGATTAACAGTTCTTCAAGCATGTGAAAAAGCTGGAGTTGAAATCCCAAGATTTTGTTATCATGAAAAATTGTCGATAGCAGGAAATTGTCGAATGTGTTTAGTTGAAATGGAAAAATCTCCAAAACCAGTAGCATCATGTGCTATGCCAGCCGCAGAAGGTATGAACATAAAAACAAATACTCCTCTAGTTGAAAAAGCTAGAAAAGGAGTAATGGAATTTTTACTTGTTAATCACCCTTTGGATTGTCCAGTTTGTGACCAAGGTGGTGAGTGTGATCTTCAAGATCAATCTATGTTTTATGGTGTTGATAAATCTAGATTTAAAGAAAATAAAAGATCTGTTTCTGAAAAAAATATGGGGCCTTTAATTAAAACACAAATGACAAGATGTATTCACTGCACTAGATGTGTGCGATTTGCCACTGAAATTGCTGGTGTAGATGAAATTGGTGCAATTGGTAGAGGTGAAGATATGCAGATAACTACTTATTTAGAACAATCAATGCAATCAGAATTGTCAGCAAATGTTGTGGATTTATGTCCTGTTGGAGCTTTAACATCAAAACCATATGTTTTTGAAGCTAGACCATGGGAGTTAAAAAAAACTGAAACAGTTGATGTCATGGATGCTGTTGGATCTAATATTAGAGTTGATACGTATGATTGGGAAGTCAAAAGAGTTCTTCCAATTATAAATGAAGATATTAACGAAGAATGGATCTCTGATAAAACTAGATATGCTTGTGATGGATTATTAAATCAGAGATTAGACTCACCATTTATAAAATATAATGGAAAGTTTGAAAAAGCTTCATGGGATGAAGTTTATAAAATTCTTAAATCAAAATTTGAAAATACAAACAAGGATAATATTTGTGGATTTGTTGGTGATTTAACAAATATGGAAAGTGGATATATTTTTAAAGAGTTTTTTGATCGAACATTGGATAATAAAAACTATGAGTCTAGATCTGATAATAGATTTGTAAGTATTAACAAAAGAGAAAATTATCTATTTAATTCAAGTATCAATGGAATTGAAGAAGCAGATTTAATATTTTTAATTGGTGCTAATCCTAGATATGAAGCAACAATACTAAATGCTAGAATTAGAAAAGCTTATTTAAATAATAATACTAAGATTATTTCATTAAATGATGTGGGTGATTTAACTTATCCATATCAAAGTTTAGATGGTCAAACCCAAACAGTTAAAAATATATTTGATGGAGATAATGAAATCTCAAAAGAAATTATAAATGCTAAAAAACCATTAATAATTCTTGGAGAGTCATTATTAAATTCTAATTCATCTAATTATTTATTTAATGTAATTAAAGAATTTCTTGTTAAAAATAACAAGGTTTCTGAGACATGGAATTCATTAAACATCTTATCAACTGATGCTTCTACAGTTGGAAACTTTGATCTTGGAATATTAAAACAAGAAAACGATTTAATAGATAACCTTAAAAACCATAAATTTGATATTGTTTATTTGTTAGGACAAGACAATTTAGATTTTAATAAAAAAGACGAATTTATTATTTATCAAGGTAGTCACGGTGATAAAGGTGCTGAAGTAGCAGATATTATATTGCCTGGTTCTGCTTATACAGAACAAGATGGATATTTTACAAACTTAGAGGGAAAAATACAAAAATGTAACAAAGCATCTTATCCCCCAGGTGAAGCTAAAGAAGATTGGCAAATAATTAATGAGCTTGCAGAATTTATGAATAATCGAAAGTTATTTAACGATAAAGATGAATTAGAAAGTAGCATGTTTAATTACCTTAATTTACAAAAAGAAAAACAAAGTAATGAAAGTGATCAAACTAATATTTCTGAAAAACAAAATTTTATAAATGAAAATTTAAAAATTTTATTTAAAGATTATTATTTTTCTAATGTTGTTGCCAGATCTTCAAAAACAATGATTGAATGCAATAATGCAAAAATCAATTTTAAATCTACAGGCACCGAAGGTTAAAATGGAATATTTAAGTATTATTTTTCAGGAAGTTTATAAAATACTATTTTTATTAGTGCCTGTTCTAGTCTCTGTTGCTATGATAGTTTGGCTAGATAGAAGAGTTTGGGCTTTTGTGCAAAAAAGACAAGGTCCAAATGTGGTTGGTCCTTTTGGTTTACTACAATCACTTGCTGATGCTTTAAAATATATATTTAAAGAAATTATTATTCCATCAAGTTCTAATAAAGTAATTTTTATCTTGGCCCCAATAGTTACAATGACACTAGCATTAATTGCTTGGGCAGTTATTCCGTTTAGTGCCACTCAAGTATTAGCAGATATCAATGTTGGTGTGCTTTATTTATTTGCTGTTTCTTCTCTTGGTGTTTATGGAATTATCATGGGTGGGTGGGCATCAAATTCAAAGTACCCTTTTTTAGGAGCAATTCGATCTGCAGCTCAAATGGTATCTTATGAGGTCTCAATAGGTGTAATAATTATTAATGTTTTGTTATGTGTTGGATCACTTAATCTAAACGATATTGTTATTGCTCAAAAAAATTTGTGGTTTGTTATTCCATTGTTTCCAATGTTTGTTATTTTTTTTATTTCTGCTTTGGCTGAAACTAACAGACCTCCATTTGATTTACCAGAAGCTGAGGCAGAGCTTGTAGCAGGGTATCAAACAGAATACTCAGGCATGATGTATGCAATGTTTTGGTTGGGTGAGTATGCAAATATTCTTTTAATGTGTGCGATGGGAGCTATATTATTTTTAGGTGGATGGTTGTCACCTATAGATATGTACCCGTTTACTCTTGTTCCTGGTGCAATTTGGTTGATATTAAAGATATTATTATTATTTATATTATTTGCTTTAGTTAAAGCTATAGTTCCAAGATATCGATATGATCAATTAATGAGATTAGGTTGGAAAGTTTTTCTTCCATTATCATTAATTTGGGTGGTTTTAACATCAAGTTATCTGTTTTATTTCAACCTTTTGCCTGTGAATTAATTATGAAAATTTCGAGATTTTTAAAAACTATATTTATGGCTGATTTTGCAAGTGGCTTATTTATTGCTATTAAAGAAGTTTTTAAATCAAAAAAAACTATTAATTACCCTTTTGAAAAAGGAAAAATTAGTCCACGATTTAGAGGTGAGCATGCATTAAGAAGATATCCTGATGGAGAAGAGAGATGTATTGCTTGTAAGCTATGTGAAGCTGTTTGTCCTGCACAAGCAATTACTATCGAGTCATCTCAACGAGAAGACGGAAGTAGAAAAACTACCAGATACGATATTGATATGATGAAATGTATTTACTGTGGTCTATGTGAAGAGTCTTGTCCTGTAGATGCGATTGTTCAAGGTCCAAATTTTGAATTTTCTACAGAAACTAGAGAAGAACTTTATTATACAAAAGAAAAACTTTTAGATAATGGAGATAGATGGGAGAATATCTTAGCAGCAAATATTAAAGCTGATAATCCATATAGATAGTAGATGATCGCTCATTCCATTTTCTTTTATACTTTTTCAATTATTGCTGTCATTTCTGCAATAATGGTTACGGTTTCTAAAAATACTGTTCACTCTGTTTTTTTCTTAATCTTAGATTTTATAAGTATATCTTGTCTTTTTATTATGATTGGTGCTGAGTTTTTGGGCATGATAATGTTAATTGTTTATGTTGGTGCAGTAGCTGTATTATTTTTATTTGTTGTCATGATGTTAAATGTAGCACAACAAAAAAATCAATGGTTTGCTTCAGAAGAGAGTTCTAAGCATATACCAGTAGGCTTAATCATCAGCACAATTATCTTTTTTGAATTGATAATTGTTATTGGTGGATGGAAATATAAACCTGATTTATTTGATTTAAATAATGCAGTAAATAATTATAGTGTAAGTAATACTCATTCATTGGGGCAAGTTTTATACACGGATTATGTACATGTGTTTCAAATCAGTGGCATGATTTTATTAGTGGCTATGATTGGAGCTATAGTTTTAACATTTAGACAAAGAAAAGGTGTCAAAACCCAAAGTTATTTAAAACAAATTTCTCGAGAAAGATCTGAAGGTGTTCAAGTTTTAGATGTTGAAACCAATAAAGGGGTTAAAATTGATGACTGAAATTGGATTGGGACATTATTTAACCTTAGGTGCTGTAATTTTTTCAATTGGAATTATAGGTATATTTCTTAATAGAAAAAATATTATTGTAATTTTAATGAGTATAGAATTAATATTGCTTGCAGTTAATATAAATTTAGTTGCATTTTCAATCTTTCTGGGTGACTTAGCTGGACAAGTTTTTACTCTATTTATTTTAACAGTTGCGGCCGCGGAAGCTGCTATTGGATTAGCAATCATAGTTGTTTATTACCGAAACTCTGGAACTATACGAGTTGAAGAAATAGATAAATTGAAAGGTTAAATATGGAAATTTCAATTTTATTTCTTCCACTAATAGCATCAATTATTTCTGGTTTTTTTGGTAAATATATTGGTGACAGAAATTCTGAAATTTTAACGAGTGTTTTTGTAAGTATTTCTGCTATTTTATCTATTTTTGTACTTTACCAGGTAATTGTAAATCAATATGAAGAAAATATTGTTATAGCTACTTGGATCAATTCAGGCTCATTGGATGTTAATTGGTCGATGTTGATAGATCCTTTATCTGCTGTAATGCTTGTTGTTGTTACCTCTGTTTCATCATTAGTTCATATTTACTCTATTGGTTATATGTCTCATGATCCACATAAACCTAGGTTCATGGCATATTTGTCATTATTTACTTTTGCAATGTTAATGCTTGTGACAGCAGATAATTTCATACAACTATTTTTTGGTTGGGAAGGTGTAGGTTTGTGTTCTTATTTCTTAATAGGTTTTTGGTTTAAAAAGGAAAGTGCTAATGCTGCTGCAATAAAAGCATTTGTTGTAAATAGAGTAGGTGACTTTGGGTTTGCATTAGGAATATTCTTAATTTTTTATTTATTTGGTACAGTTAATTATTCGGAAGTTTTTCAGCAAGTTCCAACAGTAATAGATAAAAATTTATTATTTTTAGGTTTTGAAATTAAAGCAATAGATTTAATATGTTTGCTTCTGTTTATTGGTGCAATGGGTAAATCTGCACAAATTTTACTACATACTTGGCTACCTGATGCGATGGAAGGACCAACACCAGTATCTGCATTAATTCATGCAGCAACAATGGTAACAGCTGGAGTTTTTTTGGTTGTTAGGTGCTCACCTATCTTTGAATACTCACCACTTATATTAAATCTAGTTACTATTGTTGGGATGACGACAGCTTTTTTTGCAGCAACAGTAGCTTTGGTTCAAACAGATATTAAAAAAATCATTGCTTATTCTACTTGCAGTCAGCTCGGTTATATGTTTTTTGCAGCAGGTGTAGGTGCTTATAATGTGGCTATGTTTCATTTGTTTACTCATGCTTTCTTTAAAGCATTATTATTTTTAGGATCAGGTTCAGTAATTCACGCTTTTAAAGACGAACAAAACATTAATAATATGGGCGGTGTCTGGAAGAAATTACCTTATACATATGCATTGATGATAATTGGTACACTTGCACTTACTGGATTTCCTTTTCTATCAGGATTTTATTCTAAAGATGCAATAATTGAGTTTGCTTACTTAAAGGGAAATACTACAGGCTATTATGCAGCCGGAATTGGAATTTTTACTGCATTTCTAACATCCATATATTCCTGGAGATTAATTTTTAAAACTTTTCATGGAAAATATAATAATAAAGAAATTGATATTAAGGAAACACACGAGTCACCTTTAGTAATGTTGCTACCTTTAGTTATTTTAGCAATAGGTGCAATTTTTGCAGGTTATTTATTTAAAGATCTATTCGTAGGTCATGGTGGTGATAATCATTTTTGGGCTAATTCAATTAAGTTTTTAGAACCTTTAAGCTCCGAGCATCCACCTATGTGGTTTTTACTTTTAACACCTTGTCTCGTACTTTTATCTATACCTATTGCTTATTATTTATTTGTTAAAAATAAAGAATTACCTAATCAAATAGCCAATATTAATAAGCCTTTATATAATTTTTTAATTAATAAATGGTATTTCGATGAACTTTATGAAGTTATTTTTATTAGACCCTCTAAAAAAATAGGATTATTTTTATGGAAATTTTGTGATGTTAAATTAATTGATGGTTTTGGACCTGATGGAATTTCATTATTTATTAAAAAATGCTCAATTAAAGCAAGCAAATTTCAAAGTGGATTTATATATCAGTACGCCTTTATTATGCTGTTAGGCTTTTCTGCTTTATTAACTTTTCTAATTATCAGATAATGAACTTTCCAATTCTTTCATCTTTGATTTTATTACCTGTAATAGGTGCTTTGTTTTTGTTTTTTACCAAAGATAAGGATGGAAATAATTTAACAGCAAAATATGTTTCTTTGTTTACAACAGCAGTTAATTTTTTAATCTCAATTTATTTATGGATTTCTTTTGATCAATCTTCATCAAACTTCCAATTTATTGAGAACAGAGAATGGATTGATGGATTTATCAACTACAAAGTTGGTGTTGATGGAATTTCTATTTTATTTATAATCTTAACTACATTCATAACTCCACTATGTATTATTTCGGTAAACAACACTATAAAAACTAGATTAAGAGATTTTTTAATAGCTATATTAATCATGGAAAGTTTCATGATAGGAGTTTTTTGTGCACTTGATTTAGTTGTATTTTATTTATTTTTTGAAGCTGGTTTAATACCTATGTTTTTAATCATTGGTATCTGGGGTGGGCCTAAAAGAGTTTACTCTGCATTTAAATTTTTTTTATATACATTACTAGGTTCTGTTCTAATGTTGGTTGCTATTATCTCTATATATTGGATTTCAGGAACAACAGATGTCATGAAACTTTATGAACTTGGTATTGATGCAAAATATCAAAATCTTTTATGGCTGGCATTTTTTAGTTCATTTGCTGTTAAAACACCAATGTGGCCTGTTCATACGTGGTTACCTGATGCTCATGTGGAAGCACCAACAGCTGGTTCAGTGTTGCTTGCTGCAATATTGCTTAAGATGGCAGGATATGGGTTTATAAGATTTTCATTGGGACTTTTCCCTTTTGCATCTGAAGTATTTACACCTTTGATTTATGGTTTAAGTGTAATAGCAATTGTATTCACATCCTTAATTGCATTA
>ERZ802822.473-NODE-473-length-28365-cov-7.351280_pt1 | contig 28365 bp, 26 predicted proteins | sample MGYA00345649_ERZ802822 | MGnify/ENA primary metagenome ERZ802822 (study PRJEB30503, sample SAMEA104212359) | marine metagenome | biome: Westerlies Biome; feature: [SRF] surface water layer (ENVO:00010504) within the epipelagic zone...; material: water...
TATATGAATCCAGAAATTGCCCAAATAGAGCAACAAATCAAGAATTATACGATATCCAATTTGGACGAGTTAGAATCTTTTAGACTACAGTTTCTTTCTAAAAAGGGCTCTATCCAGGAACTATTCAAGTTGATGGGAACCATACCAAACCAAGAAAAAGCAGCTTTTGGCAAATCCTTAAATGAATTAAAAAAACTAGCTCAGGATACCTTCGATCAAGCTAAAGAAGCTCAACATAGCACACAAACTACTCAGGTATCTGCAATTGATGATATAAGCTTATCGCCTGAACCCTTACCTGTAGGCTCTATTCACCCTCTAACAAAGACGCTTCAAGAGATGAAAAATATCTTCTATCGTCTCGGGTTTAATATTGCAGATGGCCCGGAGGTGGAAGATGATTTTCACAACTTTACTGCTTTGAATTTTCCTCCAAATCATCCTGCAAGAGATACTCAAGACACCTTTTTTGTTAGAAAAGATGACGATCCAGGGATTCCAGACTTAGTATTGAGAACCCACACCTCACCTGTACAAATACGATTAATGGAGAAACAAGCCCCTCCTATTCGATCTATAATGCCTGGCAGAGTGTACAGAAATGAAGCAGTGTCACCAAAGTCGTACTTTCTTTTTCATCAAGTAGAAGCACTTTATGTTGATCGCCATGTAAGTGTAGCTGACTTAAAAGAATCCCTCATTACTTTTGTGAAGCTAATGTATGGTTCTGATGTCATCTATCGTTTACGTCCAAGTTACTTCCCTTTTACAGAGCCCAGTCTTGAAATGGATATTTGGTGGGGCAGTAAAACCACCGGAAAATGGTTGGAGATTCTAGGATCAGGCATGGTTGATCCTAATGTATTTATAGCAGCTGGGGTAGACCCTGAAATATATTCTGGCTTTGCTTGGGGTATGGGCGTCGAACGTATTGCTATTTTGAAATATGGAATAGATGACATTCGTACTTTTTATGAAAATGATATTCGATTTCTTCATCAATTCATCTAATGATCAAGTCATCTAAGATGACTACAAATACCTAAACACTCGTATTGCCGAACACTCTATTGATTACGCCTTTATGAAATTATCCTATAACTGGTTAAAAGAATATGTATCCCTTCCCGAAAACGTCCAAGAGACTGCCGATACACTTACGTTAATTGGTCTTGAAGAAGAAGAAACTCAACATCTTGGTGCGTCATTAGATCAAATTATTGTTGGTGAAATTCGTGCTGTTACTCCTCATCCAGATGCTGATCGTCTATCCATATGTATGGTGTTTGACGGAGATAAGGAGTTACAAATTGTATGTGGAGCTAATAATGTCGCAACTGGTCAAAAAGTACCTGTGGCACCCGTTAATTCTACCCTTCCAATTAAAGATGAACAAGGGCGTTCAATAAAAATTAAAAAAACAAAATTACGTGGTGTTGTTTCAGAAGGTATGATTTGTGCCGAAGATGAACTGGGTATTTCCGATGATCATGCAGGTATTATGGTACTCCCCTCAGACACAACCCCAGGAATCCCATTGAGTGAACTTATTAGTAGTTATCAGGATAGCGTAATTGAAATCGCGATAACACCTAACCGCCCAGATGCAACCTCACACATCGGAGTGGCCCGTGATCTTTCCGCAAAATGGGGTACTCCTCTTACCGTCCCCACTGTAACTATACCTGACCAGGTAGCTAACCAAGGCACGAACGTCACGATATCGATTGAAGACCCTCAAAAATGTAGCCGCTATGTGGGCGTTGTGATGGAAAACATTCAAGTATCCCCATCCCCTGCTTGGTTGAAAAATAGATTAGAAGCAATTGGTCTTCGTTCCATAAACAATATCGTCGACGTGACAAATTATGTTATGTATGAATGGGGACAGCCGTTGCATGCATTTGATGCAAACAACTTAAAAGGTTCTTCTATTCACGTTAAAAGCTTTGCGGAACCCTATGACTTTACCACTTTGGATGGGGTTACAAGGAAGGTACCAGGCGGAAGTCTGTTTATCTGTGACGATGAGCAAGCGGTTGCCATAGCTGGTATCATGGGCGGTGAAAACTCAGAGGTAAGCGAATCAACAACCACTATTGTACTGGAAAGCGCCTACTTCGATCCAAGTACCATCAGAAAATGTTCCAAGCAACTCAGCCTACAGACAGACGCTTCCTATAGGTTTGAACGCGGTATAGATTCCAATATCCAACTTACTGCGGCCATTCGAGCGGCTGATCTGATTAAAGAAATGATCCCCGAAGCACTTATTACCGAAACTATTGACCTACACCCTATACCCAAGAAAAGCTTGGAATTATCACTCAGAGTGTCCCGTGTTTATCAAATTTTAGGGGTCGAAATCGGCGAAGAATGGATCATCAACCAGCTAAACAGATTGGAAATTACAAGTAAACGAAGTGGTTCTGGAATGATTGAGTGTCATATCCCTAGCTTTAGACCCGACATTGAACGTGAAATTGATCTAATTGAAGAAATTGGTAGACTATACGATTATAACAATATTCCTTCGCCCACCAACGGTATTAACCTATCATCCAGTCCATTTTCTGATTGGGAATTAGACAAACAAAAAATTATTGAAACCCTTGTCGGTTTAGGGTTCAATGAAATTTACTCAAACTCATTAATATCGGAAGCTGAGGCCTCTCAATTTGGTGATCTTGATCAAATGATTGCCACATTAAATCCGCTTACCAAAGATATGACCACACTACGGCCGTCTTTGCTTCCAGGATTCTTAAAAGCGAGTTCGTATAATAAAAACCGGAACGCAAAGGGCTTGCGGTTTTTTGAACTAGGCAATGTGTTTTTCAATGATGAACAGGGTACTTTTCACAAAGGCATTGGAGAACAAACGCACGTTTTAATTGGTCTAGCTGGGCAAAAACAAGAGGACCACTGGCAAAGCCCTTCGTCGAAGTATACTTTTATGGATCTAAAATCATCGGTCCAATCCTTATGGGTTTCACTGGGACTAGATCATAAAATTAAAGAAAAGTTAGATGGATACAACAGTCTACAATATTACATAGGCAAGCATTACATAGGTAATCTATCCCAAGTAAATAAATCTCTTCAAACTATTTATGAATTAGACGAGGCCGTTTACTTCGCAGAGTTCAACGTTCAATTGATTCACGAGGTGCGGCGGGAAGTAGGAGTACCTACATTCTCAAAAATTCCAAAGTACCCTGGTATCGAATACGATATCGCATTGGTTATGGACAAGGAAATCGCTGCGGGTACCATTGAGGCTGAAATTAGTCAAATGGGGACAAAGCTACTTAATAAGATCCGTATTTTTGATGTGTATGAAGGTGAAAATATACCCGAGAATAAAAAGAGTATTGCTTACCGAATGTACTTTTTGGACCCAAATAAGACATTGAATCTCAGCGATATAGAGCCTATAATTGATAAGGTTGTAAGATCATTAAATAAGAAGTATACTATAGAATTAAGATCATAATTCTATGAACGTAACGTCCGAACATACTGAACGCTTTAAAGAACTATTAGAAGAAGTATACACCGAGGTAGACCTGCTCAAAAAACAATTGAAAGAAGCTAAAAGAGAACAGCTTCATTTGATCAAGAAACTCGAAGAAGAGCGTGGAAAACAAACGGATATTTTCTCAGCAATCAGCGAATCTGAACGCTTAGCAATGCGCCAGCAAATTACTTCTATGATCCATAAAATTGACCGTCACTTAGAAAGCAACTAACTTGTTGAATGGACTATTGTGAAATCACTTAAAATATCCATACTAGGTAAGCAGTACCCGCTCATGGTTGAGGATCATGAAGAGGAGAATATGCTCAACATATGTCGATATGTGGACGAAAAATTCCAGGAGTATCGTCACCAACTAATCAAACAACCCGAATCAACCGTAATGGTACTCGCTGCCTTAAGTATTGCAGAAGAATTGTTTGAATTAAGGCAACAACTATCCGAATCCGAGAAGAACGAGACGGTAATGATGAAACGAGTAAATTCAAAAATTGAGCAACTTCTCGAAGACATTAGAGGATAATTTGTGCCAAAATCTATGACCACCCTATTTATTGGAGACATTGTTGGAGAAGAAGGGTTGGGAGTAGTTCGTAGCTTTTTGCCCTCTCTGATTCAAAAACACAAAGCTGATTTTGTCATAGCAAACGGCGAAAATTCTCATGAAGGCCATGGCATAAATGACTCGATTATAAAAGAATTACTCAGCTTAGGCGTTCATGTGGTTACCGGTGGGGACCACTCATTTGACAAATGGAAGGTGTTTCCATATATGAGAAGCAACAACCATATATTAAGGCCCCTTAACTACCCTCCTGGCAATGCTGGTTTTGGCTACGGTATATATTCTATTCCCTCAGTGAATGTTCCCATTGGAGTTATTAATATCCAAGGTAGAACCTTTATGAAAGCCATTGATGACCCATTTAAAGCGGTTGACTGGGCCATTGATCAAATTCAAAAAGAAACCTCACTTATTTTTATCGATTTTCATGCCGAAGCAACTGCTGAAAAAGTCTCTATGGGTTGGCACGTAGATGGACGAGCTTCTGTATTGGTTGGAACTCGCACTCACATCCCTACTAATGATGCTCGTATCCTTCCCAAAGGTTTGGGCTATTTAACTGACGCAGGTATGACTGGCTCCTATGGCGGATCATTGGGAATGGATGTGAAAGTTGCCATAAAACGATTCACAACAGGAGTTCATCAAAAATATAGAGCGGCAACTGGAGACGCTCATATAAGTGCTGTTTTAGCAAAAATTGATATTGAAAGTGGGACTTGTAAGGAAATACGCCCAGTGATATTTCCAGAATTTAATCAAGTGTCCGAATAACCCAATAGATATTGAATTCACTACTTACTATTACCGATGTCAAAAAAAGTTTTACAGCACCAGAAAATGGCGTAGTTCGTGTTCTAAATGGAGTGAACCTACAAATAAACCAGAAAACGATTACCTCCATCATTGGTTCATCTGGAAGCGGTAAAAGTACCCTCTTACATATTATTGGGGGCTTAGATCAGGTAGACTCAGGCGTGGTAGAATGGAAAGGTGATGATATAACTCGTTGGGACGATGAAAAAATGGCCACGTTCAGAAATAATGAAATGGGATTTATATTCCAATTCCATCACTTGTTACCCGAATTCAGTGCAATAGAAAATGTTATGATACCCGCCATTATTCAAGGCAAATCAGAAAAAGAAAGTAATCGCTTGGCTAAAGAACTCCTAGATGAATTTGGGCTAAGTCACAGAACTGAGCACCGTCCCAATCAACTTTCTGGTGGGGAACAACAAAGAGTCGCTATGGCTAGAGCTCTAATTAATAAACCTGCCCTCTTACTAGCGGATGAACCTACGGGTAACTTGGATGAAAAAAATTCAACTACGGTACTTAATCATTTACTTACCCTTAGAGATCGATTTAATGTATCTATACTCATGGTAACCCATGATAAAAGCATTGCCGAAGGGGGTGATTTTGTATACGAAATGACCGACGGTAAATTATTATCGGTATAATACTACCTAAAGCACCACAATACATATTTGTATCGGTATAACATCGCCCTCAGAACCATATATTATACAAATCTATTCAAACTGGACAATTTAGGTTTTGCTTAATGCACAAAGCACCGTATTTTTGGCTACTAAAATTTAACATTACATGTATTATGGCAGATTCAAAAAACGACGATTTAACTCAAGACCCTCTCATTCAGTGGTTTGAAAAAACCAATGAATATATACAGTCCAATAAAACATCTATTATTGGTGTTGCGGTTGCTATTGTGGTATTTACTGGATCAATCATAGGGTATTCGTTTTATTCATCTTCACAAGAGGAACAAGCACAACAGCTTTTATCCATTGCGGAAGGCTATTATGCTGAAGGGGATTACCAAAAAGCTTTAGATGGGGATAGCTTTGAATTGACCTACGGCTTCCGTGCCATTGCAACCGATTTTTCAGGTACCTATGCGGGTAATCTAGCAAGCTATTACTCTGCTATTTCAGCCTATCAGTTAGGTAATATTGAGCAGGCAATAGGGTACATCGAATCGTTTGAGGTTCCTGAGGGTATTTTAGGTGTTGGGGCTAAAAATCTACATGCCAAACTTTACTTAGCCAATGGTGATATGGAATCAGCTGCCAAAACATTTGAAACAGCTGCTCGATGGGACAACAATGAAGCAACCACTCCTGACAATTTATTGAGCGCAGCGGAGTTATACGCTGAATTAGGGAATACTACCAAAGCAGCTGATTTAGTAGAAGAGATACTAACCCAATTTCCAAGTAGTAGTCAAGAGTCTCGAGCTGAATTCCTCAAAGGTAATTTGGCCATTCAATAAATATTCAGCCCTCATTTTTAAGCTGAATATATTTCGATAAGTAGCGATGTGCTAACTGTGAGTTCTGTTCGAGCATAAGCTTGATTGGGTGTTGAATTCTGCTCTTCCCCTCTAACATGTTATTCACTTGGGCAATAAATGCATTCCCATATTCCGTATCTAGCCGCTGCTCTAGTTTTTTATGGTCAGGAAAATCCCATTTGCTTTGTGCAGATGTACTCAAGGATTTCACCGCAGATTGCTTAAATTCTTCTACCGTTTTGGCTACATATCCAGGAAAATCTACTCCATCTAAATGCACACTAAGCCCTTCACTACCTATAGGGGTAGTTACGACAGGTAATTCCATTGAGATGGCATCCAATATTTTTCCCTTTACTCCTGCACCAAAGCGTAAAGGAGCTAACAAAACCCCATATGCTGCTATAGTAGAGTATACATCATCAACCCTACCCTTCATATGAAAACCTATCGATGGATTATGTAGGCGTTCCATTGTTTCATCCATATACGCTCCATAAATATGACACTCACTATTTACATCCCCTTGACGACTCAATGCTTTCTTAATATGTGGCCATAATTGATACCGTAAAAAATGTACGGCATCTCTGTTGGGTGCGTGCTTGAAGTTGCCAATGAAGCATGCATGAGTGCTCATATCATTATTTAAAGGCCCAGATTGCCCAAATAGTCTACAAGAAAGTATAGGCAGATACATTAGTTGATTGGTCGGTATGCCATAATACTTCTGTGCATAGTAAAGTTCAACATCAGATACCACAAGACTCAGATCTGATCGGTGCATGCTTACCATCTCACGGAGCGCAATAGTGTTGTAAACAGATGTAGGTTGAATTTCATGCTCAGCCACATATAAATGAGTCAGTCTCCCCTTTTTTTCTAGCTCTTCTAGGCTTAATTGCCTGGCACGACGTAAACCGTGTAAGTCTTCCGTATCTAATATTCGAATGGCCTTAGGGCAAGCTTCCATTACATGCCACGAAAATTGCTCTTCCGTCGGATATCGATCAAAAACAATCACATCCGGATTTATTTGGGCTAATTTAGCCCTAATCTCGCTACTGTTAGGATCTAAGTTGTGCCTATAAACCCCGTCTAGGTCTTCATACAAGGCAGAATAATGCCCATGCTCCGCAGTTGAACTAAGGTGGAGTTCAAAGCCTTCTCTAATAAACAACCTGATCAGATAATCCAACCGCACACCAGCTGCAGATGAGGATGGTTCTGGCCATACCAAACAAAAAAACAGTGCTTTCATTAGTTAAAACTAAATCGAATAGTTGAGCTAAATCCTGGTTGAATTACAATCGACTTGCGAATAATTAGGCTCTCAGGCTTATTATAAGGCACCCAACTGCCTTCATCCCATCTCTGGTTAGCATTGGTGTCCAAATATAGCCGAAGACTATAGGTAGATGCGCTCAGTGAATCTAGTTGAAAACGTTCTAAGAACTGGCCTTGCTTGAGTAGTCGGCCTTCCTGAGTGCGTAGTTCATAGGTAATAGGTTCTGTGGAAAGAGAATCGTTAGGGCCAATCATTTCAACTAGTTCTATTGCTCCCCAATTGCTCGGACCAGAAACTGCAAAAGGTGCCAACACCCTTCGTTGAGTTCTCGGGTTCCAAGCAAGAAATTGGTAATCTACCCCATCCAACCACTCTGTATCAGGATACAGAACCAAACGATTCGTTGCAACAACACCCTTAGACCAGCTCTCGCGCTCTACCACGCCTTCTATAATTCGTAGGGAGTCGATAATGGCCGCATTACGAATAGGCGCAGCGTACTGCAACTCCACAGAATCACTCATTCCTAATAAACCTTGAGGACGTACTCCGATAAATCGTTGAATCGTTGTGTCTGCCGCTCCTGAACCAAGGAGATCTTGCGTAAAGGGTTCCATAGCATTACCAAACAAGTCCTCAAATCCTCTTATTCTTAATTCATACACGCTATCCTGCAGAAGCGGCCTACTAGATTGTGCAAAAACAATGCTAGGATCCGCTGGTGCTATATACAAAGGTGTAGCTGAAAACTCAGTTCCATCAAAGCCTGCTTCTAAGGTGATTTGACCAGTAAATTCATTCATAATCGCCTCGGAAAAACGAATTCGAAGTCGACTGCTTGAAAGTAAACCTACCCCTAAAACCTCTGGGCGCACAGTGTCAGCCTCCATTATGTACATGGAAGCTAAGGTGTCAATAACCCCGTTTTGCACATTAAGTGAACGAATATTAAATGCATGAGCAGATTCTAACGATGAGTCCCAGATTTTGTTTCTGTTGCGATCTTCAAAATGAACAATACTGTACTCAGTTTCACGTACATAGTTAAATCGAAATGTACCTCCAGTGTCTGTTTCCGTTCGATAAATTGCTTTTTGCTGTACATCATACGTATTGGGAAATAAAAAAACTTCCTTTCCTTCAAGGCCTTTTCCCGTTTCTGCATTCAATACTTTACCTACCAAGCCACCTGTGTCTATTTGATCCCCTGTTGAAAAGGCAATGACCTCAGAGGCACCCATGGCATTATTTCGTGTATCTGAGACTTTATTGCCTAAAGTAATTAAAAGTGTGGTTGAATCAGGTAAAGGTGAGTTAAAATCTATGAATAATGTCTTTTTTTTCCAGGATAATTGATAATCTATACCGATATCGGGCTCGATTTGTAAATTTGACGACAAAGAGTTTCGATTCACATATTCTGAAAACTCAATTTCTACGCGTTGCGAGCTAACGCCTGTTTGTAGATTTTGCGGTATAGACCGAATTATACTAGGACCTTCTTTGTCCGTAGGCCCTCCCGTCGGAGCAAGAGGAGTTGCACAGGAATGCAAAGAAATCAGTAACAAAACCAGGCAAATCTTCGTTAAACCGGCTATATAATTCATGGTAATTTTTTCATGTTTCACACTACAATATAAAAGGTTGCACTGAAAGTTTTGTATACTTCCACCGATGAATAATACCACAATTATCAACTTCATCCGTAGTTAAAATGCCTTACGTATTCTTCTTAAAACGACGAATGACTTCAGTTTTATGGTTACTGTGTTTATTTTTATTTCAGGTTTCCTGTGCCTCATATCTTTTGGATGAAACACAAGAGGAGATTAAAGACGCAGTCTATGATCAGCGCTATAGTGAGGCTATTGTTAATTTAGAAGAGTCAAAAGAAAAAGAAATCTATAAAGAAAAAGATTCTATCCTTTGGAATCTAGAAATGGGCATGCTAAACCACTACAATGGTGCCTATGAAGAGAGTAACAAGTATTTTTCAGATGCTGAAATTGCCATAGAACAGGCCTTCACTAAAAGTATTAGTCGGGGTGTTTATGCTTTCCTTGGAAACGATAACCAACTTCAATATGACGGAGAACCCTACGAAGAATTCTATCTTCATGCCTTCAAGGCCTTAAACTATATTCATTTAAACGAAATAGATGCTAGTCTTGTCGAAATTCGAAAAATGGTCTATAAAATCGACCAACTCAATATTCAACTACGAGGGCTTGCCGACACTTATGCCAGTTCAGACACCCTTGAGAGCTCGATTGACTGGGATACTAAAGACATAAACGTCCAAAACTCCCCATTTGCTCGGTACCTAGCGGCTAATCTATTTGCGGCCCTGGGCGATGTAGATGCCGCTCGGATAGAGCGTGAGCAATTCACTAAAGCCATAGCTGAACACTACCGCCTAATCGATTTTTCATCCCAAACGGACACCAGCCTCAAACAATCAAACAGAAATGTAACACCAGATTGGAATCTAGGCCCAAATAATAACGTGCTTCTGCTGAGTTTCACAGGTATGGCCCCTGAAAAAATACAACAAGACCTGCGAGTCTATAATGAGTATTGGGAGACTGAGCTAAAGGTCTCTCTACCTATTCTTAATCCTTATCGCTCGAAGATAATGGGGGTTCAAATTTGGGTTGGAGATTCACTAATGGGGCACAGTATACTACTTGAGTCCATGCACGAAATAGCACAAGAAGTCTACAGCTCGAAAATGCCCATTATATACGGGCGAGCCTTACTACGAGCCATATCAAAATATTCTGGGACACGTTGGGTTGAGAATATGCCGGAAGAGGAAGATTCGTTTTTTGCCCATTTATTAGAATTTGCAGGATTCCTTTACAAAGAAGGTTCTGAAAAAGCAGATCTACGTTCCTGGTCCAGCCTTCCTGGAAATGTATTTGCCCATGCCTTCCAGTTAGATCCTGGCTCGTATGAAATCGAGTTTCGATATATAAACAAACAAGGGCTAGCCATATACTCCGAATTTAGAGACATTCAAATAAACCAGAAAAAGTCAGTACACCTGCTTGAAACGCATCTAGCATATTAATGCAATAGCTACTAAGCATATGAACCCGTATTATTATTCACAGATTACTAACGCAAAATAATCCCACTATGAAAACAACCATTAGCCTTAGCCTTTTTGTACTTCTAATCATTGGCATTCAATGTAAACCAGTAAACACTATCAGCCGAATATCCCCGGATAGCACAACCGAATTATCCGGTAAATGGAATGACACAGACGCCCGATTGGTCTCCGAGGAAATGATTGGTGATGCCCTAAGTAATCGATGGTTAAGCAACTACACTGAATCTGCAGAAAAACCACCTCTTGTTATCGTTGGAACCGTTCGAAACGAAAGTATGGAACACATCGATACCGAAGTAATCACTAAAGAAATGGAACGGGCATTCGTGAATTCCGGATCAGTAACCTTAGTTGCAAATGCATCAGAACGAATGGAAATTAGAGATGAGCGACTAGACCAGCAGAGCTACTCCTCCTTAGAGAGCATGAGTGCTATGGCAAGAGAGCTAGGTGCCGATTATATGCTCATCGGAAATATCAGTTCTATCCTGGATGATGCACCCGATGGTCGAACCACTGCTATATTCTATACCGTGAATTTAGAACTCATCGATATAGAAACGAACGTTAAAGTGTGGATTGGAAACAAAAAAATCAAAAAACTAATTGAACGTAGGAACTATCGCGGATAACTATATAGACTCACCTACATTCAATAACGGCTGAATAGTATAGCAGAAATCTGCTTAATACACACTAATGCCTCTAAGCTACGGCTGCTGTTCAATTAAATATAAGGTTCACTTTATGCGTTTTGACTACGGAATCATAGGTGGAGGACTCTCAGGTTGTTTACTTGCTTATTATTTAATAATGCAAGGTAAACGAGTACTTTTAGTTGAACGTAATACCATTGGATCTGGAGCTTCAGGTACTCCCCTTGCAATGATAAATCCTGCAACAGGTAGGTTTGCTAAAAAAGGATTTAAAAGTTTAGAGTCAATTGCCCAAATAGACGCCTTACAGCAGTTAAGTCCGTTTTCCAAGGCGCAAAATTTTATTCAAAACAGAGGTATAATCCGACCTTGCTTTGACGCAGAAATAGCTCAAAAAACCCACCAAAATTATCTTTCAGATCAATGGGGTAAAGGAGTTGCAGAATGGGTGACCCCGGAAGAAGTAGCTGAACGATTTCCTTTGATTAACCCTAACTTTGGGGCCTTGATTGTACACAATGGGTATGTTGTTAATCCTAAAATGTACCTTCAAAATCTGATAAATTGGCTAAGTGATCAACCTAACTTTTCATTGCTGGAAGAGTATGAGAGCTTTACCTCTCAATCACGTAAAACGAGTCATGCTGAACAACTCGCAGACCCCAATTATTGGGTATTTAGAGATGAAGATATTGAGATGCAAGCGGATATTATTATCCACTGCACCGGTGCAGAAGAAATGATCAAAGCAATGATACCTGGTGTAATTGTGAAGGGACAAACCTTGCAATTTAAGTTAGTAGATCCAACCTATGAGGACAATTCACCCTTGCAGGTGGTTACAAATCAGAGTAATCAAACAAATAACTGGAGTTCATTTCTGAAAGAATACGCCATCAGCGCACAGGGGTACTTATGTTCATTGGATGGTAGTAACTTGGTGATGGGAAGCACCTATGAACATCGATTTCCCGGTCCATTACCGGACTCAAAAGGCAACCTCTATCTTAAAAACAAACTGGATAGAATACATGAGAGGCTATCCAGCAGAATTGTTCAAGAATCTATGTGGGCGGGCTTCCGATTCTCTACCCCAGACAGAATGCCTATTATAGATGAATTACCTACTTACAAGGGGCATTACGTGTTTAGAGGCTTAGGCTCAAAAGGGCTTTTATATAGTCATTACTATGCAAAGGTATTCTCAATCTATTTATGTGGTAAAGGCTTTCTTTCAAAAGAAGTAAGATTAAGCAGATTCAAGTAATTAATAGTTATTTAAAATCGAAGTATTAGCCCGCTTAATGCACCAGATAAGCTAGCTCCACCAATGCTAGAGTCTGTGACAATCAGTCCTCCTATGGAAAATTCAAGGTTTTTTAAATCAATCCCCAGACCAGTAGAAAAGGCAGTAGACGTTCCGCCACCAATTCTAGTACCAAATCTTATAGGTATGAAATCGAAAAATCTATATTGTGTACCAAAAGTAAAGATAGGTTCAGTAACGTTATTACTAATCTCATTAAATCCATATGAAATATCACCCGAAACAAGCAATTTACCTACTATTAAAGCTGCTCCTAAATTTACAGTTGCCGGTAATTCGTAAGAGTTTTCAACAGAACTTTCTGAAGTAAAGTTACCATAAATATCATTTTGCAAACTATCAGCTAAATCATTAAAAAAATTAGTTGGATCATCATCTCCTATTTCGGGATCAAACTCAAAGGTACCTTTTCCATTGAATACCATAGGATTATTGTTGTATGATATTGTTCCTTGATCAGTTAATGATAGAGAAACTCTTAATTGCTGATTTTTGTCTAATACATTCAAAATAGGTAGTGAAACATCCATGGCCAGCGTTACACCTAAATCTAGACCTAAGCCTGACCCAAGGGTTCCTATATCAGAACCACTATAACCAGTATAGTCAGCAAACAAAGGATCTTTACCATCTGATTTTTTTTCTGCATATTCATCCAAATTATCCGATATCTCACCATAAGTATATAATTTGTAATCAAAATCGTGGATAATCAAGTTACCCTTGACGAAGGGAGAGTTAACTTGGAGTGTTGATGTAAAGTCAAATTCAAATGATTGTATGCCTATTAAATATTTAGGTGCAATTCCGACAAATATATCAATATCATTAATGAAAGGTAACTTCTTAATTATACCTTTAAATGGTATTGGCAAAGCTGTTGCATATCCAACTGAAACTTCAGCATATGATAAAAATTTGGTGTTAAGATCAAATGGATGTGGCTCTGAAAATTTATCTGAGTCTAATCCACTGAAAAATACATTAGCAAAACCTCTATTTATTGTAAATTCTTGATTGTTTCTAATCCTAGTTGCGATAGAAAAACCTGCTCTCTTAAAAAAGGGCAATGATTCTCCTCCCATAGCTGCACCGGTTGTTCTCTTCGAATAACCAAAGGGTACTATATCATTTGATATATTAATAGCTCTCTGATCGTTATCATTTGTTCCGAACCAAGAATCCAGCATGTCTTCTTGGACTTGTCCCTCAATTGTCAAACCTTTGGTTAAATACTCATTATAAACATTGATATTGATTAATGATCCGTCAAGGCTAATTCCAGTGCCCATAAACCCAAGCTGATTTAGATAAACAGATCCTTCATGATTATCTATCATGAGATTTGCTGGATTTAAAAAATTAGCATGATATCCATCAATTAATGCAACTCCACCCCCACCCATACCTAGGGTCATCGCATTGTAATGACGATTTTGTGCATTCGTGTTGTTATTTATAGAATACACAACTATGAATACCGCTAAAGAAATTAATTTATTACAATAATTTTTCATCTAGTTGTCTCCTATCACATTTTCCAACTCTAAGCTTGCTGAAATATCAACAGTTAATGAATCTGAAGATCTTAATTTAATTTCCGAATTATTAGAGGTATTTAGTTTTGCTGTGAAAACTATATATTTTGTTTGGTTAAATAGGTCAAACTGATCTTTTGTGAGTGATATAATAGTACTATTTATATTTGGTTCGCTAGAATATCTCGTTAAATCATCGATAGGTGAAGCTAGAACATTAATTGGATCATCATTAAGCATCGGGACATCAGTTAATTTTTCTTTAGATCCATCCAAAAATGTTAATTCAATTCCAAAACTTAATGGAATACTATTTTCATAATTAATAATTAATTGTCCCCCATTAATACCTAGTGGATCATCCTCTGATGGTAAATCAGCCAAGGCATCTGATTCTAATGTATCTGTGTAAGTAGCTGTATCAGATGTTTTTAAAGCTAATGGCAACTCAACTTCAAAACTTGGAGTAAATTCAAGTGGTGTTGTTATTAATGCCTCTCCACCATCTTCATTAATTACTGCTTTGCCGATGAATCTAATTTCTTTAGGTAAATTATTTAGGAAATCTATGACTGTTGAATTGTTCTGGTTAAATTCAATACTAGCTTCTATTAATTCTCCTGTTATACTTGGATATATTTCAAATTTAACCAACTCAGATGAAGTCAAATCAATGCCATTTTTCTGCAGTCCAGATATGTTATCAGACGCATTTACAAAATTTGAAGAACCTTCACTTCCAGTTAAATAAAATTCATTATCATTGCCATCAATACCCATAATTGAAGCATAAATTGATGTAGATAAACCTATGTTTGACGAATAATTAATTGACAGTTTTGCTTGGGTGAATTCTAAATTCTCCAGTTTACTCGATAAATCTTCTAAACCACTGATCTCAATTATTTCTGCTTCTGTTTCATTATATAGATCTATGATTTCAGCACCATTAGCATTGTCATCTTCACCCAATAGTACTGTTTTAGATTTTAGAACACCGTATGCCTCAGCCACTTTTATATTTGTAATTGAAACACCAGATGATACAGAATGCAATTCATTAACCTTCCGAAATCTGTCACTTAGAGGCAGCGTTTTTGTATTTTCAGTAATTGCTCTTATTGAGTAACTAACTTGATTATTAGTGGCATATAATCTATATCCAGCTAAATCAATCGATTTTGCTAGTGTACTTGATTTTCTTTCAATCTTGTCCCCACCAACATAAGAAATAACTAATCCGTCCGATTCTGTATATGGTGCTTTTCTAATTGAATTAAATGTAATAAATAACTCTTCCACTGTAAGGTCTAAATCGCTAACAATAGGATCAATATCAATTACACCGGACTCTAGTTCTACATAATGTTCAGCACTAGTAAACTGAAAATCGTCTGTTTCAATGTCAGTAGTATTGTTTGTAGAAAAATCTTGAGGTTCGAGTGCGGCTTCTACTTCAGAAGCCACTAAATCAATACCTTCTATACCATTAACAATAAGTGAATTTATATTTCCCGTTAAAGCTTGTGCATTCCAGGCAACTGAAACATCCACATTTATGTCTTCTAATTTATCACCAGCATTAAACGCTATGGTTGCGTTTCTTGATGTATTAGTATTGAAATTTGTTATAGTAGCTTCATTAACAAAATTTTCCCCTGATTTTAAAACGATATTTAGTTCGTTTATTGTAAATCCAAGATCGTTTGTTAACGTAAGTTGGATTGACCCACGTTTTATTGTAGCACTTTTAAAAAAATCAGTGTTATTCCCAACATCAATATTTGTAGGTGTTGGTGAACTTCCACCAGGTATAGGAATACCTGCCGGTATTGTAGACGGATTTATTCCAGTTAGGTCTTGAAAATTTGCCTCCCCTAAATTACCCGTTCCGGAGGAAAAATCACCTATACTTATTTCCCCAACTTCAGCATTAAATTCAGTTTTATCAGTATTAATTTCTGGTATAGCGTCGTTCAAATCACCAAATTCGAATTCTTCATTTTTGTTTATTGAAATAAATCCAATATCATCTCCAGACTGAATTACTGTAAATAAAGAATCTAAGTCCTGAGAAGTAGTATCAATAAGTACATTATTAATATTTGAATCACCCATCACCTTAATTGTGTAATCAGTCATAATAGGTGCTTGAAATTTCTGTGATAAAGTAAAGTTTGGAGCTTCAGGTACTTCACAAGCTGCAAAAATTACCAAAACAATTAAATGTTTAATTTTCATATGCCAATAATAATTGGTTGAATATTCATTAAAAATAATTTATTAGATCTATTTAACCTAAAAAATGTTAATTCTATATAGAATGCGGAGAGGGAGGGATTCGAACCCTCGGTACCCCGGTGGGGGCACACACGCTTTCCAGGCGAGCCCGTTCGACCGCTCCGGCACCTCTCCAAAAGGTAGGGAAATATAAGTCTATTATGAGGCATTCACAATCTACAAGCCAAAAAGAAAAAGCTCGGTTCTTTGGGTTCTAACCGGTCGGCCCTCTTTAAATGCTGGGCTAAATTCCCACAAAAAAGCAGCCTCTATAATAGCTTCCAAAATTCCATACTGAACCTGCTCTCGCTTGAGTCGTTCGCCATTAGAAAGCAGCTGTTCGATGGAAGAAATGTAGGCTTCTACCACCCTTCCGGAGGGGTCAATGACCATTTCAACTCCGATTATATATTGTTTCCCACTCGTTAATGCCTCATTGGTATAAGAAGGCTCCACTATTTTTTTTATGCGAGCTACGCGATCCGGATCACCCGTGATTTTTTGCTCATCGCTCATCCATCCCGTGCTGGCATTTCGAGATTGCTCAAACTCAGTAACCAGAAGGTTCGGTTGCTCAATGGGTAAGATATCTTCCTCAATGAGTCGGTATTCAGGTGCTAAAGCTGGGACAATTGGTTTTGGCGGAGCTGCTGCGCCAACATTTTGACGAGTTACTATCATGGGTTGAAGCACCAACTCTTCCTTAGAAATGGACTTTATTTCTTGCTGGCTTAGGTTTGGCCTAGGTTCCATTGGCCATTTAAATAAAGCGATAAAGAGTATCAACACCCCACACAGCGCTCCCATCATACGGAGCGGATATGCTTTTTTATACAAAGACCAATAAATGGGGAATGAGTCGAACCACATACTTTGTAATCTAGTGTTTAAAATGGCTAGATAGAAATGGACTGCTTGGATTACCCTGACTTATCTTGGTTCAATTCTGCTGAGCAGATTCTAACTCTGTCAACGCATCCGACATGTTCCTTTGCACCGTTTGTTTCAGCTCGGACATAGAAGCAAATTCTTTGGGATCAACGCTTGGAAGAACTCGCAACAGGAAATGGGCCTTCGGCTGAAATAAGGAACTTCCGGATCTCAACACTTCAAACGCCCCTTCTATTACCAAAGGTTGAATAGGAAAACCATGTTCCATTGCTAATAAAAATGCGCCATTTTTAAAGGGTTGCAGACTTCCATCAAGAGAGCGTGTACCCTCTGGAAAAAGCATCACGGGAATACCAGATTTTAGTGGTTGAACTAGGTTTTTCAACTTCTTAAGGGCCGATTTTTTAGATCGGTTGATGGTTAGTTGCCCCGTCAGTCTAACCATCCAACCCATGATTGGAATGTAGGTCATACTATGCTTAACCACCCATTTCATCCGAATTGGTAGTTGGTAAATTAAAGGGATATCCAAAAAACTTTCGTGGTTACACACATAGATTGTCGGCGTTGTTTTATTGAGTAATTCAGTATGTTCGATCTGAATCTGCCAACTTGGACTGGGATGCATCATACACCAAGCCATCCAAGAAAGCACTCTATTGGGTATACGACGGTAGGGATCAAAGGGGAACGTGAGTAAAAAAGTGAGGGATATGAGTACGAAAAAAACTATAAAAAGTAGGCTATAATACAGCCACATATAGATACTAAATAGTCTGATTGACATCCCAATTACCTAAGGTTATGATTCTAAAGCCTTTCGAATAAATCCCTGATGGGCTTCAAGCAACGATTCCGCTGCTTCTTTTGAATGCCCACCCAGCGCCATGACCAATGCTGTTTTAACATGCCCATTAGCCTGCTCTAATACTTCAGAGGCCCCTTTATAATCCAGTGAGCTAAAATTCATGATAATTCGCTTTGCCCGTTCTACCAATTTGGCATTGGTTAGCATAAGGTCAACCATCACATTTTCATAGATTTTACCTTGACGGATCATCGCGCCAGTAGTAATCATATTCAACACCATTTTTTGGGCAGTGGCACTTTTCATTCTAGTACTCCCCATGATTACCTCGGGACCGACAGGTACATCAATCACTAAGTCTGGGGAAATAGTGAGCTGCTCCTTTGGAACGGTAGTAACAAAAATGGTTTTGCAGCCAATTTCCATTCCTCGTTTCAGCGCTCCATGAACATAAGGAGTCCTTCCACTTGCAGCTAGTCCACAAATTACATCGGCCCGTGTGGGATGAACCGCATTCAAATCTGCTATTCCAATATCTTCTTGGTCTTCTGCCTTTTCTTGAGCTACAAACATGGCGGCCTCACCGCCAGCAATAAATCCCTGAACCTGTTCAGGCTTCGTTCCAAAAGTGGGTGGACATTCTGCGGCATCCAGTACCCCTAGACGACCACTGGTTCCTGCCCCAAAATAGAGTAATCGTCCACCAAGAGATAAGGCTTGGGCCACCAAATCTATAGCTTGAGCTATTTGAGGCAGCTTTTCACCAACAGCCACGGCCACTTTTTGGTCTTCATTGTTAATTTTTTGAGCGATACTAAGCGCATCATCTAAATCGATGTCTTGAGTGTTCGGATTTCGCTGCTCTGTCTTTAAATTGGTTAACTGGTTAAATAATACTTCGTTCATAATATTAGTTAGCTCTTCTTGCCGCCCACCAAGGGGTACTGGCAGGTGAAGCTGATGAGGTAGTTGTAGATGTTTTATGTTCTTTTTTGGTGACTTTATGTTCAAAAAGCACCCCTGCCATTAACGCAATAACGCTCGAATCGGGCTGGCTTTTTGAATGCTTATTACTAAGTCGGTCATTCTCTAGATCGGGAGTGAAAAAATCCGAGACAAAATGAGTGTCATAATGACCTTGAGTAAAGCTGGGATGTTGCATGCAATAGTCACAGAAGGAAATAGTGGTTTGGCATCCTTCAATTTCGTATTCACTAAGTGCTGTTCTCATCTTTTCTATGGCTTTATCACGGGTGGGGGCATGAACACTCAGTTTTGAAATCATAGGATCATAGTGAATAGGTACCTCAGCTCCCTCTTCTACCCCACTATCGACACGAATTCCCATGCCAGATGGAATCCGATGCTTGGCTAAAAATCCAATGTCGGGCAAAAAGTTATGGTATGGATCCTCGGCATAAATTCTACATTCGATGGCATGACCTTGTATCTGAATATCTTTCTGCAACAAATCTAATTTCTCTCCTCTTGCTACCCGTATTTGCAATTCAACTAAATCTAAGCCTGTGATCATTTCTGTTACCGGATGCTCCACTTGCAACCGAGTATTCATTTCCAGAAAGTAATAATCCAAGTGTTTGTCCACCAGGAATTCGACGGTACCCACACCATGGTATTCACAACCTCTCGCGATCTGGATGGCTGACTGTGCCATTTTTTCTCGTAAATCATCGGTTAAAATAGCACAAGGCGCTTCCTCTACCACTTTTTGATGCCGCCGTTGTATGGAACATTCTCTATCGAATAAGTGAAAATACTGCCCATGCTCATCCGCTAACACTTGTATTTCGACATGTCGAGGGTTTTCAAGATATTTCTCTATGTAGACCCGCGCATCCCCAAAGGCATTTTGTGCCTCAGACGCCGCCATTTTTACGGCCTTTCTGAGCTCCGATTCCTCGTAAACTATACGCATACCTTTGCCTCCTCCGCCAGCCGCTGCTTTGATGAGAATGGGGTATCCAATTTCGCTGGCGATTTGTTCCACATTATCTTTAGGGAGTATTGGCTCAACTAAGCCAGGAGGAAAAGGTATTCCACGCTCTTGGACCAATGCACGAGCTTTCATTTTATCCCCCATCAGCTCAATAGCATTCGGTGATGGACCAATAAATACAATTCCAGCTTCTTGACATCTCTTAGCAAAGATGGCGTTTTCACTCAAAAAACCATATCCAGGATGAATGGCATGGGCGCCCGTACGAACTGCGGCCTTTAAAATAGTATCCATAACCAAGTAACTCTGAGATGAAGCAGCAGGACCAATACATACCGATTCGTCAGCCATTCGAACATGGGGTGCAAAAACATCTGCCTCGCTGTATACAGCCACTGTTTTTATGCCGAGGGAGGAACAACTCCGGATAATGCGAACAGCTATCTCACCACGATTCGCAATAAGTATTTTATTTATCTGCCTCATAATACAGTATGATATGAGATTATGCTCTATACACTAGAAAATGGTTGTATCCTGAATAGAGTGATAAGATACTAAACTGCAAACTTCTAACTAAGCCGAAGTTGTAGAAAGATGAAAAATCGTGTCTTCAGCTAAGCTATATTACGAAGCTCTGTTGATTTTGTACAGTATCTGAGGAAGTATACTAAGCTTCTCAAATTTAGAGAGGTAGGCTCTGGAAGTGAAAACATCATAATTGTTTTCTTCTATTTTATCTAAAATCTTGGCATAATTGTATCGCGCTAAGTATACCGGGAGTCGAGCATTTCGATCCAGCATAGCAATACCGCTTTCAGCGCGCTGGTAATATTCTCTAGCCCTTTTTATTTGATATTTCATAAACTCAACAAATCGATCATCCATCCTTCTACTCAATATATCTTGCTCAGTTAAGCCAAAAGCAGTGAGTTCATCCTGCGCCAAATAAATACGATCACGGTCAATATCCTCACCCACATCGCGTAATATATTGGTCAATTGCATAGCTATACCCAGGTCAGCAGCATAATTCAATGCTTGTTCATCTTTATAACCAAAGACGGGGGTTGTCATTAAACCAACAACGGATGCTACTTTAAATGAGTAGTCATAAATTTCTTTGAAATTTAAAAATCGAGTTTTGTACAAATCCTGCTCCACTCCATCAATGAGCATAAGTGGGAGTTCTTGAGGAATTTCATAGTGAAGGAAGGTGTCTGCAAAAGCGGTAAAAATTGGGTCGTCCGATTCAATGTCACCCGCATAAATGTCAGTGATCTTGGATCTGAGTTTATCCAATTGATCAGATAACTGCTCGTTAGGTATACACTGGTTGTTGATCAGATCCATATTATCATCAACCAGATTATCTATATAACGGCAGTAACCGTAAATCGCAAATATGCCTCTTTGCTTATCATTTGGCAAGAACCGTGTTGCCATATAGAATGTTTTCGCGTAGTAACGAGTAATTGCGCGGCAATGCGAATAAGCCGGCTTGAGCAAATCATTATTCATTTCGTCAATCACCGAACGATGAAAAGAAGTACGCTCATATAGAGGTCGAATTAAACTAGCTGGATATTTAATTAGTGCGCTCATGTATTAATAAAGTACGTTGCGGCGCAAATAGTTCCATTATTAATAAATTAAAATTAATACTTCTTACACATACCATATCTTCAGAAAGTTTGTTATACTTGAACTAGTAATTTGTTTATATAGAACAGAATTAAAATTTAACTAATAAACAAAAGGCGCAATACTATATAGCCTTTTTTATTTAGTAATCACAGGTTATAAGTGCACAGAATTAAACCTGATAATGAGTAGAACAGTGTCTCCGTCTGATAAAAATCACACTCAGCTAAGCTCAAACCAAGGCTGATTAAACCTACTTCTACAAACGATCTGTACCTATATTTGGTGTTAAGAAAATTAAAGACTCATGAATAAAAAAGTTACCATCTACGACGTAGCCAAACGGGCTGATGTAGCCATATCAACCGTATCTAGGGTGTTAAATGGATCACTAAATGTATCGGATAAAACCAAAGAACGGGTGCAGGAAGCCATTAAAACCCTGAACTTTCGCCCACAGGTTAATGCGCGCAAATTGGCTAGTAAAGAACCTCAAATTTTAGCTGTTGCAGTCCCCTCTTTTACCACACCTTTTTTTAATGAAGTACTCAAAGGGGTTAAAGATGAGCTGAAGAAAACTGATTTGGATATTATTCTTTACAACACGGGATCAAAGGATCCTGAAGAAGCGGTAATAAACTTTTTTGACCGTGGTTCAGCGGATGCTGTCATACTCATTTCGATAGATGTGAGTGATACAGCCCATTTACACCTGCAAAGCAGCGGAGTTCCTGTAGTATTAGTTAATTCGCAACACAAGGACTATAATTATTTTATGGTCAATGACTATCAAGGTGGTTTTATGGCAGGCGAGCACCTCATTAAATCGGGATACGAACGGATTGGAATGATTAGCACGCCTATTAAAACTAGAACTTCCATCGAGCGTGAAAATGGATTCAAAGACGCATTTAAAAAGCTCAAAAAAAGCCCTAAAAAAGAATATTTTATCACCGGTGATACAAGTAAACATGCCGGATTCACCGAAGAAGCTGGATTTGAAGCCATCAACAAATACTCCAAGATGAGTGAATTTCCAGATGCTATTTTCTGCCTTAATGACTCTATGGCTTTAGGAGCATTACACGCTATAAGTCGCCTTGGACTTCGAGTACCTGAAGATGTAGCTATCATGGGATACGATAACATAAAGCTGAGTAAATATCTTGACTTAACGACCATAGACCAACAGATGCACACTATTGGAACTCAGGCCATTTCACGACTGCTAGCTATCATCAAAAGTAAGGACACCCAGCTTTTTCAGACCATGATAAATCCTATTTTAATACCTAGAGGATCAACAGAGAAGTCATAGTTTCAACTGATCTCCCTTTAGTATTCACTTTTTGCAACCCATAAGTCAAACCGTTTTGGATTTTCAGCGCGCACTTACACACTGCATTACTACGAGTTCTCATCCTACTGTTACAGAACCCTACAAAGGCAAAGTTAGAGAAGTCTATACCTTAAATAGCCAAACCCTAGGTATTTTGGTAACGGACACAATATCTGCCTTTGATTTTATCATGCATCAAACTATTCCTTTTAAGGGTCAAATTCTGAATCAACTAGCAGAATTTGGATTTGCAAAGGTATCTCATATTGTACCAAATCATATTATTGAGGTTCCACACCCTAATATTACCATTGCCAAAAAATGCATTCCCATACCAATAGAGGTAGTTATTCGGGCTCATCTAACCGGTCATGCTTGGAGAACGTACAAAAGCGGGGAACGAATCCTTTGTGGGGTAGACCTGCCAGAGAATCTTAACGAACACGATCCTCTTCCAGAGCCCATTCTAACCCCAGCCACCAAGGCATCCGAAGGTCATGATGAAGATATTTCGGAACAAGAAATACTTGCTCAGAATATTGTAAGCGCTACTCTTTGGGCAGAAATTAGAGAAAAGGCCTTTGAATTATTTAGCACAGGCCAACAAATAGCACGTGAACAAGGGCTCATTCTTGTAGATACCAAGTATGAATTTGGCTTATATGAAGGTGAATTAACCCTCATCGATGAAGTTCACACTACCGATTCTTCTCGATATTTTTATGCCGATGGCTTTGAACAACGGCAACACAACCAACAGCCACAGAAACAACTCTCTAAGGAGTTTCTTAGAGAATGGCTCATGAATAATAACTTTCAGGGCAAAGAAGGCCAAGTCCTTCCAGATCTACCCGACTCCTTTCGAATAGAGGTGTACGAACGATATGCTCAACTATTCGAACTGTTAACCGGATCCACCTTTTCTCCCACTCTCATTGATGATATCAACAGCGATCTAAAGGCGACCTTTTCTCCCTATCTTAGCTAAGTTCTAACAGGCTAAGCAGCTTAATGAGCAAAAGAAATAATGTGTGTGTTACGTGTAACTGGATTCAATAACCTATCTGGTTGATGCAGTTATCTATGTGCTTGATGCAGTTGCCCATACTATCATCTTGGAAGTTCTCCTTTGGATGGCATAATGGTTATTTCTTCCACAACCGTTCTAGTACCTAAGCTAGTTAGACCAAGGATCACTTCCGCTACATCAACCGGGTCAATTAATAACTCATGGTCGACATCTAAGCCGTCCCACGAACTAGAGAGTGTTTGCCCTAAAAGTATATTTGTACAAGCAACGTGGGGGGCGAATTGCAGAAGATGAGCCCGCAATGCCTTTCCATATCCATAGAGGGCATGCTTACTTACGCTGTATGCACTTGCATCAGCATAACCAACTACGGATGCTTTGGAACAAATATTCACAATAAGTGCCTGCTTTTGCTTGCTTAGCACGGGCAATAAATGATCGGTAACCCGGATGGTTCCTAAGGCATTTACAGAGAATTGATGTAGGTAATCTTGATCGGTTGAGTCCTGCAGATCTTTAAATAAAAAATCTCCTGCGTTATTTATTAATATAGACGGTTTAGACTGTAATTGACCTAACTCCCTAAGTGGATTATCCCCTAGGAAATCCACCTCTACCAGCTCCACTTTAGGTGACCCTGTATTAAGGCATTCTTCCTTCACCTTAGATAAATGATCGACCGAACGCGCCGTCAAGATGAGTGGAAAACCCATGGCAGAAAATGCATGAGCTATTGTACGCCCTATTCCACGGGAAGCCCCAGTAATGCATACCGTGTTGCTTGAATTAATCATGGTACTTCAAGGAATTTATGGGTTTGTAAGCTTATTACCCATTTTGGATTCTTTTTCACATAATCGACAAGTAAGGGAATAGAAGCAGGAGTATCCCATTCGGGTTGAAGGTAAAGCCTAGCGGTTTTAGGACACTTTTGAGCCTCTGATTCTGCCCATTCGATATCTTTATTGGTTAATACGACCACTTTTAATTCATCCACGTGCTCATACACCTCAGGCAAGGGCTTTTTAAATCGTTTGGGTGACAGGGTTACCCAGTCGAGTGTGCCGGAGAGAGGCGACGACCCACTGGTTTCAATATGAACATCTACGGCTAACTTTTTGAGCTCGGTGGTGAGGGGTTGTAAATCATGCAGCAGAGGTTCTCCCCCAGTGATTACAACCTTATCAGCACCCGAGTCTTTTACTTGCTCGCATAGGTATTTCACCGAAATTAAAGGGTGTTTTTCTCCATCCCAACTGTCTTTTACATCGCACCACCAACATTGCACATCACACCCAGCTGTTCGTATAAAATAAGCTGGAGCACCAGTATGGTAGCCCTCTCCTTGAATGGTAAAAAAATGCTCCATTATTGGGTAGCGCACTTCCATGAAACTACTTTTTAGCTCGCTAGCTATGGCACTGGTGTTAAACATCTTTATCGGTATAACTTACCCATGAGGTCTCAGTCTCCCATACCGTGACCTCTAGTTCTATCCCGGAAGGAATTCTTTTTTTGGTTTCTTGATGAATGTATTCAGCAATTCGTTCGGCTGTGGTATTTTCCTGCATAAGATCATTTAAAACTCCATGATCAAAGCCTCCTCTTTCGGAGTCTTTTGCCGCCCATTTTAATTCTTTGAAATCACAAACCATATCCGAGGTTTTCAAATAGGCTGAGGGGTTGAGTTTATGCGATTTTGCTTTCATGTGAACTTTGTAGGTATGACCGTGCATTCGTCCGCACTTACCATCATACCCATCGATAAAATGGGCCGCGTCAAATTTAAATTCTGTGTGCAGTGTCCAAGTTGGCATAGTAATCTATGGGCTAGTTTTGGGGCTAGGTTACATTAAATAGTTCCCTAAAATACTGCTTTTTCTACTTATTAGTTACTTAGCCTTTTAATGGTACAACCAATGGATTTTGTAGAGGCTCGAGTTATGGCTTGACCGGTGGATAGTTGTTCGATGGCGTCTTTTATATAAAAATCCTCCACTTCTGCAGCGCTGTTCGCATTATCATCTATAGCACCCACATACACCAACCTATCCTCAGCGTCGAAAAGATACACATGAGGAGTGCGCGAAGCGCCAAAGGCATCGGCCACTCGGTGGTTTTTGTCTAGCACATAGGGAAGGGTATACCCTGCTTTTTTCGCGTACAAAATCATGTCTTGCATTCCATCTCCTTTGTCTCTGTAATCCTCATTTGGATTTATCAGAATCATACCAATGTCGTTTGCCTCGGCCAGTTCTTGCACCACAGGGTACCTATCTTCCCATTTTACAACCCATGGACAGGTGTTACATGAGAAAATGACCAATAAGCCTTTCTCCCCTTTTACCCCATCTAGTGTAAAGTTACGACCTGATACATCCTCCATTTGTACATTACCCAGGGGCAAGGTACTTCCAAGAGGGAGTTGCTGAATATCTTGAGCAGCTAAGCTAGAGACCGCAAATAGTGCGATTATGAATGAGCTTTTTAGCACTTGTTGAACCATGTGTTGTTTCATACAGCTTAGATAATTGTTGGTTATAGTTTTTGTTGAATTCTACTGATCTATTTGATCACTTCTAGTAATGCATGTTCAAAATCTTGGTAATCTGCCTTTCCTTCCCACTCGGTATAAGTCACTCCATCTTTGTCTATAATTAAGGTATAAGGAATGGCGCCGGACCACTTTTCAGATATCCCTGTAATAAAATCATTGTCCTTACCCTGCTTAAAAAAGGTAGTGAAATCAACTCCCTGTTCTTTTAAAAAATCAGTGGCTTCAGCTCTAGCCTCTTCAAAGTCCGCAGAAATAAACACCAACTCAAAAGCCTCACCATACTGCTGCTTTAGATCCATGATATACGGAAACTCTTCCACACAGGGTAAACACCAAGTAGCCCAAATATTGACCAACACTGGTTTTTCCCCTTTGAAAGTAGCTAAATGGGTTTGAATCTCATCTACTGTTGCGTTTTCTAGGATGGTTAACGGTTCATTAGTCTGTTTCTTGAGCTCAAAGTCTGGATTTTGAGTACATGCCCAGCCAGCTAGTCCAAAAGCAACAAAAAAACCTACAGTCACTAAACGTACATTAATCAGTCGTACATTAACCAGTCGTAAAAAAAAATTTAATTTCATCATTAGATAGTGTTGTGAGTTAACATTTAACTATTAAACAATTTGCGCATTTCTTCAATTCTTTCCTCGCTCGGTTTATGTTCAAACTCGGATATCATATCTATAGTACTATTTCCTAGGTTTTTATACAACGCCAAACGCTGCTGATCGTGATTTAAGATTGCTAAATGCTCACGAATGGTGTCAATATCTCCTCTGATAATGGGACCTGTCATGGCTTGCTCAACGGGCAGGTCATTAAGTTGCTCCAACGTTCGCCCCATTGATGCTGCAAGAATCTGCCTCACTTCTAACTTGTTAAATTGTTCCGCCTCTAAGAAATCTCCCACCATTCCATACAAGGTAGTTAGATAATTACAACTCATTACCGCTGCGGTATGAAGAACTTTTTTCTGATGCGCATTCACCTTCAAGAATCGAGCTCCCCATTCCATGCACCAGTGTTCAAAAATTAATAATAATTCGGGGTCACCAACAGCATCAAACAGAATATTTTCAGCTGATATTGTCTGTGAGATAATAGGGGCAAGCGGATGCAGCACAGCAATTTTATTGAATTCATTTCCAGGATTACCCCCATCATCAATCCCTAGCGTTCGACCTCTATCAGCATTGATTTCAACCAAAGGTGCCAGTACATCCAAGGGCAGAATTCCCGAGCAATGCACAGCAGAAAACACCTGATCTTGCTCGTGCAGAATCAACTCCTCCACCACCTTGGTTACCCACTGATCTTGCACACAAATCATGAATATATCAGCCACAGGATAATTCGGTTCATGTTTATGCTTGACAAGAATACGGATTCCTTTCAGGGGCTTCAACAAGGCCTCAAAAAACTTCCCTACACGACCGTATCCGATTATACAAACCGACAAAGAAACTTTATTCATCATTTCCTCCTTCGTTCAGTGTTGGAACC
>ERZ802822.474-NODE-474-length-28351-cov-7.597015_pt1 | contig 28351 bp, 23 predicted proteins | sample MGYA00345649_ERZ802822 | MGnify/ENA primary metagenome ERZ802822 (study PRJEB30503, sample SAMEA104212359) | marine metagenome | biome: Westerlies Biome; feature: [SRF] surface water layer (ENVO:00010504) within the epipelagic zone...; material: water...
TACCATCGCTGCGATCTGCTCAACATTTGGCTTTTCGGTCTCGATCCACAGCAGGTCTGCTCCGTGCTCGAGGCTGGTGATGCAGTCGAGTACGACTCGGTCGAAGCCTGTGTCTTCTTTGAAGGCATACAGGCCATTGTCCAAACGCTTTGGCTTGGCAAGTTTGCCGCCGGCACGAATGGTAATATCGCCATCCTGCAGCTCAGAGACGTCTTCGATCACCTCGGTGTCGAGGAAATCGTTGTACTTGCTGCCGAGGTCTCCGGGCTGAATGGATACCGGCACCTTCTGTGTGAGGCCTGCACCCAGTGAATCGGTGCGCGCAACGATAATGCCGTTGTCGATGCCAAGCTCTAGGAATGCGTAACGCACGGCGTTGATCTTCGAGACGAAGTCTTCGTGAGGTACGGTGACCTTGCCTGCTTGGTGGCCACACTGCTTGGCGTCAGAGACCTGGTTTTCAATCTGAATTGCGCAGGCACCGGCTTCGATCATGCGCTTGGCCAGCAGGTAGGTTGCTTCTTCGTTACCAAAGCCAGCGTCGATGTCAGCGATAATCGGCACGACGTGAGTTTCGTAGTTGTCGATGCGCTGAATAATGGAATCTGCATCGCCGCCATTCGCGCGAGCTTCGTCCAGCTCAACGAACATATGCCGTAGCTCTCGTGCATCGGCTTGCTTTAGGAAGGTATAAATCTCTTCGATCAAATCAGACACCGTGGTCTTTTCGTGCATGCTCTGGTCAGGCAGCGGGCCGAACTGTGAGCGCAGCGCCGCAACCATCCAACCCGACAGGTAGATGTAGCTGCGGTCGGTGGTTTGCTGGTGTTTCTTGACGCTCATCATGACTTGCTGGGCAACAAAACCGTGCCAGCATCCCAAAGACTGGGTGTACTTGCTGGAGTCCGCGTCGTAGTTGGCCATGTCGCGACGCATAATGTCTGCCGTGTACTGGGCGATTTCTAGGCCTGTTTTGAAACGGTTTTGCAGCTGCATGCGCACTGCGTATTCGGCATTGATGGCGCTCCATTCTTGCTTGGCGCCGATGGTTTGACGAGTTTGTTCGATAAGGTCGAGATAGGCTGACATGGAAGATCCTCAGTTGCTGTTCACAATGCTGATGTGGCGTGGCTACGGTTAAAAAGGGCAAGCCAATCAGCGATGGCGCGGCACTCTAACCGTGGGGGAAACAGAATGAAAAAGAATAACTGACAAGCAATATATTCTTTTCAGGAAATGCCGCCGCGACTGACATGAGTCAAAAAAATCTGCTTGCTCCCGCTGATGATCAGGCTGGCAACGGTATCAGTCCAAAACGAAAGTCAGATCGCCCAGCGCGCCGAAGTCCGCTCGGTATTTGCCTGCTTTGCCGGCGTGCATGCTGCCTATGGAACCCGTCATCAACACGTGGCCGGGCTGCAGTGCGTAACCTTGTGCAAGGGTGCTGTTGATGAGCCAAATCAGTGCTTCGCGCTGTCCGGCCATCACGCTGCCCGCTGCTGCTATATGAAGCACCTCGTCTGCTGATGCTAAGCGCGTGAGCGTCACGGGTACTGCGTCAAGATCTATGTCCGTGGGATGCCTATTTGATACGCCAATAATGCAGCCATAGGAGGCGGAATTGTTCGAGATTAGATCCACGCTGGTGGGCCGTTGCTGTAAGTTGGGAGAGGCCAGTTCGATCATGCCGCTACAGTAGGCAACGGCGTCAAGCACATTGTGCTCGGTGACCGGTTCGGTGATCGGCTTACCCAGGGTAAATCCGACTTCAGTCTCAAGTAGCACAGGTCGATCGGTCGTTATGGCTGTTGCGCCATCGGCCTGAAAGACGGCGCGCTCAAACAGAACGCCGATAATTGGCTGGTTTATGCCCATGGCTTGCTGGGCGGGTTCCGCTGTCAGGGCCGCTTTGTAGCCATAGACGTCGCCCCAACCACCATGGTCTTGCAGTTTCGTCACAAGCTCGCGCTGTAGTGCGTAGGCATCGTCCATAGCGATGTCTGGATGGTTAACGCTAATGTTTTGCACAGGCTCGCCAGCCAATGTATTGGCAAGCGCCGCATCGAGCCAAGTGGGTTGTTGTGAATCAGTCATATGAAGTGCCGCCGTGGTCGATGTGCATGTGTTGGTAAAGCTGATAAGAGCGCAAAATCCAGCCTGCTTGCGCTAGTATCCTGCCCGCGCTGGCGAGGTTCAATTTAAACGAATAATTGCATCGTTGAGCTTGCCGTTTCCTTTTATGTCGATAGCCAGAGAAGCCCAATGTCCGATCCTGCGCCAAGTCGCGCCGCTAAGCTGCTCAACATACTCGATCTGAAGAAGATCGAAGAAAATTTGTACCAGGGCGAGAATGAAACCGAGAACGGTGCGCGCTTATTTGGTGGTCAGGTGCTGGCTCAGGCATCCGCGGCAGCGTACTGCACCGTCGACAAGGTGCATTTGCACTCTTTGCACGCTTACTTTTTGCGGCCGGGCCGAGTGGACCGTCCTGTGCTATATGAGGTGGAGCGCGTGCGCGACGGTCGCAGCTTTGTGACGCGAAGAATTGTCGCCATTCAAAATGGTCAGGCGATTTTCAACATGGATGCCTCGTTTCAAGCAGACGAGCTTGGCTTAGAACACAGCGCGCCCATGCCCAATGTACCGCCACCTAGGGAGCTGCGCGAGGATGTAGAGGTCGCAAGGGAACTCGGTGGTCCCCAAGCAGATCCGCGGATGAGCCCCATGGCGAAGGTTGATCGTCCCTTTCATTTACGGTCGGTCTTTGAACTGGGTAGCAAGGCCTGGGGCGAGGACCGATTTTGGAATCCAACCTGGATCAAGTTCCGTGAAGCCGTCGCCTTGCCGCGGGCGATTAAGGACCCGGCAGAGGCAGCCTTCCGCCAACAGGCGCTGGCTCGGTGTTTGGTCGCCTATGCGTCAGACATGGGCTTGGTGAGTACGGCAGTGCTACCACATCAAAGCGGTACCACCCGCAGTGAGGTGCAAATGGCCAGCCTCGATCACAGTTTGTGGATACATCGTGCCGCGCCGCTGGATCAGTGGTTGTTATTTCATAAGCGCACGTCTACGGCGCAAAGTTCTCGCGGCATGGTGCATTCAGAGTTCTTCTCCGAAAGCGGCGATTTGGTGGCGTCGATGAGCCAAGAAGGCTTGCTGCGCAAGCGACGCGGCGACAAGCAGTAAGCGCTACCTGTCAGTAAGACGTTTGGGTAGGCGTTAAGGCGATAGCCTGACGCTGCATGGCGCTGGCTAGGGCGGCCATGGTTTGATCGTCCAACGGTATGTGGGTTGCATCGGCAACCACCTGATTCCACGTAGGGTCAAGACCGTGCCAATGCCCGTCAAAAAGAATTTCGTTCCACGCATGAAAGCGAAAGCCCGGCGTTGGCAGGGCGCTGTAGGCGATGCCATAGACGGTGCGCGTCGGTATGCGCTGGCTGCGCGCCAAGGTGGTGAGTAGAGCGGCACAATCCACACACTCGCCGTAGCCTTTTTCTAAGGCGCCAAGCACGGTGCCTGCAGGTTGATGCTCAGCGTAGATCAGTTGGTCGCGCGTAAGGTCGATGAGTTGTTTGTTCAGGGCTGTGATAGCGGTGAGAGGGGAAATGGGCCGCTGCGCAAGCAGCGCAGCGATTTGAGGATGGTCAACCGGCAAACTCAACGAGCCGGACAAATAGTCCTGCGCAGCCGCATCGGTAGCGCGGGGCAGGTGCGTCGCGCTGAGCGTTTGTGGCAACCCTAACGCCTTTAGGCTTTGAGCGCCCAAGGCGTGCAGTGTAAGCGTTAGCGCCGTGAGTTGTTGCGCGGGCTCCAAGTCTTGCGTGAGCGGGGCCACCGCGCGCTGACTCGCCCACTCCACCGTGTCGACAAACAGATACTGCTGCAGATGCTCGGGGTCGGTCTGCACCAGTTCAAAGCGAAACTGGTGGGGCGCCTGAAAACTTGTCAGCCGCAGACGGTCATCCAGTTGCGTTGTGGAGGCGTCGTCGACGGATTGCAGCGTATAGCCGCGATTAGCGTTTGCGACGATGCGATGGCGACGCTCGTCGACGCGCAGCTTGGGCATATCCAAGTAACGCTCGACGACTTCTTCGCCAAGATTTACTCCGCTTTCCAATTGCTGTTCTAGATGCAGTTGATCTGTCAGCGAGTACTCCCATGACCGCTCAACGATCTCCGTATTGGCATCGCGCTTGATGGTGATGATGTAGCCTGTTTGGGCAGGGGCCATGCTGACAATCTGCTGCTGATATTCACGTTTTTCATTCAGTGTGGCGCTGAGCAGCTCATGCGGTGGCCTCTTGGCGAATACCTGCTCTTGCTCAGAGCGATAGGGCGGCGCATTCAACATGTTGATGTTCAATCGCTGGGTCAGAATCCAGTTGCCTTGGGCATCTGTCTCGGTGCTGGTGTGCAAATAGCCGACGCTGCTGTCTTGCTGAATCACTTGATACACGCGATCACCCATTCGCTCGTCCATGAGGGCCTGAAGATTCGAATGCGATGGACGCGCGGTCAGCCAAATCAGGCACGCAGCAAGTGCCAGAGCACCGAACCACAGCGGCCACCGCGTCATGAGCTTGGTTTGTGCCGGCGCGTTATTCGATTTGTTCAAGGGGTGTGCTCTATATCGCTCGGCCGCGCGCAATTTTGTCGCCGCAAGCGTGGTTTTTCATGCGCATACCTCTCACAATTGCGTCTCCCGCGTGGTCTGTATTTAGCTGCGTGTCCGACAACAAAGGCAGTCATGGAAAACGAAACCACCGATTTTATCCGCCAGCGCATCGAGTCTGATCTGGCGGCGAATGCTCTAGATCAGGGTGTGATTACCCGCTTTCCGCCCGAGCCCAACGGATTCTTGCATATCGGTCACGCCAAAAGCATCTGTCTGAATTTTGGTGTCGCTAAAGAATATGGCGGTGCAACCTACCTGCGCTTTGATGACACCAACCCCGTCAAAGAAAGCAACGAATATGTGGAATCCATTCAGCACGATGTGGCTTGGCTTGGCTTTCAGTGGAAGACCATTACCCATGCGTCTGACTATTTTCAACAGATCTACGACTACGCTGAAGCGCTGATGCGCGATGGCAAGGCCTACGTGTGTTCGTTGAACGCAGAAGAAATTCGCGCCACTCGGGGCACGTTGACCGAGCCCGGCGAGAACAGTCCTTACCGTGATCGTTCGGTAGATGAGAATGTAGACCTGTTCCGACGCATGCGGGCTGGAGAATTTCCTGACGGGGCCCATGTGGCGCGCTTGAAAATTGATATGGCCTCGCCAAATCTGAATATGCGTGATCCGGTGATTTATCGCATTCGACACGCTTCCCACCAACGCACCGGCGATGCTTGGTGCGTGTACCCCATGTACGACTTCACCCACGGCATTTGCGATGCGATTGAGCATATTTCCCACTCACTGTGCACGCTGGAATTCGCCGACCACCGGCCGCTATACGACTGGGTGCTCGACAACATCAACATCAACTATCATCCGCCGCAGATCGAGTTTTCGCGGCTGGGTCTGGAATACACCGTGATGAGCAAGCGCCTGTTGCATCGTCTGGTAGACGAGCACTTGGTCAGCGGTTGGGATGACCCGCGCATGCCTACCATTGCTGGGCTGCGCCGACGGGGCGTACCTGCCAGCGCGATACGGGAATTTTGTCAGCGTATTGGTGTCACCAAGCAAGACAATGTCATAGAGATGAATCTGCTGGACTTCTGCATTCGGCAAGAGCTTGAGGCCAGCGCCCCCAGAGGCATGGCGGTACTGAATCCGTTGAAGGTGGTTATCACAAATTACCAAGGAAGCGAGACTTTAGAGGGCCCATGGCATGCTCAGAACCAAGAGCTGGGCAGGCGCGAGTTGCCCTTTAGCGCTGAGATTTACATAGAGCGGGAGGACTTTGCCAAGGCGCCTCCACCGAAGTGGAAACGCCTGTCCCCGGGTGAAATGGTGCGCCTGCGCTACGCCTACATCATTCGCTGTGATGAGGTGATCGAAGATGACGATGGCGACGTCGTGCAGTTGAACTGCACGTACTTTGCGGACTCCAAGAGCGGTCAAGACACATCGGGGCTCAAGCCCAAGGGCGTAGTGCACTGGGTAGATGCCAATGCCGGTGTGCCAGTTAACGTCATGGACTACGGTCGTTTGTTTAAAGTCCCGAACCCTTCATCGAAGACGTTTTTGGATGACATCAACGCCGATTCGCTGACTCGACACAATGCCATTGCCGAGCCGGCCTTGTTGACCCACGACGCAAAACGTTTTCAATTCGAGCGGCAGGGATATTTCTGTCTAGACGAGCAAGCCGACGACACCGTGCCGGTATTCAATAAGACTGTCAGCCTTCGAGAAGGCTTCTAGGTTCACGCCATGCTGCCCGCCTCGGTAACGGTGATGGAAGTCAGTCCTAGAGACGGGCTGCAAAACGAAGATGTATTGGTCGCCACTGAGCAAAAACTGCAGTTAATTGACCATGCCCTCGCCTGCGGCAGTCGGCGCATCGAAGTCACAAGCTTTGTGCACCCCCAGCGTGTGCCGCAAATGGCGGATGCAGAAGCGGTTTGCGCCGCTCTGCCCGAGCGCCCAGACGTGCGCTATACCGGCTTAGTTTTGAACGAGCGTGGCTATCGCCGACTGCGTGAAACCACGCTGGATGAGGCTGGTCTGGTCGTGCCAGTGAGCGATACCTTTGGCGAGCGCAATCAAGGCCAGAGCGTGGCGGATGCTGTTGCCATGGCCCGAGAAGTGATTCGCGACGGCAAGCAAACGGGCTTTCCCGTGCAGGTAACCTTGGCGGTAGCCTTCGGCTGTCCGTTCGAGGGTACGGTGCCGCTGCAAAATCTTCTTGCCGCAGCGGAGGCCTTGCTTGAAGCCGGGCCGGTAGAAATAGCACTCGCCGATACCATTGGCGTAGGGGTGCCTTGGCAGGTGCAGCAGACGTTTATGGCGCTGAGCGAACTCGCCGGTGATGTGCCCATGCGCGCCCACTTCCACGACACCCGAAACACCGGTATCGGCAACGCCTACGCCAGTCTGTTGGCGGGCGTCGCCACCTTGGATGCCAGCATTGGCGGCATCGGCGGGTGTCCCTTTGCACCCAATGCCAGTGGCAACATTGCCACGGAAGATCTGGTGTACCTGCTCAATCGTAGTGAGGTGGGTCACGATTTGCGCATGCAACCGCTGCTAGAAGCAGCTGCATGGCTAGAACCGGTCCTAGGTAAGCGTTTACCTTCTATGTTGTTAAAGGCGGGCGATTGGCCCGCGCACTGAACCTCCTACTTCAAGCACCAGATACCCCACCGAGGACAAGCGATTGACGGCAACAAACGCAGAATTTTTTGGTCATCCCATTGGCCTGCGAACCCTTTTCCTGACTGAGATGTGGGAGCGTATGTCCTATTACGGCATGCGGGCACTGTTGGTGCTCTACATGACTGGTGCCGTGACCATGGCCAACGCGGGCTTAGGCATGAGCGCGCTAGAAGCTCAGGCGATATACGGTATTTACGTGGGCATGGTTTACTTTTTCGCTGTCCCCGGCGGTTGGCTGGGCGATAACCTCTTAGGTCACCAGCGTGCAGTACTCTACGGCGCGGTCATCATTGCTCTGGGGCACCTAACCTTGGCAGTGCCCATTCAGTCGGGGCTGTTTTTTGGTCTTGGCTTAGTCGCCGTCGGCAGTGGCCTACTCAAGAGCAATATCTCAACCATTGTTGGCAAGCTCTACGCCGACAACGATCCACGTCGCGATGCGGGTTTCACGATCTTTTATATGTCGATCAACATTGGCTCTACGGTGGGCTACGCCATCTGCGGGTTCATGGGCGAAAAGATCGGTTGGCATTGGGGGTTTGGTGCCGCTGGCGTCGGCATGATCTTGGGGGTCATTCAATACGTGCGGACACGGCATTTGCTGGGCGATGCGGGGCTAGAACCCAACCCCATGCCCGAGGTGAAACGCCAGCAGTATGGCCGCTGGGCATGGGCAGTCGGAGTCGTCTCTGGTGTGCTCGTAATGCTCTTCGGCACCGGGGTAATCGAAGTCAGCGCGAGCGTGTTCGCTGAGAATTTGGCCTACGCCCTGACAACAATTGCGGGTATCTATTTCGTCTATCTGTATGGCTTTGCTGGCCTGAACACGACAGAACGCAAAAATGTGGTGCTGCTGTTCTTGCTGTTTATCGCTGCCGCCGCATTTTGGTCGGGCTTCGATCAATCCGGTGGATCGTTGAATTTATTCGCCCGGGACTACACCGACCTCAATGTTCTGGGTGTGGACATGCCGGTGTCCTGGGTGCAGTTCTTCAACCCCATTTACGTTGTGATCTTCGCCCCGATGTTCGCGGCCTTTTGGGCCTACCTAGGTCGTCGCAACCTTGACCCCTCCCTGCCAATTAAGTTTGCGCTAGGTCTGTTGTTCATGGGCCTTAGCTTCGTCGTCATGTTGCTTGCGGTTGGTGTGGCGCTTGAATCTGCGCCCATTGGGCTGCAATGGTTACTCATCACCTATCTGCTGCAAACTTGGGGGGAACTGACCCTGTCGCCTATCGGATTGTCTGCGTTCTCACGCTACTCGCCGAAGCGCTATGTGGGCCAGATGTTCGGCCTGTGGTTTCTTGCCTCGGCCATTGGTGGGGTGCTGGCTGGGCTGTTGGGCGGTGAAGCAACCGATGGCGGTCTCGAGAGCATGTCGCCTATTTTCACCTACATGATCCAGTATTACTTCGGCATTGCAGCGGTGCTGGTGGTGCTGGCCTACTTCTTTCGCGCGAAAGAGGCATCGCAAGAAGACTGAGCAGGCGGCTTCGTCTAGAGGAGGCTGTGCCGTGATGAAAGGCGGCATTTACACGACTAGCGGTTATGCGTTTGGCGCGGGAATGCATTGAAATAGAGACCTCTTTGGGAGGTTTCTATGCAAATCCATATCCGACCATTCAAGACCGTTGACGCCGCTGAGCTGCAGTCAGCAGTGCTGGAATCCGTAGGTCATCTCGGCCCATGGCTCGATTGGGCGACACCGCGTTATTCATTAACCAATGCTCGAGACTGGGTTGTCGAAAGTCGCACTTTGTGGGCGAGGCAATCGACCTATCGCTGGCTGATCACCGATGAGCAATCCTGTCGTATTTTGGGCAGCGTTGAGATTGATCGGCCAGTACTCGGCGGAGGCGTTGGCCGCATGGGGTACTGGATAAGACGCCAAGCCTTGGGTAAGGGTATTTGCACCCGAGCGTCGAGAGCAGCGCTCGATCACGTGTTCCACCGGGGACTATTTGAACAGGTCGACCTGTACATCGATCCGGAAAATGCGCCGAGCCTTGCGGTTGCGCAAAAACTTGGCGCACACCTAAAGGGCGAAAAAGCGGATGAGATTTCCTACCGAGGGGAAGCCAAACCTGCACTGCATTTTTCCGTAACGGCTGACAATCTGGTCAGCCCAGAAAAGCCGACGCGCCGTCGGCGTGAATTGAATCCTGCACAGGTGTCTGACGCGCTTGCTACTGATGAGCGAGAATCGAGCGGCAGCGTCTATGAATTCAGGCGCTCATTGAAAAACGCGCGGCTGTAGTCATCTACCCAGCTTTCGAGGCGCCAGTTCTTGATGTAGGCGGTATGACCGCCGCGCTCGGTAAGATTGACGTCAATGGAGCCTGGCAGCGAGTCATAGTGGCGGGCTGGAATAATCGGGTCATCAAAGGCTGCCAGTACCGTGGCGCTGACCCCATCCAGCTCATCTCCCCGCAGGTCGTATGCGGCGTAATAGGCCTGCAAATCGTCAAAGTGCGTATGTTCTTTGATGAACACTTCCGTGAGCGTGTGAATGCTACCCAACTGATTCATTGCCGAGAAATCGTAGAGGTCTGGAAAGGCCGCCTGTTTTTGCCGCCAAAGGGCCTGCCACTTGCCCATGAAGTAGCGCTCGTAAATCACGCTGCCAGCAATTTGCTCAACGGTATGTTGTGGGCTGATGGCGGGGCAAATGGCAAGCGTATGCAACTGGGGTAAGTGTTTTGCCAGACGAAGTGCGAAGTTACCGCCCATGGAAAAACCCACCAAGCCTGCTGTGCTGCAGCCAAAATCATCCATGATGAATTGCGCTGCAGCCACTACCTCGTCGGTCATCGCAGAATGAAACAAGCCCTCGTTTAAGTCAGCGGTGCCGCCGTGATCGCGCAGGGTCAAACGAGCAACGTGATAGCCAGCACGCTGTAGTGCATGCGCAGTGGACAGAACGTAGCTGGAATCGGCGCTACCTAACCATCCGTGGATGATCATGACCAGTGCAGCGTCAATCTGACTCGACCGATCATATTGGGCCGTAAGATGCTGGCCCTGCACGTGAATGTCTCGGCGCTCTGATCGTTGCACAAAGTCATCCAACCAAGCAGGTTTCATAAGCTTGCGACCAACACTACTTACAATGGTTTGCAGGTTAGGGTTTGATAAACCCCAAGCTGGCTGAAAAGAATGGTTGTCTAGCATCGCTTACTGACGCATCTCGGGAAGGGTGTCATTGGACGCGATACGGGTTGCGACAAATCCGGCGGACTCCAGCAGCGCGACGATGCCCTTGGCCCCCACGGTGTGCGCCGCGCCGACCAGCACGAGGTAACTTTGGTTAGTCTGAAGATATGCTTTGATTGTCTTCGCCATGCCGCGATTGCGCTGATCCAGCAGCTGTGCATTAAAGGCCCGAGTCAGCGGGTGCTCGCCGGCTTGCTCGCGAATTAGCGCCAACATGGCAGCATCATCACCATGGAGATAGGCCTTCACCAAGGCACTGGTAAATGGCTCAATATCGTCAAGGTCCGCCAGAGCCTCCTGCAGCACGGCAGTTTGTACATCCAGAGGTTGGTTGAACATCAGACCGAGCTGAAACTCGAGGGTTTCCAGCTGCAAAATGTCCTCAGCGTCGCGTTCTCCCAGTTGCCCAAAATAATGATCGATGCCAAAGGCTGGGTCGTAGCCCATTGCCATAAAGCCCAGTACGCCGAGCTGCTGAAACGCGAGCATGGGCTTGAATGCCTGCATCTGGCCTACCGGCAAGCCATAGGTCATCCCCGCTGATACCAACTGTTGGTAGGTTTCTGCTGGCAGGCGTTGCCGCAGCGACTGTTCAGCGAGCCTCGCGTAGGCCAGCGTCTGCTGCTGCACCTCCGCCGGTGGGTAGCGGTTCAGATCCACTTCGAATACCAATTTTTCGGTTGCTGCGTAGGCATCCAAATATGGCTGCGGTAGTGGGTATAGCGATTCTTTGAGGAGATGAACGGTGCCCGCCAAATATACGGTGGCCTGGTCGTGCTGGAATCGCCACAAAAACAGCGGGACAGGCGCCGTCGGCAGCAGATCGGCTGCGCGGGTCACGGCGATATCGTCCATACGCGTTAATTCGCAGACGCCAGTAGGCGGTGTCTCTGATTGATTCGTTGGCGCCTTGCGGCAGTTGGCCAGCGCTACTTGCGCTGCCTGCACTGCGTTGGCCTGCTCGCCACTGCTGAAGACGATGTTTGGGTTATCAGTACGCGCGGCGAGGGAAACATGGGGCGCTGCATAGGTTGCTGCGGAAAAACTCGCCAGCAACAGGTACAGCAGTACGCATCGACGCACGAGAATCATGGGCACATCACTCACATATGGACGGCGTTCGCGGTGCATTAGGTATCTGCGTCCAAGCCGAGGTTTTCAGGTTCCTCACCGATGGCGCGCACGGCATCCATGACCGCGTCGGCGACGGTGGTGAGCACGTCGGTATCCGCGCCGCGTATCACCAAGTGCGTGCCGTAGCGTTCCTCGCGCAAAAATGGATAGCTGCCAATGTCGACGCTTGGGTAGTCGTCTTGTATCTGCGCCAGCGCATCGGCGATGGAGCTTTCGCCGGTATAGGCTCGTATCGTATGACTGCGCACAACGAAACCGCTTTGCAGCTTGCCTTCTAAGGTTGAGAGCATGGCCTGCATCACTCTGGGAATGCCTGCCATGACATACACATTGTCCATAGCAAAACCCTGAGGTCCGCCGCTTGGGTTGTCGATCAGGCTCGCACCCTCGGGTACCCGCGCCATCAGTAGCCGAGACGCCATGATGTCGTCGGGAGCGGGTCGCTGGCGGATGCGCTCAGCAATTTCTGGATGTTGGATCACCGGCACAGCAAAGGCTTTGGCAATGCAGACGGCGGTAATGTCGTCATGGGTCGGGCCAATACCACCAGTAGTGAAGATGTAGTCGTAGGTAGTGCGCACTTCGTTGATGGTGTTGACGATGATGTCCTCATCGTCGGGAATGACCCGGGCATGGTGAACTTGTATGCCCCAGCCACCTAAGGTGGTGGCGATATGATTTAAATTAATGTCTTGGGTTCTGCCAGATAGGATCTCGTTGCCAATGACGATGACACAGGCGGTGACGGCTTGGTTCATGGATTATGTCTAATGCGTTTAAAGCTTAAATGGTAGCAGATGGTCGGTGCTCCCTAGTCACCGGTTCTTGAACTCAGGCTTCCGTTTAGCGGCAAAAGCTTTGCGCCCCTCGCGATAATCTTCGCTATTAAAGCAGGCATCGACCATGGCTCTGACCGCATCGACCTCGTCGCTGCGGCTGCCGCGTTCCCACGCGTTAATGGCGGCCTTGGCTGCTTTCACGGTTAGCGGTGCATTGCCCGCAATGGTCTTGGCATAAGTCACGCAGGCCTCTTCGATATCGTCGCGCGTTTCAATAAAGTTGATCAGCCCCATGCTCAGGGCCTCGCTAGCAGGCATGAAGCGCGCTGAAAACATGATGTCGCGGGCGCGGCTGGGGCCAACCAAGCGCGCGAGCTTTGCCAAGCCCTCGTATTCGTAGCCAAGGCCAAGTTTGGCCGCGGGTATGCCGAAGCGTGAATCTGGTGTGGCGAAGCGCACGTCGGCAGACAGCGCGGTAGCTAAGCCGCCGCCAATGCAGTAGCCCTCAATCAGGCCAATCAATGGCTTGTCAATTTTCGCCAGCCACTGGGTAGCGCGCCCGGCAATCACCCCATAGCTTTCACGCTGCTCGGCATTGGCGCGTGCTTGATCAAATTCTGAAATGTCGGCGCCGGAGACAAAGGCTTTGCCGCCAGCTCCGCGCATAATCACGGCACGAACGTCATCGTTATCGGCAAAGTGTTCGAGAATGTCGCCAATGCCCTCCCACATTTCCAGCGACAGCGCGTTATGGCGCGCAGGGTTGTTGAACACCATCCAACCAAGCCCATCTTCCACTCGAGCCTGCATACGTTCGGTTTGCAGAGTTAGCGTTTGTACAGTTGCCATGGATCCCTCGCCTGTCGGTGGTAACGTAGTTGTGATCTATACTGTAGCAAGAGCATTCGGGCAAACGGGGGAGTGATGGATTTTTCGCTGACACAAGAGCAAGACCTGATACGTGATGCGGTAGCCAAGGTATGCGAGGGCTACCCGGACGAGTACTGGGCGCAAAAAGACGCCGATCACGAATTTCCTTGGGATTTTTATAACGCCATGTCGGAAGCCGGCTGGATAGGCATCGCCATTCCCGAAGCCTACGGCGGTAGTGGTCGTGGCATAACCGAGGCGAGCATCGTGCTAGAAGAGGTAGCGGCATCAGGCGCCGCCATGAATGGCGCGACACCCCTGCATCTGTCGATGTTCGGTATGGAGCCTGTGGTCAAGTACGGCTCGGAAGAGATGAAACAAAAATACCTGCCGCCGGTGGCGCGGGGCGAGTTGCATGTAGCCTTTGGCGTCACCGAACCCGATGCAGGTACCGATACCACCTCCATCAAGACGGCTGCCCGTCGCGAAGGCGATCATTACATCGTGCGCGGTCGCAAGGTTTGGACCACCAAGGCTTTGCAATCAGAACGTGTGCTGTTGCTGACCCGCACCACACCCCGCGATGAGGTGGAGCGTCGCACTGATGGCATGACCCTGCTGCTGGCGGAACTGCAGCGCGACGAAGTCACAATTTCACCCATCGATAAAGTGGGCCGCAACGCGGTGGCGACTTGTGAAGTGGTTTACGATGATTTGCCGGTGAGCATCACGGACCGGATTGGTGAAGAAGGGAAGGGCTTTCAGTATTTAATCTCGGGACTTAATGCCGAGCGCATTTTAATCGCTGCTGAGGCCTTGGGCATTGGCAAGGCGGCACTGAAGCGCGCGGTGGGCTATGCCAACGAGCGTGTGGTATTTGGCCGGCCGATTGGCAAAAACCAAGGCGTCTCCTTTCCCTTGGCAGAGGCCAAAATGCGGCTCGACGCTGCAGAACTGATGATTCGCAAGGCCGCGTGGATGTTGGATAACGGCATACCCTGTGGCGCAGAGGCCAACATGGCCAAGTGGCTGGCCGCTGATGCAGGTTTTCAGGCCGCGGACCAAGCCATGCAGGCCCATGGCGGCTTCGGTTATGCCAAGGAATATCATGTGGAGCGGTATTGGCGAGAAGCTCGATTGATGCGCATCGCGCCCATTTCCCAAGAGATGATCTGCAACTTTGTTTCGGAGCATGTTTTAGATTTGCCGCGATCTTATTGAACGCTCGCGCAGTGCATGGCGGCCAAAAAGCCTTAGGTGTTTAGGTTTGGCCTCAGGCGCGAGGATGAATTGCCAGTAATTTCGCGACGCGCTGTTGCACTGCTGGCACGATCTCATCCTCAACCCAAGGTCGTTGCTGTAGCCATCGTGTATTACGCGGGCTGGGATGGGGCAGGACTACGACGTCAGGCCAGCGGCTCTGCCAGTCTTGAACAAGGTCGCTCAAGCTCTCCTTCGGTCGATTCAAATGCCACCTCACCGCGTGAGCACCCACCAGTAGCGTGAGCTGCACATTGGCTAGCCTTGCCAGCAGTTGATCCCGCCACTGCAATGCGCATTCGGGTCGTGGCGGTAGATCACCGCCGGAGCCCTTGCCCGGATAACAAAAGCCCATGGGTAGTAGAGAGAAATTTTGTGGATCGTAAAAGCTCTCTGGCGTGACGCCTAGCCAGCGCCGCAGTCGTTCGCCGCTGGGGTCGTTGAAGGGTGTACGAGTGTTGTGGGCTGCGGTACCCGGTGCTTGGCTTACCAGTAAGATTGGTGCATCGACCCCAAATTGAAAGACTGGCCTCGGGCCTAGAGGTAAATGGTTCGCGCAAAGATCGCAGGCGCGAACGCGGCGCAGTAGCGCTTCGGTGGATCTCTGGGAGAACGGTTTAGAGGCCAATTTAGAGGCCAATTTAGAGGCCAAGAAGGTCCGCTTGCTCTAGCAAACTCTGACTGAGCCGAATGCTCGCAGCATCCACCATCACACCGTCGACGTTGATTGCACCTTGTCCGTTGGCTTGTGCTATCTCATAGGCGGCTGTCTGTTTGCGGGCAGCCGCAATGCGCTCAGCAGAGGGTGTAAACATGGCTTGAATGGGGTCGACTTGGGCAGGATGAATGGCCCATTTACCGGCCATGCCAAGGGTATGTGCGCGACCGGCCTCAAGCTCAAGAGATCGCATATCTTGGAAATCTGCGAAGGGGCCATCCATGGGTGCTATGCCGTTGGCGCGGCTGGCCATGGTCAGCTTGAATCTTGGGTAATGCCACAGGTCTGGCGGATAATCTGCCGTGCTGCCTACGGAGGCCAGCGGCATGTGTTGACTGGCGGCGTAGTCACCGACGCCGAAAATCAGTGTCTCAATTCGATCTGAGCTGGCGGCTATTTCTTCCACCCGCATCAAACCTTCGACCTCTTCGATGAGACACTCGATGCCAATACGCTTGCTCAGGCCTAACTTACCTTCCAACTGGTCGAGCAACAAATGCACGAAAGCCACGTCACCCGGCGATTTCGCCTTGGTCAAAATGATGGTGTCGAGTCGCTCACCGGCTTGGGTGACGACTTGGATAATGTCATCGTGGCACCAGGGCGTGCGCACATCGTTGATACGAATGCTCAGTGTCTGCGCATGCCACGACAGACCCTTGAGGGCATCGATCACTGAGGCTCTCGCGGACGCCTTGGCGTCGACAGCGACGGCGTCTTCCAGATCGAGCAAGACTTGGTCCACCGCGAGCGCTGCGGCCTTTGTCATCATCTTTTCAGAGCTGCCCGGTACGGCGAGGGTGCAGCGTCGCGGGCGAGCCGGTTGGGTGGGTATCATATTTTTCCTCGTCAGCTCTGACTAAGGGCCGGCATGGGATTTAACGAAGGCACACACATGCGCATTGAAAGCCTCGGCACCTTCCATATTGACCCCATGCCCAGCGTCAATTTCAACCACGCTAAGGTTTGTCATATTAGCTTCGGCCCACCGTCGGTTGTCGGCAAAGCGCTTTTCTTTGATGCCGCAGCACAGTAGCAATGGCCTTGGATTATTGGCTGCGATCTCGCGAACACTGGTGAATGGGTTGGTGTACTCCAAGGTGCTGGCGACACCCAGAGGCTTTAGCTTTGCGCAATCTGCCAGCAGGGGCGCCTTCACTGCTTCGGGTAAATTTCGAGCACGACGAGGGTGGACGGCAATACGGTCGATGGCCGCCAAGCCCTTGCTGCGAATGTTGGCCGCTGATTTGGGTGCGCTATCCAGCCATTCTTGAATTTGCTCTGGTCCTGCTAAGGCCGAATTCGAGTTGGTGAAAATATGTCCGTACACATGCTGGGCGTGGTCGAAAGCGTAGCGAATGGTCAGCCCAGCGCCTAGCGAGTAGCCACAAACAAACCAACGCTCGACACCCAGCTGAAGGCGAATTTGCTCGAATTGCTCGGCATAGGCTTGAGGTGAGTAAAAGCCTTCGTCTTCTGGAGCAGGAGATCTGCCATGTCCCCACAGATCCACGGTGATCGGTCTGCACACTTCGCCAAGGGCATCTAGGTTGGCAAGCCACTGGGCGCTGGATGACAAAAAGCCGTGCACCAGCAATAGGTGCGGCCCGTGACCGGGATGTACTGTGAAGGCGAGTCTGGGTGTGTTTGCCGAATATTGCATGACATCTAAGGATCAGGATAAGTGCTGCTGTTGCCTAAAAATCTCATGCTAACATGATGAAAAGCGTGGCATTTCGTGGGGGGAGGAGACATGGCTTACGATCTATTGGTGAAAAACGGCACAGTAGTCGACGGTTCTGGCAGCCCGGGTTATCGCGCAGATGTCGGCATCATTGGCGGCAAGATTGCTGCCATTGGACGCATAAACGAGGGCGCTAAACAGACCATTGATGCAGAGGGGCACATCGTGTCACCGGGGTTTGTCGATGGTCATACCCACATGGATGCGCAGATTTTTTGGGACCCCATCGGCTCCTGCTCTTGTTATCACGGCGTTACCAGCGTGGTCATGGGCAACTGCGGATTCACACTCGCGCCCTGTAAGCAGGAAGATGCAGACATGGTCTTTCGCAACCTCGAGCGAGCGGAGGATCTTTCCAGAGACGCCATGCTCGAAGGCATCGACTGGCGCTGGGAGACGTTTCCTGAATTCCTTGATGTCATCGACGAGCTACCCAAGGGTATCAATTACGCCGGTTATATCGGTCACTCGGCGCTGCGCACCTACGTGATGGGCGAGCGGGCATTTTCTGATGCGGCCAGCGAAGACGATGTGCGCAACATGCAGCAGCTGGTGAAGCAGGCGGTGCAAGCTGGCGCCATTGGATTTTCGACGTCGCGTACCTTCAATCATTTGACCGCCGATGATCGGCCAGTGGCCAGTCGTATTGCCGAATGGGACGAGGTGCGAGCCATCGTCAATGCGGTGGGTGAAACCGGCAAAGGCTTGTTTGAAATTGCTGGCGAGGCACCTGGCCGAGACCCTGAGCGGATTGCCGAGTACCACGGTCGTCTGCGCGACCTCGCCGTAGAATCCGGCGTGCCGCAAACATGGGGCATGTTCAGTGTGCGCGCGGCGCCGGATTTGTGGCGACCCTATTTTGACCTGCTCGATGAAACGGCTGCGGCTGGCGGTCGAATGTTCGCGCAGGTACACAGTCGTGCGCTGTCGAGTTTGCTGTCTTTCGAAAGCAATACGCCATTCGACAGCTGGGAGTATTGGTCTGAATTCCGCCAGCTGCCACTGGCAGAACAGGCAGCAAAAATGCGTAACCCTGAGATCAAGGCCAAGCTGATCGAGATCGCTAGTCGCGAATATACGGGGCCGCGAATTGTCGGCGCAGAAGCCCGCCCTCCTGAGTGGGATTACATCTATCCCATGGATGACATGGTGTATGACAAACCTTCAATGGCAGAACTTGCCCGAGCGAAAGGTGTGCACCCGGTTGAGCTGATGATCGACATGGCGCTAGAGCGTGATTTGAAAATGTTCTTCCGGCAGCCGATTGCGAATGAGGATCAGGCTCAGGTGCTGGATATGATGAAGCATCCTCGTTCGGTCATTACCTTTTCCGATTCCGGTGCCCACGTGTCGCAGATCATGGATTCCTCGCTGCAAACCCATTTGCTCAGCTATTGGGTGCGCGAAAAGCAGGCGATGACGCTGGAAGAAGCCATCAAACAGATCACCTACAACACCGCGACCATGTGGGGGCTGCATGACCGCGGTCTGCTACGTGAGGGCATGGCAGCAGACTTGGTGGTATTCGATGCCGACACCATAGGAGCAAGAATGCCAGACGTGGTGCATGACCTGCCTGCCGGTGCGAAGCGCCTAAAACAAACGGCTGATGGTATTTTAAATACCGTGGTTAACGGCGAGATTTTGCTGACGAATAACGAGCATAGCGGCGCAGTGCCGGGACAGTTGCTGCGAAGTTAGCAAAATCCGCGGCAAAGTCTGCCGCATGCTTGCGTGTGGGCAGAGGCTGGTGCAACATTCTGCCCCCTCGCGTGAGTCGTCACGCGGTCAGCGCACCTGTAGTTCAACTGGATAGAATACCAGGCTTCGAACCTGGGGGTTGCAGGTTCGAGTCCTGCCGGGTGCGCCATTCCCCTAGTTTTTCTTAAGACTCAACAGCATGGGATGCCCTGAGTTTTTTTGAGGACTCGAACAGTGCTCGCTCGTTCAAAATCGCTGGTAAGCGATTTTGCGCTCGCACCGGTGAACCCATGGTTCACCGTCTGCCGGGTGCGCCATTTCACTTCAGTTGTAACGAAATTCAACGTCGTCGGAACCTCAGAGTTCGTTGTAAAGGACTCGAACAGTGCTCGCGCCACCGAATTTCCAAGCAGGCGCTTTTCAGCGCCACTTTTTGTTGACGAATCCCACCCAAAATAGCGGATCGGATCTGTAATCCTATGCCGTTGGTCGACTTAGTTTCCCTCGTTAGTCCCGCGATTTGCCGAGATAAATCTTTTCGATGATCCCATTAGCATGCTTGGGTTTGACGTCGGCGCCGTGCACTTTTTGTATTTGTCGCCGTGATAGTGTTTCGAACCTTAGGCGGGGAAGAAGCAATGAACGACAAGATTCATCCCGATGGTGCATCGCCACCATCGGACGGTTCAGAACAAGGGGCTACGGCAGAGCAATCTTCAGGGTCGTCGGGCGCTGTAGCGCTGCGTACCAAGGTCTACTTCGGTATTGGCGCTGGCGGCGAAACCGCATCCATGTGGATCTTCAACGCCTTGGGCTTGATTTTTTACCAGCAGATTCTTGGCTTGCCCGCGGGTTTGGCTGGCACTGCCTTGGCGTTGGCTATCTTTGCTGACGCGATCACGGACCCGCTGATCGGCGCGGTTTCCGACCGTTTTCGATCTCGCTTTGGTCGTCGGCATCCATTTTTGTTTACGGCGCCGATACCGCTGGCCATCTGCGTCTTTTTGATTTTCCACCCACCGCAGTTTGTCGTGGAGTCCCACGCGCTACTGTTTTCTTGGCTCTGTGTGTTCACGATTCTGCAGCGAACCTTCCAGACCTTTTATGTCGTACCGCATTTGGCGATGGGCGCCGAGCTGTCCACTGACTACCTAGAGCGCACTCGGGTGATGGCCTTCAACAATCTGTTTGGCCTCTACGGCAACATGATCATGCAAGTGCTCGCATGGTTCGTGGTTTTTGGCTTCATCTTCGCGGATCAAGGTGGGCAACTTTATCGGCCTGCCTACACCTGGGTGGCCCTAAGCGCTTGCGCGATTATTTTGATTTCCATCTTTGCCTGTGCGTTGGGTACGCGCGATCAAATCGAACATCTCAAACGCAACGAGAATATCCCGTTGGGCAAAACATCATTGCGCGCGTTTTACGGTGATATCTGGTCAGTGCTGCAAAATCGCAATTACCTGTATCTGTTGCTGGGCTTGTTCTTCCTCTCGCTTACCGCCGGTACCCATGAGACGTTGTCGATCTACATGGGCACGTTTTACTGGGAACTCACGCCGTATCAGATCGGGTTTTTGGTGATCTACAGCATCATTGGGGCCCACGCGGGCTTTTTCTTCTCTGCTCGATTGCATGATCGATTTGATAAACGCTGGACGATCTTCTTCTCTGCTATTGGCCTGAGCGTCTTCTGGTCGATGGCAGTCAACCTGTCACTCCTTGGCCTAGCGCCGGAGCGGGGTTCTTGGCCCCTTGTGGTCTTTATCATCGCCATGGGATGTTTTTCGTCCTTTTTCGGCACGGTACTGAACATCAGTGTGATGTCCGCACTGGCGGATATCGCGGACGAGCACGAGCTTAATACGGGGATGCGTCTAGAGGGTATTTTCTACTCGGCTCGCGCGTTCTTTGCTAAGGCGATGAATGCGATTGGCCATATCGTGGCAGGGTTTGCGCTGCAGTATTACGTCATGATGCCGCCCCAGTCGGTCCCCACTGAGGTGCCCGAGGACATTCTTTTTCGTCTCGGCATCGTTGACGGTCCATTCGCGATGATTGGCGGCATCATCGCTGGTTTCGTTTATTTGGGTTATCGAATCGATAAGTCCACGCTCAGGAGCATCCAAACAAAGCTAAGCGAGCGCTCGTTGAAACAGCAACCTGAGTCTTAGGTAAGCGCGCAACCTATAGCGCTTTAACCACGCTAGCCGTGATCGGGCAGGGCTCTCGCTGACGAATACGATTGTCTAAGCGGCGAACGACGTTGCGTCATTGTGTGCATTGGGAGGCTGTATCAATATCACAACTCTCAAAGTCGAAGACCCGAGGCCGATCATGCCTGTATCCGTGGTTCGCTTAACCAAGCTTCACTGTATTGCGACTATGGTAATTGCCTTAGTTCTGAGCAGTTGCAGCACGACAGACTTCGCGGCGTTGCAGGTGCCAGATGAGACCGAGGCGACGGCTCGCGTCACCTCACCTTGGCCCAGCCATGCAGGACCGGGTAGCGCACGTTTTACCGACGTCGCGCTGATCTCCAAAGAAAATGTGCAGCGCCTTAAACCTGCGTGGACATTTCGCACCGGCGATGCCAATGAGATTTTTCAAAACACGCCCATACTCGCCAGCGGGTTACTGGTGGTATGCAGCCCGTTCAACAAGGTATCGGCTCTAGACCCATTAACAGGTGCGCAGGTATGGACCTATGACCCTGAGATTGCCCGAGTGCGCTATCCCAACCTGGCGAATTGCCGCGCGTTAGCACAATGGTCTGATTCTGAGGCCGCCACCCAACTTGAGCCGATCGGACAGACCGTTAACGCCTGCGTAAACCGTCTGTTCATGGCGACTAACGATGCGCGTCTGATCTCGCTAGATGGTCTCACCGGCATGGTGTGCGCGGAGTTTGGCTCTGGCGGTGAGATTGATCTAAAGGCCGGGGTCGGTCAGCTCTCCTGGGCCCAGGAGTATCAGGTGTCCTCACCCCCGGCGGTGGTGGGTGATGTGGTGGTCGTTGGCTCTGCCGTTGCAGACAATCAGCGCATTGATGCTCCGAGCGGCGTGGTGCGCGGCTATGACGTGCGCAGCGGCAAGCTGGTTTGGGCCTTTGATCTGGCACCGCCGGACTTTGACTATGCAACCGGACTGGTCAGTGAGGCGGGCTATGCCTTGGGCACACCCAATGTCTGGTCAGGTTTTGCCGTAGATCAACCGCGTGACATGGTGTTTTTGCCTACGGGGAATCCAGCCCCGGACTATGCCCGCAACCCAGGGCCAGATATGGCGCACTATGGCTCTTCCGTCGTCGCGCTGCGTGGCAGTACTGGAGAATTGATTTGGCACTTTAAAACCGTTGAACGTGACTTTTGGGATTTTGATGTGCCGTCGATTCCCTCGCTCGTAGATCTTCAGCTAGCGGGTCGCTCAGTGCCCGCACTCATCCAAAGCACCAAGATGGGATTTATCTTCCTGCTCAACCGAGAAACCGGCGAACCCGTGATTGAGGTTGAACGTCGAGAGGTGCCTCGTTTCGGACCACTCAAAGATCAGCTGTCACCCACCCAGCCGTTTCCTCCTGAGGCATTTCAGGTGTCGCGCCGTTACGAAAAGGGACGGTCCCCAATGGGCCTATGCAGCAGCATGGAAGAAGAGAGCCAAGTTGGAGAGATATACACACCGATTACCGAGCAATGGACCATTGGCTTGCCGAGCAATATGGGGGCGACTAATTGGGGTGGTGTCGCAGTAGATGCCCAGCGCGGCTTGATCGCCCTGCACAGTAACAACCTCGCCTACCGCACTAAGCTGCTCGATAAATCTAATGCGCCGTCACAGTTGCTTGAAACCATGGGTGATGTTGATCGACCCATAGCGGAGCGCCGAGCCGCGTATGAGGCCTACCGCGCTTCTTTTGAGATCGGCGATGATGTTGAGCTTGGCGTGCAGGCAGGGGCTGATTACGCCATGGCGAGACATGTTGCGTTTGATCCATACCTTGGTCTCGTGCCCTGTGGTGGATTTCCCTTGGGCGAAGTGATGGTGATCGACATCAATGAACAACGACAGCAATGGCGTCGTCCCCACGGAAATTTTCCTGCCAAAGTGTTCAGTATCGGTTCGCCCCAAAATGGTGGGCCGCTGCTGACGACCACGGGTGTGTTCTTTTTGGGCTCACTATTTGAGAGCAAACTGTTTGCCTACGATGTGGATAACGGCGAGCTGCTTTGGCAGCACGCGCTGCCGGCGCCGGGTAACGCCACGCCAATGAGTTATGCTGTGAAAGACGACGAGGGTAACGCCAAACAGTTCGTGGTGATCGCGGCAGGCGGAGATACGCGCTCGCCCTTGAGCGCCAGCTCCGACTACATCGTTGCCTTTGCGATCGATTGAGGGAAAACACGGGGAGACGGCGACATGACCACGGCAACACCGCTGGCGGGGCTGACGGTTTTAGACTTTGGGCAGGTGTATAACGGGCCTTACTGTGGCTTCTTGCTGGCCCAGGCTGGTGCACGTGTTATCAAGGTGGAGTCACCCACCGGCGAGAGTCTGCGTGGCCGTAGCGGTACGGCGAAGCCCGGCTTTCCCTTTCGTATGTTCAACAGCGCCAAGGAATGCATCACGGCCAACATTAAGCACCCTGACGGACGCCAACTGATTAAAGACTTGGTGCCTCAGGTCGACGTGGTTCTGGAAAATTTCTCTCCTGGCACGCTGGCGGATAATGGCCTAGGCAGCGATGTGCTGTGTGAACTCAACCCGCGACTGATCTACGCAGCCGGCACCGGTTATGGCGGCAGCGGGCCCTATCGCGACTATCTCGGCATGGACATTACCCTACAGGCCATGAGCGGCGTGATGAGCGTGACAGGTGATGCGGATAGCCCACCGACCAAGGCGGGCGCAGCGTTTTGCGATATTTTAGGCGGTGCGCATTTGTATGCAGGCATCGTCTCCGCTCTGTATCAGCGCGAGCAGACCGGTAAGGGCGCCGTTATCGACATCTCCATGCAGGACTGCGTATTCCCCACACTCGCGACTCAGTTAGGCACATATTTTCAGTTGGGTCATCAACCCACCAGAACCGGCAATCGGCATTCCGGTATGGCGCTGGCGCCCTACAACGTTTATCAGGCCAAGGATGGCCATGTGGCGATGATCTGTTTTCGCGGCGAGCACTGGCTGCGCCTGTGCGATGCCATGGAGCGCCCTGAGCTGAAAACCGATGAGCGATTTGCTCGCACCAAGGACCGCGCGCGTAATATGGATGAGGTAGACGCGCTGGTAGAAGCATGGACGCGAACGCTGACCAAGGCCGAAATTTTTGCCATTGCGCAAAGCGCGGGCATGATTTGCGCCCCGGTTCAAACCCTCGAGGATGTGGTGAACGACCCGCAGCTGCTGGCCCGCGGCACCCTCGCTTGGGCTGAAGACAAATGGGGTGAGCAGTCGCTCAAGTTTCACACACCGATTCGCTTTAAGGGCCTGCAAACCCCCGGCGTGCCTGATATGCCAAGCCTTGGCGCGCACAGTGAATCCGTGCTGCTGGAGTTTCTTGGCATGGACGCTGATGAGGTTGCCCGCCTGCGCGATGCCCAAGCTATCTAGGCGCCAAGTGCCTTCACTGTTTGCACATATGTGCCTGTGCTAGTCTCTCGCACCGTTTTCGATAGAGCGACGAGGCCATGAGCAACGACACCGACCCAACCGTTTTCAACACCATCGAAGAAGCACTCACCGCGATTCGACAGGGTGAAATGGTCATGGTGGTCGACGACGATGATCGCGAAAATGAGGGCGATCTCATCATGGCAGCGAGCAAGGCCACACCAGAAGCCGTGGCCTTCATGATTCGTCATACCAGTGGCATCTTGTGCACGCCGATTCTGCAAGAGCAGGCAGTAAAACTGCACCTCGACCCCATGGTCTCGCGCAACGATGCTCCTATGAGCACGGCCTTTACCGTATCGATTGATTACAAAGAAGGCCTAACCACAGGCATCTCTGCCGAAGAACGTGCGGCCACCACGCAAGCGTTGACCAACAGCAACGTGAGCGCAGACGATTTTGTGCGTCCTGGCCATATCTTTCCCCTGGTGGCACGCCAAGGCGGTGTGTTGGTGCGCTCGGGTCATACCGAGGCTGGTACCGACTTGGCAACCTTGGCGGGACTGCCGCCGGTCGGTCTGCTGGCGGAGCTGGTGAATGACGATGGCACGGTACAACGCCTGCCAGAACTCATGGCGTTTTCGCGCGAACACGATCTGAAAATCATCACCATTGCGGATCTCATCGCGTACCGGCAGCAGCGTGAGCAGTTGGTGCAGCGCAGCTATGAATTTGCGGTATCTACTGCGATCGGTAAGGCCCAAGCCTACGGTTACAAAACGAAGTTTGAGGATGCCGAGCATATCGCCTTGGTGTTTGGCGATATTCACGCCATGGAGTCGGTGCCCGTGCGCATACACCGGGAGAAATTGGTGGAAGACGTATTTGGTGCCCAATCCAGCGAGCACTCTAGCAACCTGTTGAATGCTGCCATGCAGCGCATCGAAGCGCTGGGCGGCGGTGTACTGATCTACTTGCGTACCGGCTTTGTCGGTGTGCCGCTGGAAGATTTCGAATCCCAGAGTCGTGAGGATGAGCGGCGTAGCCAATGGCTCGAGGTAGGCGTAGGCGCGCAAATACTGCGCGACCTGGGTTTGAGCAAAATTCGCTTAATCGCCGGGCGCAGTGTCGACTATGTTGGTGTTGAGGGTTTTGGCTTAACCCTGGTCGACACCGAAATGCTGTAAACGCGCTGGCCTTCAGCGCCGGTACTGAAAAATCGCCTCTTGATCTTTTTTGCCTACGTAGACAATGCGTAAATCTTCGGTGCGCGTGTGACAGACACGGCACTTCAGTTTTGAGCGCATTTTGTGCACCTCGGTGTCGCCACCCAACCGATTTATGAGAGTCTCCACATCGAGTTTTGCTTGACGCTGGCAGGTCTCGCACACGGCGTAAAGATGAAAACTGTCGACTAAATCACTGAGAGACTGCATGGGAGGGCGCCTGTTTGGAAATTCCTGCAAGGCGGTATACTGTATAAATATACAGCAACCAAAATCAATCAAAATATCAACTTTTGATGATCAATGCGGTTCGAGCAGTTCGCGAACATGTCCTTGGCCCGGGCCGGGTTCGGTGCCACAGTAGGACGACGCTCGGTGATTCAAATGCTCGGTAATTCAAATGCTCGGTAATTCAAAGACGGACTATGGCGACCACCTCTAGCGCTTCTTCCTTACCTATCGCCATCACCATGGGTGACCCTGCCGGGGTCGGCCCCGAAATTCTCGCGCGAACGCTCCTTGATGGAGACAAAGATGGCGATGCCCGCGGCAAAAAGACTGCGAGCGAGCACACCCGATGGATTTTGGTCGGCGCTCAATGGGCGCTGAATAAGGGCGCTGCAACCCTGTCACGAGCTTTGCCCCCGTTACATCACATCGCTGCCCCTGATGAAGCCATACCCGGCTGGAATCTGCTCGACCTTGGCATCCCAGAGCCCGAAGACTTCCGCCTTGGTCAGGTGCAAGCGGCTTGTGGCGAACTTGCCGTGCAGGCCGTGGAGTGGGCAGCCAAGCGCTGTCTCAGTGGCGAGCTGGCCGCCATGGTGACGGCGCCCATCAACAAAGAAGCCATTCACGCCGCCGGCTATGTGAACGATATTGGTCATCAGGAAATCCTCGCTCGTCTGGCGAGCGTAAGCCAAACCGCCACCATGCTGATGACGCCGGGTTTGCGGGTGGTACACCTTTCGACTCATAAATCCCTCGCCAAGGCAGTGGAATTTGTCACCGCAGCGCAGGTGCTCGGCAAGCTGCACCTCATAAACGACACCCTGACGCAGTGGGGCCTCGCGCAGCCGCGCATCGCCGTGGCCGCCTTGAACCCTCATGGTGGTGAAGGTGGATTACTGGGTCGCGAGGAAATCGAAGAACTGGCGCCTGCCGTCGCTAGTGCCAAGCAGGCAGGTATCGACGCCACTGGCCCGCTGCCGGCAGATTCCGTATTCAACCGCGCGATTGCTGGTGAATTTGATGTCGTGCTGGCGCTTTACCACGACCAGGGCCATATCGCGATCAAGGTACATAATTTCCACGAATCCACCACGGCAACCCTTGGTATTCCCATGGTGCGCACATCTGTCGATCATGGCACCGCCTTCGATATTGCCGGCAAGGGCATCGCCGATGCCACCGGGATGCGCGCGGCCATGGACGCTGCCCAAGCCATTGTTGCTGCGGATTTGGGCGGTTTAACCAAGCAGTAAATTCGTGCGTTTGGCCGCGTAGGAAATTAAGCCAACCAACGCATCACATATTCTTTTGGCCTAAACGCTATGGCACACTCAAACGTCAATTCAGGTGATGGGGAGTTGCCATGAAAGCAGCAGTATTTCGTGAAGTGAATGTGCCGATGGAGATTGAGGAAGTTACGGTCTCCAAGCCCGGCCCAAGAGAAGTTCTTATTCGCACGCAGGCCGCCGGCATTTGCCATAGCGACATGCATTTTTTCAACGGCAGTTATCCCGGCAAGCTGCCCATGGTGTTGGGTCATGAGAGTGCGGGCATTGTTGAGCAGGTCGGCAGCGATGTGCACTACGTCAAGCCCGGCGACCACGTCATAACCTGCCTGTCGGTATTTTGCGGTCACTGCGAACAGTGCGTGACTGGCCACCTATCGCTTTGCCAAGAGCCTGAGATGAGCCGCGGCGGTGAAGAGGAGCCACGCATCAGTCAAAACGATCAGCCCCTCACACCCTTTGCTCAACTGGGGTCGTTTGCCGAGATGATGCTGGTTCACGAACACGCGCTGGTCAAAGTTCGTAAGGACATGCCCATGGATCGTGCCGCATTGATTGGCTGCGGGGTTACCACAGGTGTTGGGGCGGTCATTCATACAGCCGCGGTCGAGCCGGGATCAACCGTAGCAGTCATCGGCTGCGGCGGTATTGGCCTGTCTGCAATCAATGGCGCGGCACTGGCTGGTGCCTCACGCATCATTGCCGTAGATATGGTGTCCTCAAAACTCGAGCTGGCGCGTAAGTTCGGTGCCACTGATGTGGTCGATGCCAGCGATGGTGAGGCCATTGAGAAAGTGCGGGAGCTTACCGGCGGCGGTGTGCACTACTCTTTTGAGGCGATCGGCCTTAAGGCGACCGCCGAGCAGGCGTTTCGAATGCTGCGACCGGGCGGTACTGCCACGGTCATTGGCATGATTCCGCCGGGCCAAATGGTTGAACTGCATGGTGTGGATTTTTTGGCGGAGAAAAAGATTCAGGGCTCCATGATGGGTTCCAATCGCTTCCGCGTTGATATGCCGCGCTTTGTGGATTTTTACCTGCAGGGCAAGCTGCACTTGGACGATATGATTTCCAACCGTATTGCATTGTCTGACATTAACGAGGGTATGGCTGCGCTGGAAACCGGGGAGATTGCCCGCAGCGTCATCATGTTTGATTAAAACTGACAGAAGTGAAGAATGCGCCGGCTCTCCTTTCTGCGCGATGGGCCGGAGACGCGCGGCTACGCGGACCGTGATGCAGCTGC
>ERZ802822.477-NODE-477-length-28188-cov-22.025257_pt1 | contig 28188 bp, 26 predicted proteins | sample MGYA00345649_ERZ802822 | MGnify/ENA primary metagenome ERZ802822 (study PRJEB30503, sample SAMEA104212359) | marine metagenome | biome: Westerlies Biome; feature: [SRF] surface water layer (ENVO:00010504) within the epipelagic zone...; material: water...
TTGTTATGTATTATTAACATGATTAAAAATAAATTATTAACATTTATACTGTTTCTTCTCATTACTTTTTCAGCTTCTTTAATCGGAGGTTTGGCTACAATTAATTTTATGAATCCTTGGTATTCATTATTATATAAGCCAATATTTAATCCACCAGACTGGGTGTTTGGCCCTGTATGGACTATCTTGTATTTTATGATGGCTATTTCAATATGGCTTTATTGGCATACAAAAAATAGAGAAATGAATACGATTTATATTTATTTTATTCACTTAGTTTTTAATGCAACTTGGAGTATAACTTTTTTTGCATTTCATAACATGATTTTGGCTTCAATTGTATTAGTCATATTAATCGCATTGATTATTAATCTTATTTTAAGTTTTAGGCGCGTCAAGATGATTAGTGCTTATTTAATGATTCCATATTTACTTTGGTGTTGCTTTGCACTAATTCTCAATACTAGCTTAATAATTTTAAATTAATTATGGATGATGTGGTAGTAATTGGTGGTGGTATAATAGGTGCAGCCACAGCCTATTTTTTATCTAAAGAAGGTAGAAAAGTAAAAGTAATTGAAAGAGACCCAACTTATAAAACTGCTTCTTTTCCCTTATCATTAGGTGGATTTAGAAGACAATTTTTTCAAAAAGAAAATATTTTACTTGGTAAGTTTGCTAGAGAATTTATATTTCAAATTCCGGATCTTTTAAAAACTGAAAAAAATCCTAATCCTACTGCAAGTATGGTAACTAATGGATATTTATTAATGTTTGGCCCTGAACATGCCGAAGAACAATATAGAGCTTTAGAAAATCATAAAGAGTGTGAAGCTGGAACAAAAAATATTAAAGGTTCAGAATTATCTAAAGTTTTTCCATATATAAACAGCGATGGTATCGAAACAGCAACTTATACCGATAATCAAAGCGAAGGGTGGATTGATCCATTTATGTTTCATAGTGCACTTAAAAGCAAGGCAATAGAACTTGGAGCTGAATTTATAAAAGGTGAAGTAAAAAGTATTTCTGAAATTAAAGCTAAAACAATAGTATCAGCAGCAGGATGTTGGACTAAAGAACTGTTAGAAGATATTCCAGTAGTTCCTCAAAAACATACAGTTTTCAGAGTTAAATGCCCAAAATATATAAAAGAAATGCCTTTAACAGGTGACTTAACAACAGGAGTTTATTGGAGACCAGAAGGTGGAGAGTATTTAGCTGGATCACCAAATTCAGTATTTGATGCTACGGATTTAGAACCAGCCTGGAATGATTTTGAAGAACTAGTATGGCCTGCATTAGCACAAAGAATACCAGCATTTGAAGAATTAAAACTTACTGGTGGTTGGGCAGGTTACTACGATTGTAATAAACTAGATAACAATGCAGTTGTAGGTAAGCATCCAAAGTTTGATAATGTTTATATGGCATCTGGTTTTACTGGCAGAGGTTTGATGCAAGCCCCAGGAATTGGTAGAGCTTTAACTGAATTAATTACGACAGGAGCATATCAAACTATCGATATAAGTGATTTTGCAGTTGAAAGAGTGCTTGGAAATAGTGCTAGACCCGAACCTTACGTTCTATAATTTAGGTTCCACAAAAAGTTTGATATTCACTATTGCTTGATGGAGATTGATAATTCTTAATATCGAATTGATTATCATAAGGTTTGTTTAAAATCGATAGTAACTTCTTAGTTAAGCTCAGATCATTATTATTTGCAGCTTCTAATGCCTCTTCAACTTTATGATTTCTTGGAATAACAGTAGGATTATTTTTTTTCATAAGATTGATTGATTTTTCTATTGATCCATTATTTATCAAAACTCTATTTTCCCATTGCTTAAACCAATTTATAAAATTTATGTCTTTATATTTTGAGTCATTACTAGAATTTATATTCATTAAATGACAAAAAGTATTTGTATAATCAGCTTGATTAGACTCCATCCAATGTAATAAGTCATTGATTAATTTAAGATCATTTTTATCTTTTCCAAATAAACCAAGCTTGTCTCTCATCATATTTAACCATTTGTTTTCATAAATATTTTGAAAATTATCTATAGTTTCTGTTGCAATTTTAATTGCTGTATCTTCATTTTTATCTATCAGGGGGATTAAACATTCAGCCAATCTTGTTAAATTCCATTTAGTAATAGGAGGTTGGTTAGAAAATGAATATCTGCCTAATTTATCAATCGAACTAAAAACAGTTTTAGGATTATAAAAATCCATAAATGCACATGGACCATAATCAATAGTTTCACCTGATACAGCCATATTATCTGTATTCATTACTCCATGAATGAAACCTACACGCATCCAGTCAACAACTAGTTTGCACTGTCTTTCCATTACGAGATTTAATAAATCTAATGCTTTATTTTTAGAAGAATTAATTTCAGGATAGTGTCGATTGATAGTGTAATTGACCAACGTACGTAAATCGTCAATATTTTGCTTTGCTGCAATATACTGAAAAGTTCCAACTCTTATATGGCTTGAAGCAACACGAGTTAAAATAGCTCCAGGTAATAAATTTTCTCTTACAACTTTCTCACCTGTTTTTACTACTGCAAGGCTTCTAGTTGTTGGAATATTTAATGTGTGGATAGCCTCACTAATAATATATTCTCTTAACATTGGACCTAAAACAGCACGACCATCACCACTTCTTGAAAAGGACGTTCTTCCAGAACCCTTAAATTGAATATCAAATCGATTGGAATTATTAACTAAATGCTCTCCTAATAAAACAGCTCTGCCGTCTCCAAGCATAGTAAAATGACCAAATTGATGACCTGCATATGCTTGAGCTATAGTGCTTGATCCTTTTGGTAAAATATTTCCAGAAAATATCTGAGATAAATTTTTGTTATCTATCTTAGAAAAATCTAAGTTTAAATCTTTGGCTAATTTTTTATTTAAAATTATTAGCTCTGGATCATGAACTGGAGTAGGTTTAATTTCTTCTTTAAATGTATTAGATAATTTTGAGTATGTGTTATCAAAATGCCAACCTATGGTCATTAATGATTAACTAACTTCTACTTGATTTTCTTTTGGTTCAATTTCAGTTTTAAACTGGTTTGAAATTTTTTGAACTTCAACAGAAGATACTTTGTATTCTGCACACATTGTTTCTTCATCTTTACCATGACCAGTAACCATGTTAACCATATGTTCTGGGAAATGGAATGTTGTAAATACAATTCCCTCTTTAACTTTATCAGTCACTTCTACTTTTAAAGCAACTTCACCTCTTCCAGAATATAATCTTCCAATATCACCTGTATTAATATCTCTATATGCAGCATCTTTAGGATGAATTAAAAGAACATCTTCGTCAACAATATTGATGTTTTTTGTTCTTCTTGTCATTGTTGCTGCATTATAGTGTTGTAAAACTCTACTTGTAGTTAAAATTAAAGGATACTCTTTTTTATTTGTTTCTATTTCAGTGGACTCTTTCCAATCGAAATTTTTTAGTCGTCCTTTTCCTAATTTAAATGTTTCTGTATGAAGTATTTGTGTATCAGTTCCATCTTCTTGAACTGGCCATTGCAGACCAAGTTTACCAAGTCTTTCTCTTGTAACACCTTTGAAGAAAGGAACCACATCTGCAATTTCTTTTAGCATTTGATCTGCATCATACGTAGGTTGATCAAAACCTAATTTTTGCATCATATCAGTTACAATAACACCATCTGGTTTTGTACCTGGTAATGGTGGAACAGCTCTGTTCACTCTTTGAATTCTTCTTTCTGTATTAGTAAAAGTACCATCTTTTTCTAAGAAAGTAGTTCCTGGCAATACAACAGTTGCAAGTTTTGCTGTTTCACTCATAAATATTTCTTGAACCACTAAAAGTTCTAATGAATTCATTGCTTCAACAACATGAGCGCTGTTTGGATCTGTTTGAACAATATCTTCTCCAATAATCCACAAACCTTTTAACTCTTTGTCAATTGCTGCCTCAAACATTTGTGGAATTTTTAAACCTGGTTTTGTTGGATGAGTTACACCATATTTCTCAGTATAAAATTTTTGATTTTTTTCATCAGCAACCTCGAAGTAGCCAGCTCCTTGATGAGGTTGACAACCCATATCAGCTGCTCCTTGAACATTGTTCTGACCTCTAAGTGGATTTACACCAACTCCTTTTCTTCCAATGTTTCCTGTAATCATTGCAAGATCAGCAATTAGCATGACTGTTTTAGACCCTTGCTCTTGTTCTGTAACTCCTAAACCATGAAATTCCATTGAGTTTTTGGCTGTTGCATAAGCTATGGCTGCTTCTTTAACCATTTGCTTATCTACACCAGCAACTTTTGCTAAATGATCTACATCTTGTCTCTCAATCTCCTTAAGAAAATTATCAAATCCTTCAGTTCTATCTCTAACAAAATCTACGTTATATAGTTTTGATTTAATAATAAAATGTAACATCATATTTAGTACAGCAACGTTAGTCCCTGGTCTTAATTTAATATGATAGTCTGCAAGTTTAGCTAACTCGGTAGTAATAGGATCAAGAACAATTAATTTTTTACCCTTCATTACCTGTTGTTTTATTTTTGCGCCAGTTACTGGGTGTGCATTAGTTGGATTTGCTCCAATAACTATAAAACAGTCTGCATGATAAATATCTTCAGTAGAATTTGTTGCAGCACCCGTTCCAAATGTTTGTTGCATTCCCCATGCTGTAGGTGAGTGGCAAATACGTGCACAACAATCAACACTGTTAGTTCCAACAGCTGCTCTAATCATCTTTTGAAATATATAATTTTCTTCATTAGTACATCTAGCGGATGAAATTCCAGCAAATGCATCTGGTCCGTTATCTTTTACAATTCTATTCATTTCTTTTTTGATAAAATCATATGCTTCATCCCATGATGCTTCTTCAAATTTACCATTTCTTTTAATCAATGGTGTTTTTAATCTATCTGGGTGATCATAAAAACTAAATGCATATCTACCTTTAATACAAGTGTGTCCTGCATTAACTTCAGTTTCTTTTGGTGTGTCAATTGCTACAACTTTATCGTCTTTAATTGATGCTTCTAAGTTACATCCAACACCACAATAAGAGCAAGTAGTTCTAACTTTTTTATCTACAGCTGCAGATTTAGATTGAAATACATCAGAGATAGCATCAGTTGGGCAAGTATGTGCACATGCACCACATGAAACACACGAAGAGTCTCCAAACATCATGTCATTGTCTGTAGTGATTTTTGATTCAAATCCTCTTCCACTCATTGTTAAAACAAACGATCCTTGTATTTCATCACATGCTCTAACGCATCTTCCACAATTAATACAATTATCTAAGTTCATTCTCATGTAATCATGAGAAGTATCTCTTGGAATTCCTTTATGCTGTTTTGGACTGTTATATCTGTGATCCGAAATACCTAAATCATTAGCAACTGTTTGAAGTTCACAATTATTATTTACTTCACAACTATCACATTCCATAGGGTGATCTGTTAAAACTAATTCAACAATATTTTTTCTAAGACTTGTTATTGCTTCGTTAGATGTAAAGATATGTTGGTTTTCAGCAACTGGAGTATGACAAGAAGCAACCATTCTTGTTGGTCCATCTTTTTCCAAAGCAACTTCAACTGAACAAACTCGACAAGCACCATAAGGAGCTAAATTTGGATCATCACAAAGAGTTGGAACTTTTTTTTCTCCAACATAGCTTTTAACAAATTTTAATATAGATGTGTGATTAGCACCAATTTCATATGGTTTGCCATCGATATAAGCTATTTTTCTTTTTTCAGAACTCATTAATTATCTTTCATCATATCATTCTTCATTTCGTCTCCAAAGTACTTAAGTATATTCATTATTGGAGTAGGAATGGCCCCACAAAGAGCACATAAACAACCTTTTTGCATTGTTACAAGCAATTCGTTAAGTAATTTCAAGGGTATTTTAGCAGTTCCTTTCTTTGCTTGATCAAACATTTCTTTACCTCTGTATGAACCAAGTCTTCCAGGAAAACATTTGCCGCATGATTCTTCTGCTGAAAATTCAAATAAATGATGAATATATTCAGACATTGAAAAATCTTTTGGAATACTAACAACACTTGCGTGCCCTAACATAAAACCTTTAGCTGTAAATTCTTGAAAATCTAAATTTAAATTATCAATTTCACTTAATGGCACTACACCACCTAATGGACCACCAACTTGAAATGCTTTAACTGGTTCTTTATACCCTCCACCAATTTCATTAAATATTTTTTTCATAGGTGTTCCCATATCTATTTCGTAAACACCAGGATTATTAAAAAAACTATCAAGACAAACAAGTTTAGTTCCTGCAGACTTTTTATTTCCTATTGTTGCAAATTTTTCAGGTCCATTTATTAAAATACCAGTTGCAGCAGCTAAAGTTTCAACATTGTTAACTACTGTAGGTTTTTTATATAGGCCTTCAGTTACAGGAAATGGAGGTCTAACATCTACTTCTGCGCGTCTTCCTTCTATAGATGCAATCAAGGCAGTTTCTTCTCCACAAATGTAAGCACCTTGACCAATACAAATACCTAAATCAAAAGAAAAATCTGTTCCTAATATATTATCACCTAACAAATTTAATTTTTTAAGTTCATTAATACTACCGTTAATTGCTTCAATAGATTTTGGATATTCACCTCTAATATATAAAACACCTTCATCACTTCCAATGACCATTCCACAAAGAACCATACCAAAGATAACTTTTAATGGTTGATCTTCTAATAAGTATCTATCAGAAAAAGCACCAGAGTCACCTTCGTCAGCATTACAAATAACATATTTTTTATCACCTTTTGCTTTGCTACAAAAATCCCATTTCATTCCTGTGGGAAATCCTGCACCACCTCTACCTGTTAGATTAGAATCTAGTAGTGATTTAATAATTTCTTTTTTATCAGTTTTTAAAAATTTATTTAATTGATCTTTGAATTGTTCTGTAGAAGAAAGTTTATCATCCATTAAAAAACTAGTAGTTGCATGACTTTTAGAAAAAAATTTATCTTGAATAATGTCTTCTCCTTTTAAAATTTGGTCAATTTTCTCAATATCTTTACCAGCATAATTTTCACCATCATAATGGAAAGCATTATTTTCATAGCAATGTCCAAGGCAAAACATTTCTCCAACTTTATCATCACCTAATTTTTCTTTAAGAGTATCTTTTAATTTTTCTTGAGTGCCAGCACACATACAAGCACTTCCATTACAAACAAAAGCTTTCTTTTCTCTGTGTGAAGGTCTTAAAAATTCGTAAAAAGATTCTGCTCCATGAAGTGTTGAAACACCCAAATTATGTTCTTTTGCAATATCATTAATATCTTTTGGCGTGTCACTTAGACTATTCTCAGAGATCTGTTTAAATAGATTCTCTTTTAAACCTATTCTACCTGATAAATTACTTATATTTTTTGACACTATTACCCTTTTATTTAATTAGCTCACAATAACTTTTTTGTTATTTGTGTAAATATTAAAACTTTCCCTCTTTACGAAACCTATAAGGGTCATGTCAAACTTATTCGCTAGGTCAATAGCTAGGCTAGTTGGCGCACCAACCCCGATCATTATACCTATATCTGTCATTAAAACCTTTTGAACTAATTCAAAATTAAGTCTGCCAGAACATGTGATAAATTGGGTTTTAGGGTCTAATTGATCATTAATTAAAGCATTTCCAATAAGCTTGTCTAAAGCATTATGTCGTCCAACATCTTCCCTTAAACTAATTAGTTCACCAGCACTATTAAATAAACCGCTAGCGTGTATTCCGCCTGTTTTGCTAAATTCAGATTGGTTTTTTTGTAAAATATTTGGAGATTGAATAATTATTTCTTTTGTAATTTTTGGTTCTGAAGAGTTAGTTTTATTTTTTTTTATAATCTCTAGTGCATCTAAAGATGATTTGCCACAAACACCACAAGATGAATTAGTTAGAAAATCTTTTTTGATTTTTGAAATATTAACATTTTGAGAATTATTAAGTGAGGCTAAAATTTTATTTTGAATATTGTATTGACCAACTTTATCTCCATAACTTTCAATAGAATCAATATCTTTAATATTTTGAACAATTTGTTCATTAAACAAAAAACCTCTTACAAGATCTTCATCATTACCAGGGGTTCTCATGGTGATTGATAAATTTTGACTAATCCATTTATCTTGTTCTTTAAATTTTAAAGAAATTTCCAAAGGTTCCTCAATTGAAACTAAATCATCTAGATTTTCAAATTTACTAGAGCTAAATTTTAAAACTTTATATTTAGAATTCATAAAATTATTTTAAAGGATAATTTTTTTTTAAAATGTATTTGTTGACTATTATTGCAAGTAATAAAATTATTATACACCCAAAAATAATTGGATTAATCAAATATTCATAGGAAACACTTCCTATTATTACCATAATGGGATTTCCACCTGCAGGCGGGTGAACCACATTTAACAAAATCATTAAAAAAACTCCAGTTCCAACAGCGAGCGCAATATTAATATAAATTGGCAATGGAATATAATTTACAAAAACTACTCCAACAAATGCCGTTAATAAATGACCAAAAAAAACATTTTTAGGTTGTGCAAATGGACTTTCAGGAAAACCAAATAATAACACCATAGATGAACCAAAAGATCCTGCTAAAAAATAACCTAAAGTACTTTTGTATGTAAGAACTGTTAACACACCAATAGTGAATGCTGAAAAAAAACCAGCAATTAATGCTTTTTCTAATATAGGTTTTGTAATTTTAATCATTTAAATTTTTAAGGCCTTTAAGATAGTTCTTAAAGGAAGTAGCAAACATTCTTTTCTAGCTAGATTTTTTTTATCTAAAATTACTTTAAAATCTTTCCAATGTTTTTCCATGGTTACCTTAACATCTTCAAATAATTTTTCACCACTAGTTACAAAAGCCTTTATTTCATTAATCTTTTTATTCTTTATTTTTCTAGAAAGTAAACTGACTGACGCTTGGCAATAAACACATGATTTGCACTGATATCCCATGTCTTTTATTACATCGTCTTTTACTATTAAGCTTATTTCCATTACGTCCCCACATAATGGATTTTTATTTTTTGATTTATGGGTAAAATTTTCAAGAATCTTATTATTCTCTGTATGGGATGCTATTTCTAAAATTTTTAAATCCATTATATTTCTTTAATTCAATCTTTAATGTTTTATATTTTGATAAATGGAGCATAACAATATTTTAGGCACAGTGCTAGCAGGCGGAAAGTCTCAAAGATTTGGTGAAGATAAATCACAAGTTAAATTAGGCGATAAATTATTGATTGATTATATTTTATCGGAAATCATAGATGAATTTAATGAAGTATTAGTGGTTTCCAATAACCTAATTAACTTTAAAGAGTCTGAAAAGATTTCATTAATTAAAGATTTTAAGAAAGACCTGGGACCATTGGGTGGAGTTTTGACTGCAATGAAATGGGTAAAAGATAATAATAAAGATTATCAATGGATCTCTACTTTTCCTGCTGATACTCCCTTTTTTAAAAATCAAATATTAAAAGATTTTTTAAACAAGATAAATATGGAAGAAGGTAAACTTTTTTTTATCAAATCAAATAATACTCGACATAATATATTTGGACTTTGGTCTATAGATTTAATGGATAAATTAGAAGAAGATTTAGATAAAGGAGAAAGAAAAGTAGAGGTTTGGGCAAATAGTATAGGAGTTAAAAATATTAATATGAAGTTTGAAAATAAAGATCCTTTCTTTAATATAAATACTAAAGAAGATTTAAAAAAAGCTATAGAAAATTTGTGAAATGATTAGTTATCAATATTCAAAAAGAATTTTAAAAAAAGCAATTATCAAAATTAAAGATGAAAATATTAAGAGCACGAATTCTTTAAATAGAGTTGTTTCAAAAAATGTTTATTCTGAAATTAATTACCCATCAGGAGATAATGCTGCATTTGACGGATATGCTATTAATTCAAATGACACTAAAAATATAAAAAAAAATTTACCAAAGAAATTTAATATTATAGGGTTGATAGCAGCAGGTAATAAGCCTTTTAAAAAGAAAATTAAAAAATATGACACAGTAGAGATAATGACTGGTGGCATCATTCCAAAAGGTTTTGATACTATTATTCCTATTGAAAAAATTATTTTTTATTCAAATAAGAAAAATATTTTAATAGATAGAAAAATAACTAAATATAATCATGTTAGATTTGCTGGATCTGATTTTAAAAAAAAAGAAATAGTTGTTAAAAAGAATACAGTCATTCAGCCAAATCATATTTTAGCTTTAAAGACATTAGGCATTAAAAACGTTACTGTTAAAAAAAAGATTAATATTCTTTTTTTCTCTACAGGAAATGAAATATCTAATAATGACAATATCCCTAGTTGGAAAGTTAGAAACTCAAATAGTCACTATATCAATAGTTTAAACGTAAATTTTTTATTTAATTTCAAAGATGGTGGAATTTTAAAAGATAATCATGAAAATATATTTCAATCAAAAATATCTAAAATGCTGAATTCTAAAATAGATATTATTATTACATCAGGAGCCGTTTCTGCGGGTAAATTCGATTTCGTTCCAGACATTGTAAAAAAATTCAAATTATCTAACTACTTTAAGAGTGTATCAATCAGACCCGGCAAGCCAGTTTTGTTTGCAAGGATTAAAAATAAACAAAAAGTAATTTTTGGATTACCTGGAAATCCTATGTCTTCTGCGGCCTGTTTTAGATTTTTTGTTTATCCCTATATTGCTCATGTGATGGGTATTAGTGAAGAAAAACCTATTAAAGCTATTTTAAAAAATGATTTTATTAAAAAAAAGAATTTTACAAGATTTGCTAAAAGTAAATTAAACACAACTAAAAATGGTAAAATAGAAGTTGAAATTTTAAAAGGACAAGAATCCTTCAGAATTAAATCATTTGTTAAATCAAATATCTGGGCGTTATTACCAACTGGTAAATCTAAGTTTAAAAAAGGTGAGATTGTTGATTGTTTTTTTCCAAATCATATTAATCAATCTTTAATCTAATGCATGTCATTTTTGTTGTAGTTAAAACTATTTACAATTAAACATCTGGATATGATTGAGCTTAAAAATCCTAGAATAGCAGTACCAGTTGTTTTATTTGCTGGCCTAGTATGGTCCTTTGGTCCTTTAGTTGTCAGATATATGAATGATCCTCAATTAATTCCGTGGCAGTATATTTTTGGCAGAGGTTTAACAATATTTATCCTTTTAAATTTATATTTATTTTTTGAAGAAGGAAAAAATTTTTATAAAAATTATTTTAGAATTGGTCTATCTGGTTTATTAGGAGGATCAGGCTTAGGTATTGCAATGATTTCTTTTATGTTTTCTATAACTAATACTAGTGCAGCAATTACCCTATTATGTTTAGCAGCTATGCCATTTTTTACTGCCTTGTTGGCTTTTTTATTTTTAAGAGAAAAAATTTCTTTAAATGTATGGGTATCAATTATTATTGCGACAGTTGGTATTGGAATAATGGCTGTGGGTAATACCTCTGAGACTTCTTTAATTGGATTCGTTTTTGGCATGACTTCATCAGTTGGTTTTGCAGTTTTTTCTGTATCCCTTAGATGGCGTAAAGATACTCCAAAGTTTACGACAACTGCATTTGCTGGTTTATTCTGTGTAGTTTTTGCAACTATAATGATTTTTTATAAAGATTTAAATTTCTTTTCAACAAGCTACAACAGTTCATTATTTTCTTTACATGGAACATTAGTTTGTTTGGGATTAATTTTGTACTCAATCGGTTCAAAAGCTATTCCAGCTGCTGAATTAACCTTGCTATCTTTGACAGAAGTAATTGGTGGAATTTTTTGGGTTTGGTTGCCTTTATTTGGTATTAATGAGATACCAACTACCAATACTATTATTGGTGGTTTTTTTCTTTTTATATCCCTTACATATTACAGTTTAGTAATGAGATGGAATAAAAGATATATTGGATTAAATTAATTTTATGGAAAGACCAGATTTTTTTTCATTAAAAAATGGTGAGAAAGTAAAACTTCCTTTTTCAAATTCAGAATACGATAGAAGATTAAATAATTTAAGAAAAATAATGGATAAAAATAACCTTGATATGGTTATTTTAACATCAATGCATAATATTGCTTATTATACGGGTTTTATTTATTGTTCATTCGGTAGACCTTATGGTTGCATTATTACTAAAAATAAAATTTCAACAATTTCAGCCAATATAGATGCAAGTCAACCTTGGAGAAGATCTCATTGTGATAATGTTATTTATACAGATTGGAAAAGAGATAATTTTTTAAGAGCTATAGTTTCAATTATTGGCAGAGACGATCCACCAAAAACAATTGGACTAGAAAATGATCATGTCACTTTAGATATGAGAGAGAAAATAGGATCTATTTTTTCTTTTTCTGTTTTTAGTGATGTCTCAAAAAATTTAATGCAACTTAGAATGATTAAATCTAATGAGGAAATTGAAATTATTAAAAATGGAGCAAGAATTGCTGACTTAGGTGGAGAAGAAATCGTTAAGAATATCAGAGAAGGAAATACAGAAATTGAAATTGCTATAGCTGGACGTGATTGTATGGAACGAGAAATCGTTAAAACTTATCCTGATGCCGAATATATGGATACGTGGGTTTGGTTTCAATCAGGTATTAATACAGATGGTGCACACAATCCAAAAACTAATAAAAAGTTAATTAAAGGAGATATTTTATCACTTAATACTTTTCCAATGATTTCTGGATATTATACAGCATTAGAAAGAACATTATTTTTAGATCATGCTGATGATGAAAGCCTTAAAGCCTGGGAAGCAAACGTCAAAGTCCACAAACGTGGATTAGAATTAATTAAGCCAGGTGTTAAATGTTCTGATATTTGTCACGAACTTAATGAATTATTTGCTGAACTTGGATACTTACAATATCGAACATTTGGTTATGGGCATTCGTTTGGGATTCTTTCTCATTTTTATGGAAGAGAAGCTGGACTAGAACTTAGAGAAGATATTGACACGGTACTTGAGGAAAATATGGTGGTCTCAATGGAGCCAATGATTATGATTCCAGAAGGAAATCCTGGAGCTGGAGGATATAGAGAGCATGATATATTAGTGATTGGTAAAGATAGTGCAGAGAATATTACAAAATTTCCTTTCGGGCCTGAACATAATATAATAAAAAACTAATATATTTTATGACTGATAAAACTATCGTTAATAGTTGGAATGAATGGGATCCATTAAAACATGTAATTGTTGGTAGGGCAGATGGAACTTGCATACCAGCTCCTGAACCAGCACTTGATGCTAAAGTCCCTGAGGATAGTGACATGCGTGGTCAATTTGGTCCAAGAATTAAAGACACGGTTGATAAAGCAAACCAACTACTGGATGATTTTTCAAATATCCTTATTAAACGAGGAGTTAAAGTAGATCGTCCTAATCCAATTGATTTTAATCAAAAAACTTCAACACCAGATTGGGAAGCGGAAACGATGTTTGGTTGTATGCCACCGAGAGATGTTTTACTTACAGTTGGAAATGAAATTTTAGAGGCAACAATGAGTTACCGTTGTAGATGGTTTGAATATCTTTGTTACCGACCTTTGCTTCAAGAATATTATAATCAGGATCCTAATATGAGACATGAGTCTGCACCAAAACCAAGACTTACAGATAAAGATTATAGAAAAGATTATTTGTCAGATAAAATAGGTATTCAAAAAAGATTAGAATGGACTGAAGACAAATTTTTTGTAACTACAGAAGAAGAACCGTTGTTTGATGCGGCTGATGTGCTTAGATTTGGTAAAGATCTTGTAGTTCAACATGGTTTTACTACAAATTTAAAAGGAATTGATTGGTTAAAGAGACATTATAAAGATCACAGAGTTCATGCTGTTAATTTTCCAGGTGATCCTTACCCAATTCATATTGATGCAACATTTACTCCAATTAAAGAAGGATTAATTATAAATAACCCCCAAAGAAGGTTGCCTAAAGAACAAAGAAAATTATTTGAAGATAATGGTTGGGAAATAGTAGACAGCGCTCAACCAGCTCACAATGAACCACCTCCTTTATGTTATTCGTCTACTTGGTTGTCAATGAATGTATTGGTTCTAGATCCTAAAACAGTTTGTGTTGAAAAAAGTGAAATTTATCAGCAAGAGCAATTAGATAAATTAGGTATGGAAGTCGTCCCTGTAGAATTACGTGATGCTTATGCATTTGGAGGAGGTTTGCATTGTTGTACAGCTGATGTTTATAGAGAAGGAACTCTAAAAGATTACTTTCCAAAACAATAATATGACTAAAATTAAAACAAAAAGAGATCGAGTAAAATTTGCTTCAGATAATGTTGCTGGTGCTTGTCCAGAAGTACTAGATGCTATCATAAAAGCAAATGATGGAGATAGCACTCCATATGGCAACGATCAAATATCAACTGAATTACAAGATAAGTTTTCTGAAATATTTGAAAAAGAAGTAATAGTTTTTCCAACTGCATCAGGAACTGCTGCTAATGCACTTGCTTTAGCTACTATGACACCATCGTTCGGTAATGTTTATTGTCATAAATTATCACATATTAATACTGATGAATGTGGAGCTCCTGAATTTTATACAGGAGGTGGAAAGCTAGTCACTTTAAATGGAGTAAAAGGAAAAATAACTGCAGAAGAATTAGACCAAGCAATTAGTGGAAAGGGGATTGTTCACCACACCCAACCATCTTCAGTTAGCATAACTCAAGTTTGCGAAACTGGTGAGGTATATCAATTAGATGAAATTAAAAAGATTTCGGAAGTTACCCACAAACATAATTTAAGTATACATATGGATGGCGCTCGATTTGCTAATGCTTTAGTTTCATTAAATGCAACTCCAGCTGAAATGACATGGAAATCAGGTATTGATGTATTATCATTTGGAGCAACTAAAAATGGCTGTATAGCTGCAGAAGCAATTATTTTTTTTAAAAAAGATTTAGTGGGAAATGTTGCTTTCTTAATGAAAAGAGCAGGGCACTTACTATCTAAAATGCGTTTTGTTTCTGCTCAATTGGATGCTTATATTTCAAATGATGTTTGGTTAAGAAATGCAAAACAAGCAAATAAAATGGGAAAAAAATTAAGTGATGGATTAAAAGATCACTCAGATATTAATTTAGCATATCCAACTGAAGCTAATGAAGTATTTGCAACATTTCCAAGAAATAAGATTGATCATTTAAATTCAGAAGGATATCAAATAAATGAAGATGAGTGGGATGGTAAAGCAGTAAGACTAGTTGCAGCGTGGAATACTCAAGATACTGACGTAGATCATTTACTTAATAGCTTAAAAAACTCTAACTAGGATTTTGTTTTAAAAATTCAATATATTTTACTACTTCATCAAATTTTTCATCAGGAATATCTTTGTAGCTTAAGTTAAAATGATCTTTCACACAGATTGCAACATGTGCATAGGGGTTTCTACCTTTTGGATGATTTACATGATCAGGTAGTTGACCCACCAAATAATCGCCAGCTTCCTGTATCATTTTCCACAGTTTACTTGCGTTTTCTTTGTTCACTTATTTAAAATTTAATCTCTGAAATTGATAAATTCAATTGGAAGTCCAATATCAATTGTTTTAATGGCAGCTATAGCATTCTGCAGGTCGTCTCTTTTTTTTCCTTCTACTCTTAACTCTTCTCCTTGAATTTTGATCTGAATTTTAAGTTTAAGTTTTTTTATATCTCCAATTATTTTTTTTGCATTTTCTTGGCTTATTCCTTCCTTTAATTCGCTAATTTGTCGAATGGTTCCACCTGATGCACCTTCTGAGTTTTTGACATCCAAAACTCGCGGATCTACCTTTCTTCTTATAAGGTGAGTTTCTAAAAGTTCATTCACTTGCTTAAGTTTTAATTCATCTGTGGCTATTGTTGTGATGGTTTTGTCTTTTCTTTCGATTGATATATTGAGCCCTTTAAAATCATATCGGTTACTAATTTCTCTTAAGCAATTGGCAAGAGCATTATCAAATTCTTGATAGTTGACTTTACTGATTACATCAAATGAAGGCATAATTTTTCTATTAATTTATATGTTAATATATTTTTTAAAAACCTTAAACTCTTTATAGGAAATAGGGAGCCAATTAATCAAATTGATCGAAAATTAGGTTATTAGATTTTCATATAGAGACAATTTGTTTGATTACATTAATAATTAAAAAATATAAGCTTTTATCCACATGAAAAAAATTTTAATTCTTATTTTCCTAGTATTCGGCTTTAGCGCGACTGCAATAGGTAAAGAAACCACTTTTACCAATGAGATATTTGAAAAATCTCAATTAGATGGAAAAACGGTTGTAATTCATTCTTGGAATAAGACTTGCACAACTTGTGCCAGACAAGTCAAAATATTAGATAAAGCAAAACAAGATTTTAAAGATGTTATTTTTTTGAGTTTTGAACAAACGGAAGATAAGGATATTGCCAAATTTTTAAGTATTGATTACTGGACTACAATTGTTGTTTATAGAAATAATAAAGAAGTATCTCGATCAATTGGTCAAACAAATAAAGAAAAAATTTACTCTCAAATTAATTAACTATAATAATTTTTAATACTAATAGCTGCCAGGTTTATTTTCTTCAATAACAGTCTCTGCTAAAGGTTTAACTGGATCTTCGATAGGCTCTGTAGATGGGTTTAATTCAATACCTGCAGGAGTGATTGATTGAGGCATTGCAACAAATTGAGAATCTGGGTTTTCAACAACAGGTCTTATTCTTGATCTATAAATTCCATAAAAACCAATTAAAGAGTGAAAGAATAATAAAAAAATAAAAAATCCATTTGGTCCAACAACACCCATAAAAATTGAGCATAAAAAAGGCCCACCCATGGCACCCATTCCAAATGTAAACTGTAAACTAGCACCCGCAGCAACAAATTTTTCTTTAGGAATGAAATCATTAGTGTGTGCCAAAATTAGAGAAAACATTGGAAGACTACAAAATGAAAATAAAATTAAAAAAACATAAAACCAAAACTTACTAGTAGCTAACTCTCCAGGTAAATACATTTGTCTTGATGATAAAATTGCACAAAATGCAAAAAAAGCTGCTGCAAAAGTGACTATAATGATTACTCTTCTTCTATCAAATATGTCTGATAATTTTCCAATTGGCCATTGTGATATTGCACCTGAAATTGCAAGTAAGAATGTAACTAATGAAATTTGAAAAATAGAAAAGTTCATTGTTGTTGCGTATACCGCAAGCAATGTAAATAAAGCGGATTGGATAGTTCCATAAAAAAATGAACTAACCATTCCAAATGGAGATGAAATAAACGCTTCCTGCAAAGACATTGTTGATATCTTTTTAAATGTTGGAGCTTTTCTTTTTGTAAGTAGAATTGGAATAAGTGCAGCTGAAGTTATAACTGAAATTAATATAAATGGCTCAAAGTTAAGTGGGTCACTAAAGTTAAGTAAAAACATTCCAAGTCCCATAGCACCATATAAGATGACCATATAAACCGATAAAACACTTCCTCTATTTTTATTACTTGCTCGATCATTCAACCAACTTTCAGCAACAGTATAAATAGAAACCATACTAATTCCTGTAAGCACTCTTAGTAAAAACCAAATGAAAGGACTTACATATACCGCATGAATTAAAACTACCAATGATGCTATTGATGCAAACGCAGCAAAAACTCTGATGTGCCCTACACGAGAAATAATTTGAGGAATAGTTTTAGCACCAATAAAGTAACCAACAAAATAACCAGACATCATAAATCCAGTTGCAGTTAAACTAAATTCCTCTTTAATTGCTCTAACTCCTAGTAAAGATCCTTGAAAACCATAGGCTAACATGAGTGCCCCCATACCTAAGAATAATGCCCAAGAATTTTTTAATACTTTTTCCATCTAAATCGCTATCTATTTCTGATTTGTGGCTAAATCAAGTTAATTGTAATTTAAGAATTATGATTTTTTAAGTTTAAGATATGAGTGAATTGCTATTGTTAAGATGATAATTAAACCTCCTTGAATTGTCTCAACACTAGGCTGTTCTTGTATTACCATCCATACCCAAAAAGGGCCAATAATGGTTTCTAATAGAAAGAACAAATTAACTTCTTCTGCAGGGATAAATCTGGGTGCAATGGTTACTAATACAAAAGGAATAGCTACACACATTATGCACATTAAAGGTATAAATATTAAGTCTGTACCCACAAGAGAAAAAGTATCTACAAAAAAGAAAGCAAAAATTGCAACACAAAGTTTACCAATTACCGCCGAAGGCACTAAATCTCTATTTTTCGCAAATCTTGCAATTACAGCATTACAAGCAAGACCAAAAGCAGTGATTAAACCAAATAAATCACCATAAAAATTACCCAACTCTATCGAGTCGTGAAAAATATAAGATACAGCAATTAAGGTTATAATAATAGCAATCCAAGTTTTGTTATCTGGTATTTCTTTTAGAAATATACTGCCTAATATAGCAGATAACATTGGTGCCATAGCAATCATTACCAAAGTATTAGCAACGTTAGTATTTTGAATAGATATAATGAAAGTAATATTACAGATAGAAAAACTTATAATATAAAAAATACCAGGATAACCAATATTTATTAAAGCTTTAAATAGATTATTTTTATAAAAAAAAATAAGCCCAATAAGAACAACCACAAAAGGGATTGCTCCTCTATAAAAAAGCATTCCCCAGGTTTCAATATTTGAAAGTCTTATAAAAATAGAGTCAGGTGTTATTAACATTACAGCAATAAATGCTAGGAGAGACCCTTTTTTTTGTGAAGAAAAATTCTTCACACTTTTAATTCATTCCAAAATGTTTTTGCAAGATTAATACCTGATAAATCGAATAATGTTTTTAATCCAGTGGGAGAAGTAACATTAATATCACCATTTAGTTTTTCATCAATAAAATCAATCCCAGCAAAAAAAATATTTTCTTTTTTAAGATCTTTGGCAATTAATTTTGAGATTTTATTCTCTGTATTGGTTAATTTAATATTAATTGGTTTAGCTCCTTTACTCATATTGCTTAAAAAAGATCCTTGCTTTGGAACTCTAGATATTGCCCCACATACTTTGCCATTTATTAAAAATACTCTTTTGTCTCCTTTGCTTATTTTAGGCAAATACTTTTGACACATAATATGATCATGTTTTTTAATAAATTGATTAATTAACTTTAAATTAAATTTATTCAAAAGATGAATATCATTTCCACTATAACTATGAATAGGTTTTAAAATTACTTTTTTATTTATTTTAAAAAAGTTTTTAATCTCACTAATATTTTGAGTGAAAATAGTGTTTGGCATATATTGTTGATATCTAACTGAATATAGTTTTTCAGACACATTTCTAATTGAAGTAGGATTATTTAATATTTTTACTTTATTTTTAATAGTATCTAAAATGTAAGTTGCTGAAATATACTCAAGATTAAAAGGGGGATCTTGTCTAATTAAAATAAATTTACATTTAGTGAGGTCTAATTTTTGTTTTTTTAATATCTTAAAAAATTTTTTTTTAGTGTAATCAAATTTTATAAAAAAACCATCAGCTACAACTTTTGAATTAATTACTGATAGGTTTTTTGGATCATAGTAAAATATTTTATATTTTTTTTTTTGAATTTCGTGAGCAAGAAAAACACTTGTATCAGTTAAAGAGTTTAGTTTTGAGGGGTGGTTTCCTTGAATAGCAACAATTTTACTTATCATATAATTCACTTAAATCTTCATTATTAGAAAATTTACTAATCATATGATCTGCATTAGTTGTTTTATTATCAATCACTTTTTGCAAGTGATTTAAAAATACTGTTTCGTCTTTACCATGCTTGTTAAGTATTCCTCTGTTCTCTAGTCCTCTTTTTGATAAATTTAATAGGGTTGATGACCAATAAAGAAGATCTTTACCCATTAATTGAGTATTAAAACCTTTTTCAGGAGCTTCAAAATAAGCATTTATAATTTTATCTTTATCCCATGTTGAGACCAATTCATAAACTTCATCTAAATTACCATATAGCATCCCAATATTAAAAGCAGGACCTGCGCATAAACAATCCCACCCACATGTATCCATTGATCTAAGTTCAATATATTTTTTTAATCTATTTTCAGTGAAAATTGTACTTAAGTGAGTTGTTAAATCATTTTCAGTTGGTAATCGGTTGGATATTTCATCAATTTTACCATCCATAAAATCTTTAAAAATATATTTTTTACCAGAAATATAAGTATCATTGTTCTGGATGAATAAGATTGGAAAGTTCATTGCAAATTCAGCATATTTTTCAAAATTTAATTCTTCAAAAAATAATTTAGGTAGACCACCTCTAGAAGTGTTTTGCCAAACTTTTGATCGATAAGATAAATATCCACTATTTTTTTTTTCAACTATTGATGAGTTTGCAAATAAAGCAATTGAAATTGGAACGATCGAGTTAACTATTTTAAACTTTTTTATAAAATCTTCTTCAGAATTATAATCAATGTTTAATTGTGTCCCACAAGTTCGATACATCATATCTAAACTCAACTCACCTCCTAAAGGCATATCTTTAGTCATCAGCTCATATCTTTGTTTAGGATTGTTAGGAATTTCGTCTAATTTTGATATTGGGTCAAATCCAGCACTAACTATATTAATATCTAATTTTTTAGCAACTTGTCTTAACTCAAATAAATAATCTTGTGACTCTGCGCAAGCCTCATGAATATGGTTAAGTTTTTCTCCTGATAATTCTATTTGGTTTCCAGGTTCTAACGTAATATTTTTACCCCCTTTATTTAATCCAATTATATTTTCTTTTTCTAAAATTGGATTCCAGCCAAATTCTAAAAGAGCTGTAAACATATCCTTTATTTTTGAGTAATTAATTCTTTTATTGTCTTGATTATTAAAAAGAAACTTCTCATGTTCAATTCCTATCCTAAAATCTTTTGTCTGTTTTATACCAGATTTAAAATATTCAATTATTTGTTCTTTAGAATTAATCATGGGTGTTTAGATAATATCTTATTTTAGAATTTAAAGATAATAATATGGGGTTTTAGAGAAAATTCTTCTAACCATTGGTGAAAACTCTTCTAAACTCATACTTTTATAGTTTGGATCAAAAGAACACTGATCATAATTCTCACAAAAGTTAATGGTTGCCCGATAATGCTCATGATCTTTTAATTTATCTCTAGCGTTTCTATCACCTCCTAAATGATGAGCACTATAATAAGTTTGAAATAGTCCGTGATGTTGAATAATCCAATAAGTTCTTTCTGAAACGTATGGTCTAAGTATAGAGGCTGCGTACTGAGAGTGGTTCATTGGAGCTAAATCATCTCCGATATCATGCAATAAAGTAGCTACAACCATTTCTTCATTCTCACCATTTTTATATGCTCGAGTTGCTGCTTGTAAAGAATGCTCTAGTCTAGTTATTTGGTAACCTTCTAGAGTAGTTGTTTGAGAAGCTAAATATTTTATTATTCTATCAGCAGTTTGTCTTTCAAAGTTTTTTTCATATTTTTCTAAAAGCTGGTAATCTTCCTTAGTACCATTCTTCATTTCTGTGAAATTTACTTTTTTCATTACTAGTTATTAGAAGCAGTACTTAATAAAGATAATTGAGTAATTTTACTATCTCCAAGTTCGTCAATAGGCTTAACTGGATAGTCTCCAGTAAAGTAATGATCAGTTAGTTGAGGATAAGTTTCGTTTCTACTGTCAAAGCCAATAGCTTTATATAGTCCGTCTAGAGATAAAAATTTTAGAGATTTTGCTCCAATATACTCACAAATTTCATCATTCGATTTATTAGCAGCCAATAATTCTTTTTTTGTTGGAGTATCAACTCCATAAAAATCTGGATATCTAATTTCAGGGCATGCAATTTTAACATGAACTTCTTTTGCTCCCGCATCATATAACATTTTAACAATTTTATGAGAAGTAGTTCCTCTAACTAACGAGTCGTCAATTAATATAATCTTTTTATTTTTAATGGTAGTTTGATTTGCATTTAACTTTAATTTAACTCCTAGACTTCTGATTTTTTGACTAGGTTCAATAAAAGTTCGTCCCACATAATGATTTCTTATTAAACCATGTTCATAATTTATTTTTAAATGTTGAGCAAACCCAAGTGCTGCAGCATTACCACTATCTGGAACTGGAACAACTATATCTGCATCAATATCATTTTCTTTAGCAAGTTCCGCTCCAATATTTTTTCGATGTTCATAAGCTGTTTTGTTATCAAGTATGCTATCTGGTCTTGCAAAATATATATATTCAAATACACAGGGTCTAACTTTTTTTGGAGGAAAGGGTTTAATACTAGTTAACTTATCATTTTCAATTAAAACTATTTCTCCATTTTCAACATCTCTTAAAAATTTTGCTCCAATAATATCTAATGCACATGTCTCAGACGCAAGTACATAACTATTTCCTAATTTTCCAATTACAAGTGGTCTAATTCCATAGGGGTCTCTAACACCAATTAAAGAATTTTGTGTTAACATAACCAATGCATAACCACCTTGAATTTGAAATATAGCATCAACAACTTTGTCTATTGTCTTAGGTCTTTTAGATTTTGCAATTAATTGAACTATTGTTTCAGTGTCCGATGTTGTGTAAAAAATAGCCCCATCTTCAACCAACTTATTTCTTAAAGAAATCGAATTAGTTAAGTTTCCGTTATGAGCAACACCAACACCACCTGCATTAGTGTCTGCAAAAAATGGTTGGATATTTCTTAAAGTATTTTCTCCAGTTGTACTATATCTATTATGTCCAATTGCATGATTTCCTTTAAGTTTTTGAAGCACCTTTTCTTTATTGAAATTATCACCAACTAAACCAAATCTCTTCTCAGAATAATATTTTTCACCATCAAAAGTAACAATTCCACAACCTTCTTGACCTCTGTGTTGAAGCGCATGAAGACCAAGTGCCGTTAATGCAGATGCGTCTTTTGCATTACTTACACCAAATACACCACATTCTTCTTTTAATTTAGGATCAAAGTTCTTCAATTTTTTCTTTAGAATCTTGATATGTTTTTTCATTAGGAAATTCTTTTATGAGATAATTACTACCTTTTTCAAGGTAAGGAAAGACGTATGATTGATCTTTATTTATAGGCCATTTATCGTGATTGTAGACAATATGAAACCCAGAGAAGATGCAGACTGAAATTATATAAGCTCTTATAAAACCAAAAAAGAATCCAAATGTAGTATCTAACCCACCAATACCAGTATAATTAATTGCTTTACTTATCCCTTTGTTAACAAGTAGTACTAAAAAAATCACAACAACAAAAATAATGATACCAAGACCAACATCTAAAACGTATTCATTATCAATAATATTACTAACATAAGGTTTAATTCTTGGAAATATGATCAGAGTGATAACATAAGCAAATAACCATTTTGCCATTGATAAAATACTTAAGACAAATCCATTTTTATAACAGCTAATAAGAGAAAAAATGGTTATGATTAAATAAATGAGGTCAATGATAGATATAGCATTATAAAAATCTTTTAAAATATCTAGCATTGAAAATTATTTTCCAAAAGGTTTTATAGTTAAGATTAAAGTGGGCAATAGAGTCAAAACAGATATCATTGCAAGTAACATTGCAATACCTGTGAAAACTCCAAAGTAAATTGTTGGAATAAATTTTGAAAAAACTAGAATTGAAAATCCAAATACAATAGTGATTGACGTATTTAGAATAGCAATTCCAACTGTTGAATGACATTTTTTAAGAGTTTTACTGTAGTCTTTAATTTTACTAAACTCTTCCTTAAATCTGTAAATATAATGAATACTATTATCTACTGCTATACCAATAGTTATAGCTGCAATAGTAATTGTCATCATGTCTAAAGGAATCCCAAGGAGACCTATGATTCCTAAAATAAAAAATGCTGCAATAAAATTTGGAACAACTCCAATTAAAGATAATTTAATATTTCTAAATAGAATTATAAACATTGAAAAAATTCCAATCATTACCAATCCTAAAGTTAAGATTTGAGATTTAAACAAACTTTGAAGTAGATTATTGAATAAAATTAAAACACCTGTCAGTTTATATTCACTTTCTTCTAATCCTAATTTATTTTTGAGGTCAAAATTTATTTTATTAATTAGATCGTTTCTTCTTAAATTTTCTTGTGAATCAATAATTCTTAAACTTATTCTAGCTTCATTATCTTTGATAGATAAATAAGGATCTATAATTTCAGTTTTGATACTCTCAGGAATTTTAGAGTATAAAACTCCCATCTCTAATGTTCCAAGGGGTTTGTTGTTATTTAACTGAGTAGCGACATCGATAATAGAAGAGAACGATAAAACTTTACCAATTTGAGGAAGACTATCTAAATAATTATGAACTGAGGAAATTTTATCAATTTTATCTTTTGTAAACCAATATTTTTCATCATTTCCATCCTCTTCATCATCCCAATCTTCAAATTCATCATCTTCAGTTGATGTCTCTTTATTTTCGACAACAGGAAATTTTAGGATTACCTCTAAAGGAGTTGTACCTCCTAATTCCTCATCTATAAGCTTCATACCCTTGTATATTTCAGTATCTTTATTGAAGTAATTGATAAAACTATTCTCTACCTCAAGTTTACTGATACCAAGAATACTTAAAATTATTACAATTCCTGTTATTCCAAAAATCGAATTCTTGTTATTAAGTGAAACAGATCCTAAAAAAGTAGTAATTTTTGATTCTTGTTCTTTCTTAATAGAAATATCTTTAATTGGTACAAAATTTAAAAGTGTGGGGAGCAAGGTAAAAGTTATAATGAATGATGTGATTAAGCCGAAAGTCATCATCCATCCAAAATCTATTATAGGTTTTATTTCACTAAAAATTAAAGATAAAAATGCAAACACAGTTGTAAAGACTGTGTAAATAATAGGCCAAAACATTTTATTAGTAGTCAAAGAAATTATTTCGAAATTATTTTTGGTTGGAAAATCTTTTCTAAGTTGAAGGAAACGAGTACTCATATGAATATTCATTGCCATTGTTAAGATTAACATTAAGGCAATAAAGTTTGATGATATTACAGTTACTTTCCATCCAAGAATTCCAAGCAAACCCATCATAATTATAACAGAAAATAAACAACTGCTAATTGGAACAATAATCCAAATTAACTTTCTAAATACAAACCATAAGGTTGCAATAATAAATAAAAGAACGCCTAAGCCAAAAATCACAATATCACTTTTAATAAAAGTCATCATATCATCAGCTATCATTGGAATTCCTCCAAGATAGATTTTACCCACATCTCCATAACTTAGAATAACTTGTCTTATCTCTAATATATTTTCATGATTTTGTTTTTTTATTTTATCTTTGTAAGCTTCTATTTCGCCTTTTGATAAATTTTCAATATTTTCTAATTTTTTATTTTCTTTAATATTAACAATAATTCCACTTGTATTTCCATTTTCACTAATAACAAAATTTCTAAAAACAGGACTGTTTAGAATTTCTTTGAAACCACGATTCTTATCAACCCCTTCATCTTTTAAAGTTTTAAAACTTTCTAGTCTTTCTTGTAATGGTGCGTCCGAATTACTTAAAAGAGGTACATCTAAAAGCGTAATTACACTATGAACCCAATTTAGACTTTGAATTTTATATTTTAAACTTAAAAGATTGTTAATCGAGTTATCACTTACCATCCCTTCATTTGGAGTATAAGTGAGAATTAAGAAGTCTTTTGACCCATATCTTTCTGTAACTTCTTTTAAGTAGGCTAAATCAGGATCTCCTTCGATCAATAGAGTTTCTGATGAAGCGTCTAATCTAAAATCTTTTGAAAAATAACCAAAACTTATTATTGCAATAATAAGTATAATAAATACTGTTTTAGGGTTTTTTAGAACTCCATTTTGATAAAATTGAGCAAACATTAGCTCTTTTATATTGGAATTTAATTAATTTGAGTATCTTTAAATTTAGTAAATCTCTCTTCAAACTCAAGAGTTACATTACCAATTGGGCCGTGTCGTTGTTTACCAATTATAATTTGAGCTAAGTGAGCAACTTCATTCATTTTTGCTTGCCATTCAGCATGTTCAACTGTCGCTTCTCTTGGTTCTTTTCTTTGTAAATAATATCCTTCTCTATAAACAAACATTACTACATCTGCGTCTTGTTCAATTGAACCTGATTCTCTTAAATCTGATAGTTGTGGTTTATGATCATCTCTTTGTTCAACTTGTCTTGAAAGTTGTGATAATGCTAAAACTGGAACACCAAGTTCTTTGGCAATTGCTTTTAATCCCTGAGTAATTTGAGAGATCTCTTGTACTCTTCCATCCTTGTTAAAAGTAGTTCCTCTCATTAGCTGAATATAGTCAACTACAACCATATCAAGGCCAAACAATCTTTTAATTCTTCTTGCCCTATTACTCATTGCAGCAATACTAATTGCTGGCGTTTCATCAATATATAATGGAAGTTCAGCTATATTTTTTGAAGTTTCTAAAAATTTATCAAATTGTTCATCCGAAATTCTTCCTCGTCTTATATCATTCGAGCTAATTCTTGCTTGTTCAGAAATAATTCTGGTAGATAGCTGTTCAGAAGACATCTCAAGTGAAAAGAAAGCAATAGATGATTTTTTTCCACTGTCTTGTAATTTTTGTGCAGCATTGAACGCAATATTTGTTGCAAGAGAAGTTTTACCCATTGAGGGTCGTCCAGCAATAATAATTAAATCTGACTGGTGAAGACCACCAAGTTTATCATCCAAATCTCTCAGTCCTGTTGGAACACCAACAATACCTTCCTCATTTTTATAAGCAGCAGAAGCCATCTCAATTGTTTGTTTCATGGCTTCATCAAATTTAACTAATGAGGAATTAAAAGAACCTTTTTCTGCTAAATCAAAAAGTAGTCTTTCTGAATTTTCTATAATTGTTTGACCATTGGTATCCAGTTCATTTAATTTTGCACTATCTATTGTTTGCTCAGAAATTTTGATCAATTCTCGTCTTACAAACATATCGTAAATTATCTTAGAATACTCAACTGATTGTCGAACTGATGTAGAAAATTTTGTAATCTTAACTAAGTATTCTGGAACGTTTAATTCATCTTTTTCGTCTTCGAAATAATTTTTAAGCGTAATAGGATTTGCAAGCATCCCTTTATAAATTAAGCTTTCAATTGCCTCAAAAATTTTTTGATGCATTGGATCATAAAAATTAATACTTGAAATTATAGTGCTAATTTCATCAAATATGTCATTACTTACTAGTATAGAACCGATGACAGCTTGTTCTGCTTCGATGTTATTTGGTAATTCTTTAAATTGATCTTTAACGATACTTAAATTATTTTCCATAAATAATAATCTATAGAATTATTTCTTTATTAAAATTACCAATATATGCTGGGGAAAAGAATGTATAATTATTGGATAGTATCAGCTGATGTAACGCTAACTGTAATTTCAGCATCAACTTCGGAGTGTAAAGAAACTTTTACTTTAAATTTTCCTAAAGATTTAATTTCTTCAACTGGTTGTATCATTGAAGGTTTAATATCAATCTTATTTTCATCCTGAATTAATTTTGCAATTTCAGTTGGTTTAACTGATCCATATAATTCATTATTTTCGGTACTTAATTTTTTAACTGAGTATTCTTTGCCATTAATTTGTTCTGAAATTTGAGTAGCTTCTTTTTTCTTTTCATTATCTTTTTTTGATAAATCTGATTTTATTTTCTCTACTTCTGAAATATTTTCTCTTGAAGCATATAATGCTTTTTTATTAGCAATTAAAAAATTTCTTGCATATCCTCTTTTAACTTCTATCACTTCACCGATAGAACCAATTCTTTTTACGTTTTCTAGTAAAATTACTTTCATATTAAATTAATGCTAAGTTTCTAGCTCTTTTGATTGAAAGAGATAATTCTCTTTGTTTCTTTTGAGAAACATTCGTAATTCTTGAAGGTAAAAT
>ERZ802822.480-NODE-480-length-28013-cov-9.256336_pt1 | contig 28013 bp, 23 predicted proteins | sample MGYA00345649_ERZ802822 | MGnify/ENA primary metagenome ERZ802822 (study PRJEB30503, sample SAMEA104212359) | marine metagenome | biome: Westerlies Biome; feature: [SRF] surface water layer (ENVO:00010504) within the epipelagic zone...; material: water...
AATTTCGCGCGGATAGATGTTCTCGCCGCCGCGGATAATCATGTCCTTCACCCGCCCGACGATCGAACAAAATCCCTCCTCGTCAAACACGGCAAGGTCACCGGTGTACATCCAGCCATCCACAATGCTCTCGGCTGTTTTGTCCGGATCTTCCCAATAGCCTTTCATGACCGAATATCCCCGCACACAAAGCTCGCCTTGCGTACCCACCGGCGCAATCTGGCCATTCTGGTCGATGATCTTTGTCTCGATATGGGGATGAACCCGGCCAACGGTCTGGCAGCGTTTATCAGTCGGATCATCAACAAAACTCTGAAAGGAAACCGGTGAGGTTTCGGTCATGCCATAGCAGATTGTGACTTCTGTCATATTCATCTCGGCGTTCACCAGCTGCATGACTTCGACAGGGCACGGCGCCCCGGCCATCACGCCCGTGCGCAGATTGGACAGATCACGTGGATTGCCCTCCAGCTTTTCCAGCATCGCGATGAACATGGTTGGCACGCCATACAGCGCGGTGCATCGTTCCGTCACCAGACAATCGAGCGTCTGGGATGCCTCAAAGGCCTCACCGGGGAAAACCATGGCGGCGCCTTTGCTGACCGCGCCCAGAACACCCATCACCATGCCAAAACAATGGTAGAGCGGCACCGGAATGGCCAGCCGGTCTGCCTCGGTCAGATTGATACGGTCGGTCACATATCGCGCGTTGTTGACGATGTTGTAATGCGACAGCGTGGCCCCTTTGGGCATCCCCGTCGTGCCAGAGGTGAACTGGATGTTGATCGCATCATCCGGGCACAAAGTTTTGTCTATCTCCGGAAGGCGGAGTTGCTGGGCAGGGCCGCCAAGTTTGCGCAGTTCATCAAAGGAATAGGTGCCGGATCCTGAAGGCGCATCCATGATAATGACGCTGCGCAAAGACGGCAGCTTTGCAGATTGCAGCCGTCCCGGCTTACTGTCGTCAAGCTCGGGGGCAAGGGTCCGGATCATATCGAGATAGTTGGAGCTTTTAAAGGATTTTGCCGCAATCAGTGCCTTGCAGCCGACATTGTTCAGGGCATATTCTAGTTCCGCCAGACGATAGGCCGGATTGATATTGACCAGAACAAGACCGGCACGCGCTGTCGCAAATTGTGTCAGAACCCACTCAAAACGGTTGGGTGACCAGATACCCACCCGGTCGCCCTTGTTCAGTCCGAGCGCCAACAGGCCCGATGCCAGTTCGTCCACCGCGCGGTCAAGATCGTAATAACTCATCCGGATGCCCTGCTCATGGAAAACGGCAGCATCCCTGGGGCCGAATCGCGAAACCGCATCATGCAAAAGCTGCGGGATGGTGATATAGGCCAGCGGCGGGTGCGCAGGTCCCCGCACGTAGGATTGATCATTCTGGGGGGCGATGGTTTCACCGGCTGTGACAGTCTTGGCGTCCCAGCCAGAAATCCGTGACGCCTGGCTTTCGTTCAGGATCGACATGCTCAACCTCCCTTACATCTCTCGCCAGTCACCGCTTTGCTCAAAGGCGTAGGCGGCCTGATAGATTTTCATTTCAGCATAATTTGCGCCAAACAGCATCATCACAATTGGCAACCCTTCGCTGAGCCCGCATGGCACGCTCATTGCCGGCAAGCCCCCATTGAACGGCGCCGTGTTGCCAATCATCTCAAACGCTCTCTGGACTTTAAGGCTAATCAAACAATCCACATGCGGATAAATGTGCTGCCAACCGCCCTTGGCCAAAAGGACACCGACCACCTTATCAAATTGCTGCAGAGCCTGGTCGAACACCGGGCGTGAAAGCCACTCCTGCCGCGCGGTATTCCTGATTGCACGTGTAGTGCGGATCCAGTGTGAAATGGATCTCAGCCTGACGGGGGATTACAGCCTGACGGGGGATTAAAGGCCCGGCCTCAACGCGCCCACCGGAACCCGCGGTCTGACAGCCGTCTTTGCACCCGCCCCGGATAGTCCGTCACAATCGCATCAACGCGCAGATCAATCATCACGTTGATATCCGCTGGTTCATTCACCGTCCAGACAGCCACACACAGTCCAAGTTCGCGCGCCCGTGCCAGATCATGCGCGGTGATTTCTCTGAAATGCGGACACCAGAGCGCACCGCCCGCCTTGCTGACTTCATCCGGCACCGAAATGCCGGGCTGATGCAGGTCCGGTGCCACGGGATGTGATGATTCCTCGCCAACATCATCCTCGCTGTCATGCAGCTGGGTCAGAAAGGACAACGGCATGTCAGGTGCCTGACGGTGGCATTCGGCAAGCAATGTCCAGTCAAAACTGTGCAACAGCGTACGATCGGTCAGCCCGGCGCCGCGCACCTCATCACACACAAGTGACACGAACCCTGCACGTGCCACCGGATCAAGGGCAGAGTCCGGATCGGACTTCAGCTCAAGCATCAGGCAGGCATTCGCGTATTTCGGTTGTGATACAAGATGCAGCAGCTCGGCCAGCCGTGGCACCCTAATCCCATCCATCTGCGCCTGATCGGGAAATCTGCGCCCATAATCGCTGGTACCGTCCAGGCGTCCGATATCGAACCCCTGCACATCTTCCATGCGCAATGATCTGACGCGCGGCGCTTTCCCTTTCAGGAAGTCGCCGTCAGGACCGCGCACACATGATCCTTGAAATTCGTGGTTATGGGTGATGACAGGCACATTATCGGCGGTGAGAAGGACATCAAATTCCAGCAGATCAACGCCCGTCGACAGGGCAAAATCAAACCCGACAATACTGTTCTCCGGCAAAATACCGCGCGCACCGCGATGACCGACGATGCGGATGATGTCGTCATCACCCGAAAATGCCATAACCTGTGGGGGCTTCATGTATTTGCCAACCTCTTGCCACTTGCCGGATCAAAAAGATGAATATGCCCGGGCTCTACTGAAAAATGCCGGCTGTTCCGGCCCAACTCATTTTCTGGCTTTTTTTCTGGCTCATTGGCTGATCCAGTCTTCGGACCCGTCTGATGCACCCCGGGCAAGCTGATAGTGATTGTCTGACCGGTCGCGAGCGGCTGGCCATGCAGCAGCGTATTGGCCTCCAGCGGTTCGGCAACCTGCAATGTCACGGCAATGCCGCCCTTGTCAACCGGGACCAGATGTTCTGGCCGGATGCCAAGCTTTACGTCACCATTCGGGACCTTGGCCTTGCCGCATACGCTATCCCTGGTGCGCCCGGTCACCCGTCAGCCATCGATGGTGGTCATGGAATTCATCGAGTATTTTACCGACAGTCTGAAACCCTTCCTGATCACTAAATCAGAGCGCCCCTGATACAACGCGACGGCGTGCACAGACCCGCACGCATAAGGCACAGCTATATGGCACGGGCATATGTGGTAGGTGGGCGGAGTGCAGTTTTTGCACCACATCAGCGAAAATTGAGCATTATCTATCAGCACGCCTCATCCCCATATCTGCTTTGTAGGCGGTCAGTTTATGTGCGGTGATGGTGGCGCAAATGTTTATGGCTCAAATTGTACTATGCAGCGTTATTCAGGGTCAGTGCTTTATGCTGGCGAATGAACGAAAAGTGCTGTCCAGCCAACATGACTGTCAGAGCGAGATTTCCGAAATCATCGACCAGGCGTTGCGGGAATTACCGTCCTACCATGTGCATTATGCCAACTGCGAAATGCTGCCCGGCCACTCGGTGTAACGATCTTTTCATCACAATCATCCGAAATACGGCAGATGGTGGTTGCACAGGACTGGGCAGTCGTAGATTCAGGGGACCGGGCTTTCAGGATTGCGGGCTTTCAGGATGAATATCCAGAAAAATGATCTCGTTGCGTGATCCAAGCCGCATGCGCGGTCCCCAGCACCCGGCCCCTGACGACACATAGAGATGTGCGCCCGGCTTCCCATAAAGCCCGAACACATGCCGGAATTGCAGCCGCACCAGAAAATTGAACGGGAAGATCTGGCCCTTATGTGTATGCCCGCACAGCATCAGATCGGTATAGCGGGCAGTCTGGTCCCAGATTGACGGCTGATGCACAAGCGCAAGATTGAACGCACCGGCAACATTTAGTCTCTCAACCGTTTTGGCGCGCGCGCCAGGTGACTGTTCGTCCGCAACCCCGATCAGGTTCACCTCGCCAAGCGCCGCGCGTTCATTGTCCAGCACAGTGATGTTCAGTTCCTTGAAGCGGTCGAGCTGCTGTCGGTACCCTTTCACATAGCCTTCGTGATTGCCGGTTATGAAAAAGATATCCATGTCCAGCGCGCCAAGCGCCTGCAGGTCTTCCAGACTGAAGTCACTGCTGTCAAACAGGTCGCCACCAATCAGCAGCGCATCAGCGTTATGATGGCGAATCTTCTCGCAAATGCGTTCCAGATGACGCGGCGAATTCGACCCGACATGAACATCGCTGATGAACACCAGTCTGACAGTCTTGCTGATTTTTGTGGATGTCAGACCAAGTGTTTTGATGGTGACGCGGCTGCCATTCACCAGCGCACTGACTGTCAGGCACAAAGTCGCCGCCACCGCCACCATCGCAACAGACCGGTCATCCACCGCTGGCAGCAGTGTCGCCGCAAGGGCAAGGCAGGTCACCCACAGCGAAATAAAGCCGGCACCCATCCCGTAATAGACAAAGGCCTTCAGCACCTTGTTGGTAATGCTTGTCGCAAAATAGAGCCGGATCAGGAAAAGCACCAGCAAGGCCGGCACCAGCGACCACGGCTGAAAGATGGCGTGCCCCGCAAAAAGCGCCGCAAGCGCAACAAAGGGAAACACGTAGAGGCCATACGCCATAACAAACATGATGGCGATGAATGTGACCGTGCGGATCATGCCGAGATGCCGCCCGACCGAAATGAAAACTGGCGACTGACAACGTGTGAATGGCGCATTGGACGTGGCATGGAAAACTGGGGACGTGGCATGGAAAACTGGGGACGTGGCATGGAAAACTGGCGCATCAGGCGTCCTTAATTTCGGTCATACTAATATTGCGGCATTTGACGGATAGCGCCACTTGCATCTTTGCGGCGGTTTGATTTTTTTCCCCGCCCTGATGTTTGTGCTGCAGCCAGCCATATCAGCATCTGAGACCGCTCGCCAGAATTGCAGCGCATCGGTGCATATTTTGCTCTTCTGTCTTTAATAGGACAGCCTTATTTACCTATCAATGGTACGGCCATATCTGGCCTTTGATCTGGCACCATCTGAGAGAGAAAGAGACCCTATGACCCTGGCTGCTGTCGGCACATTATTCCCGGCCATTCCCCTGGCGATTGTTGCGCTGAATTTTCGATATACCAGCCTTGCCGGATTGATGCGGGCGATATCATCGCAACTTGACAGCAGCGGCATTGACGGGGCCCGGCGCACCACCCTGCTTGATGAATTGCATGTCATGAAGCGGCGCATGACACTGGTGAAATATGCGCTGTTTCTCAGCGGCATCGCTTTCATCCTGAATCTGGCATCTCTTTATTTCGGATATTTTTCATTCAGCGCGATCGCACCAGTGATCATGGCGCTTACCATCATGTCGATGATCAGCAGCATGATCTGTTTCTGCGCCGAGACAGTTCTGTCTACCAAAGCGCTCAATCTGCATATAGCCGGGTATTGCAGCACTGACAGGTGCGATATGGGAGTCTGCTCTGACCGAGCAGATGGCGCATTATAACGATTTTTAATTGAAATATTTCTAATTTTATCTTGTCAGCGGCTACAAATGCTAAATATTATAGACATCTAATCAATATGTTAAACCCAGTTATACAGAGGTAGCATGATGCGTTCAGTGGTACTAATTCTGGCAGCGAGCACAATGTTGGCAAGCTGCTCGGCCTATGACCGGACAATGGACTTTTTTACCGGCAGTGACGACAAAGCCGAGGCGACAGGCACCGCCGCGTCGCAGGCCCTTGCTGATGCCGCGGCAAGCGATGATGCGGCTGACAGCCTTGCAAAATCAGCCACCGAGGCCGCAGAGACAGCGCTCGCAGATGCGGCTGCCAATGCCATTGACAGCCGGGTCGACAACTCGCGCACAAGCGTCAGCCTGAGCGGCGTCAAGGACGGCAACAATCGATATGAAATTCGGAATATAACCGGCCTTTCATACGGCACAGACGACAGCAAGCAGACATTCTTTTAGGGTGGTGTCGCGAATTCCAACGGCCATACCGTGGCCAATCTTGGTATCGGCCAGCGTTACCTGAATGACGATGAAACTGTCATGACCGGCATCAACGCCTTCTATGACTACAATATAGACTATGGCCACCAGCGCGCCAGCATTGGTGCCGAGTTGAAAATGTCAGCCTTTGAGATTACCGCCAACAGCTATTCAGCTCTCACCAAATGGAAGAAGGGCAAGAATGGCAATCAGGAACGCCCCCTCGACGGATATGAGGTCGAGATTGGCGGCCAGCTTCCCTACATTCCGACCGGCATGCTCTACGCCAAGACATGGAAGTGGGATGTGCCGGATTCATCAAGTGACATTAAAGGTACGACCTACAGCCTTGCCTTCAACCAGACATATGCAAACGGGTTGTCGGTTGAACTCGGCCGCAAGGATTATGACGGGCTGCAGAAGGACGAGGATTTTGTCACAGTGAAATTCCGCATCCTGTCTGGCGAGGCACCAGCAGCGGCCAGCGGGCCTTTCTTCTCAGACAGAATGTTCGAGCGCTCTTCAATGCGCTCACGCTTGCTGGACGAGGTGCGCAGGAACAATGACATCGTCGTCCAGACTGAATTCAGCGCTGGCGTGTCGGGAGTTTAATCATGAAAAACTTCAATTTGGTAAAATTCGCAGCCCCTCTCACTTTTGCGCTGTTCAGCCTTTCGCATAACGCCCATGCCGCACCGGCGAACTATACAATGGCATTGAATGTATGCACCGGCGGGGCAGCTGTAGCCTATAGCGGCTCGGCACCCTATTGCCGAATGACGCCGGGCAAATATGAAGTGACTGTTTATGAAATGGGGTTCTGTACATCACATCCTTTTGACGATGGCGCCGAGAGCGCAGGCGCGGCCGCGATGGACAAGTCAACTTGTACAACTATTTTCACAAACACCGCCGGATCAAGGATTGATATCGCCGCGACCATTGGCGCCACTTCAAAGCTTGAAGGCACAGCGACGCGGCCAGCAGATGGGACCTACCGCTATCCTTACATGGTCATGAGCAATCAGTTTACCGTCAGCGGCTCTATGCTTGGGGTACCAGGAACGGCAGAGGCCAGCACAACCTACTATACTGATTCCACAGGCACCCCAAACACCAGCGCGGCCGAAGATTACAGCTATACGCTGAACAATCTCGGTCCGGGTACGGGTGGCAGCGCGGGTTGTTACTCGGGAAGCATTGATCAGACTGGCACCGCCGGCACGATTGACGCGTATTTGACAAACAATGCGCTGACAAGACGAGATTCAACGGATACGCAGTCAAGTGGCGGCGTTACATCATGCGCTGGCGCAACACGGCTCATTGGTGTGATGGACCTGACAACAGCATTCACAGTTACACCAAATACATCACAGGTATTGTTTACATTTGATGTAACTGATCAGGGATTACGAGTTATGGCAGACAGGAGTGGTAGTACCGGTGCTGTTATTGCAATCGAAAGTGGCCCGTTCAGCGGCAATTTCAGCGTCGTCAATATCGACTGATCCTGAACGGCCAGAAGGTCAGAATCTGTAAAAGACGCCGCTGGCAGATATCATGCTGGCGGCGTTTTTTTGTGACCATATATCTTGTTGCGCGGCCTGATGCGTGCAGCATTGCACAGCTTTGCCGTTGACTGGATCAGGAAAGATAAGAACATTCAGATTATATCGCGAATTGCGCAACAGATCATGTCAGGAGATGAGCTGAACATGTCGAAGGTTATTCTGGAAAAAGACGGGCGCATCGGGCGCATCTTTCTGAACCGGCCTGAAAAGCTGAACGCCATTGATGATGATGTGCCAGACGCGCTGCAGGATGCCGTTCTTGACGCTGAAAAAGACCCCGGTATCCACGTCATCATCCTTGCCGGCAAGGGCAAGGCGTTTTGCGGTGGTTACGATCTGGCAGCTTATGCCGAGGGCGACACACCAAACCCGGTCTATCAGGGTGAACGCTGGGACCCGCTTCAGGACTATCAGTTCATGTGGGGCAACACACAGAAATTCATGTCACTGTGGCGATGCCCGAAGCCGGTATTATGCAAAATCCACGGCTTTGCCGTCGGCGGCGGATCTGATATCGCGCTGTGTTCGGACATGATCTATATGGCAGACAATGCCCGTATCGGTTACATGTCAACGCGCGTGTGGGGCTGCCCGTCCACAGCCATGTGGGTCTATCGGCTTGGCGCCGAGCGGGCGAAACGCGTTCTGTTTACGGGTGATCAGATTGACGGGCCCGAAGCGGCGGCGATGGGGCTGGTACTGAAATCACTGCCAGAAGATGCGCTGCATGCCGAGGTTGAGGCCATGGCCAGCCGTCTTGCCAGCGTGCCGATCAACCAGCTGGCAATGCAGAAAATGGTGATCAATCAGGCTGTCGAGGCCACAGGACTGAATGGCACGCAGCAACTGGCCACGCTTCTGGACGGTATTTCGCGCCACACCCCGGAAGGCCACGCCTTTAAAGCGCGGGTTGAAGACAAGGGCTGGAAGCAGGCCGTTGCTGAACGCGACAATGGCACTTTTGACTGGACGACGGGCACGCCGCTGAAAGACTGAAGAGCCGCCTTTCGGCTGGCCAGACAAGCCTTTCAGTGCTGATGCCTGCTTTATGCCGCCGTGCGCCGTGTGGCGATACGTCCCTGCTGTTCCAGATTGTCAGCCTCAACCGCCTGACGAAGCCGGTAGGCAATGTCGGGAATCGCTGATGTCACCCGCGCCCATGACGGAATGAAGGGCGTTTCCATTGGCGTGTAGATGTAGTCATCGCCAGCCCGCATGATGTTTTCGGCAAACAGTTCGACAGCGCGTTCCTCGGCGTCGATGTCGTATGACAATCCGTTTATTTCGGCATCGGTCTGGTAGAAACGCACCATGTCGAGGGCCAGACGGAAATAGGTCGCCTTGATGGTGCGGAATGTGTCCGAGCCAAAGCAATGCCCCTTGGTCGCCAGCTTGCGGATCAGGACCTTTGATATGTCGATGGACATGCGCGACAGACCGGCACCGCGATCATCCTCAGACAAGGACTGGTGCTTGTGATCGTAGGTTTCGGCCAGATCGACCTGGCAGATGCGATTGCTGGCCTGATTGCGCTGCATCTCAGACAGAATACCGACCTCCAGACCCCAATCCGAAGGAATACGCAATTCCGGGATCAGTGAACGCCGGAAAGAAAATTCGCCAGCCAGCGGATACCTGAAGCTGCGCATGAAGCTGATATAGTCGCTTGGCCCCAGCACCTGTTCCATCGCCATCAACAAGGGCGACACCAGCAACCGGTTGACCCGTCCATTCATCTTGCCGTCGGCAACACGCGGGTAATAGCCCTTGCAGAATTCGAACTGGAAGGCCGGATTTGCCATCGGGTAGAACAGGCGCGCCAGCATCCGGCGATCATAGGTCAGGACATCACAATCATGCAGGGCGACCGCATCGGCCTTGCCGCGTGCATTGGTGAACCCGATGCAATACCAGACATTGCGACCCTTGCCGGGTTCAGTCGGTGCGAGGCCCTTGTCTTCCAGCTCATTCTGAATGGCACGCAGGCGCGGCCCGTCATTCCACAACAGCGAAAATGGCGTCTTCAGTCTGGAGAAAAATGAATAGGCATGTTCGTACTGGTCACGGTCGGCGCGGTCGAGGCCGATGACAATATGTCCGAGATAACTGGTTTTGCTGATCTCTTCGACAATATGTCCAAGCGCATCACCCTCAAGTTCGGAATACAGGCTTGGCAGGATCAGTTCCATCGGCCGGTATCCAGAAAACACTGACAATTCGCTTTCCAGTTCTTCGGTTGTCCGTGTTCCGAAATCATGAAGTGTTGCAATGGCACCGTTCTGTGCGAAATCGCCCATCATGTCCCCCTTGTCTATTGTTGTTGTTCCAGCAAGGCGAGCGCCTGACTGGCTGCAAGCACCCAACCCGACGGGGCGGGTTGCGGTGCAGTGATCACTTTTGGTGGTGGATCGGCGAGCTGCAGAACCGGCTGCCTTGGCCGCGGAACCACGCACGCCACATCGGCTTGTGACAGCAGCGCAATATCATTGTCGCTGTCACCAAACCCGATGATGATCGCCTTGCCGGCAGGCGGTGAGCATCGCTGCCGGATCATCGTGTTGAAACTGGATTTGTCATGCTGACCGGACAGGCAATGCACCCGCCCGCCAGAATGCACAGAAAGCCCGGCAGCTGCGGCCTGGCTGCATAAGTCTGCAAAAGCCTCGTGCGGGCCATAGAATGAAAACAACACCGAGAAGTCTCGATCAAGGGCGCGTGCGAGCTGCTGACCAGCCAGTCCCAGCACGCGTTGCTGGGCCTTTGGTTCCATCGCATCCAGCAGGATACAATGCCGGCGCAGCGATGGATCAATGGCTTCATCCCACGCCGCCATCAGGGCCTCTACCGTCGTGCCGAGAACCATGCTGGATGGCATTGTATCACCCAGCGGCATGTCGCCCACCAGCAGATCGGCATTAAACAGCGCTGCTCCATTCTCGCAAATGAAGGGCAACTTTACGTCCAGATCATCACACAGGGCGCGAATCTCGGTGGCTGTCTTGCTTGAATTGAAGATGATCTGGATACCGCGATCGAGAAGGTTCAGAAAATCATCCCTGATCGGGGTAAAACTGAAATCATCATGCCCCAAAAGGGTGCCATCGAGATCGGTAATGAATACAGGCTGCATTGTCTTCGCCGTCAGTAATATCAACGGCAGACACGTGCGCTTCACAACTGCCATGGACAATCATCGTCGTCAGGCGCGCAGAAAAAAAGGGCTCAATTTGCGGCATTGCGATGCAAAAACTGCATCAGCCGGTTCGCATGGCCAATAACCCTGCCGATTGGTTGACGGGCCAATCGGTTGACGGGCTGATACGTGCGCTATCTACCTAGTGCGTGGCTCAACAGCAGGATACCCACACCAAGACAGACCATAATGGCAAAGGCCTGTCCAATTCCAAAGGCAGCAGCAAGCGCCCCGATGATCACCGGACCAAGCAGCATGCCGCCATAACCCATCGTGGCAACCGATGCCAGCCCTGCCCCTGGTGACAGCACGTCATCATTGGCGGCACGGCTGTAGGCGATTGGCGAAATAAGTGCAAAACCAGCACCAAGACCGGCAAAACCGATGAGCTTTGCTGCGTAATCAGGCGCCAGCATAGTCAGCAAGCTACCAGCAATCGCCATCATGCCGGAGAACCGCACAACACGTGCGGGGCCGGCCATGCTGATCAGCCTGTCGCCGACAAATCGTACCGTCACCATCGCCAGTGAAAACGCGGTATAGGCCAATGCACCCCGGGCCTCATCAGCAGCTGTCGTCTCCATCAAAAACAGACTGCCCCAATCAGCGTTGCCACCCTCACCGATCGATGCGCAAAAGGCAATCAGTGCGACCGCCAATAGCTGTCCCCGCGGCAGAACGAACAGGGGCGCCTTCTGTCCGGGCTGCGGTGTCAGATCACAACCATCAGGTTGTCGCCAGGCCCAGACAAGACCAATACCGGCAATCAGCGCAGCACCCATTATGTGTGGCAGCATGCCGACACCCCATGACGCAACAAAGAATGTGCTGGCCGCACCAAGGCCGGTTCCTACAGAGAACAGCGCGTGAAAACTTGACATGATCGGGCGGCGATAGGCTGTCTCCAGCTTGGCGGCCCAGCCATTCATCGCCACATCCATCGCCCCATGCACAGCACCAAACAGCCATAATGCGCCAGAAAGGACAATCGTGTCCGGTGCCAGCGGGATCAGAACAATGCTGATAATATATACGGCAGTAATGGCGCGGGTGACATTGCCCGACCCCACCCTGTCCATGAAATAGCCCGAGAACGGAAAGGCCATCACCGCGCCTGTTGCCAGCACCAACAGCAGCAGACCCAACAGGCCCGGTGACAGATCATATTGCACCGTTATGGCCGGGATGCGTGATGCCCACACCCCGATCAGAAGCCCGTTGATCAGAAACAGTGCACCAACCGCGCGCCGCGCCACCCGCAGCGCGCTCGTCGGCGGTACATCAGAACTGGTTATAGGTCGCGGCATGCAGATGACGTAATGTGAAGTCCGCCCCAGGGCGGTTTATCGCAGTCGCATTTTCACCAGGATCAGCATCCACATCAGCAGATATAAATGTTATGTCACGCTGCACACCGGGACGCAGCAAGAACCCGTTATCGCTGAAACGGCCATCACAGTTGGCCTCGATCGCCACAAAGAAAGCCGGTTTTTCCGCCATCAGAGAAATCTGAAATGCCTGACCTTGCCTCGATACTTTCATCTGGATCACAGGATCCAGAAGCGGCAATTCTTTATATGGGCATGGCGCAAAATGATCCTCACCAAAATGCTGGTCACTGCTATAATCACCCATGCAATCATCTGCGCTGCCAGAAGCAGACCCATGCCAGTTGAAGACGAGAACCTCATCCGCAGCAAGACTGCCGGTCTCCAAAATTGGAATGGAGGCAGAAATATCAACACCAACCGTAGCAGTCCCAAGATCGCGGCATCTGCCATCACAGGCCAGTGCCTCGGCGCGGACCGTCAGCGCGACAGGAGTGTTGCTGTCATTCACAGCAGTCAGACAGAAACCGTCACCCTGCGGCGCGGCAGACACATGGACCGGCGCATAGAACCGCCGCGCCAGATAATGCAGCAGCTTCCAGCCGCCACCATGATCCAGTGACGCCCATGAACAGACCGGCCAGGTATCATTCAGCTGCCAGATCAATGTGCCCATGCAATGCGGTTTCAGGCTGCGCCAAAAGGTGACCGCAGTGTGAATGGCCAGCGCCTGCTGGACCTGGCTGACATAGACAAAATCCTCAAATGTGATGGGAAAGCGAAAATACCGAAAAATTGTCTCGGCGATGCGGGCATTGCCGCCGACATTCTTCTGATGGCTTTCCATGACTGGCGCAGCGATGTTGAAGTCGTCCGGATCCGCAAACCGCCGGATAACCGACATTGACGGGTATGACTGAAACCCGAATTCCGAACAGAAGCGCGGTTTCACATCTCGGTAATGTTCAAAATTCCGGCCTTCATGCCAGACCGACCAGAAATGCATGTCGCCCGAACTGTCATCATGCCATGAATCGCCAAATGACAACGGACCCGGTGATGGCGATGACGGCCACCAGTTTGCCTGCGCGTCAACCTCCTTGACAGCGGCCTCGATAACCCGATTCAACCGGTCATAGGCCACAAGATACCGGTCACGGTCACGGACCGATTCCTCATACCATGTCAGCGCACCGATCAGCTCGTTATCACCGCACCACAGCGCAAGGCAGGCATGATGCTGCAGGCGGCCTGCATTGTCCCTGACCTCGGCGGCAACCTCAGCAAGAAAGGCATCATCGGCGGGATAGAGCGAGCAGGAAAACATGGCATCCTGCCAAACCAGAATGCCCATCTCGTCACACAGATCATAGAAAAGATCGCTCTCGTACCAGCCGCCACCCCAGACTCGCACCATGTTCATATTGGCATCAATGGCCGACTGCAGCAGCCCGCGCAGGGCAGACGCGCTGGTATTTCCGGCCAGGGCATCTTCAGGAATCCAGTTTGCACCCATCGCAAAGACCGGCCGGCCATTCACAACAAACATAAAACTGCGGCCAACCTCATCCGGTTCGGACACCAGATCCAGCCTGCGCAGACCAACCCGGCGATTGATCTGGCGTTCGTCCACCTCAATCAACAGATCATGCAATGTCTGCGGACCTTGATTGACAGGCCACCATAGATCCGGGTTGTCGATCTGCATCGTAAAAACCAGCTGCCCGTCTTGCAGCGTTCCAGCCACAGTCTGCCCGCACAATGTGGCGTTTGCCTGCTGCGGACTTCCCACATCGATCTTCTGGTTTATGGTCAGCGACACAGAGTGCGCAGAATGATCCTGCTGGATAATGGTATCGCCCAGCACCAGACCGGTGTCGGCGTCCAGATACATATCGCCATACAGGCCCATCGGCATCAGTGCCGCATTCCAGTCCCAGCCGAAGTCACATTGTGGCTTGCGAAGCATGTTGCCGCTGATCCCCGGATAATGTTCGGTAAAAGGCACAAAGAATGGCTGACTGGCCTGGCGTTCATTCGCCGCGCGCACGGGCGAATGGAAGGTTATCTTGATGGTATTGCTGCCAGCCTTCAGCTTGCCCGCCAACGAAAACCGATAGCGGCGAAAGGCGTTTTCTGTCACCGCGACGGGGGCGTCATTCACACTTATGCTGGCAATCGTATCAAGGCGCGAGACCACAAGATCTGCATCTGTCTGATCCGCAGCAAGTGTAATTGTCTTGGTGGCGGTCCAGTCGCGGTTTGCAACCCAGCGGACATCATATTCATTCATCCCCCAATATGGGTCAGAAATCTGTCCTGCCACATGAAGAGCCGTTATCAGATCGCCCGGCAAAACCATGTCAAGTTTGTGTGTGCCAGTCTCGTCACAAAGCTGCCATTGACCACCAAGCGCAATCAGACTCACAGCCGCTCTTCCGTTACCTTGTCAAACAAATGCAGATTTTCAGGGCTCAGGCCAATCTCGACTTCCTGGCCTTCTTCAAGCCTGACCTGACCATCCATGCGAAAACGCATTTCATGACCGGCAAACTTTGTCCAGACCAGCGTATCGGCCCCCATCGGCTCCAGTAAATCAGCCGTTACCTTGGTGCAATAGACCGCATCGGCAACATCATTGCCGGTCGCCACATGTTCGGGGCGCACGCCAACAATAACATCGTCCTTGGCCAGCTTGGTGGCGGATTTGTACCCGTCGATCGACAAGGTGACATCACCAATTGTCAGACCCTTGGCACCAATGCTGCCCTGCATGAAATTCATCGATGGCGAACCGATGAAATCGGCGACATAACGGTTTACCGGCCGGTTATAAATTTCATCCGGCTTGGCAAGCTGCTGGATCGACCCATCGCGCATAATCGCAATACGGTCGGCAAGCGTCATCGCCTCAACCTGATCGTGTGTCACATAGATCATAGTATTTTTCAGCTGTCGGTGCAGCTGCTTCAGCTCGACCCGCAAGTCGGCACGCAGCTTGGCATCAAGATTCGAGAGAGGCTCGTCAAACAGGAATACATCTACATCACGCACAAGCGCACGCCCGATGGCCACACGCTGACGCTGACCACCTGAAAGCGCAGCGGGCTTGCGCTTCAGCAGCGGGCCAATTTGCAAGATTTCGGCGGCCCGGCCAACGCGCTTGGAAATCTCTGCGGCTGGCATCTTGGCATTTTTCAGTCCAAAGCTCAGATTGCCTTCAACGCTCATCTGTGGATACAGCGCGTATGACTGGAACACCATACCAATGCCGCGCTGGGATGGCTCATCCCAGGTTACATTGCGACCCTTAATAAAAATCTGGCCGTCGGTGATATCCAGCAAACCAGCAATGCAGTTCAACAATGTCGACTTTCCACAGCCTGACGAGCCAAGCAGAACAAGAAATTCACCATCATTGATATCGATATCAAGTTTCTGCAGAACCTCGACAGGTCCGAAGGACAAGCTGAGATCTTTCACACTTACGGAATGCATCTTCTAGCCTTTCACAGCGCCGGCAGCGATACCACGCACAAAAAGTTTGCCAGAGACGAAATACACAACGAGCGGCACCAGACCCGTCAGGATCGTCGCCGCCATATTCACATTGTATTCCTTCTCACCAAAGGTGGAATTCACTATATTGTTAAGCTGCACTGTCATCGGATAGGATTCTGGCCGCGTGTAGACAACGCCGAATAGGAAGTCATTCCAAATACCGGTTACCTGCAGAATAATTGCCACGACAACAATCGGTGCCGACATCGGCAGCAATACACGGATCAGAATGCGCCAGAACCCTGCCCCGTCAACGCGTGCTGCCTTGAACAGCTCTTCGGGCAGCGAACTAAAATAATTTCGGAAGAGAAGCGTCAGGATCGGCATGCCGAAAATTGAATGCACAATCACTAGACCCCAGACATCACCATAAAGACCGATATCGCGCAGGATCATGACAATCGGATACAGCATCACCTGATAGGGAATGAAGGCACCAAACAGCAAGATGGTGAACAGCAGGTTCGCACCCTTGAAACGCCAGAACGCTAAAGCATATCCATTCACTGACGCAACGGCGATGGACAACACCACCGACGGTACCAGAATTTGCACTGAGTTCCAGAAACCGCGGCTCAAACCGTCACAGTTCAGACCGGTACAAGCGGTCGCCCATGCCTTGATCCACGGTTCGATCGTCACCTCTCGCGGCAATGAGAACACATTGCCAAGACGCACTTCCGGCATCGTCTTCAGCGAGGTAACAATCATCACATACAGGGGCGCAAGGTAATAGATCGCCAGCAGCGTCAATGTTGTGTAAATGATGAAATTGGGAAGCGTGAAAGCCTTTTTAGGACGCGGGCCGCGCGCATCTTCAACAGCAAGATCAGCCACGACGTTTCTCCCGATATTCATATACCGCCCAGGGAATCAGGATGATCATCACGAACAACAGCATCATCGTCGACGCCGCAAAGCCCTGACCGAGATTCTGGTTCCTGAACATCATGTCCATGACATATTTTGCAGGCACCTCGGTGGCGAGGCCAGGGCCACCCTGCGTCTGTGCGACGATCAGATCAAATACCTTGATGATGCTAGTCGCGACGAGCACAACCGCCGTGATAAGGGCACCGCGCATCAGCGGCAGCACGATCATGATGTAGGTCTTCCATTTTGGAATGCCATCAACACGTGACGCCTTCCAGATGTCTTCATCAATGCCGCGCAGCCCGGCAAGCATGATAACCATCACAAGGCCAGTGCCCTGCCACAAGCCAGCCAGCAACACCCCGTAGATGGCAAAGTCACTATTAGTCAACGGGGCAAAGGTGAAATCCACAAAGCCGAAATCACGTACGACTTTCTGCAATCCGAAAGTGGGGTTCAGCATCCACTGCCAAGTCAAACCAGTGACAACGAAAGACAGTGCGTAGGGATAAAGGAATACAGTCCGGAACGTGTTTTCAAAACGGATCCGCTGGTCCAGCAATGCCGCCATGACAAAGCCGAGTGTCAGCGAGAACACCAGCATGCAGCCACCATAAATGGCCAGGTTTTCAATCGATACAATCCACCGGTCAGTGCCCCACAACCTGTCATATTGGTCAACACCAACCCAACGGGTTTTCGGCAACAGACGAGATCCGGTAAAGGAATAGACCACTGTCCAGGCAGAACAGCCGATGAAGATCACAAGAGCTGTCAACGCCATCGGTATAGACGCAATCTTTGATGACAGGTTCCGGAACAGTCTGTTAGGGCGCGCGTTGCCAGACATGTCTCCCCCAAGTCCAACGGACAAAGAAATAGTGCTTAATATGTAGCTGAAAGTCATAACGAGGCCAGCAACCAGGCCGGCCCCGCCACTAATTAGCGTAGCAATCAGTCAGCCGATGCGATGATATCCACATACTTCTTCTGGACGTCTTCAGCTGACATTGAGCCGTCATTCCAGAACTGGACCATCAGATCGTCGATCTGACCAATTGTGTCACGTGACAGGGCCATATCGGCACCCGGCAGGATTTGACCATCTGCAAGCAGGCCAAGGCCCTTTTGCATGCAGTCATTTGCCGAAGACAGATCGATGTCACCACGGATAGGCAGCGAGCCCTTCTTGAGGTTGAAGCTGACCTGAACCTCTTTCGAAATCATCAGCGATGCCAGCTCAAGTTGAGCAGCTGTCATGTCGGCGTCCTTGTTCTTGGGGAAGTAGAACGCATCACCACCAAGACCTAGTACACGGTTCACACCGAGGCCCGGCAGGCATGAGTAATCTTCACCAGCAACCTGTTCAGCTACGGCGAATTCACCCTGCGCCCAATCACCCATGATCTGGCCAGCAGCCTGGCCAGTGATCACAGCAGCAGTTGCCAGGTTCCAGTCAGTTACAGAGATATCGGCAGCAAGGGCACGTGCGTTTGCTGCAGCTTCAAATACTGCGGTATAGGCTGGGCCGCCAGCAACGCCAGCATCCTTGTCAACATTCACCTTGCTCCAGGCATCAGGACCCGCAATGGCGACAGCAAGCACCTGAGTAATCATGCCGTTTGATTGCCATGCTTGTGATCCAACAGCCAACGGAGCAACTCCAGCTTCACGCAGTTTTGGTGCGGATGCGACGAACTCGTCCCAGTTGGACGGCACAGAAATGCCGGCCTTAGCGAATGCAGGGTTTGAGAGCCAGATCCACTGCCATGAGTGAATGTTGACTGGCACGCAATACAGTTTGCCGTCGTAGGTGCAGGCATCAAGAAGCGAGCTTGGGAAAACAAAATCGCGCCAGCCTTCTTTTTCTGCCAGTTCTGTCAGATCAAGAAAAAGGCCTTCCTGAATCAAATCTTCTGTCTGACGACCATGGTTGAACTGGGTGGCACCCATTGGATCGCCGCCGAGCAGACGTGAAACAACAGCAGGAATAGCGTTGGTTCCGCCCCCACCAGCGATGGCACCGTCGACCCACTTGTGACCCGCGGCATCAAATGCCTTGGCAAATTCGGCAACAGCAGCCGCTTCACCGCCAGATGTCCACCAGTGAACAACTTCAAGCTCAGCAGCCTTGGCCGCGCCACTTGCAAGCAATGCTGAAACAGCAAGCGTGCTAAGGAATTTTTTCATGATAGTCCCCCCTAATATATTACCAAAGAAGAGGAAGGCTTAGCCTTTATTTTGCCATTATTCAACAGCGGATATAAAACTTTTGGCAATTTCATATGGTCAAAAAGGTTCTTTAATTCCAATTTTATGAATGAATGGCTGCTTTCAACGCATAGTAGGATGCCTTGGGGGTGCGCACCATTGTGTCGTAGTCGACATGCACAAGGCCGAACCGTTTTTCATATCCAAACGACCATTCAAAATTGTCCAGCAGAGACCAGGCGAAATAGCCGCGCATCGGAACGCCTTCATCTGCCGCACGGGCAACCGCATTTATATGGTCGTTCAAATAAGCCAGCCGCACATCGTCAGCAACCTCACCATTGATCACAGTGTCGTCGCTGGCCATGCCGTTCTCGGTAATGTAGATAGGAGTGCAGCCCGAATAACTGCCAGCTATGCGTTTCAATGTCTGATAAAGACCGTCGGGATATATTTCCCACCCCATCTGTGTACGGGGCAATGATCCACGATGATGAATCACATGCGGCCACATGGCACCAGGCAGCTGGTTAGCCGACATGATTCCACGCGAATAATAGTTTACGCCCAGCCAGTCGACAGGGGTACTGATGATCGGCATCTCGTCCTGCCAGCCCGCGGGCATATGCGGGTCGAGGTCGTCTAGCACAATTTGCGGATAGGCCCCCTGAAAGACGCCACCAAGGAACCAGTCGTTGTGAATACCGTTCGATATATCAACGGCGCGCGCGCTCTCGGGGTTGTCATCGATGGGTGTGAACCATTCCTGATTCAGCACAATCCCCAGTTTCTCAAGACCAAGGCCACGCAGCCGCTGCATCGCCCGGCCATGCGCCAGCAACACGAAATGCATTGATCGGGCTGCAGCGCGGATATCACGAATTCCCGGCGCATGCTCGCCAATGAAATGCGACAGGTAGGACACACACCATGGCTCATTGATCGTTGCAATATGACTGAGACGGTCCCCGATCCGCTTGCCGATCACCTCGGCAAAGTCGGCGAAATGTTGCGTCACATCCGGATTGCGCCACCCGCCGATGTCAGACATCCACTGCGGTAGTTCCCAGTGATACAATGTACAGAATGGCTTCAGATCGCGTGCGAGCATGGCATCGACAAGCCGATCATAGAAATCCAGACCCTCATCATTCTGCGTTCCGGGACCATCAGGGAAGATCCGTGACCAGTTTGTCGAGAAGCGATAGCCATCCATATTGGCATCACGGACCAAGTCAAGGTCTTCTTCATAGCGCAGATAATGCTCGCAGGCGCGTGCACCATCGTCACCCTTTTCAACATTGCCGCCGGTGGCGGCAAAGCTGTCCCAATGGCAAGGACCCGCCCCACCAAAGGCCTGCCCCTCAATCTGATAGGCCGCTGTTGCTGCACCAAATAGAAATTCGTCAGGGAAATCGGCACGAGAAAAATTCATAAAACGCATCAGTCGGTCCTTGGCAAAAAGGGGAAAGGGAACGGCAAAATCTCTAGATTCGACCCACAAGGCTTGGCCAGTAGCATTGGCTGGCGCGCCGTTGTGGTGGGCTGCGTGTTTATAATCGCAACCCTTGCCCCAGCACAACCCGCCCGAAGGATACAATGCCAACCAATCCCGCTGGCGCGACATTCATTGCAGTGCCCATAGGCCATGTGATAATTAGGTGTCCATCGCGATGAAGGGAACAGACTCTCAAATGAGGTGGGGGATCCAATGTCTGAAACAATGACCGGTGAAATTCGTGCCCAGATCAGCAAGACAAAAGCTGATTTAAGGAAAAATGGTGTTGACCTCGCCGTGGCCTTTGAAAAGGTGGATGCTCTGATCGAAGCGCAGATCCAGACAATCGAAACAGAGGTAAAGAGCGGCATTTCACCGGTGCCGGTCTGCGATTATGCTGATATAGCGGCCGGCGGTCTTGATGATGACATGACGGCCAGGATTAAGCAGCGCGGCGTTCTCATCATGCGCAACACCTTCGCCGCTGACCGTGTTGAAGGCTGGAACACCTGGCTGATGGGTTATGTTGAAAAAAACAATTATTTCGAGCGGCAAAAAGAAAAGGACGGAATGGACCAGTATTTTGCCAACCTGTCATCATCGCGTCCGCAGATTTTTGGCCTGTACTGGTCAAAGCCGCAAATGGAAGCCCGCACCTCTACAGAACTGGCCACTGCGCGCCAGTGGCTGAACCGGTTGTGGGATTTTGACTCGGCGAATGGCATAGAATTCGACCCCGATCGAGAATGCCTTTATGCCGACAGATTGCGGCAGCGTGAACCTGGCGACAACACGCTGGGGCTCAGCCCGCATGTGGATGGCGGGTCGGTCGAGCGCTGGATTGACCCTGGCTATCAGCGTGTCTACCGGCATCTGTTGTCAGGTGACATCGGCTCTTACGAAGCATTCGATGCGGCCTATCGCACCACAACACGGGAAATCCCATCGCCTGCGGTCTGTTCGATGTTCCGCACCTATCAGGGGTGGACCGCACTCAGCCGTCAGGGGCCCGGAGACGGCACATTGAATCTGGTGCCTATTGCCAACGCCATGGCCTGGATCATCCTGCGCGCACTACAGGATGATGTTGCCGATGATGAATTATGTGGTGCGGCCCCGTCACGGGCGCTGACGATCAGCCAGATCTATCATGCCAAGCTGCTGCGCGCCTATGTACCCATCCCGGTGGTAGAGCCAGGCGACACCGTGTGGTGGCATCCCGATGTGATCCACGGCGTTGAAGATCATCATACCGGCACTGGCTACAGCAATGTGATGTATATCGGTGCGGCACCAGCATGCGAGAAGAATTACGCCTTCCTTCCCAAGCAGTTGAAGGCGTTCGAGGCGGGTGAAAGTTCCCCGGATTTCGCCGCAGAGAATTATGAGGTGGATTTCGAAGGCCGGTTCACACCAGACATGCTGTCACAGCTTGGCCGCACGCAAATGGGTTACAAGGATTAAGCCATGAACATCTATCTTGATGCAGGACATCACGTCAGCTTTGGCACCTTCCCTTTGCGCGGCGATGATCTGACATCAGCCATGCGACTTGCCTCAGATATCGGATACAGAAGTTTCGATACGGCGCAGATGTATCAGAATGAACGCGAGGTCGGCGACTGCCTGCGCACGCTGGGCTTGCCACGCGATGAGCTGCTGATTACCACCAAGGTCAGCCCGCGTAACTTTGCTGTGGCAGATTTTCTGCCATCAGTGGAACAGTCCCTCCGCGATTTGCAGACCGACTGCGTTGATATGCTGTTGCTGCACTGGCCGGATCAGCATGGTGACAATGGCGCGGCACTGGACCAGCTACAAAAGGCACACGATCTTGGCTATGCCGCGCATATCGGCATTTCCAATTATACCATCAGCATGATGGAAGATGCGATACACCGCCTGTCCACGCGCCCGGGCGCAAACCAGGTTGAATTTCACCCGTTTCTTGATACGCAAAAGCTTCTTGATGCAGCAACTCGGCTGGAGCTGCCACTGACCGCCTATTGCGCAGTTGCACGAGGCATGATGGCAACATCACCATTACTGGACGAAATCGGGGCCGCCCATGGCAAGACCGGCACACAGGCCGGTCTGCGCTGGACACTGCAAAAAGGGGTGGCGATCAATGCCATGTCGACAAAAGCAGACAATCTGCAGCGCAATTTTGACCTGCTGGATTTCCAGCTCGATGACGATGAAATGGGGCGCATCGACACGTTGATGGCCGAAGAGTTTCGCATCGTCAATTCATCGCTGATGCCAAATGCCCCCGCTTGGGATTAAGAATTAAGAACCGGGCAGTTACGCTGGCGGCCAGCGTTTGGAGATCAGACGTCCGAGGACGGCGTAAACGGAGCCGAGCCGGGCCCGGCTGTCAGCCAGTTGTGATCCGCGATATCGGCAAGCCAGCGCGGCGATGAGCTGCCAAAGATATGGATTTTCGGAACAAGTTCATGGTGCTGGTCCAGCCATCCTGTCCGGATATTGAAAATGGTCTTGTCCTGGTCAGCTGCGTAAAGCTGCGTGCCGCATTCACCACAAAAGCCCTGCAGGCGAATATTGCCGCTGTCCGCTGTCTTTGCATATTCACGCGGCGTGCCGGTCAACTGCACGTGATCACCGCTGGCAATCACCACCGCACGAAAGGGGGCACCGCTGAATTGCTGGCAGTCGCTGCAGTGGCAGGCGATCATCCGCGTGTCTTCAACCAAGGCTGCAATGCTGATGGCACCGCAATGGCATGTGCCTGTTACATCTATCATCTTTGTCACCCTGACTCCCCGCTCTATCAAAGGTTCGACTGGCGCGCTGAATACGCGCATTGGTGAACGCGCTTTATACAAACATCAGATGCACGCGGATCATTCTGTTGATAGCAATGCGGGCCGGATGACGCCATCACGTTTTCAGCTTGTCTATCATTATCTGACATAAACCAGCGGAACGAAGATCATGTGCTGGCCCGATCATGTGCTGCACCGGTCAGGCGAGCGGGATGACAACCAGCGTCATGTCATCACGCTGTTCGTTCTCACCCTGATAGTCGGTGACCGCCGCCACAACCGCCGCACCATCGACCGGCTTGTCCCAGCCATGGTTTGCCGTAACGCTTTCCAGCATGCTGGCAAATCTGCGGCGACCAAGCGACAAGCCTTTCGGGCCGCCTTTCTGGTCCAGAATCCCATCCGAGATAATCACCAGCGCGGTATACGCCGAATGATCAAGCGCGTGCGTGGTGAAGGAGGGCGCGCTGTCGCCCGCATCAAGCCGGTATCCGACACTGTCCGGATCGGCATCCAGTTCAACAAACCCGTCCCCCGTCTGACCAAAGACGGTGAAATTCGCCGACGCGTAATGGCTGAGGCCACCCGCATCAAAATCGAAGACAAAACAGTCCATGCCGTCATTTGATTCGGTGCCTGAACTGGTATTCACCTGACGACGGATAAACCTGTCAGCAAACGCAAGGATATTGCCGGCGCGGCCACTGGCCACATCTCCGGAAGCGGTTACCCCCAAATCAAGTGCACGCTCGCCAAGCAACGTCATAAAGGCCCCGGGCACACCATGCCCGGTACAGTCATAAACGCAAAACACGGTGGCCCCATCCGCGCCATCATCGCCCGGCTGACGGCGCATGAAATAGGCATCACCGCCGACAATATGTTGCGGCACCCAATGAATGAATGCACCCGGGAACACGGCGTCCAGCACAGGGGCGGATGGCATGATCGACTTCTGGATATGCGATGCATAATTGAGGCTGGAGATCAGGTTCTTGTGCTTTTCCTCAAGCTCGGCCTTTGCCCGGTCAGCAACCTGTTTCTGCTTTTCAAGCTGCGTTGCCAGCGATTTTCGAAGGTTTGCCTCAAGCCGCAGCTTTGAGACCTCCTTTTTCAAAGCCAGCAATTCATCCTTCGCCGCTTCATCCGTCACGATCTATCTCTCCTGGAATGAACAGAGGCAGGCGCAGGGGTGACGGCAGATGCAGTTGACCGGCCCGACATTACCCCTGCAGATCCTTTATCAAGACATATGCATATAGAGGCGTTCATCCAAGTCCCTTCCCGGTATTTGCAGATCAGGCCGACAGCGCGCCACATGGCAGAATCACCAATGTCATGTCATCGCGCTGCTCGTTTTCACCCTGATACTGGTGGATGGATTCGCGCAAAGCGCTGCCATTGATATGCGTGCCACCGGTCTGGTCGCCACCAGTCTGGCCGGAATTGTCCTGCGGCGTGATCGCGTCACTGATCATCCGCAACAGCCGCCGCCGCCCCAGAGACAGGCGCTTTGGCCCGCCGATCTGATCGAGGATACCGTCAGACACGATCACCAGATTGTCATAGTCGGACAGGGTGATGGGGCGTGTCTCGAAAGCGGGAACAGCGTCCTCCTCCTGAAGGCGATAGCCAATACTGCCCAAATCATTGTCAATCTCGAAAATTTCTTCACCGCGCTGAGCAAAAACGGTGAAATTTGCGGATGCATAGCTGCTGTCACCAGTCTTCCGATAATCCAGAATGAAGCAGTCCATGCCGTCATTTGATGCAGCATTGCCATCGGCATTCACCTCGCGCCGGATGAATGCATCAGCAGCATCAAGGACAGAACCGATCCGCGGTTGCGGGGCGCGTGCATCTGCCTCGATCCCGGCATCCAGCGCCCGCGCGCCAAGCAGTGTCATAAAGGCCCCGGGCACCCCATGGCCGGTACAGTCATAGACTGCCAGCACCGCGCGCTCATCATCCTTGCCGGTCTTTATCCGCCGCAAAAGATAGGCATCACCGCCCACAATATGCTGCGGCTCCCATGCCACATAGCATCCCGGAAAGACCGTCTGCATGTCGTCTGACGAGGGCAGAATAGAGGCCTGAATGCGCGATGCGTAATTCAGGCTGGCGATCAGGTTCTTGTGCTTGTCTTCCAGCTCGGCCTGCGTTTCGGCAATTTTCCGGGTCCGCTCATCAACAAGAAAATCCAGCTTTTCATACTGCGTCTTGATCTCTTTCGAAATACGGCCAAAGGCCATGCCAAGCAGCTTCATCGCGCTTTCATCATCACCCTCGAAGACATTGTCTGATTGCTGCTGCGGGCGTGACTTCAGCTGTTCCATTTCATGGACATCGGCCAGCAGATCGGCACGCACCTCTTCGGGCAGCAGGCCAGCCAGCTTGATTGTCTCATCGATCACCGTGCGTTCCTGGCGCAGCCGGTTTTCCTGTGCGCTGCGCCGCAGCCGCGCAAAATTGAGGATGGTCTCGCGGAATGACACCACTGTCGCGGCGATGCGGCCCACCTCATCCCGCCGGCCAACCGCAACCTCGACATCTGTGTTGCCGGCTGCCAGCGCATTCAGCGCGGCAATGGTATCATCCAGCGGGCGAAACCCCCGCAACAGCGTCAGATAACTGGCCGCACCGATCAGGGCAAAGACACCGGCAATCGACAAGGCAACATAAACGAAAATCTGCTGATAACTGGCCAGAGAGGCCGAAACATTTCGCACCATCACAATGGTGACCGGCAGATCTGGCGGTATTGTCAGGGTCCGGACATTCAGGGAAAAAGTAACGCCGTCGAGCAGCACCGTGTCCAGCCCGGTGTTATCGCCAACCTGCCCCGCAGATGTGCCCGCGGATGCCGTCTTGTCGAACAGCGTCTCGATACCGGACCAGCTTGTCTGCGTTTCGGTTTGTTCGGATATCGAAGGTGCCGACACACGAATATCGGCTTCAGCGGCGCGGCTGAATTCATCCAGCAACGGGGTCAGCCAGCGCGCGTAAAGAACGCTGCCAATCGGGCGACCATTGGCATAGATGGGAAAGGACACATGCGCAGCAAATCGGTTGTCGATGACCCCCAGCCCGCCATCCAGCTTGGCTGCCAGCGTCACGCCTGTCAGACCAGACAGCTCGCCAATCGTGCGTTCATCAACAGGCTGTTCAGCATCCATCACATGGATCAGCGCACCTTCTGCATCATAGATTGCCAGCACATCGAGAACGTTGCTTTCAACCAGCGCACCATAGAATTTTGTTAGCGCCCGGTTGATCTTGCGACTGTCGCCGGTCTTTACCGCCGCGATGGCACTGCGCGACCCCCGCAGCGCCCATATCGACGCCGTGCCAGGCTTCGAATCATAGGCATAAAAAGACATGCTGTCGTAAGTGGATCGCAAGATTTTGTCCCAGATCACCGACTGACCCAGCGACAACTCCGTCACCACGGCGCGTTTGATTTCGTCACGCGCCAGCTGGCTCTGCACCACCAATGCCGCCGCAATCAGCAAAAAGGTTATGGCAAACAACACGCTGATCCGGGTTTTTAACAACATTGATCAGACACTCCCTTGGTCTTCCTGCTCATTTGGCAATCACTTGATGTGATTCCACTCACCACACCCTTGCGTAGCACCGCCGTGTTGCATAGGCTTTATTCAGGAATAAATAATTTAGCAAAAATTGGATACACACAAAAACAGGGCAGATGGTGTCATGATCTGTATGGAAGGCGGACATACGGCGATAATTTCGCCGTGCCGTGTGGTGACCAAGGCCATAGTGATACTCGGTCTCCTCTTTGGTGCCACAACTGTTGCTGCGCAATCGCTCGAATATAAGAGCGTGGACGATGTGGCCTTGCAGACCGAAATCGGCATTCGGCTTTTCAATCAGCCGACTGATGGATGCTGGTCCTGCCATGGCACCGACGCCAACACCCTGAAAAGCCGCGCTGGTGACAACAAGGCTGTCAGGCTGAGCGATCCGTCAACATGGCGCTCCTATCAGATTGTACCTACGTTCGACAGCGACACCGGTCTGTCGCAAAGGCAGATCGCCGTGTCTCTAATCCGTCTTGGTGCCGATGAATGGAACCGCCAACTGGCACCATTGATCCGTGTGCAAAGCGGATCCAATGAGATTTTCTTTGATGAGCGGATGATTGGTATCCATTCGGGCTATCTGAAAAAGAATCAGCGGGCCATTGCACGCATTCTGAAGCGCGCAAAGATCCGCGCCAGTCGGGAAGATGTTCTGGATATTATGGCGACATCGGTCTTCGCCTATCTGGCCAACGACCTGCTAACCGAAATACCGAAGAAATAGAAAAGAACCTGGCACCTGACAGGAAGATCTAGAAGGAAAACGCGTAAAAGCTATTCGTGGGAGAGAAAAAATGGCGCAGCTGAAGATCAATGGACGCAGCTATTTCGTAGATTCGGAACCAGACACACCTTTGCTGTGGGTATTGCGGGAAAATCTGCAGCTGACAGGCACCAAATTTGGCTGTGGCGGCGGTTATTGCGGGTGCTGCACCGTACATGTGAATGGCGAGGCCATGCGGTCCTGCCGGGTCCGCGTCGGTGATGTCGAAGAGGCCATCATTACAACGATCGAAGGTCTCGACCCGTCTTCCAGTCACCCGGTCCAACAGGCATGGGTGGAAAATCAGGTGCCACAATGCGGCTATTGTCATTCCGGACAGATCATGCAGGCCGCGGCCCTGCTGTATGAAAATGATATGCCGACCGATGATGATATCGAGGTGGCAATGCGCGGCAATCTGTGCCGCTGCATGACCTATAATCGCATCAAGA
>ERZ802822.482-NODE-482-length-27919-cov-8.085949_pt1 | contig 27919 bp, 30 predicted proteins | sample MGYA00345649_ERZ802822 | MGnify/ENA primary metagenome ERZ802822 (study PRJEB30503, sample SAMEA104212359) | marine metagenome | biome: Westerlies Biome; feature: [SRF] surface water layer (ENVO:00010504) within the epipelagic zone...; material: water...
AAGAAGCAGGCTAAAACGGTGCCGATTTAGCGGCCGCACAAATGGTATGATGCAGCGAGGCTGCGCTCGATCGTGGCCCAATGATGTGGATGATGTCATCAGCAGCACGAAGCACGAAACAACCAATATGCTCAATCGACGTACGGCTTGCCTTGCCAGCTGACAACGCGCGCATATCTATATTGCATAACAGCGAACAGAGCCGGTCAAGATCTGGCCCGGTAATGGCAAAGCGGCACCACCCATCACTTTGTTCGGTGAGCGACGCCTTGCCTATAAATCTGCCGGCAAAGCTGTCAACAATATCTTCATGCGCGTCAAAATCCGCGGCCAGCATCCATTGCGACTGCCCCATCCAGAAGGCTTCAATCTCGCCAACACAATAACCACCGACTTCTGGTGCTGGCTGCTGCAGAATTTTCTTTAAAATGGTCTTTACCGCCGCGCCACAATCTTTGCGGGCGGTGACCGATGCCATCGCCCGGTCAGTGACCTCGCTGATGCTATAGGCACCAACAATCACTGTTTGCGGCGTGGTAAATCCAAGAGGTGATACGGCAAGTAATTTAGACACGGAGTTTATCTCCTTCCGGATCAACAAAATGGGCTGAAACCACTTCGACATCATGTTCGATATTGGTCAGCGGGCTCACGAGCCGGACAGTTTCCCCGAGGCGCTTATCACCCGATTTCAAAAATCCTATGGCAATATGGTGGCCAAGTGTCGGCGAATAGCATGCCGATGTCACATAGCCCTGATCATGTTTGGCATCAATCGGGCTGCCCTTGGTCATCAGATGTGACCCGGCAGGCACCTGATCACTGGCACGGCACGGTTTAAACCCAACAAGCTTTAGCGCGTCATCCTTTGACAAGCCTTCACGGCGCGACAATACCGCACCAATTGAGTCTTTGCGTGTTGATACTATCCGGCCCATCCCCAAATTCAATGCTGTGGTGGTGCCATTTAACTCATTGCCGGCCGCATGGCCCTTTTCAATACGCATCACGCCAAGCGCCTCGCTGCCATAAGCGCATCCGCCAAATTCCTCGCCAGCCTCAACCAGCGCCCTGAACATGGCGTCACCATAACGTGTCGGCACGGCAATTTCATAAGCCAGTTCACCGGAAAACGAGATACGGAACAAACGCGCACGCAGCCCACCGCAAACAGTGATGGCGCCACAGGCCATAAATGGGAAGGCCTCATTCGATATATCAAACTCAGCATCGACAATTTTACGCAGCAGGTTACGCGCATTTGGCCCGGCTACCGCATATTGCGCCCATGATTCGGTTGTTGAAATCAGTTGCACATCCATGTCAGGCGATAACACCTGGCGGACAAATTCCATATGACGATAGACGCTGACCGCATTTGCCGTTGTTGTGGTGACAACAAAATGGTCTTCGGCAAGGCGCGCCGCGGTGCCGTCATCCATGGCGATGCCATCTTCACGCAACATCAGACCATAGCGGGTTTTACCAACATCCAGCTTGGCAAAACCGTTGCAGTAGACTTTATTCAAAAACGCCGCGGCATCGGCACCTTGCACATCAATTTTGCCAAGTGTGGTGACATCACAGATGCCAACTGATTCGCGGGTTGTTTTCACTTCACGATCAACCGACTGTCGCCAGTGCGTTTCGCCAGCCCGTGGAAACCATTGCGCCCGGTACCACATGCCGACCTCGACAAATACCGCACCTTGTTCTTCTGCCCATTTATGGCTTGGGGTCTTGCGTACCGGCCGGAAATCCTTATCGCGCGAACGCCCGGCAAACACCCCGATCGCTGTCGGGCTATAGGGCGGACGGTAAATTGTCGTGCCGGTTTCAGGAATCGACTGGCCAGCTGTCTGCGCCATAATAGCCAGACCCAGAACATTTGATGTTTTGCCCTGATCGGTTGCCATGCCCAGAGTGGTATAGCGTTTCAGATGTTCGACCGAGCGGAAATTTTCCTGATGCGCCAGCTTGATATCTTTGACCGTCACATCATTTTGCTGGTCAACCCAGCCACGCTGGGTACCTGTCACATACCAGAATGGTGTGACCGATACCGACTCATCTGATGTCTTTGGCACCTTCAGTGATTTCGGCTTATGGCCCAAATCTTTGGCAATCTTCATCGCCATTGTAACCGCATCCTGCATGGCGGCCGCGGTGGTCATTTTGCCATTGGCAGCACCCGCGACCAGCAGTGATTTTGGCAGATCAGCCGACGGCACAAATGCGGATATCACCGGGTCCCATTGTGGACGCCCACGTTGATGGCAGGTCAGATGAATATTCGGGTTCCACCCACCAGACACCCCAAGCCCGTTAACCTGCAACTGGCGCAACCCTTGCGGGGTCTTCACATCAATCGAATTAATGCCAAGCCGCCCATGCGTATTCACCACTTCGGATGCCGGCAAAACTTCAAAATGCGCACTCGTTGGCGCCTCTGGACGGCTATCAATAACCGCTGCAATTTCAACACCAAGTCGATGCAGATCATGCGCCGTACGGTGCGCATCATCATTATTGGCAAAAATGGCAATGCGGTCACCGACAGCGGTTGCCCAGCGATTGGCATAGGCCCGCATCGCCCCGGCCAGCATAATACCCGGCCGGTCGTTATTTTCAAACGCGATCGGACGTTCCGTCGCCCCCGCACATAACAAGGCAGATTGGCTATATACTCGCCACAACCGCTGGCGGGGCTGGCCGTCAGCTGGCACCTTAAGATGGTCGGCAACACGTTCGACCAACCCGTAAATGCCATGATCAAACGCCCCGACGACGGTGGTTCTTTTCATGATTTTTACATTCGGCAGGCTGGCCAGTTCTTCATATGTTGATGCGGCAAAAGCAGACCCAGCCTGATCATCAATACTGAAACTTTCCTGATTAAGCCGACCGCCGATCAGAAAATCCTCATCCGCCAGAATGACATCCAGACCCGCCCGGCCTGTCACCAAAGCTGCCGCCAGACCCGCCGCCCCGGCACCGATAATCAGCAGGTCACAATGCAAAAACCCTTTGTCATAACAATCCGGGTCAGCCTCAAGGCTTGCAGATCCCAATCCGGCAGCCCGGCGGATAATGGGTTCATATAGTTTTTCCCAAAACGCCGCTGGCCACATAAATGTCTTGTAATAAAACCCGGCTGTCAGGAAATTTGAAAACAGATCATTCACCGCCATCATATCAAAACCCAGTGATGGCCATCTGTTTTGCGATTTCGCAATCAGATCATCATAAAGCTCAATCGTGGTGGCACGGGTGTTTGGCTCTTTGCGCGCACCTTCACGCAATTCGACAATGGCGTTTGGCTCTTCCGAGCCAGAGGTAAACGGCCCGCGTGGGCGGTGATATTTGAATGACCGCCCCATAAGCTGGACACCGTTTGCCAACAGCGCAGAGGCCAGCGTATCGCCCTGATAGCCGGAAAATTTTTTCCCATCAAATTCAAAATTCAGCGGCCGCTGCCGGTTAATCAGGCCGCTTGATAATCTGCGTGTTTGGGTCATTTTGACCGCCCCTCTTTGCGCGCCACATCAGCCGCAAGCTCAACCTTAACAATCTCGTGCGTCAACGTATGTCTAGTGACGACAAGCCATGATCTGTCACCCTGCTCATGGAACCATAATTCCCGGTGGTTTCCGGCGACATTATCGCGCAGATAGCCATAATCAATAAACGCCGGCAGTGCATTTTCAGCCATGCCATCAGGCCGATTGATCAGGCTGGCATCACCAAGATAGGTAAATTCAGCGGCATCTCTTGGCCCTAAAAGGGGGTGGTTGATAATCATGTCATCGGCCTTCTTTAAGCAGGATTAGCTTTAATGCAGATTTGGCTGGTTGCCCTGACCTTTTTCATCGATCATCAGGCCTCTTTCAAAGCGGTCAAATCGATAGGCCGTGGCTGTCTCATGCGGATTGCCAGTGGCCAGAAGATGCGCGTAACACAGGCCGGATGCTGGTGTTGCCTTAAAGCCGCCATAACACCACCCCCCATTAAAATACAGATTTTCAATTGGCGTTTTGTCAATGATTGGCGACCCATCCATCGACATATCCATGATGCCGCCCCACATGCGCAACAAGCGCAGCCGCCCAAGATTCGGCAAAATCGCCATGCCACCCTCGCAGACATCTTCGACAATCGGCAGATTGCCGCGTTGTGCATAGGAATTATACCCATCAATATCCCCACCAAATACCAGACCACCTTTATCCGACTGGCTGCAGTAAAAATGCCCCGCACCAAAAGTGATGACGCCGGGAATCAGCGGTTTTAATCCCTCTGAAACAAATGCCTGCAACACATGGCTTTCAATTGGCAAGCGTATACCTGCCATTGCCATCACCCGGCTAGACGACCCGGCAACACAACAGGCAACTTTGCCGCCCTTAATCGGGCCGCGTGTGGTTGTTACACCGACACATTTATTGTTTTTGATATCAAGACCGGTGACTTCACAATTTTGGATAATATCAACACCAAGACGGCTCGCCGACCGGGCATACCCCCACGCCACCGCATCATGCCGCACCGTGCCACCACGATGCTGGGCAAGGCCGCCCTTAATTGGAAAGCGGGCATCTTCAGTGTTCAAAAAGGGATAGCGGTTTTTGATTTGCTCTGTTGTCAGAAGATCGGCGTCAGCACCATTCAAAAGCATGGCATTGCCGCGGCGGATAGAGGCATCACGCTGGGCGTCGGTATGAAACAGGTTCAAAATACCGCGCTGGCTGACCATTGCATTATAATTTAAATCCTGCTCAAGACCTTCCCAAAGCTTTAATGACAATTCATAGAATGGTTCATTACCATCCAGCATATAGTTTGACCGGATGATAGTAGTGTTGCGTCCCACATTGCCGCCGCCAAGCCAGCCCTTTTCAACGACCGCGATGTTCGCTTTGCCATAACGCCGAGCCAGATAATAAGCTGTTGCCAGCCCATGACCGCCACCACCGATGATAATATAGTCATAATGCGACTTTGGCGTGGCGTCACGCCAGGTGGCTTCCCAACCTTTGTGGCCACGGAGAGCTTCGCTAATGACTTTAAGTCCCGAAAACCGCATATATCCGACTCCTTACTAAAAAAATAGTGGCGAAAAACAATGAGCAAGAAAAGGTCTGATTTAAACTGAATGTGCCAAAAACCGACACGACAGCCAATTCAGACTGTTAAGGTCACTTGACTTTAAGCAGAGTTTTCAAAATACCCTATGGTTGCGACCCACTTTACCGTCATCAAACATTAAGTTGGACTTAAATAAACGGATCCAGCAGTTCCACAATCTTTAAATGATGTGATTACCGCAACCATAAAAGAGGGGTTTATCGAAGCGTCGCTTGCGGCGCATGGGGTTTTTGACAAACTGTCCCTGAAAGAGCCCAATGGTTAACAACTGCGCTCCCTTATTTGCTGAATAATTTGCTGGGATTTAAAATATCATTTGGGTCAAGCGCCTGTTTAACAGCCATCATCACATCCACGGCTGGCCCCATTTCTTGTCTGAGATAATCTACCTTGCCCTGACCAATACCATGCTCGCCAGTACAAGTGCCGCCCATCGCAATGGCGCGTTCTGAGAGCCTTTCTGAAAATGCCTTGATCCGCGCCCATGTTGCATCATCATCCGGCATGGCAATTGGCAGGGTATGGAAATTGCCATCACCAACATGACCAACAATTGGCGCAATAAGGCCAGTCTTTTCTATGTCATGTCGAGTTTCTTCGACACATTCAGCCAAACGTGAAATGGGCACACATACATCTGTCGACATACTCACCCCACCAGGCAGTATCGCAAGCGCTGCCCAAAACGCGTCGTGACGGGCTTTCCACAATTGTGCCCGCTCATCTGGATCGGTGGTCCATTTGAAACGATGCGGCGTGTGTTCAGCTGCAATCTCGCCAAAAATTTCCGACTGCTCGCGTACGCTATTTTCAGTGCCATGAAATTCCAATAACAACAGCGTCTCTTCCGGCAAACTCAATCCAGAATAGCGGTTACAGGCGCGCACCTGGACCGCATCGAGCAATTCAATCCGCGCCACCGGAATGCCATATTGAATGGAGGCAATCACCGCATTGCAGGCAGCTTCTATGCTGGAAAAAGAGCAGATGCCGCCGGCAATCATTTCGGGGATGCCATGCAACTTCACTGTTAGTTCAGTGATCAATCCAAGCGTGCCTTCCGATCCAATTAACAGCCGCGTTAAATCATATCCGGCGGATGATTTCTTCGCCCGACTGCCGGTTCGTATCACCGTGCCATCGGCCATCACCGCTTCGAGCGCGAGGATATTATCCTTCATCGTGCCATAACGCACCGCATTGGTGCCCGACGCCCGCGTCGCTGCCATGCCGCCAAGACTGGCATTCGCCCCCGGGTCAATCGGAAAGAACAGCCCGGTATCGCGCAGATAATTATTCAATGCTTCGCGTGTCACACCGGGTTGCACAACCGCATCAAGATCGGTCGCATGCACCGCCAGCACCTTGTCCATCGCATTCAGGTCAATAGATATCCCACCCTTTGGCGCATTCACATGGCCTTCGAGTGACGACCCCACGCCAAACGGAACAATCGGGCAAAGATGTTCACGGCATACCGCTACAACCGCCGCCACATCAGCCGTGCTTTTAGCAAATACCACGGCATCGGGAAGCTGACTTTTGATCTGCGTTGTTGTGTGACTGTGGTGCTGACGCACTGACCGCGCAGTCGACAGTTGGTCACCGAAATGCTGTTTTAAAATGTCAATGGCTGTCGCCACCGATGATTTGCTCATCTTGTGCACACTATCCTATTCAGTAGCACCGCCGGCAGCTTTCCAAGCGCCGATACCACCGCTGAGATTGACCACTGGCGACAAGCCCATATCCATAGCCACCTTCGCCGCAAGTGCCGAGCGGCCACCTGAGGCACAGTAAAAAATATAGGTCTTATCCTGATTAAACGCAGGATTATAAGCCGGGCTGTCCGGATCAATATGAAATTCCATTAAACCGCGTGATGAAACTACCGCCCCCGGAATGATCCCCTGCCCCTGTTCAGCGGCATCACGCAAATCAACAAACACATGGCTATCACTGCCTAGCAGCGGCAAAGCCTCGGCAACGCTGATCGCGGGAACCTCGGCCGTCGCCTCTTTGACAAGTGATGCGGCAGTCTTTGTAATGGTTTGTGGCATGGCTTGGTTGCTCTTTTCTGAAGTTAACTATCGTGAAAAAATTAAATTTTTAAATCAAGCCTTGGTTTCCAGAAAGGCCGGAACAGCTCAATCTTTGGACAGCGATCCATCACCACGCGCAACCCGGCCTCTTCTGCAAGCCGCGCCGCCTGTGGGTTAACAACACCAATCTGTCCCCACAGCACTTTAGCGCCAATGGCTATGGCCTCTTGCGCGATGCTATACAGATCTTCGGGTCGGCGAAACACCTCCACCATATCAACAGGCCGGTCAATCGCCGCCAGCGTTGGATAGACTTTGAGACCTCTGATCTCGGCAAGCCCCGGCCTTGGATTCACCGGAATCATATCATAGCCGGTTTCATGCAGCACCCGTAACACACCATAGCTGAACTTGGTCTTATCAGGGCTGGCCCCCATCATAGCAATGGTTTTGACCGAAGCCAGAATATCCTGCAGATAATCATCGCTGTAGGGTTCATCATGATTCATATAGGTCATTCGCCACCATCCCTCATTGTCGCGATATCGGCTTTTAGCTCATGCGGCGCAAGCGGGTCAAGAAACGGGTTACGATACAGCTTGTCATGGCTGTCCACGCCAATGTCAAAAACACAGTCGGTTTTCGCCCGCGCCACGCATAACACAACATAACCATCCATGATCTGCCGGTTGTTGAGCGCCACCTGCGCGCGCTGATCCACCTCACCTGAAATCAATTTAGCAGCACAGGTAATACAGCCGCCATAGCGGCAGCCATAGGGCAGATCAACGCCCTGATCACGCAATTCATCCAACAGTGGTTTGCGGCCTTTGACCTGATAAACAGCCTGATCACGATTAGCGATAGTAATGCGCATCACAACCAGATATCGCTTGTGCAATCGCCGCCCGGATAGCGCATCTCATGACAGCGCGACGGGCCGTTCGGCTCGTTTCCAAAATTCACCATAAAGTCCGGGTTGATCGACATGCCGCCATTTTCCGGGTCGCAGTCAATCATCACCATGACCCCGCCTTTTTGTCTGATCTCCGGATAGAACTGATTATCCCAGGTGCTGAACAGCGACGTTGTGACATAGAGCCGCCTGCCATCAAGGCTGAGCTGAAACATCTGCGGGCCACCTGCCATCTCTACATCATTCACCACCGGGGCTTTGCCGAGCAGCCCGCCCATCCAGACCTGTCCGGTCAATTTCGGATTATGCGGGTCGGAAATATCATATTGCCGCATATCGCCATGCAGCCAGTTATTCAGATAGAGATATTTATCATCCATCGATATCAAAATAGCCGACATCACCCCGGGCACTGGAATCGGCCAGTCCGGGTGGGGTTGGTTTTCTACATCGATAATCTTTTCCCACCGCCATTTGCCGGGCCGTTCGCCGTCATCATCACGCCACCAGTGAATTACATTTGTACTCAGCGCTGCCCCGCAAAAGCCATGCGTACTGTCTGGATTATGGTGAAACTTAACTTCCAATGGAACCAGCCCATCTTCGCCGAGATAAAAGCTCTCGATTGGCTGGCGCTTTTCAAAATCCCAGAAATGCAGCTCGCGCCCATATTTCAGATGCCCCACCTCCTCCAGATCAAATCCGGGCATAAATGTATTTGGTGCGGCCCATTCCGATGACACCATCACATTATGCCGGGGCTGATACCAGAAATCATAGCCAAACTTGATATCGCCCATGGAATTTTCCCAGCGGCCGATAATTTTAAAATCCTTATTCATGTGAAGATAGCCACCCGGCGCCTCGCCACGCGCATTGCCAAGAAAGGAAATGATAATTTCGCTGCCCAGACAATGCACCGTATGCGGGCCGGACAAATCTGCCTTGGCCTTAATTTCGTTGCCATCAATCACCTTATGCAGCCGCGGCGCACGCGGGTCTGTAGCGGTATCAACAATATGCAGATTATTTGATCGCACCCCCGGCAAAATAAGATATTTGCGCGACATGCTGGCGTCATCATGGCATGAAGAGCAGGCATTCCAGCCCATATGATGCAACTCGTCACCAATTCCCGGCATTTCCAGCCGATGAATAACCTGTGAATAGGTCACACTATCTGGATCGGCATCAATCGTTGCCAGATAATCCGGCTTTTGGATGCCGGTGCCGGTATAAATCGCGATTGTATAAAGCAACTTTTCCCGCGGCGCAGCGATTGCATCTGCCGGACTTGCGTAACCCGGACCACAACATTCCATAATTTCGTCTCCTTAACGAAAAAACTATTACAACTTATCCCAAAGAGCCAGCAGAAACCTGACCGTTGGTAAGTTTATTTTGTACCGTACATCCTGTCGCCTGCATCACCAAGGCCTGGCAAAATATACGCATGATCATTCAGTTCTCGATCAACAGCAGCGGTAATAATTGGCACATCAGGGTGCTGTTCAGAAAAAGCTTTAAGGCCTTCGGGCGCGGCAAGTAAGCAGACGAATTTGATGCGCTTGGCGCCAGAGTCTTTGATGCGTTGTATAGCCGCTGCAGCGGAATTACCAGTGGCAAGCATTGGGTCAACCACTATGCTCAAGCGCTCATCTAGCCGATCAGGCAATTTCAAATAATACTCAACGGGCACTAATGTTTTTGGGTCACGATACAAGCCTACGTGTCCAACTCGCGCTGACGGCACAAGATCTAGCATCCCATCGAGAAGACCGTTGCCCGCACGCAAAATAGATATAAAGCAGAGTTTTTTCCCTTCAAGTTTTGGCATTTTGGCAGTTTCAAGTGGAGTTTCAATATCAACTTGCTCCGTCTCTAAATCACTGCAGACCTCATAAGCAAGAAGCAAACTGATTTCGCGCAATAGCTGCCTAAACTTCGCTGTTGGCGTCGATATGTCACGCATAATCGACAATTTATGCTGTACCAGCGGATGGCTGACGACTGTTGTGTTTTTTTGAGTCATATTTTGTGTCCCACATTGAAAGTTGCAAAATTTTCAAAAAATCGTGCCTCGGCTATTTAACTTTAGAGGTGGACTTCCGTTGGCACGAAGCTCATGGGCGATCCGTCGGCCAGCTGACCAAGTCCCACCTTGCAATATGCTTGCTAAAGGCATGCTCTCAGAGTTTGTATTCGTTTGGAATCGAATCTGTTCAGCTAACTTATCTAAGAGAACGACAGTTAATGCACGCCATTCAACAATGAGCGGGCTTTTCAGGTCGTGCACAATTTCAAATTGAGTGCTGTCCTTAATAGAAATTGTTTTCGAGTCTATGAACAAACCACCATTGCGGTATTCGGCAAGACCAGTCAGCACATCAAGGTTATTGACTTTAAAACCAGCTTCCTGAAGCGGTTCGATTAGTGAATATGACATCCATTGCGAAAGTTTATGGAAAGGCACTACTCCATCTGTGATGTCACATCTTTTTACAGCTTGGTGGTGACCTGTATCCCCGATAGCGATATCATTAATCCAGCAACCATCAGGCCAGATTTCACCCATCCCCTGGAGGATTGCGATGAGAATTTCCCGAGCTTCCAAAATGCCGTTGTATTGTTTTTGTAACAAATGATCGTAGAGGTTCCCGGGACGGAAAGTGCCCTCCGCTTCAAATATATTTTTTTGCTTTTTGAGAGTCTCGCCAAGTCTATTTAATAATTTTGCCCGATCTTCCAAACCAAATAGCGGATTACTTGGGCTAACTTGAAATTCTGAGGCTAATATTTTGGGTGTTAGAGCTTGGAGCGAGGACGCATCCACCCTCAAGGGATCATCTGAGCCCCTTTGACTGAATACGCCACTTTCAAACAGGCGTAAACTGGCGATGGCCAATCCCTCAGACCTACTGAAAGTGAGCCCACTCCTCGCATCGTTGAAACTCCAATCAGGACCAGCACCCGCGTCAAGAAGAACGGAGATAACAGCCAGATCTATTTGAGCTCGCGCAATTTCATCTTTTGATTCTTTCAATAAGCTCGACGAAGCTTCGTGCCAGAAATTTCGGTCACAATTTTCAAAATGTCGCCACCTACTGTGAAACGGCACTTCACCACTGGGGTAATTGGCAGCTATTTCAGCAAGCACCAACTCAACAGCAGAATCAAAATTTTCGATATTTAGCTGAAAAAAAATTAGAGCATTTGACTCAGCCGCCTCGAATATTTCGTGACATCGCTGACGAACTGCCTCTGGCGTCAGGAGAGCCAGCGTTGCGCTGACATCATTTTGTCTCATTCTTTAATTTTCCGTCCAACGACTGCGTTAAGATCTTCATCAGCCTTTGATAATTTGCTGGTGAAATATCCAGCAGCTTTCTTTGCTTCCATTTCAACATGTGCATCCTCTGGTATCAACTCATCGGGAATATCGAGGCGCTCCACTATTTCAATTCCTTGATTAACCAGAGCGTCATGTTTCATATCACTCATAGAAGCGAAACGGTCTATCCGAGTGACTCCGAGCCAATGAAAGATATCCGGCATCAACTCTTGGAAACGGGCATCTTGAACGCCAGCAACACACTCTGTTCGCTCGAAATATTTGGCGGCTGAGTCCCCACCTTTTTGCCGTTTGCGAGCATTGTAGACAAGGAACTTGGTTACTTCACCAAGTGCACGACCTTCTTTTCGGTTGTAAATCACAAGCCCGTTACCACCATGCTGCGCCATTTCAACGCAAATCTCTATGCCATGTGTTAAATACGGCCTGCATGTACAAATATCGGATCCAAATACATCTGATCCATTGCATTCATCATGAACTCTGCAAGCTAAGCGCACTTCCGGATCGCTCAAAGTGTCTGAGCTGCCAAAAATATAAGCTGTAATACCTCCAATAGGTGGTAAAAAAACCTCCAAATCAGAGCGCGTGACTAGCTCTGGGTACATGCCTCCCATTTGTTCGAAAATAGTCCGTCGGAATGTGTGCTCATCTACTCCAAAACGCTCTGCCAATCCTGGGATATGCCATACTGGATCGATTGCAATTTTAGTGACGTTAACGTCACCGTTTTCAAGAAGAACTTGACCATCTGGCTGAAGTCGACCTTTTGTAATGGCTTCTTGTATTTCCATCAACTTCAACCTCGCCTGAGTAATGGCTATGGTTGGACGAATGTCGAAACCTTCTTTGAGGTGATCTCTAAATTCATCGAGGACAAGGTGACCCCATGGATCAAGGGAGACAATTTTTTTCGGATCAAACCATTGCCCATGGGGACCAACTTTGGTCACAGGTGACGTATTCGTTAAGTCCGGCACATGCGAAGAGTCGAGATGACCTGCCGCTACGGAGATAGCCCTGTAAACGGAATAGCTACCTGAATGCGTCCCGATAACATTACGATGTGATTGATTAGATACACTAGCAATAATAGGGCCTCTGGTGCGCGCATCCTCGGACCCCCAATGAATGGGTGATAAATAATTGGACCCTGGCCTGGAATGAGACGTTAACACAATGTGGCCTGATGACGCCATTTTTTTTACCCCAATCTGATTTACCGATCTCTCAGCATTACATAAAACTGACCATTTGGTCAACTTGTCGCTAGCGTGGAATCAATCCACACAAAATAATCTGTGTGGCACTCTTTACAGCCCTTTCATATTCATCTGAGCCCAAATGTTGATCACCAAGAAGTAATTTAATCTGGGTTTCAAAATCAGCATATGTCTGGGTTACAGCCCAAATCACAAAGAACACATGATATGGTGAAACATCCACGAGTTGACCGCGGTTTTGCCATCCCTGGAATATAAGAACATGCTTATCAACCCACGATTTTAGTTCAGTAGCTAAATAATCACTAATAACTGGTGCTCCAGAAATGATTTCCATAGCAAATACTCGAGAAGCGTTAGGGCGTTGCATTGATAGCTCCATTTTGGCTTCAATGTATTTTCTCAACGCTTCGCTGGGCTCACTGCTCACAGAGATTTCTCCAATCGCACCAAGCCAATTTTCCAAGATATCATGGCAAACACAGCGATATAGATCTTCTTTACTTTTGTAGTAATACAGGATGTTGGCTTTTGGTAACCCTGCTTCCTCAGCGATATCTTTTAAACGCGAGCCAGAAAAACCGCGGCGGGCAAAAACACTCTCAGCAGCGTTGAGTATCAGGGCCCTTTTTTTCCTTTGGGTCCTACTTTCGTTAATTTTTTTTGAGTCTTGCAACTCTCCGTCAAGTCCCAACACTAAAGTGAATCTCGGAGGGCATAGCATCAGGTCCATTGATTGGGTTTTTATCCTGAGGGCAAGCCGACATGACCGCAATGCAATCTGCCAAAGCTCGCATATCAAAATTGTCACCAGCAGATGATATAGTTGGCTCAAAAGATGTGGAACCGTCTGAGGTAATTGGAATATTCATCCATAAATTAAATGGGTCAGGCACCAGCGGCACAGGCAAACCAATGGCCGACAATGCCATCCGAAGATTGTCCGCGCAATTGTCATGATAATCGACGGAACCAAGAAGCTGATATCGCGTCCAATCACAACAAGACATGACGGTGTCATGCACCCCGGGGGACGTGTCCTTAACAATTTCCAACAATGGCTGCCGCCGATTGGTAACAAGCCTGTCGCCCACTCTCGGAATGACCGATTGCAACCACGTCCGGCAATGCGACATCGACAGATATTGATTCATATCGGCGGACAGATAAGCCCAAAAATCACACACCTGCGTCCCATGTGTGTTTTCGATGCTCAACACCTGCCCGGCATTCAGCCGAACCGCAACCCCGCAGCGCGGCGGAACGCGGTAGCGCACACCGATCTGCGGTGTGCCATCGTCAGACACTGCACTTGTTAAGCTAGCATTAGTGCCGTCATAGACGGCCGGGTCATGAACGAATGGCGTCATGGTTTAATCCTCAGCTATATCTTCGGACCAGAGTTCTGGCTTTTCCCGGATAAACCGTTCCATCAACGCGATACAATCAGCGTCATCAGCAATCACAATTTCGACGCCACGATCGCGCAAAAACGCCTCATTACCGCCAAAGGTCTTATTCTCACCAATCACCACTTTGGGTATGCCAAACTGGACAATCGTGCCACTGCACATCATGCAGGGGCTCAGCGTCGTATAGAGAACTGTATCACGATATGTCCGTTGCCGACCAGCCTTGCACAAGGCATCCATCTCACCATGCGCAATCGGGTCGCCCTGCTGCACTCGCTGGTTATGGCCGCGCGACAGTTCCTGACCGCCTCGTGCCAGAACCGAGCCAATCGGGCAGCCACCGGAGTCAAATCCTGATCTGGCTTCATCATAGGCAATCTTCAAAAGATGTTTATCATTATCGGTCAGCATGGCATCTCCCTTTTATTCTGATGGGCCAACAGCTTCTTTGTAATAGGGCAATTTTTCACAGCGCGGCTGGTAGGCCCCCGTTGATACGATAACATCCAGATGGTCAGCAATCTGATCCAGTCTGGCAAACCAAACATCCTTTGTATTTAAGGTCTCTTCCAGCCAGTTCTCAACCTGTTTCCAACGGGCGAGACGGCCGGTTAGAAACGGATGTACAATCAGCATGAAAAACCCCCCAGCTGCATATGCCGCGTCAAACTCTTCCCAAAATGCGGCCAGGCCTGATGACGGCGCTTTCACCGGCATCATATAGCCTATCTCCGCATAATGCGCGAAAGGCGGCCAGTCGTCAGTACCCCAATGCACCGGCATTTCCCATAGTCCGCCAGCAGCCGTTTTAAGTCGGTAAGGAATATCATCCGCCATCATCGATGAGTCATATCGGAACCCGTGCTCAATCAGCAGATCGACCACCTGCTGATTGATGTTATAGACCGGCGCGCGATACCCGGCCGGTGTTCCGCCACAATATTTCTGATGTGCCGCCAGCGCCTTTTCAAACCAGGCGCGCTGATCCGGCGCGTCGATCGGATCCTCGTGCAAATAGCCGTGATGACCAATCTCATGCCCACCAGCTAAAATAGCCTCAACTGCGTCTGGATAGGTTTCAATGCACCAGCCCGGAACAAAGAAAGATTGTTTGATGCCAAGCCTGCGATAGGTTTCAAGAATACGCGGCACCGCAACAGTTGGCCCATATCGTCCCATGCTGATAGGATACAACCGGTCGAACGAGTCCTTCGGGCATGCAATATGGATTAGGCTGTCAGCATCCATATCAAAAGAGACCACACAGGCGCAGCGAGCGCCGTTTGGCCAGGGAATGGGGTTGCTGATCATCACACTGTCCTCATCGTTTAGGCGTCACCAATAAAATGTGCGCGCTCCGGCGCCCAACTCAAAAAAACCCTGCCCATATGCTTTAAATCCATATCAGTCAGTTCCCTTTCTTGAACCTGTACCTTGAACTCACTGCCATCCGGGGTTTCCAGAAAAAGTGTAACCACTGAGCCAATAAATTCTTCTGAAATGAGTGAACATTCAATGCTATTGGCAGCTTTTGGTTTGCCTGCAGTTAGGTGAACGAGGTCGGCCGCGATAACAAAACTTGCAGCATCGCCAGCAGCGGGCTTTTGACCAGCACCAAGCTGGACTTTAAACTGACCCAGATCTGCATCAATGGTGACCAGCTTGCCAGTGATTGAGTTGACGCGGCCACTGATAATGTTATTGCGGCCAACAAATTCCGCGACAAATCTGTTTTGCGGGGCCCGGTAGATATCCTTTGGCATACCAATCTGTGCGATATGACCATGCGACATAATCACCACCCGGTCGGCCATGGCAAACGCCTCGGACTGCGAATGCGTTACATAGACAAAAGTAATGCCCAGTTCACGCTGAAGCCGGGTCAACATCGACTGCATGCGAATAACAAGGTTGGCATCTAGCGCCGAGAGAGGCTCATCAAGCAGCAGGATTTTTGGTTCGGTCACCAGCGAGCGGGCCAGTGCCACACGCTGTTTTTGCCCACCCGAAAGGCTGTTAATATCCCGTTCGGCAAATTCACCAATCTCCAGACGATCGAGCCACTCAGTGGCTTTGTTTTTACGGGTGACCGCGTCAACCCCACGCATCTGCAGACCAAATTCGACGTTTTCGCGGGCATTTAAAAACGGAAATAATGCCAGCGACTGCCATACCATCGGGGTGTCACGCTCATGCGGCGGTACCATATTCATCACCCGGCCCTGCATCCGAATTTCACCTTCAGATGGCACCTCTAGCCCAGCAAGCATGCGCAAAGTTGTTGTCTTGCCACACCCTGAGGGCCCCATAATGGCAATGAACTCACCTTCATCAATGGTAAAGTTCATCCTTTCCACCGCGATAAAATCGCCGAATCTTTTTACCACAGAGTCAAATTCCACCAATGCATCAGCCATGATGTGCCTTTTCTTTTTTATTTCGTGTCATAAAAACCACCTGCGCGATAACAACCAGCGTTATCGAGGTTAAAAATACAAAACTGCCAATCGCGTTGACCTGGGGGTCGATATTACCTGTTACAATTTCCAGAATGACCACCGGGATGGTTTTATTCAATCCAGATATAAACCAGGCAATCGCAAATTCATCGAACGAGACGGCTGCGGTTAAACAAAATGACGAGATAATCGCCGGACGACAGAACGGAATGATCACGCGGCGGAGCGCGCGCCACTGATCCGCGCCGAGGTTCCATGCCGCCGCCTCAAGACTTGCATCCATCTGGCTGAGCCGCAGCCGGATAATCGCCATGGCAAATGGCGCGGTCAGCACGGTGTGGGCAATAATGATCGATATCACCTGTCCGGCAAGACCAATTTTGGCAAACCAGGCCAGCATCGCCAACGCCATGATGATCAGCGGGATTGTTGGCGGCAACAGGATCAACGCCAGATAGAGTGGCTTTAATTTAAACCGGTACCGATAATCAGTATAGGCGGTTGCAAACCCCAAAAATGTTGCCACAGAGGCAACCGAAAGAGAGACTATCAGGCTGTTTCTGGCCGCTTCCCATACATCCGGATCCTGCCAGATTGTCTCGTACCATTTGAGCGTAAAACTGCCCAGAGGTATGGTTGGAAAGCGATCAGAATTAAATGAAAAAATGATGCTAAATACTATTGGCGCAAAGATGAAAATCAACACAAGCGCAAGATAGCCGAACAAAAACCCTCTCAGCAAGCGCTTGCGCTTCATGACAGCCTCCGCCGATAAGCCGCGGCAATGCCACCAAACGCCACAATAAATAAGGTGACCATCATTACCACAGCCACCACCGCAGCGCGTGGCCATTGCTGGCCGGATTTCACCGTATCGATAATCAGAATGGGCAAGGTTGGTGGTTTTGATCCACCAAGATAATAGGGGCTGACAAAATCACCAAACGATAGGATGAAACAAAATACAGCGGCAATGATAAACCCGGTTTTTGCGAGTGGCAGAACTACCCGGACAATCGTACGCCAGGGACGACAGCCAAGATTATGCGCCGCCTCAACAAGCGTCCGGTCAATATTAGCCAGCGCAAATGTCTGCAAAATAATAACCAATGGCAATGTCAGCGTCATATATCCTACAATGGTACCAAATTTCGTATTCAGCATTATAAAGGGGCCAAGCCCGATATAGCCAAGCATGGCATTAATCACGCCGCTTTCCGCCAAAATTACATACCAGGAAAATATCCGAACAAGATAGCTTGTGAAAAACGGAATAATCAGCAAAAACACAGCCCAGCGTCGGGTGTTTTCCGACACCCGGAAAGCCAGAGTGTAAGCCGCGGGAAAAGCCACCGTCATGACCACCAGCGTTGCCAGCGTCGCTAGCCCGATGGTCAGCCCATAAGAGTCCCAGAAATAATCGCGGCTCATCATCTTGAGCCAGTTCTTCATCTCAAACGCTTCGGTCATGCGATAGTTGCGCACGATAAAGAACGACATCGCCACAAGGAAAAATAACGGGGCAACAAAAAAAAGCCCCTGCCACACCACGATGGGCAAACGCAGCGCGTGTTTAAACAGCCGCGACCGCCTGTCTGGCGTTATAGTTGCGCGCCCGGTAGACGGCATCTGTGGTGACTGATCGGAGACCGACATAGTTTCCGTTATCCCGGGATAAATGATTTTGAATATGCAGTCAGGACAGGGGATATCCCCTGTCCTGTATAATCTGGATTATGCGTAATCATGCATTTTTATATTCAGACCAGAAATCGTTCCAGTCCTCGAGCGTTTGCTGCACCGGAATGTTACGGTAATGGATACGACCATCTTTCACTAGGCTGATCGGATCATTTGCCATGCCATCAACCTGGCCTGTGCGTTCAGCCTCTTTACGGTCAACCTCATTGAGCTTGGAGCGGCCTGATTTGGTGATCGCAAACCCCGGATAGGCTGCCATCTGCGCAGATTTAACCTGCCCTTCTGGCGACAACATATATTGGATGAACTTCTTTACGATATCAGCTTTTTCTGATCCTTTGCCGATACAATAGGACTCGGTCCACTGAATACCACCTTCTTTTGGCACCACAGATCCAACCGGTGCGCCATCTTTTTCAAGTACGCCGGTGATCCAGTCACCAATGCCACACATCGCCAGCATTTCACCATTTTTCAGTGAATTAAATGTCCCGCCATAATCGAAATAGCCACCAACCTGCGGACGCAGAGACAGGGTTGTATCCTGCACCTTATTCCACTGGCTATCGGACAAATCCCAGAGACCCGCGCCATTGCCATCATAAAGGCTCATCATGCCCAGGCTCGGCAAATGCCAGTCAAAATGGCCAACTTTGCCCTTGACTTCATCTTTCCAGAAACAGGCATAGCTCATGGCTTCTTCAGCCGAAATCGCATTCTTGTTGTAGGACACACCAAGATGGCCAAAACGCACCATCATTGAAAAGAGTTTATCATCTTTCCAATGACCAGGAAATTTCTGAAAATCCTCAAAGAGCATGTCGTCAAACGGGTAATCAGCGGCGTTCAATTCTTCAATATACCCGGCCGCATTCAGCTGCTGGACAAATTCACCATCCGACAAAATAACATCATAAGTGCCAGCCGGAGACTGCGCAATCAAGCCAAGCATGTTATCGCCACCTGCGTAATATTTTGGCTTAAATTTCACATTATTTGCGGCCTCAAATTCGGCGACAACATCTGGCTCACCATGGCCATACCAAGCCAGCATATTGATCTCAACAGGAGCCGCCCAGGCGCGTGAGATAAATGGGGTGGACAATGCTGTGGCCGCACCATAGGCCAGCATGCGCCGACGTGACAACCTTGATGTTAAGACTGATTTGTAAGTGTTCTTCATGACCCGAGCTCTCCTTTGTTTTCATCTACAGCCTTTTAAGTTTTGACCAGATCCACTATGATTGCAAAAGAATCATTCAAAAATCTGATCAGCACACCATTGAAACGGACCGCGAACAGGTCACACACATCCATTGACCGGATCCATAAAGATCACATAAAGGCCCACTGAAATAAAGGATTAACGGGTGAACAGGTCTGAATTTCATCATTTTTTTGGGTCTGATGCGCCGATCATTTTACCGGTAATCCATGTCCTGACGCATGATCAGGCAGCCAGCAATATCGACAAATTAATAGCTGCCGGAATCCACGGATGTTTTCTCATCAATCATGATTTTGAAGTGGCGACATTCCTGCCAATCATTCGAACGATTCGCACGCAATATCCGGATTTCTGGATTGGCGTTAATTTTCTGGCAGTCAACGGGGGTGATGCCTTTCCGATCCTCGCTGAGCTTGCGGAAGCTGGCTGTTTGATTGATGCCTATTGGGCGGATGACGCCCGCATTGATGAGCGCGAAAACCTCCAAACAGAAGCGGAAAGGATTTCACAGATCCGGCATGAGAGTAACTGGACAGGACTGTATTTTGGCGGCACAGCCTTTAAAAAACAACGCCCGGTACATGCCGATGATTATGCAACTGCCGCGCATATTGCTGGCGGCTATATGGATGTTGTGACGACCTCGGGAGTCGCCACAGGCAGCGCTGCCGAGATCAGTAAAATTGCGACATTCCGCAACGCCCTGCCGGAAGCGCCGATTGCTCTGGCATCTGGTATCACGCCTGAAAATGCCGCTGATTATGCGATGATAGATTGCTTCATGGTTGCAACCGGCATCAACATTACCAACGATTTCTACACGATTGATCCGGCAAAACTTGATTTGCTTATGTTAAAATGTGAGGCCATGGGAGTCCAACAATGACCAGCAAAAAAACAAATCTCATTGGCCATGCAAAGCCAGACAGATGGTATCTTAGCATCATGTCTCCCAATACTAAGGGAGAAAAATTCGCCTGGCTTGACCCGACATCCATTTATATCAATGGCGAAGCATTTCACGATTTACTTGATGATCTCGTAGCAGACCTCGACAGCGTTACATGCGATGTTGTTGCCGGCTTGGATGCCATGGGATTTGTCCTTGGATCGGCGCTTGCCGCGCGGATTGGTGTAGGCTTTCTGCCGATCCGGAAAACCGGCAAATTATGTGTCGACACTGACAGCGTCAGCTTTTCAAACTATTCCGGCCGCACGCAAGATATGGAAATGCGCCAGCCTGCTTTTGCCGTCGGAACAAAAGTTTTACTGGTAGATCAATGGATCGAAACCGGTGGCACTATGGACGGTGCCATTCGTCTGGTCGAGCGCCAGGCCGGCGAGGTCGTCGGGATGGTGGCCATCGCCATAGAAGAGAATGACAAAACCGCTGGCTATCGCCAGCGCTTTGCCTGTGTAACAGCGGTCAGGCCCAATTCTGATTTGCAGCAACAATGCAATCGCCAGAGCCTTGATAGCTTTGCCCACTACACTCCAGAACTGGCTTTTCCAAAAATCAGAACGCGCTGAAAAACGGCGGGTTTTTCATAATATATGAACAGCATCACACCACCGGCCTTCTTATTGCGCCACAATATTGGAAAGTGACAGCAATTCACCAGAAGATGTCTTTAGTTGAAAAATCAATTCGTTCTGGCCTTGCCGCACCTCGATTGGCTCCTCAATTCCGACTCTATCAATACAGCTGGCAATGAATTGCGGGTTAGGATGCAGCAAAATAATATTTTGAAGTGTGGTGCCATTTTCCGGCAGCCGGTTCGCCGGGTTGCGGCCATTTGGCCATTCAATAAAACTGGGCAGCAATCCCGACTCGGCAAGACTGCCATCATCAGGAATGGTCAGCCACCATTCCAGATCATCGCGCGTGACCTTGGTGATCCGCCCCGCATCATAACCACATTTTGCGGTCGCCTGATGAATGTCATCAACCGCCACAACCCAGCATAATGGCTGTGGTGATATCGCCAGTTTCTGCCTTGTGCGGTCATCATCAAGTGAAAACCAGCGGCGCCGGCCAATATCACCTGTTGTGGCTGCCGCGTCATGGTCAATGGCAATGGCCTCGAGATAGATGCTGTTTTGCAACCGTAAAAGCCTGTTATGCGTTGCCATCATCTGATGCTGTCCACCAGCGGAAAAGCTGGCAGCCAGCATAGCTTCAAGATATGCCGTGCCGCTATCAAGCTTATCACAGCCAAAAACAATATGGTCAATGACAGCCTGCTTGGGCTTGCCAGTATCAACAGTCTTCATCAAGCGCGCCTCTTGGTGTCTGATAGGGGTGTCTGGTAAGGGCAGCCCCTAATCAACAAATACGGCAAAATCATCAATCGCCACCCGCGCCGAATGCACCTCATTGATCGGGGCGGATTGATCCTCAAATCCAATGGCCAGACCACAGGCCAGCATGAACATGTCGGGCGCGCCGGTGGCCTGGCGTACCGTTTCGTGAAAAAATGTCCAATATCCCTGCGCACATGTCGCCAGACCATGTTCTTCACAAAGCAGCATCACGCTTTGCAGATACATGCCAAGATCCATCCATTGGCCATAGCTGAGCGAGCGGTCGATATAGGCAAACAGACCGACCGGCGCATTAAACATCTGCGCATTTTTTGCAAATTGACCGCGCCGTTTTTGTTTATCCTCGCGCGGGATGCCCAACACCCGATACAGATCCTCACCAATCGCCTGCCGGCGCTGGTCATACACATCCTTTAGCGGTTTTGGATACACCTGATATTCGGGTGTCGGCATTGGTGCCTGATCGTCGATATGTTGGCGAGTGGCCTGTTTCAGCGAGGCCAGCGCATTGCCGGTCAATACATAGATCTGCCATGGCTGTAAATTGCCATTTGACGGTGCCCGTGCGGCGCCTGCGATGATTGACCGGATGATTTCGGCATCAACCGGACGATCCAGAAATGCGCGACACGACTTGCGGTTCCGCAGCGCCTGTTCAACCCGCATCATCAGCTCCCATTATCCTGCACCAAAATAATTGCGGTTTTTTCATTGACCCGGCACCAGCCTAACAGGCCTCAATGATCAGCGCCATGCCCTGACCAACACCAATGCACATGGTACACAGCGCATAGCGACCACCGCGGCGGCGTAATTCATAGGCCGCGGTCATCACCAAACGCGCACCCGACATGCCAAGCGGATGCCCCAGTGCAATCGCCCCGCCATTCGGATTCACATGCGGCGCATCATCCGCCACGCCTAATGCACGCAGACAGGCAAGCCCCTGTGCGGCAAAGGCCTCGTTTATTTCAATGAGATCCATATCATCAATGGTCAGCCCGGCTTTGGCCAGCGCCTTCTGGCTTGCCGGCACCGGGCCAATGCCCATAATACGCGGCGATACACCCGCCGTTGCCGTTGCCACGATGCGGGCAAGCGGCGTCAGACCATGCGTTGCCAGCGCCGATTGTGACGCCAGCAACAACGCCGCCGCGCCATCATTGATCCCGGACGCATTGCCGGCTGTCACCGTCGATCCATCACCATTGACACCGGGCAGCCGGGCCAGCTTGTCCAATGTGACACCAGCGCGGGGATGCTCATCACGATCCAGCGTAACAGTGTCGCCGGATTCTTGCGTGATGCCAAGCGGGGTAATTTCCTCGGCAAACACACCGGCCATTTGTGCGCTGGCGCAACGCTGTTGCGAGCGCAGCGCAAACGCATCCTGATCTTGCCGGCTGACCGCATAATCCCGCGCCACATTATCGGCTGTTTCAGGCATTGAATCGACGCCATGAATGGCCTGCATTGCCGGGTTCACAAAGCGCCAACCAATTGTCGTATCAAAAATCTGCTGGCTACGGCTATAGCCATGCTCGGCCTTTGACATGACAAGGGGGGCACGGCTCATGCTTTCAACACCGCCAGCAATGGCAAGCTCGTAGTCACCAAGCCGGATGCCCCGCCCGGCGAGCGCCACCGCGTCCATGCCCGATGCACAGAGCCGGTTGATGGTGCTGGCCGGCACCCCGACTGGCACCCCGGCAAGAAGCGCCGCCATCCGCGCGACATTACGATTATCTTCACCAGCCTGATTGGCACAGCCAAAACTGATCTCGTCAATCGCCTCAGGGTCGAGCGATGCATTGCGGGCCAGCAATGCGCGTATTACATGCGCTGCCAGATCATCCGGCCGCACCGAAGCAAGGCCGCCGCCAAACCGGCCAATCGGGGTGCGGGTTGCATCACAAATAAAAGCGTCCATCATTTGTCCTGTCCTGACTGTCTGTTCACCCGGCCCTGACAATTTTTCAGACCCCGGCTGTCTTATAGTCTACACACCAAGATAGCGTGATTTCAAATCAGTCGTGGCCAGCAGCGATTTTGAATCGCCATGCCACACCACGCGGCCTTTATCGAGGATATAGTGATGGTCGGCGAGTCTGGCGATCGCATCAAGATTCTTATCAATAATCAGAATCGACTGGCCGTCCTGTTTCAGGCGTTGCAGACAATCCCAGATCTGGCTGCGAATGATCGGGGCCAGCCCTTCGGTGGCTTCATCGAGGATCAGCAGCTTTGGATTGGTCATCAAGGCGCGACCAATGGCCAGCATTTGCTGTTCGCCACCAGACAAATGATTGCCGGCATGATCCAGCCGTTCCGCCAAGCGCGGGAAAAGATCAAGCACCCGATCAAGATGCCAGGAGGTGCCAGACTGTTCAGCCGGTGGCCGAAAAAATGTCTGCAGATTTTCACGCACCGTAAGATTTGAGAAAATCTGCCGGCCTTCAGGCACCAGCCCAATGCCAGCCCGGGCAATGTCAAATGACGGGCGCGCCGGCCGCGCATCACCAAAGCGGCTGATCCGTCCGGCGAGCAGCGGCAATTGCCCCATGATGGTACGCACGGTCGTTGTTTTGCCCATGCCATTGCGCCCCATTAATGATACGCAGGCACCGGCATTAACCGTCAGGCAGACGCCAAACAGAACCTGCCCGGCCCCATATCCAGCATCTATATGATCGAGTTCCAGCATCGCTATTGGCTTCCCAGATAGGCAGCCCGCACAGCCGCATCATGGCTGATCTGGTCAGCCGTACCGGTGGCGATGACCGCCCCTTCAACTAGAACCGTTATGCGGTCAGCAAGGCGGAATACCGCATCCATATCATGTTCGATCAGCAGGATCGCGACGGTGCCGCGCAGATCATTGATAATCTGGCTCATGCGCTGGCTTTCCTGCGGGCCTGCCCCGGCCATCGGCTCGTCCAACAGCAACAGATCCGGCCGGGTGGCCAGCGCCAGCGCCAGTTCCAGCACCCGCCGCTCGCCATGCGCCAAATCGCTGGCCCGCGCCGCAGCGCGGTCATCAAGACCCACCCGGCTTAAAATTTTATGCGCACCCGTTTGCAGATCCGGATCATCAAAGGCCGGATGCAGAAAACGGAAACTTTGCTGAAGACGCGCCTGTTCGGCAATGATCGCATTTTCAAGAACGGTAAAATCCATCAGCACATTACTGATCTGGAATGACCGGCCAATACCAGCCTGCACACGATCAGCAACCGACAAGCCGGTAATGTCGCGCCCGTTTAACAGCACCGTTCCGGTATCAGGTTTCAGGGCGCCATAGATTTGCTGGATCAATGTTGTTTTGCCCGCACCATTTGGCCCAATGAGCGCATGAATTTCACCCGCATTGACGCAAAAGGATAAATCACGGGTCGCCTGCAACGCGCCAAAAGATTTATGCAGATTCTGCAATTCCAGAACAGCCCTGCTCATCGCTGGTCTGCCTCTTTACCGGCGGTACTGCGCGCCACATACCAGCGCCCGATCATGCCGCTCAACCCGCCACGGCCGAACAGCACCACCATGATTAATAGCGGGCCAAACAATATCATCCAGTTTTCGGCATAGGCCGGTGCCAGACTTCCCAGCAGCACCGGCAGGAATTCTTCCAGAAGCAGAAAAGCAATCGCCCCTAAAAGCGGCCCGGCAAGTGTACCCAGTCCACCCAGAATGATGATAATCATCAATTCGCCAGACCGCGTCCAATGCATGATGTCGGGGGACACATATTCCTGCCAGCTGGCAAACAGCCCGCCGGCAATACCGCATATCACCGCCGATATGACATAACCGGTTATTTTGAAGCGTAACGGCGATAACCCCATGGCCTCGACCCGCGAAGCGTTGCTTTTGACAGCTCGCAAAGTCACCCCAAAACGCGAGCGCACAATAAACATCAACAGCATGGCAACAATCGCCAGACATGCCCAGATCAAAAAATATAACCGCAACGGCTCATATAGATCGATGATGCCGAATTCGGCCCGGTCAATGCTCATGCCGTCATCCCCGCCATAGGCTTCCAGCGAAACAAAGAGGAAAAACAGCATCTGCGCAAAGGCCAACGTGATCATGATGAAATAAATGCCGCTTGTGCGCAGCGCCAGATAGCCAATAACCAGCCCGGCAACGCCGCAGGCGACAATGGCAAACGCAAGATGCAGCCAGCCATTGCTGATGCCATAGACCTGACTAATCGCCACACAATAGGCACCAATACCGACAAAAGCAGCATGCCCAAAGGACACCATACCGCCATAGCCCAGCACCAGATTCAGCCCCATCGCCGCCATCCCAAGCAGCATAATCCGCATCGCCACATCATTCCAAAATGGCAGATCGGCAAAATGCGTGTAAATCGGAAACAGCGCAAATCCAGCGATCAGCGCCCAGAGCAGCCGATTGTCACGCATGCCATCAAAGGCAAGTTTTATGACTGAAGATAACCCGCCCATTACCGCATCATCCTTTTGCCGGAAACAGGCCTGTTGGGCGGAAAATAAGCACAACCGCCATCAATATATAGACCAGCATCGAGGCCAGTGCCGGGCCCGCACCATCAGCCGTCGCCTGATCAAAAACAAGCCGCAACAAGCCGGGCAAAAACACCCGCCCCAATGTATCGACAAGACCGACGATAATCGCCGCGATAAACGCCCCGCGCACCGACCCGATGCCACCAATGATAATCACCACCAGTGACAGAATTAAAAGCGGCTCGCCCATCCCCGGCTGTACTGCGGTCAGCGGCCCCAGCAGCATCCCGGCGACACCGGCAAAACAGGCACCGGCGGCAAAAATCAAACGAAACAGAATTCTGATATTGACGCCGAGCGCCGCTGTCATTTCCGGGTTGTTGGCACCCGCCCGCACCATTGCACCAATGCGGGTGCGCGATACAAAAAGATGAATCGCCAACGCACAGGCAAGCCCCACCCCAATCACCCCAAGACGATAGGCCGGGTAGGGCGTATCCGGCAGAATTTCGACAAAACCCGAGAGCGATGGCGGCAGATCGGAATATAGCGCCGCCGGCCCAAACCCGATGCGGATCAGCTCGTTAAAAAACAGGATCAGGCCAAATGTTGCCAATACCTGTTCCATATGATCACGCCGATATAGATGCCGGATGACCAGAAATTCCAGAACATAGCCACTGGCAAATGTCAGCGGGATAGCCAGCAATATACCCAGATAAAAATTACCACTCGCCGCGGTGATGGCAGCGGCAAAATAGGCGCCGATCATCACCTGCGCACCATGCGCCAGAAAGACAAAATCCATAATCCCCAGAATAAGGGTCAAACCCGCAGCGACCAGAAATAGAGTGACACCTGCCTGAAGCCCGTTAAAAGTCTGCTCAAGGATAAGAGTAGATGTCATCCAAAAAGGCCCTGTCACACCGGCGTTGTCAGCAGCAAAAAGCTATCTGGCCAGCAGCGCATCACCGCCAGCCAGCATAAAGCTGTCTAGAATTTGCAGTTTGCCGCATATGAGTCAGCATGGTCGGCAAATACTGTTGACAGCACTTTTGTGGTGACCACACCATCGGCATCCTTCACCGTGTCGCGCAGATAGAAATTCTGCACCGGAAAATGGTTGCTGTTCATTTTCAGCAAACCGCGGGTTGTCGGGATATTGCCTTTGGCCAGCACCGCCCGCATCTGATCGGTATCTTTGCTGCCGGATGTGGCAATCGCATGGTCAATGGCCAGAATCGTATCATAGGCCTGCGCCGCATAATAGGACGGGTAACCACCATGTTTGGCCTTATAGTCAGCCACAAATTTCCGGTTGATGTCGTTGTCGAGATCGGGTGACCAGCTTTGCGTTCCCAAAATACCAAGCGCCGCGTCTTTGAGTGCCGGCAATGACACCGCATCAACACTGAACACCTGATAGAGTTTGCTGACTTGATCGAGGCCAGACTGTTTCCATTGCTTGACAAAATTTATCCCCATACCACCGGGCTGGAAAACCATTGTCGTTTCCGGTGCGGCAGCCCGCAGCGACGACAGCTCCGCCTGAAAATCGCTTTGCCCCAATTTGGTATAGACTTCACCGGCAATCTCACCTTTGAAATAGCGCTTAAACCC